>JABAOE010013781.1_pt1 | contig 14286 bp, 11 predicted proteins | sample 7062141 | NCBI WGS metagenome assembly JABAOE01 (sample SAMN14538627, study PRJNA623070) | marine sediment metagenome | biome: marine biome [ENVO:00000428]; feature: marine pelagic biome [ENVO:01000023]; material: deep marine sediment [ENVO:00002113] | place: India: Gulf of Khambhat ... | reverse complement strand
GGCGGCTCTTCGGGCGGCATGTCCGGCGGTTCCTCGGGCGGCATGTCCGGCGGTTCCTCGGGCGGCGCATCCGGCGGCGCATCGGGTGGCGCATCCGGCGGCGCATCGGGTGGCGCATCCGGCGGCATGTCCGGCAGTGGCGACATGTCCGGTGGCGGCGCTGGCGGTGGCGGCGCTGGCGGTGGCGGCATGGCCGGCGGCGGTGGCATCCGCGGCGTAAGCGGACCGGTACGCGGTCCCGACGCACCCGGCGGCCTGTACGGCGAAGGCGAAGAGTGCACGGAAAACTACGGCGGGACTGGCGGAATCGGCGGCCCGGTCGGCAATTGTGAAGGTCAGGCTGGTGGCGTTGGCCAATATCCCGGCGAAAGCGAAGCCGAGCGCAAAGCCAGGCTGGAAAAGACGCTCGAGGAATCGGTTGGCGGTTTCGATGAAGTCCTGGCCGACGAGCAACGAGAGATTTCGACTGTCGGGCGCAACACCGAAGGTTTCGGTGGCTCCGGCGGCGGTGGCGCAGGTTCGGGCCGTGTGGGTCTCGGCAAGCAGGCGACCGGTGGCGCCGAGGGCGCCGAGGGAAGCGGCGGCGGTACCGGAGGCGGTGCCGGCAGCGTGGTCGAGCCCGGAGAACAGCGCGAGGCGAGTATTGGCGGCCTCAGCGAGGAAGAGATCAAGGCGCGAACTCCGGACGACATTCCGGATCTCATCAGCGAAGACATCGTCGCGAAACAATTGCGTGAAGCAGCGCTCGCCGAGGACGATCCCGTATTGCGCGAGCGCCTGTGGGAAGAATACCGGCTGTACAACGATCTCTGATTCTTGCATCGTAACGTCGGGCAGGGATATTAAGAATTAATATGAGAAAAGAAATACGTCTGCTGTTGTTGATTGCAGTCAGTGCCTTGATGAGCACTGGCTGCACCGTTTCGGAGGTGATTCACGCAGAAACGACCGAGCTTGAGACCGCCTCACTACAGATTTCCGAGTCCATGCTACTGGACGTCGGTATCATGAATTTCGCGCCCGGCGTTCCTAAAAAGAACGATATCGACAAGACCCAGATTTATCCGGAAGTGCGGAATGCGGAGGCCAGATATCTTCCGTATCACCTCAAGACGACCTTGCAGGGCACCGGTTTCTGGGGCGCGGTGCGCGTGATTCCGTCGGAATATGCATTCACGGACGTCGTAATCAACGGAGCTATCGAAAATTCCGATGGCGAATTCGTCACGGTCACCATGAGTGCCACGGATGCGCTGGGCAACGACTGGTTCGAGCAGTCCTATTCCATGCAGACCGGTATTACGTCGTACGCGGAGTACCGCGACCGTACCCAGGATCCTTACCAGAAAGTCTTCAACGATTTTGCGAATGACCTTCGGGCGCATGCGATGACGCTGACACCGAAAGAAATCTCTCGCATTCGACAGGCATCCGAACTCAAGTTTTTCGCCGATATGGCGCCAACCGCCTATGGCGACCACTTTACGCAAGACAAAGATGGTGAAGTGACGATCGTTCGGCTGCCCGCCGAGAACGATCCGATGGTGGATCGGCTGCGACAGATACGCGAACGGGACCGCCTCGTCGTCGATACGCTGAACGAGCATTACGCAAACTTCTACTACGGCATTGCGCTGCCATACGAGGGCTGGCGCAAACGGACCCGTGAGCAATCGATTGCTTACCGGCAAGTCAGGCGAACCGCGGCGATGCGGGCGTTGATCGGCGCCGCCGTGGTTGCGGGCGCGATGCAATTCGAGCCGAGCCGCTCCAGCTATTCGCGATATCGGTCACAGTCCATTGCGCAGTCCGTTGCGATTAACAAAGGCATGAATACGATCATGAATGCTCTGCGTCAGCGCTCGGCGGCGAACCTGCATCGCGAGGAAATAAAGGAGCTGTCGGAATCATTCGTCGCGGAGGCTGCGCCGATGACCTTGCAGGTCCAGGGCGAGACGATGCGGCTCACCGGTACGGCGGAAGCCCAGTACGAAAGCTGGCGCAAATTGCTCCACGAAATCTACGAAGCCGAGACCGGCTTTACTGACGTCATCGAGGTCGGGAATCCCGCCAGATCCACACAACCGACCGGCTAAGTCAGACCATAAGCGATGCGGGTACTGAAAGAAGGTACACGGCTGGCGCAGAGATATACGCTAATTCGCCGGCTCGGCGCCGGTGGCATGGCGGAAATCTGGCTGGCGAGCGACCGTCAGGCTGACTCCAGGGTTGCCCTGAAATTTCTTGCTGCAGGGTTCACGGAAAAGGAGTCCTATCGTGACCTGCTGCACAGGGAATGGCGAATAGGCAGCAATCTCATGCACGCGCATATCGTGCGCGTCTTCGAATTCCATGACGATCCCGAAGGGGCTTTCTACAGCCTGCAATTCATCAGTGACGTCGACCTGGGCGTGTTCTGCGGCAAAGACCCGGGGGATGCGCTGCCACCGATCGGCCTGATCGCCGACGCGCTGCGTTACGCGCACGCCAAAGGTGTGGTGCATCGTGACATCAAGGCGTCAAATGTATTGCTCGATGGCAGAGGCGCACCCTACCTCGTCGATTTCGGCGTTGCCGCCCTTCCGGCTGAAGAAGTTGCGGCCGCCGGGGGCAGCGAGATCAACGCAAGCCCGCAACAGAAGGCCGGCGAGGCACCGCGTCCCGCCGATGACATTTACGCGCTCGGCGTATTGATGCACGAATTGCTGACAGGCTCTCCGCCATTCCTCGATGGCCCGCTGAATATTCGGTTGCCGGACGGCAACGCCGCACCGCCGGCAATCACCGCGCTGGTCAGCGACATGCTTGCCGGCGACGCGGCGGCCAGACCCTCGGCAGAGGAAGTGGCGGAGCGGCTCGCTGCGGCCGGATTTGCCGCGGGCGTCGCGCCCAGGCGCTATCTCGGGGATCTGGAAGTCGCGCCGCAGGATGCGGTCGAAGCCATTCAGCCGGTGCGCCGCGAATTTCGCCCGGTGGCCGATCCGTCCGCCAGGCAGCTGGCCGCTAAGGGCGTATCGTCGAGAATGCTTTATGGTGGCCTTGCGGGAGCGCTGCTGATCCTGCTCGGCGTCATTTTTGTATTACCCTCGCTCGTCGATCAAGAGCCCGATGTGGGGGTCAGCGAGGGCAGACCGGCCGACCAGACGGATGCAGCTGACCAGGACCAATTGTTGCCGGACGACGCGGCGCCGGCAACGCCGTTCAACGAGAACACGGGTCCCGAATTCGTCGGTGATCCGGCAAGTGTCAAAGTCGCGGCCGACGATGCACTGGGCGAACTGTTGTCGAAACTCGGGCGTTTGCGAAATCGGGCCATCGAACGATGGGGTGGCCAGTCGTACCTGGATGCTGTCGATATTTATGCGCAGGGCGATGAGGCTTATCTCGACAGGAATTATGCGCTCGCGGGGGAACTTTATCGCACGGCATCGGGCATGCTGGACCCGTTCTTCGAGCGCATTGATGAGGTCTTTGCCGAGACCCTGGCCGCCGCCAAAGAAGCCTTTGCGGTACCGGATCCGGCCGAGGCGGTGCGGCTCTATGATCTCGCGGTTGGCATTACGCCCGGGCACCCCGGGGCTGAAACGGGCCTCAAGCGCGCACTGAATCTCGAGTCAGTGCTCGAGCTGAGCGCGCAGGGCATCCGCTTCGAGAAAGACCTCGAACTCGACGCCGCAAAACTCGCGTTCGAGAAAGCGCTCGATCTCGACCCGCTGTGGGAACCGGCAGCGGCGGGACTGGAGCGGGTGCAGATCGCGATTAAACAGATGGCTTTCGACATGCGCATGACGGAGGGACTCGAAGCGCTGGCAGCCGAAGACTTCGCGAGCGCGCGGGCCGCATTCAATGCGGCCAAGGTCCTCGACCCGACATCCAGGCAGCCGGCGGATGGACTGCTGCAGGTCGATCAGGGCATCAGGCTCGCGAACATTCGACGGCTGGAGCGGGAGGCCGATGCACTGATCGCGGACGAACAGTGGGAAACATCGATAGGAGTATTCGAGGAGATACTCGGCATCGATCCCGACCTGCAATTCGCGAAAGAGGGGCTCGCGTATTCGAAATCCCGGGCCGTATTGCACAACAAGCTGCAGGCACTGATCGACGACCCGGATACCTTGAGCGACCCGGTCAATCTGCAGACCGCGACCAAGTTGCTTCTCGACGTTGCCCGCGTTACGCCGATAGGGCCGCGCCTCGAAGACCAGAAAAATGAATTGTCCCGGCTTTTGAAACGGGCAGCGACACCCCTGAAGGTTCAATTGATCTCGGACAATGCGACGGATGTAGCGATATTCAAGGTGGGACATTTCGGCACTTTTACGACGAGGGATTTAGAATTGGTTCCAGGCGTGTATGTTGCGGTTGGCAATCGGCCGGGATACCGGGACGTGCGGCTCGAATTTCGCGTCGCGCCGGAGATTGAAATGCAGCCGATCGTCATTCGATGCGAGGAACAAATTTGAAATTCACTACTGTCATCATCACGGACAGTCAGGGTGAGCGGCGGCTGAATATTGAAGACCTGCCGCTGCGGCTCGGCACAGGCACCGATTGCGAAATTCGTTTGCCCGGCCCCGGCAGTAGTGCAGTCGCGATTCTTGATGAGCTGGACGGCGAGCCTTTTGTGCAGCCGGTGGGCCGCAGCGGATCGCTCAAGATTAATGGCGACGAACTTCGTACATCCCGCAAACTGTTGGACGGCGATGAACTCGAGTTTTTCGGCACCCGGGTCGTCGTCGGCGAGCGGGACGCAGCGCTGGCCCTGCAGATCCGGCTCGAAGACTCGGCCTATGTCACCAAACCGCCGGAACTGCCGGAATCCGGGCAGCTCGCCAGCGAGACGATTGCGCCAACCGCGTTCCAGCGCGCCCGGGACACGTCGCGCGCCGAGCAAAAGGAAACCCGCGAGCGCTGGAAAGTCATGGTCGGCGCCGCCATCCTCGGTCTCGTGCTGCTATCGTCCCTGCTGTTCACCTCGAAATCGATCCAGTTCGAGGTGCAACCTGCCGGCGCGGACAGCCTCTCGGTGGAGGGCGGCTGGTTCAAGCTGCCACTGGGCGAGCGCACCTTGATGCGCCAGGGAAATTACACCGTCCACGTGAGCAAGGAAGGTTACTACGATGTTTCCCAGGCGTTCGAAGTCGGCGAGGCACCCAGCCGCACGATCCTGGTCGAGATGCGCAAGCTGCCGGGACAGCTGACGATAACCACCGATCCCCCCGTCGATGCCATCGTCACGGTCGACGATGACAAGGTCGGGCGCGCACCTTACGGCCCTTTGGAACTCGAGCCGGGAACCCACAGCGTGACCGTCAGCGCCGAACGATTCCTGCCTTATGGACAGCGATTGCAGGTGCCGGGCCTCGGCAAATCGCAGCAACTCGATGTGCAGCTCGTGCCGTTATGGGCTGATGTAGAGGTAACATCGAATCCGCCGGGCGCCGCCATTCTCGAGGGAACCACGCAAATCGGCGCGACGCCAGCGCGTCTCGAGCTCCTCGAGGGCAGTCACTCGATCATACTGGTGTTGGACGGCTACAAAGCCTGGGACGGCACGGTCGAGGCGATTGCCAACGAGGACCAGGCGTTGCCAACCGTACAGCTCGAACCCGCGAATGCGCAGTTGCTGGTCAAATCCATTCCGCGCGGCGCCAACGTCACGGTGAATGGCCGCTATCGGGGTCAGTCGCCGGTGACCATTTCCCTGTCGCCCGACGTCAACTATGAAATCGGTCTCTCGAAAGCGGGTTACGGCACGACGACGCGAAGGATACGACTCGAGGCCGCAGCATCGGAAGAGATCGAGGTTGACCTCACGGCACGTGTCGGCGAAGTGACCGTGGCGGCGCTGCCCGGCGACGCGACGATCTACATCGATGGCCGCGCGCGCGGTACCGGCACCGTGACCCTGAAGCTTTCGTCCGCGCCGCATCGCCTCGAGGTGAAACGCGACGGCTACCAGACCTTCAGCCGCAGTATTACGCCGCGACCCGGCTATCCGCAGAACATCCCGGTGCGGCTCTTATCAGAAGCAGAGATCGCGGCACAGAATACCGCGCGTACTATCCAGAATTCGCAGGGACAGATGTTACAGCGCGTGGAGCCCGGCAGCTTCACGATGGGCACGTCGCGTGCCGAACAGGGGCGGCGCGCGAACGAGGTGATCGTGCCGGTGCAGATTACAAAACCGTTCTTTATCGGTGCCAAAGAGGTGACCAACCGGGAATTCCGGCGTTTCCGGCAGAATCACGATTCCCGCGGCGACATACACGCATCGCTCGCTGGCGATCTGAATCCCGTCGTCAACGTTACCTGGGAAGATGCGGTGGAGTATTGCAACTGGCTCAGCACGCAGGAAGGCTTGCCCCTCGCATACAAGAAAGTATTCGAACGGTGGCAGCCGATCGAGCCGACGCCGAACGGCTATCGGCTACCGACAGAAGCCGAATGGGTGTGGGCGATCCGTTACCAGGGTCGATCCAACGCGAACACGTTCCCGTGGGGCAGGACCATGCCGCCGCGCCGCGACAGCGGTAATTACGCCGACAAATCGGCTAACGCTCTCGTGCCTTCGATTCTGCCAGGCTTCGAGGACGGCTATGCCTCGACGGCGCCGGTCGGGACGTTTGCGGCGAACGCACTGGGCATTTATGACGGTGGCGGTAATGTCGCGGAATGGGTCCAGGACTACTATCACGTGCCGACGCCCGGACAGACGGAACCGATCAAGGATCCAAAGGGGCCAACGCGGGGCGCTAATCGCGTCATCAGGGGGTCGAGCTGGATGCATGCCGGAATCATGCAGCTTAGAATGGGCTATCGCGACTTTGGGAATCGCGGCCGGCCGGATGTAGGATTCCGCATTGCCAGAAACGTACCTTGATCTTGTCGCGACATTTCGGCCGCGAAGAGGTCTAAAAGGAAGGCTTCGCAACCCGGGTAGACCATGTCCAGATCCTTGCTGACACTGCTGCTTTCGATCCTGCTCGTCAGCGCCGCGTGGGCGCAGGAGGAGGCCTCGGCGGGCGACGTCGAGGAGCCGGAAACCGCAGAGGCTGTTGCGGCCGATGACAGCGGAGAAGTCGGCGAACCCGAAGCGCCTGGCGAGGCTGACGAAGCTGACGTGGCCGAAGAGGCGGATCAAATCGTCGATCCGGATTTCGATGATGCGGCGCTCGACGTGCAAACCTACGAGGAGGATGATGACGATTTCGTTCCATCTGAAGAAATCCCTGCCGACGAGCCAATCCCGTTTCCGTCGAACATCTGAATTGCCAGTGAGGATTCCAAGGATATCGGATTTGCAATCTGAGACAGGTTCCATATGAAGAAAAGAAACATCCCGGTCGAGTTCGTCTTTCAGCTGTTCGCGCTGATCATCGCGATCATCGTCGTGCACGCGTTTTACGTGTCGATCGTGCGCCCCAATGCCAACGAGTTTCTCGCACAGCAGGCAATCGAACGAGAAGCGGATCCGGAATACGTCTCGGAACGAAACAACTGGGTCCTGATCATGAACCTCGAGCAGGAATCCTGTTTCATCCTGATGTTCTGGGCACTGGCTATCATGGGCTATAAAGGCAGGAGCATCCTCGAGGAACGCAAGTTGCTGGAGGTCGAACTCATTCCCATTGCCGAGGGCATGCGAATATTGCCCGAGGACACACGCGAGTTCGCTCGGCAGGTGCAGGCGCTGCCCGAGGAAGGGCAAAAGATGCTCATCCCCCGTGTCCTGCTGAACGCGTTGCGCCGTTTTAATACGACGCGAAACATTCAGGACGTGTCGGCAAGTTCGAACACCATATTCGAGTCCGAGGCGGAACGGCTCGAATCGGAGCTGTCGATGATCCGCTACATCTCCTGGGCCATCCCGTCGATCGGCTTCATCGGCACGGTGCGCGGTATCGGCGAGGCGCTCGCGCAGGCCGACAAGGCGGTGCAGGGCGATATCGCCGGCGTAACGCAAAGCCTGGGCGTGGCATTCAACTCGACGTTCATTGCGCTGCTGATCAGTATTTTCCTGATGTTCCTGGTGTACCAGCTGCAACTCCTCCAGGAACGGCTGGTCTTCGACAGCCAGGTCTATGTCGATGACAAGCTGATCCGCCACATGAAATCCGATTAAGCAAGGAATTGGTATCCCGATTGACTCGTCTTGCGATACATATCAACGACGCCGGCATCACCCTGCTGGGAAAGGATCAGATTGTCTACCGCGAACCGGGATTCGCCTGGCTGGGCGATGACAAGCTGCAGACCGGGAATGAGGCTTTCGCAAAAGCACGCATTGACCCACGCCGCATTCAGCATCGTTACTGGTCGGAACTCGTCACCGCGCCATTAAGGGATTCGCGCTTCACCCATCTGAGTGCTGCGGATCTCGTCAGCAGGCAACTCGAACAGATTTGGCGGCAAGCGGGATCCGGTGTCAGTGAACTGTTCGTTGCGGTCCCGACTTACATGGATTCGCAGCACCTGGGGCTGTTTCTCGGTATCGCCGGCGAGTTGAAAATACCGGTTGCTGCAATGGTCGATGCGCCGGTCGCGGCAACCCGGCGCGAGTATCGCAATGCGGTACCCGTGCACATCGATATGAGTCTGCACTCGACCATGCTCTCGAGGCTGTCGCAGCAGGGCGCGGCGCAAGCGGAACGAAGCGATGTGCTGGAGTCCTGCGGCGTATACGCGCTGTACGACGGCTGGTTGAACACGGTTGCCGAGGCGTTCGTGCAGCAGTCCCGATTCGATCCCCTGCATACCGCGGCGACGGAACAAATGCTCGTGAACCGCCTCGGCGGCTGGCTCGCAGAAGCGGCACGAGGCGATCATGTCGAGATGCAACTCGAGTATTCCGGCACGACTTATACCGCCAGCCTCGAGTCCCTGGCGCTCATCGGGGCCGCCGCGCCGATCTATCAGGAGATATCGAACAAGCTACGCGCGATATTCCGTGCCGAGGAGACCCCCGCCATCCAGGTGAGCGATCGCGTCGCGCGCCTCCCCGGGCTGACCGAGATGCTGAAGGCGAGGGTTGGTGGGGAAGTCTTCGTCCTCGAGCCCGGCGCGACCGCGCGCGGTGCGTTGGCGCGCTGCCGGCAGGCCGAGGGGGATGCCGGCGGAATCAGCCTGATCCGGCAGTTGCCCTGGGACCAGGCTGCCGTCGAAATCGAACACCATGCAGACGACCGTTCCCGGGCAGGGACGCCGACGCACCTGCTGTATGGCCACACGGCCTATGCGATCGGGAATTCGGCGCTGGTTCTGGGGTCTCAGGAAGGAGAGGAGGTGCGCCACATCACGCTCGCCGCCGATATGCCGGGCGTATCCCGCCGTCACTGCTCGTTGCTCAAGAAAAACGGGCAGTGCGTGCTCGAGGATCACAGCCGTTACGGCACGTTTTTGAACGGGCACCGCATCGACGGTTCATCCGTGCTGCAGGTAGGCGACATCCTGCGCGTCGGGTCTCCGGGATACGAGTTTCAGCTGATCAGGACGGACGACAGTAATGGCTAGAAAAAGACGGCCGATGGAAGTCTTCAGCATGTCGTTTCTCGACTGCATGAGCTGCGGTTTCGGCGCCGTCATCCTGTTCTTCATGATCATCAACGCCCAGGTTATTCATGAAACGGATAGCCCGCCGGACAAACTGCAGGCGGAAACGACGCGGCTCGAATTTGAAATACTCGAACACCGCAAGAATCTCGTCCTCGCGAAGAACACCATGGAGGATTTGAACGACGAAAAAGTGACGGCCGAGGATCAGATACAGCAGATCATTCGTCTGATCGAGAAACTCAAAGCCGAGCTTGAAAAATTCGATCTGGAAACGCTGGCAAAGATAAAGCGCGTCGAGAGCCTGCAATCGGATATTGAAAGACTCGAAGAGGAAAAGAAACGTCTCCTCGCACTCGAACGCGAACGTGAGCAGGAAGGGACCCGCGTTCGTTCATTTATCGGCGACGGGGATCGCCAGTACCTGACCGGACTAAAAGTGGGCGGTGAGAGAATCCTTGTCCTGGTCGATTCCTCCGCCAGCATGCTCGACCGCAAGATCGTCAACATCCTGCGCCGCCGCAACATGTCCGATGACGTCAAGATCAGGTCACTGAAATGGCGGCAGGCCGTTGCCAGCGTGGATTGGCTGTCTGCTCAGTTCCCGCCGGACAGTCAGTTCCAGATCTACACGTTTAATAAGGAGCCGAATCCGGTGCTTGCCGGTACGGACGAGATATGGCTCGACGTGGGCGACGGCGATCAGCTGAGCGAGGCGATACGCATACTGCGGCGCACGGTGCCCCAGGAAGGGACCAACATGAAAGGCGCTTACGAAGTCATTCAAAGATTAAATCCGAAACCGGACAACGTCATCCTGCTGGTCGACGGATTACCGACCATGGATGGGCCCGATTCGGCACGAGGCATGGTGACGGGCCAGGAACGTTTGCGCTATCACTATGCGGCGATTGACCGGGTACCGTCCGGCGTACCAATCAACATTCTTCTTTTTCCGATGGAAGGCGACTACTTCGCATCCATCGCCTATTGGCTGCTCGCCTACCAGACTGGCGGTGCGTTCATGAGCATCAGCAAGGACTGGCCGTAAGGACATCAGCACGTGGCAAAGCGCAACAGAAATGTAGAAGCATTCAGCCTGTCGTTTCTCGACTGCATCTGCTGTGGTTTCGGCGCGATCATCCTGCTGCTGGTACTGAGCAAGATCTACGAGCCGGCAATCCTCGAAAAGACCGAGGAGGACCTCAATCAGTTGATCGCGGCACTGCAGGAGCAGTTGTTCCAGGTCCGCGGAGATTCCATCGCGGCAACAAGGGAACTCGGGCGGGTGCAGCTCGAAACTTCGGAAACGAAAATGCGGCTGCAGACCTTGCAGAAGGAACTGAACAGTATCCAGGCGCAGTTCGATCTACTGGACAACGAGAATCCCGCGCTCAACATTGACGAGGGCGAGCTGCGGGCCGCGCGCCAGAGGCTCACGGAGGAAATGCTGAACTTGAGACCGTACCGCCGCACGCCGAACGATGCGGTAGGCGGCATACCCGTCGATAGCGAGTACATCATCTTCGTCATCGACACTTCAGGCAGCATGCAGGCGAAATGGACCTGGGCGGAGACCAAACTCGCACAGGTGCTCGACGTATACCCGCGCGTCAAGGGTCTGCAGATCATGAACGACAACGGCAGCTACATGTTCCAGCAGTACGGCGGTACCTGGATCCAGGACACGCCACAGATCCGTGCATCGATCAAGGCCCGCATGCGCCAGTGGCAGGCATTCAGCGACAGTAACCCGGCCGACGGCATCGCGTACGCGATCGAGACCTTCTGGGCACCAGACAAGAAAATCAGTATCTATGTCTTCGGCGACGAGTTTCAGGGCGGCTCCATGGAAGCCGTGCTGCGTCAGATCGACAGCATCAACGTAGAAGACGCGGAGGGTAACCGCCGCGTGCGCATCCACGCCATCGGCTTCCCGTACAATTTCACCGGCACACCACCGCAGAGTTCGCAACGCTTCGCCGGCCTCATGCGCGTACTCTGCGAGCGCAACGGCGGCACCTTTGTCGCGTTGACCGAGCGGGTTCGCTAATTTCAAAGTGCGCCACTGACACAGCTATTCAGACGATTCAATCTCGCGAACGACGGCGTCCGCTGTCGGCGAACTCGCAATTGGAACCAACCCAATCGTTACTGCGGTTGCGTCACTGGTGGTTTTCCACGATTGCGCCCGGAAACAATAAGCGTCATTAGTAACCGTTAGCAGTCTCATTGGAGAGCGGCCATGACCATCCTTCGTTGGTTCCGGTTGCTGCTCCTTCTCTGCCTGGTCCCACAGCATGAAGTAGCGGCCGCCGCAAGCTGCGACAAGACGTTTACCGAAGTATTCCGCGACATTTCACCTTCAGTCGTACAGGTTTTTTCAGTCTCCATCGACCCGTTTAGCTTGTTAGAACGGGTGCAACACGGTGTCGGTACAGGATTCGTGATTGACGACGAGGGACACATTGCGACGAATGCGCACCTCGTTCATGGCGCCAGCGAGGTCATGGTTACGTTAGCCGATGACGAGGTGTGGCCAGCAGAGATCGTCGGCATTGACCCGGTAGCGGACCTTGCAATCATTCGCATTCCGGAGCCCGCCGTGGAAATTACGAAGGCGCCAATGGGTTCCTCCGCCGATCTCAAAGTCGGCGAAGAAGTTCTCGCTGTCGGCTTCCCTTTCGGCATCGGAAAAACGGCGACTCGAGGCATCGTATCCGGCGTCGAAAGAGTCGTGCCATTTACGACCTGGAGTTGGGCTCATCCGATGATCCAGACCGACGCGGCCATAAGCCCGGGGAATTCGGGCGGACCGCTGGTAGACCGATGCGGCAAAGTCGTCGCCATCAACACTCTAAGCTCGCGAGAGGGACAGAACATCAACCTCTCGATTCCGATAGACCTCGCGCAGGAACTTTTTCCGGAGATCATCGAGACCGGACGGGTCAGCCGCGCGTGGCATGGCATCAATGGCGTTATTGTCCCTATGCCGTTCGTGTTCATGCTTGGCATTCCACCAGGCTACATGATCGAAACAATCGAACCCGGCAGCCCGGCCGAACAACTGGGGCTGCGCGGCGGGACGTTTCCGGTCGTGGTTGGCAACAACGAGTTCCTGCTGGGCGGTGACGTTATCCGCGAGGTCAACGGCGAAACAGTAAGCGATATGGATACTGTCTACCGCATCGCCAAATCGCTCAGGGTCGGCGACACGATCGAGATCAAGTATTTTCGCGACGGCGAACTGCAGACGGCACAAGTGGTTCTGCCCGAGCGGCCGCTGCTGCCAGGCGACCTGAGGCGATTCCAGGAATCCCGCGCAAGAAGATAATCCGAAGCGGTGCCCGTTGCGCTGCCTTAGCGGCAGATCTGCTTTTGGGCCGTATCTGGACGGGCTGGTCCCGGATGAGGTTGACCAGGTGGCTGCAGACACGATCAACAAACCGTTCCCGTTCGGTACTGGCCGATTCGACTTCGCCCGCGAGCAACGCATGCCCCGTGTTCGGACAAAGCGGACATTGGAATGTTTCAAAATCGGTCAAAATTAGGGTCAGCTTTCGGCCAGATCCAGACATTATTTTCTGCAAGCGTCATGCATCGTCGACGACAACAACACAGGATCTGGAAGTTGCTATCCTTCATCGAGAGCTGAGTTACACTAAACAGGCTTATAAATGCTGGAGGTTACAATGAGAAAAATAATAGTTTCAATCGCTACCATCAGTTTGCTTCTCTTGTCTATGTTGGCGAGAGCCGATGTCGCGCAGGCCTGGCAATGCCAGCTTGTCGAAGGCAAAACGCCTGACGACCTCATGGCACTGTCGAAGTCGTGGCTCGATGCAGCAAAGGGAATGGACGCGAACACAAAGGTTCGCATTTATTTTCCGGTTGCCGCTGATGCAGAGGAGCGTTCCTTTGTATTCGTCTTCTACCTGCCTGACTTTAAGTCCTGGGGCGAATTCATGGACGCCTATCCCGATTCACCGGCAGCTCAGGTTGATGCGGGCTGGGACGAGGTAGCGCCCTGCAAGATCTCGGGGGTGTGGATGACAGAGGAAGTCGAGTAACAGAACGGCACGCAATACACCCAGACGTGTTTGAACCGCTTGGCTTAATGTCGTTTTAAAGCGCAGGTGGCGGCAACTGCTGCCACCTGCAAGGCAATTGGAAGAAGGGTGGGCGATATCCTGCAATGAGTTCAGTTGCAGTCCCACGAAATTGAGTGGAGCGACGATCTCGGCAACCGCAACCAATCATGGGTCGCGATTGATAAAAGTTTTTCGCCTCGAACGAATGGTTTCTGCCGCCTAGATCTGCACGGCGCCGGGTGAGGTGTCGATATTAACCAGCGGGTTATCGAAATCGAAGCCGAACAGGGCCGGGTCTTCGCCGATCACGATCGCTGAGAAGATGTACATGACGTAATCGTAGGTCTCGGCGGGGATGTCGTGTTCCTTGAGCAGTTGCCAGAAGTTGCGTTCGCGCGGGTTGTTCGGCATGTCCAGGATACGCTTGCGGACGTTTGTCGGGCCCCAGTTGTAGGAGGCGATGACCAGCAGCCCCGATGCCTGGGCTTCGTGGCTGTAAATATCCCTCAGGTAACGCGCCGCTGCCCGGGTTGCGAGTTCCGGCTCGAACCTTTGGTCGTGGGGATCGTGCATCGGCAGCTCGACCAGCGGCCCGGTACGCAGGCCGTAGTGGCGGGCTGTCGTCGGCATGAACTGCCAC
>JABAOE010008424.1_pt2 | contig 14286 bp, 13 predicted proteins | sample 7062141 | NCBI WGS metagenome assembly JABAOE01 (sample SAMN14538627, study PRJNA623070) | marine sediment metagenome | biome: marine biome [ENVO:00000428]; feature: marine pelagic biome [ENVO:01000023]; material: deep marine sediment [ENVO:00002113] | place: India: Gulf of Khambhat ... | reverse complement strand
CGGCGCGGTTGATGCTGCTGATCTTCTGCAAGCCGCCGACGACGCCGAGCGCTTCCTCGATCGGCCGGCCGATGTCGTTTTCGACTTCTTCGGGCGCCGCGCCGGGGTACGTCGTGCGCACGGTCAGCGTCGGGTAGGTCAGCTCGGGCATCAGCGTGACCGGCAACCGGCCCAACGACAGATAGCCGAACACGACCGCCGCGAGGGCGACCATCAGGATGGCGACGGGTCTCGAGACGATGAAGTGCCGGCTCGACTCCGCTTCGTTCGCGGTCGGGCTCATAGCGACGCCCGTTCGACGACCTCATTCTCGTCGGGTTCGGCGGGTTCGACGATCGCGCCTTGGTCTTCGCCGGCAAGCTTGACGAGCGCGCCTTCCTTCAGACCCGCCTGGCCGGCGATGACGATACGATCTCCCTCGCTCAGGCCCGACACCGGTTCGACGTTGTACTTGTCGGTCAGCAACGGTTGGAAGAACACGCGCTCGACGCGGTTCTTGTCTCTGACGCGGTAAACGTACATTTGATCGTTGTCGTAGACGACGGCGCGTTTCGGGACCAACACCGCCTCGTTGTGCGTTGTCGTCACGAGGTTGACGTCGACGTACATCCCCGGGCGCAAACCGGGCTTCGAGCCGACGGCCACCGTGACCTTGACGGTGCCCGACTTGGCGTCGACGATCGGAGCGATGCGCTTCACGGTGCAGTCGTAGTCGAGACCCGCCGCGGCCTGCGCCGTGACGTTGGCGGGAAGGCCCGTACGCAACTGGGTGAGGTGTTTTTCGGGAACGTAGATGCGCGCCACGATCGAATCGAAATCGATCAACTCGAACAACTCCTGCCCGATTTGGACCTGGTCGCCGAGGTTGACCATCCGCGCGGCCACGATACCGGAGATCGGCGCCCGCACATCGGTGTAGCTGAGCTCGCGCTCGGCATCGGCCATTTCGATGCGCAGTTGCTCGAGGTCGTATTTGGCGTTGGAGAAATCTTCCTCGCTGATCAACTCTTGCTCGTAAAGCCGCTCTTCACGGACGAACTCGCGCTCGGCCTTTTCGACTTGGCTCTTGACCTTGCCCAGCGCGCTGGTTTGCTCGTCGTTTTGGAGTCGCAGCAGAACTTGGCCCCGGCTGACGTGGTCACCTTCCTCGACCAGCAGTTGGATGACCTGGCGCTGGGCCTCGGCGACGACGCTGACTTCGCTTTCGGCTTCCAGATTGGCCGAGAATGCGAGCACCGATTCGATCGGCCCCAGGGCCAGCTCGCTGACCTCGACGGGAACGGCCTCTTCTTTCTTGGCCGTGTCCTTGTCTCCGTCCTTGGCTCTCTTTCTCTTGTCGCCGTCTTTCTTCTTGCCGGATTCCTCCGACTCGTTGGCCGCCGGCGTGGCTTCGATCGATTCTTTGTCTTCGGCTTCGGTCGCGCCGTCCGCGCCGGTGCACCCGACGAGAAAAGTCCCGATCACGAAGATCGCAACGACCATGATCAGTGTGAAGGCTTGCTTGATGTTCACGTCGTCCTCCGACCGACCCCTCAGCCTGCCCCTAAATACGAACCTTCAACGCGGGTGGTTCCGGTGGTGGCTTCGCGGGTCGGTGTAAGTAAGACGTTCGGGAGGCTTTGGCGGTTACACGAGCGGGGGCATATGCGCGCGGGCGGCCTGAAACGGGAGGTGAACGGCTCCTTTTGCGCGTCATGTGAGCTTCGTCGATCTTTGGGCTCGGCCCGCCTTTACGGCCGATTACATCCGTTCAACGGCCTTTCCGAGGGCCGGATCCCGACTAGTTAGAATAGTGATAGATCAATCGGATGCACTACAATCCCCGGCTCACGGTAAAGGTGTCCCATGAAGCTGATCGAGTGTGTCCCGAACATCAGTGAAGGCCGCGATCCGGCGGTCATCGGCGCGGTCGCCCAGGAGGTCCGCGATACCGACGGCGCGATGCTGCTCGACGTCGATCCCGGCGAGGCGACCAACCGCACCGTGATCACGTTCGCCGGCCCGCCCGATGCCGTGATCGAAGCCGCGTTCCGGGTGATCCGCAAAGCGGCGGAACTGATCGACATGCGCAAGCACCGAGGCGCGCACGCCCGGATGGGCGCCACGGACGTCTGCCCGTTCGTCCCGATGCAGGGCGCCACGATGGAGGACTGCGTCGAAGCGGCCAAGCGTCTGGGCAAGCGCGTCGGCGAAGAGTTGTCGATCCCGGTCTACCTGTACGGCGACGCGGCGCAACGGCCGGAGCGAAGGCGGCTGCCCGACATCCGGCAGGGCGAGTACGAGGCGCTGCCCGAGAAGCTGAAGAGACCGGATTTCGCGCCCGACTTCGGCCCCGCCGAATTCAACGCGCGGGCCGGCGCCACGGCCATCGGCGGGCGGCCGTTCCTGATCGCCTGGAACGTCAACCTCAACTCGCGCAACCGCAAGCTGGCCAACAAGGTCGCCGCCGAGTTGCGCGAAAAGGGCAAGATCAAACGCGGCGCCGACAACAAGTTCGTGCGCGACGAAAACGGCAAGGTCGTGCGCCAACCGGGACGTTTCACCGAGCTGCAGGGCGGCGGCTGGTACATCGACGAGTACGGCCGCGCGCAGATCTCGTTCAACCTGATGGACTACAAGATCACCTCCCTGCACGAGGTGTTCGACGCCTGCCTCGAGGAGGCCGCGAAGCTCGGCGTGCGCGTCACCGGCAGCGAGCTGGTCGGCCTCGTCCCGCTGGACGCGCTGCTCGCCGCGGGCGATCACTACTTGGCCAAACAGGGATTGACGACGGGCGTGCCCGAATCCGAGCGCGTCCATGCGGCGGTGTTGTCGCTGGGGTTGGCCGAGCTGGCCCCGTTCGACCCTGCGGAGAAGATCATCGAGTACAAGTACCGCGGCGCGCCGAGCGGACTCAAGGCCATGCGCTTGACCGAGTTCTGCGACGAGCTTTCCAGCGACTCCCCCGCTCCGGGCGGCGGCAGCGTCGCCGCGCTTTGCGGAGCGCTTTCGGCCTCGTTGTCGGCGATGGTCGCGACGCTGACGTGGTCGAAGAAGGGTCTCGAGGAGCGCCGGCCCGAGATGGGCGAGATCGGACGGACCGGCCAGGCATTGAAGGATTGGTTCGTGGACGCGGTCGACCGCGACACCGACGCGTTCAACGACGTGATCGCCGCGCGGCGGCTGCCCAAGAAAACCGACTCGGAAAAGGCGGCCCGCCTGGAGGCGATCGAGCTCGCCAACCAAGCGGCGACGCGGGTTCCGCTGGCCGTACTGGAGCGCAGCGTCGAGGCGCTGGACCTGGCGTTACGCGTGGCCGGTCAAGGCATGCCCGCGTCGGCATCCGATGCGGGGGTCGCGGGTGCGTGCGCCTTGGCCGCGGCCGAGGGGGCTGCGCTCAACGTTCGCATCAACTTGCCCTCGCTGACCGATGCCACGGTCGCCGGCGAGATCCGCGAATCGCTGGAACGCTTGCTCGGTCGGGCGCGAACGACGATCGTCGACGTGCAGCGCGTCGTCGACGAGGTCCTCGCCGCGGGCTAGACGGGCGGCTCGTCCCCCCGCGCCGGGTCCGGCGGGGCCAACCGGTACAGCGTACCGCGCCGCTCGCCGTGCTTTTGAAGCACGCCATGGTCGACCAGCTTGCGCAGGTTGTCTTTCAGCGTGTTGCGGTTGGCGCCGGTGGCTTGCAGCAACAGACCCGCCCCGACCGTGCCGTGCTCGCGAACGGCTTCGAGAATCGCCTGTTGGAGCGGCGGGAACGCGTGGGTCCGCTGCTCCAGCGCGATCTTGAGTTCGACCCTTTCGCGATGACGATCGAGCACCTTGACGAAGAACTCGATCCACGGTTCGACCGTCGCCTCGCCGCTCCAGAAGCGGGTTTGGGCGACATCGAAGCTTTGCTGGAATTCGTCGCGCAGGTCCTCGATGTGCACTTCGAGGCTGGCGTACGGCAGGTGCAGGTAGCCGGCCCGGCGCATCAGGTGACCCATTGCCAGGAACGTGGCGCGACCGTTGCCGGTCTCGAACGGGCTGGCCGCCAGCATTCCGAGGGCGAACGTCGCGATGGCGGGAATCGGATGCCGCGAGGGGCGTTGAAGCTCGCGATCCAGCCAGCCGGTCAGCGCTTGCATCTGCGGGTGGATCTGACGCGGGGAGAGGGTCGAAAAGACCCGTCCGGTGGCGCGGCCGGAAGCGTCGAACGCCTCGCGGATCAACGGCGCCGAGCGCCACGGGGTCGGCGCGGCGGCATGCGGATCGTTCACGGCCTGCGCATGCAGCAAGGCGAAGTCCTCCGGTTGCAACGGTCGAGCCGGCGGCACGAACGTCGAACCGAGCGCCGCGGCGTAGCCCCTGACCAACACGTCGTCGCCGGCGCGCAGACCGTCGCCGGCGAGGATGCCCGCCGCTTCGTTGTCGGAGATCCTCAAACCGGACAGGCGGCAAGCGGCCGCGGTGGATTGGATCCTCGCGGCTTCGGCGAGCGATACGAGCCGGGACGTCGAGACGGGGTTCCCCGCACTCCAAAGCCCGCGATGCCGATCGATGCGAGAGATCCCGGAAAGGATCGTCTTGGTCAGGGGGATTGGAAACTCCACGTTCTGCACCTAAACGAACACCTAAAAACACCCAAATAATTCAGGCTCTTTAGGTGCGATCTTCCGAATCGTCCCGTTTTTGCCCTGGCATCGTCACGATCGAAGACTCGAAGGATCGTTTTTATCGTTTTCGGAGGTTTCACGGCTCGTCGGACCCACCCAAAGCGTCGCGATGTCCTCCCGGTCTGTGTGGCGCTGCCTGTTGTACACCATCTTGCCGGTCGAATGGAAGGATCTATACTTGGGGAGGGCACCCAAATGAAAACCAATTCTTCGGAAAAACGGGGCGGATACAGGTTTCTTGCCGGCCTCCAGGCCTCTTTGTCCCTCGGATCCGACGAATTCGACTGCCGGGCCGTCGACATTCACCGCAAGGGCGTGATGCTCGAGGGCACGTTCGAGGCCCGGCCCGACCGCTGGGCCGCCGTCTCTTTGCGAAGCCCGTCGGAAGACCTTCACTTCATCGGTCGTGGGCGCGTGACCCACGTGTCGAAGAACGAAGACAACGGAAACACGAGGGTCGGGATCCAGTTCGAGGAGCTTGCGGCGGAACAGCAGGAGAACCTCGGGCTACTCGTCTCGCGGGTGGTCGAAGGGATGAATCCGGCGGCGTTGGCGCATCTCTCGCGCGACGCGTCGCTCGCGGAGATTCGCGAGGCTCTTCACGGCATCCCGCTGGCGCACAAGATCATGATGGCGCAGCGGGCGCTGCCCGCCGATCGCGGTTTCCTGCTTCACGACGAGAGCAACCGGGTCGTCGAAGCGTTGTGCCGCAACCCGCAGTTGACGATGCCCGAGGTCGTCAAGATCCTTCGCGTGCCGACCCTGCTTCCGACGACTCTGGAGTTGCTTTCGCGCGATTCACGCTGGAACGACAACGAAGAGATCAAGATCACCATCGCGACGCATCCGCGCGTCACGCTCCCGGTGGCCGAACGGATGGTCAAGACGTTGAGTCTGGCGGGGATCCGCAAGATCATCCGGCGCCCGGGGCTCAACCCCGCGCTCAAGGACAAGATCGTCCAGTCCGTCCCGCACAAACAGCTCCAGGGTTGGTAGGGGCGGTCTAGAGGCGGTCGCCGTCGAGCAGCTGCACGACCAGGCCCGAGCGCAGCTTCGGCTCGAACCAGGTGCTCTTCGGCGGCATCACCTGCCCGGCGTCGGCCACCGCCATGACCTCGTCCAGGCTCGTGGGCCACAACGAAAACGCCACGGCGTCGAGTCCCGAGTCGACGCGACGCTCCAGTTCGGCCATCCCGCGGATGCCGCCGACAAAATCGATGCGCCGGTCGGTGCGTGGATCCCCGATCCCCAAGATCGGTTGCAGCAGGCGGGTCGTGAGGATCGAGACGTCGAGCCGTCCGACGACGTCGGTCTCCGGGATGATCTCGGGTTTGGCGGTGAGCAGCGACCAGTGGCCGTCGACGTACATGCCGAAAGAGCCCCTGTGCGACGGTTTCTTGGTCCGCCAGTCGGGCTTGACGTGGAATCCGGCCTCTTCGATCCGGGCGACGAGCGTCTCGGGGTCGAGTCCGTTGAGGTCGGCGACGACGCGGTTGTAGTCCAACACGTGCAACTGGTCGGACGGAAAGTGCACGGCCATGAAGTAAAAGCACGGCTCTTCGCCGCTCGGCGATTCGATGCCTTCGATCCGCTTCGCGGACAGTTTGGCCGCAGCCGCCGTGCGGTGGTGCCCGTCGGCGACGTACGAGGCGCGGATGCCTTCGAACAGCCCTTCGATCTTCGTGCAAACCGCGGGGTCGTCAACCTTCCACAACGTGTGGCCGACGCCGTCCGCCGCGATGAAGTCGACGTCCGGGGTGCGAGCGACCTGCCCGTTGACCACCGCGTTCAGCTCGGGGATCGCGGCGTACGTCAGGAAGATCGGCCCCGGCGTCGCGTCGAGCGCGTCGTTGAGCCGGATGCGGTCCTTCTCCTTGTCGGGCCTGGTGAACTCGTGTTTCTTGATTCGCCCGTCCAGGTAGTCGCGGACCGCCGCGGCGCCGACGATGCCGGTTTGCGTTCGCCCGTCCATGACCAAACGGTAAATGTAGTAGGCCGGCGCTTCGTCCCGGACCATGCGGCCGTCGGCGATCATCGCGCGGAGATTCTCCGCGCCGCGGGCGTAAACGCGGTCGTCGTAAACATCGACGGCCGGATCGAGGTCGATCTCCGGTTTGATCACACGGAGAAAACTGTTGGGGTTCCCCGCGGCCATCTTCCNNTGATCACGTGAAGGAACGAGTCCGGGTTGTCCCGGGCGAGTTCCCTGGCCTCCGCGGAATCGAGCACGTCGTACGGCGGGCTGGCGACGCTTGCGGCGAGATCGGCGCGCGGACGCAAGCCACGGAACGGTCGGACGATCATGGTTCAGTTCCCGAGCATCGCACCGATGTCGCTGACCTGCGCGCCCTCCGGCGGGGTGTAGGCGTAATCCGACGCGTTGACGTCCGCCGCTGCGAAGAACTCGTAATCGGCGAATTCGATCGTGACGAACGGCTGGGCGGCACCCATCTGCATTCGCAGCGGCAGGCCTTCTTTCCGGTCCAGGACCAGCGTGACGTAATTGACGGCGTTGCCGAGACCGGCGAAGTCGCCGTACTCGGCCAGTTCTTCCGGGCTGATGTCGGCGTGCAAGGTCACTCGGTCGTTCTCTACGGATTTGACCGCCATGTCGAAGTAGTCGGCGAGCCCGCGGATGCCCTCGATCGGATCCCGACCCAAACCGCCGAGTCCGCTGAGATCGGTTTCCCCCATCTTGGCCAATTCTTCCAACTGTTCCGCGGAACCGGTCATCACCTGCTTGCCGCCCAACATCGGCGAATCGATCTCGAGCCAGAACTTCGACCCGTCGGCGACGGTCAACATGGCCATCCCGACCGCCGTTCCGGCCATGTCCATGTTGACGTCGAACGCGGTGCGGAAGTGCGTCGGCGAGACGAAGTTCATCGTTCCGTCGACCTTGACTGCGGCTTGCATGCCTTCCTCCGCCACGGTCATGTCGGCGTTGAAGCGGAACTTGTAGTGACCCTCGGCGGTACGAGCGGCCATTTTCTCCAGCCACTCCGCCGCGCCTTCTTGCGCGGCGAGCGGGGCTGCGACGTTGAGCAGCAAAAGAACGGCAAAGCCGGCGCGCGCCGTTTTCGACATCGGGATCTCCTTGGGTGTTCGATCGGTTCGAGGATCGACTCCATGCTACCAGGCGCGGGGGTCGATGACGTATCCGGACCGCGCCGGTGCGACGACCGAAAGCTCGAAACCCTCGACCAGATCCCGCGCCTCGACAGCCGCGTCGTCCGGCCGCAGCCCGAGCAAGCGGGCCAATCGACCGACGATCGCGGCCGCCGTGTGGCCGGCTTCCCGCAACTCGCGCAGGGTCACGCCGCGGTGTCGTTTGGACAACCGTATCCGGTCGGGTCCGAGCAGCAGCGGGACATGGCCGAAGGCCGGCGGCGTCCAGCCCAGCGCCGAGTAGAGTTGGAGTTGGGCCGGAGTCGAGGGCAACAAATCGTCCCCGCGCACGACCTCGTCGATGGCCATCGCGGCGTCGTCGACCACCACCGCGAGTTGGTACGCGGGGACGCCGTCGGCGCGGTAGACGACGAAATCGCCCGGCGCCCTGCGGCCCTCGCCCCAGCGGCCGTGCACCCGGTCTTCGAAAACGGCGTCGTCCCCGTCGTCGACGCGGAAACGCCAGGCGTGCCGCTCGTTGGACGCAACGCGTGCCGCGGCCTCGTCCTCGGACAACCCGCGGCAGGTGCCCGGGTAGCGGCGCATCTCGGCCGGATCCTGCGGCGCGCTGGCGGCGTTGGCGATGTCCCTCCGGGAGCAGAAGCAGGGGTACAGCCGTCCGGCCCGCCTCAACCGTTCGAACGCCCGCTCGTAGGTTTCGCGGCGCGGCCACTGCTCGTACGGTGCGTGGGAACCGCCGCAGTCCGGCCCTTCGTCCCAGTCGATCCCGAACCAGGCCAGATCCGAAAGCGCCTGTTCGGCGAGTTCGTCGCGGGAGCGGTTCCGATCGAGATCCTCGACGCGCATGACGAAGGTCCCGCCACGCGCGCGGATCGACAGCCAGGCCAGCAGTGCGGTCGAAGCGTTCCCGATGTGCAGTTCGCCGGTAGGACTCGGTGCGTAACGCCCGCGAACCCGCGACGCGTTCACCCGCCGGCGTTCGGCAACATGAACAGTTGCGTGAACACGGCGCGGCCCTCTTCGTCGATCGCGAGACCGACGCCCGTGTGCGTGTAGCGCTCGTCGAGAAGGGTTTTTCGATGGCCGCGGCTCTTCATCCAGTCCTTGAGCGCGACCGGCACCGGATCGTCGAACCCGCGGCTCGAATGCAGGTTCTCTCCGATCGAGCCGTATTCCAGACCGAATTCCTTGGCCCGATCGCCGATGCTCGAACCGTCGGCGCCGGTGTGCGAGAAAAACTTCAGGCGAGCCATCTTCCCGCTGTAGTCGCGCGCGGCGTGGGCCAGCTTTTCGTCGTACTCCAACATCCCGACACCGTGCTCGCCGCGAATTTCGTTGATGCCTTCGAACACGCGCCGCTCGAGAGCGCGCAGATCGGTCGGGATCTTGAAGTCGTCGACGAGGATCGCGACGAACACGACCCAGTGGTCGTCGGCGGTGGCCGAACCCAGCCCCACCGTGTCGAACCTGCCGTCGGTCGCGCTCTTCCATCCCGGCCCGTACGTCGTCCACGAGTTGCTGAATTTCTCCCCGTAGTCGCGGAAACCCCGGCCCATGTCGACGTGCAAGCGTGCTTCGCGGTAGGGGCCGACGCCCGCGTCGTCGAGGTAGGCGCCGATCGCGCGTTCCTGGACGAGGCGCTCGGCGTGCGGCCGCGCGGCCACGATGCGCGCGTAGTCCCGGGCCACCGCGTCGAGATCCACGCGGCGCTCCAACGCATCGACCCCTGCGCGCTCGCGTCCCGCCTGCAGGTGGTCGTAGACCTGCTCGAGCCAAGCCGGCGCGGCGCTCGCGGCCGCCAGCAACAGCCCCGCGACAACTCCGGAAACGAGCCTCATCCGCAAGATCTTACCCGTTTTGAACGGCCGCCCCGGCGACGTGGCCGCGGCGCGGTCTCGGCGTAGATTCTGATAGCCTGGATCGTTCCAATGTTCAAAGCGAATCGAGCCTTGTCGGGTCTTCTCGCGGCCGCCTTGCTGTCGGCCTGCGACGGCGCGCCGGAACCGGAGCCGGCGACGGGCGGCGGCGAAAACGGTTCCGGCGGAAGCGAGGACCGTGGCCGCGCTCACCGGTTCGTCGACATCGCCCCGGACGTCGGGTTGGACATCACGACCGTGGTGGGCAACCCGAGCAAGGTGCATATCCTGGAAACGCTGGGCGTCGGCGTCGCGGTCGCCGATTACGACGGCGACGGCGACGAGGATGTCTACGTGGCCAACGCTCAGACCACCCGAGACTGGCTCGCCGGCCGGCGCCCGCTCGCCAACGCGCTGTACCGCAAAGAAGACGACGGCGGCTTCACCGAGGTGGCCGCCGAGGCCGGCGTCGACGACGACGGGTGGAGCCAGGGAGCTTGGTTCGCGGACTACGACAACGACGGCGACAAGGACCTGTTCGTCACGGCTTGGGGGCCCAACCGCCTGTACCGCAACGAAGGCGACGGCACCTTCCGGGACGTGGGCGCGGCCGCAGGCGTCGCCGGCAACGACGACGATTGGAGCACCGGCGCGGCGTTCGCGGATCTGGACGGCGACGGCGATCTCGATCTCTACGTCACGAATTACTGCGTCTACGATTTGAACGAGCCGCCCGAGGGCGTGGTGTGGAAAGGGATCGTCGTGATGCGCGGTCCGCACGGTTTGGTCGGGCAACGCGACCGGCTTTACCGCAACGAGGGCGACGGCTCTTTTCGTGACGTCTCGGAAGCGGCCGGCCTCTACGCGCGAGTCCGCCACGACTACGGCTTGGGCGTGACGATCGGCGATTTCGACGACGATTCCGACGCCGACATCTACGTCGCCAACGACTCGCGCGCGAACTACCTGTGGCGCAACGACGGCGGGTTGCGCTTCACCGAGATCGGCGCGATGGCCGGGGTCGCGACCAACGAGGACGCCAAGGAGCAGGCGGGCATGGGCACCGACGCCGGCGACTACGACGGCGACGGGCGGCTCGACCTCGTGGTGACCAACTTCTCCCACGACTGGAACACGCTGTACCGCAACCGCGGGAACTTGACCTTCGTGGACGAGACCTTCCGCGCCGGGTTCCGCGACAGCTACATGAAGCTGGTCTGGGGCGTGAAGTTCTTCGACTACGACAACGACGGCTGGCTCGACCTGTTCATGGCCAACGGCCACATCTACCCCGAAGTGGAAAAACACACCGAACTGAACACCCCGTACCGGCAAACCAATTCGTTGTACCGCAACCGTGGTGACGGAACCTTCGAAAACCGTTCCGAGGGCTCGGGGCCCGGGATGGAACTGGCCGAGCTCACGCGCGGCGTCGCCGTCTTCGACTACGACCTCGACGGCGATCCCGATCTTGCGCTGACCAATCTGGACGGCCCGTTGCGGTTGTTGCGCAACGACTCGGAAACGGCCGGCTCCTGGATCGCTTTCCGGCTGATCGGGGAAGTTTCCAACCGCGACGCGATCGGGGCGCGCATCACGCTGCAGGCGGCCGGCCGCACGCTGATGCGCGAGGTCAATCCTTACGGATCGTTCCTGTCTCAAAGCAGCCACCGGGTCCATTTCGGCCTCGGGCCGTCGAGCGTCGCGGCCGGCGTGAGCATCCGCTGGCCGTCGGGCCAAGTGGACGAACTCGGCGATCTCGAGCCGGGCAAGCTCTACGAAATCCATGAAGGTCGCGGGTTGGCCCCCATCGAGGAGCCGCAGTCGCCATGAGTCGAGGGCCGGCCGCATGCATCCTCGTCGCCGCCGTGCTGGCGCTCGGCGGTTGCGCGGGTAGCGAAGGCGACGGCGGCTCGGGCACGGACGCCGGGATCCCGGACTGGATCGCCGCGGGCGAGAAGGAACTTGCCGGCACGAGCTATCGGTTGTCGCGACAGCGCACGGCCGATGCGGCGCGCCAAGGCCGCATGCAGGAAGCCCTCGAGGCTTCGCTGATCGGGTTGAACCTCGCGCCCCACGCAAGGGAGCCGTATGCGACCGTGTCGAGCCTTTGCCTGCGCACCGGACAGGACGCGCTTGCGGTTCAACTCTTCGACCGGGCCACGCAAGATTACCCTGCCGTCCCGCATGGCTGGTTTTACCTCGGCTTTCACCGCGCGCGGCTGAACGACTGGAGCGAGTCGGCGCAGGCCTTCGACCGGGCCGCGGCGCTGGACCGGGACCACGCCGAAACGCACTTCCGGCTCGGCGTGGTCCGGCACACGCTCGGCGAGTTCGACGCCGCGCTCGTCGCGCTTAGCCGAGCGGCGGAACTCGAGCCGGCGAACGCTTCTTACGCAACCCGTTTCGCTCGCGCGTTGCGCATCGTCGGGGACTACGACGAGGCCGCGCGGGTGATCGACGGCGCGCTCGCGCGGACGCCCGATTCCGCGGAGTTGCATTACGGCAAAGCGCAGCTGCTCGTCCGCGCGGGCGACGACGCCGGCGCCGAGGCCTCGTTGCGCCGCGCGCTCGACCTGGATGCCACGCTGGGCGCGGCTCAACGGGACCTGGCCGGGGTGTTGCAGCGCGCCGGCCGCGATCAGGAGGCCCGGCGCGCCCACCTGATTGCCGACCGGCTCGCCGAATACGAGCGGCGGCGCGCGGTCCTGGTCGACCGCCGGCGGTTGATCCCGGAGCATCCGGAAGTGCCGCTCTTGCTCGCCGAGCTCGAAACGACCCACGGGAACCACGACGCCGCGCTGCGCTGGCTGTCCCAAAGCCGCGCGCTGGGAGGCGATGCCCGCCGCATCGCCGCAGCGTTTGCCTGGTCGTTGCTCTGGAGCGGCCGGTCGGGGGAAGCGCAGCAGCCGCTGGCCGAGCTCGACGGCTGGAACGAACCGGCGGCCGATCTGGTGCGCGCCGCGGCGGCCCTGCTTGCGGGTGACGAGTCCGGCGCGCAGACGCTCGTTCGGCGGGCGCTGAGTCCCGCCCCGGACGACCAGGAGTTTCTGCTGCGTGCTTCGGACCTGCTGCTCCGGCTGGGCCGGGAGCAAGAGTCCTTCGATTTGCTGCAGCGTGCGGCGGCCGCGCCGCACACGCCTTCGCCTGAAGTGACGGTCGCCTCGGACGCTTCGATCGCCCAGCCGTGATGCCGGCCGCCGTGTTCAGGACGATCGTGGTGGCGTTGCTCGCGGCCTGCTGCGGTTGCAGCCAGGCACCGGTCTCCCCGCCGGAAGCGGCCGGGGAGGGCCGCGCGAGCGACGCCGAGACTCCGGATCTCGAAGCGCTGCGTTCGCTGGGCTACGTCGGCGCCTACCCGGTCAAACCCGAACACGCCGGCAAGGTCGGCGTCGTTCGCCACGACGAGCGACGCGCGTTCGCGGGGTTGAATCTGTACAACACCGATCCTGCGCCGAGAGCTCATTTGGTCGACATGCAGGGCGGGATCGTCCACACCTGGGCCCCTCGAAACGAAACCTGGCCCTGGCATTTCGTCGAAATGCTCGAGGGCGGGGATCTGTTGGCGATTTCCTACCAGAAGTTCCTGATGCGCCTGGACTGGGAGTCCAACGTCGTCTGGGCGCGTCCGATCCCGGCCCATCACGACGTGTCGGTCTACGAAGGCAAGATCCACGTGCTCTCGCGCGAGTTCGAACGACTGAAACACGACGGTGCGGAAATCACCGTCCTCAGCGACAAGATCGCGGTGCTTTCCTCCGACGGGGAGATCCTCGAAAACGTTTCGCTGTGGCCGCTGCTGAAGGATTTCATCGCTCCGGAGCGGATGGACGAACTCGTCCGCGCGACGGTCCGGGGCGGGGCCGAGCCGGTCAACGATTCGATCTTCGACGTGTTCCACGCAAACACGGTTGAAGTGCTGGACAAGACGTACGGCCCGCTGCTGCAGCGCGGGAACGTGCTCGTGGCCGCGCGTGCGCTGGACTTGATCGCGGTCGTCGACATCGAGAACGAGGAGCTGGTCTGGAGTTGGGGGCGCGGCGAGTTGGAGGAACCGCACATGCCGACGGCCCTCGAGAACGGCAACATCCTGATTTTCGACAACGGCACGCGTCGCGAATACTCGCGGATCCTGGAACTCGACCCCACGACCGGGAACATCGTGTGGGAGTACAGGGCGCACGCCCCGGAGTCGTTCTTCACCGAGCGGGGCGGATCGAGCCAGCCGCTGCCCAACGGCAACGTGCTGATCACCGAATCGCGCAACGGCCGGGCTTTCGAAGTCACCCGCGACGGAGAGATCGTGTGGGAGTACTTCAATCCCGACCTTTTCGCGGACGGCAAGCGGGCCTGGTTCTATCGGCTGACGCGGCTGGAAGAGGGGCACTTCCCGCCCGATTTCCTGCCCCGCTAGCCGCTGGCCCCGACCCCTTCCGGAACCTAGATTCGGCTGTGGAAAATCGTCCGCATCCGGAGCGCAACCATGAAACGTCGGGCCCAAGTTTTCTGTCTCGGATTACTCGTCTTTACAACCCTTTTTGCCGGCTGCTCGAAGAAAGGCGCGCCCGCCGTCGCGGAAACGGCCGATCGGGCGGTGTTGCAGATCACCGAGGGTCTGGCTGACGGACGGGCGGAGATGCTGTGGCATTTCCTGCCCGAGA
>JABAOE010023016.1_pt4 | contig 14292 bp, 14 predicted proteins | sample 7062141 | NCBI WGS metagenome assembly JABAOE01 (sample SAMN14538627, study PRJNA623070) | marine sediment metagenome | biome: marine biome [ENVO:00000428]; feature: marine pelagic biome [ENVO:01000023]; material: deep marine sediment [ENVO:00002113] | place: India: Gulf of Khambhat ... | reverse complement strand
CTACGACCTGCCACAGGATGCCGAGGACTATGTGCATCGTATCGGCCGGACGGCCCGGGCTGGCGCGGCCGGTGACGCGATCAGTTTCGGCTGCGAGACGTACGCCGTTTCGCTCCCCGAAATCGAGGACTATATCGGCCACAAAATCCCGGTCGCCAATTTTGATGTGAGCCTGTTGCCGGAGATCGCACGGCCGAAACCGCGGAGAAAGTCGAAAGTTCAGCGCCGACCGGCCAGAAAGAGTGGCAACCGCCCGGCCCGTAGACGTCCCGGAAAGAAGAAAACGAGTTGAAGTCGCCGCGGTGACGGATTAGCCGAGTTCGTGGATGCCATCGACGGCGACGAAGTCGGCGCTGTCTCTTTTGGGTGCAGAAGTATCGGGTCGAGTGATGGCCACGACGTGCCGAAGACCGTAACTTGCGGCACTCTGCAAGACCGGGTGACTGTCATCGACACAAACATAGTTGACCTCGTATCGAATCGCGTCTCCTCTTGCAAGGCCTGCCAAAATTCTCGGCGCTCCTTTGCGTAGCCGTAGGTATGCGAGCTGTGAATGCCGTCGAAGAACTGCGTCAGGCCAGTAACCTCGTCCTTTAGTTCGAGCGTATCCGGATGCGAGTTCGTCACGAGCAGCAAACGCACATGGCTCTTGCGAACCGTTTCGAGAAACTCGCGGGCTCCGGGAAGATAGTCGATACGATGATGCTCGTTGCGATGCAGTTGGATGACATCCAGCTCAAGGCGCTCGCTCCAGTGGTCCAGGCAGTACCACGAGAGTTCGCCCTGCATGGCACCGTACTTACCAAAAAGGTAGTTGCGCGCATCCGTCAGGCTCATACCGTGTTTTTCAGCATAGCGCTCGGGCACATGGGTCAGCCACATATAGTTATCGTAGGCGAGATCGAGGACGGTACCATCCATATCGAGCATCAGCGTCTCACAGTCATCAAGCGCGATTTTCGGATCGAATGTCACTGCTATATACTGCGCCCGCCTGCCGGTGCGTGAAATAAAAGATGAGCCTGGATGAATTGATCGAACCCGTCGTTAGCCTTGCAGTTGCGGCGGGCCGCGCAATCCTCGAAGTCTACGCTACCGACTTCGAGGTGCAAAGCAAGGACGATACCTCGCCGCTGACCATGGCTGACCTTGCCTCCCACCGTATAATCACTGACGGGCTGCAATCTCTCACCCCGGAGATTCCAATCATCTCGGAGGAGTCTGGACTCGCAGAATTCTCGGTCCGATCAAACTGGCCGCGCTATTGGCTCATCGATCCGCTCGACGGAACCAAGGAGTTCGTCAGCCGAAATGGCGAATTCACGGTCAATATCGCATTGATCGATGGACATTCGCCGGTACTCGGCGTAGTCCGCGTCCCCGTGCACGGCAAAACTTATTTAGGCTGTACGGGCGTTGGCGCCGAGATTCGCGAAGACGGTGCAGAACCGGTGCCTTTACGGGTTGCTTCTCAGAGCCGTCAGCCGGTGCGCGTGGTCGGCAGCCGATCGCATCGGGGCTCGAGCCTCGACGCTTTCCTCGAACGCCTCGGTCCTGCCGAACTCGTTGCAATGGGCAGCTCGCTCAAGTTCTGCACGGTTGCCGCCGGCGATGCCGATGTCTATCCGCGCCTCGGGCCAACCTCGGAATGGGACACTGCCGCAGCACAGGCCGTGGTCGAACAGGCTGGCGGCCGGGTGTTGAGGCTCGACGGTCAAGCGCTCTCTTACAATGCCAAGTCCGAGATTCTCAATCCCCATTTCATTGTGATCGGGCCGACCGACCATGATTGGCTGGCGCTGATCAGCGAGCGCGAGTAGCATGAGTGCCATTGCCAATCTGTCTTCGAGGTCAAACGCGGGCGATAGCGCCGAACAATTCGTATGGCAGACAAAATCGACACGGAATCATTCAAACAGCTCGAGCGACTTCGTGAGCTGCGTGTCAGCCACCGCGACCTCGACTACCTGATCGACAGGCTGCAGCACGACCCGATGGTCGACCAGTTGCGCATCCGCCGGCTCAAAAAGCGCAAGCTGCTGATTAAGGACATGATCAACGCTTTGGAGAGCGAGCTCATACCCGATCTCGACGCCTGAGTTCAGGACCGGCGACGCATCGCCGCCTGATCGCGAGGACCGATGTGGGCCTCGCCCCGTTTTGCCGCAAGCCTGACCTGTTTGCGTCGCTCCTCGAGCCGCACCGCCCGCTCGGCGTCAAGTTCATCGATGCAATGCGGGCAAGAGATTCCCTCGCGGTATTCAGCGGTGGCCAGATCGGCTGCCGAGAGCGGCCGCCGGCAAGCATGACACTGGACATAGCCCGCTTCGCCGAGGTCTTGGTCGATCGCAACCCGGGTGTCGAAGACAAAACATTCGCCAACGTACTTGTTTTCTTTCGGGTCTGTTTCCTCTAGGTACCTGAGGATTCCGCCCTCGAGGTGATACACCTCCTCGAAACCCATTTCGAGCATCAGTGCAGTCGCCTTCTCGCAGCGGATACCCCCGGTGCAGAACATGGCCAGCGGCCGATCTCTGTTCTCATCGGCCAGCTCGCGCGCGAATTCCTGAAATTCGCGAAAACTTCGGGTCCCGGGATCGACGGCGCTTGGAAAGGTGCCAACCTCGATCTCGTATCGATTGCGCGTATCGATAACGAGCACGTCCGGGTCCTCGAGCAACGTGTTCCACCTCTCCGGATCGACGTAATGGCCGGTGCGAATGTCGGGGCGGATGTCGGGACGACCGAGGGTGACGATTTCCTTTTTCAGTCGCACGTGCAGGCGACGAAACGGCGCCTCGCTCGCCTCGCTCCAGCGCGGCACGACCGGCGCCGCGAGTGCGAGCGCCTCCTCTAACCAGCGTAAGGTTCGCAGAATCCCCTCGCGCTTGCCTGCGAGGCTGCCATTGAACCCTTCCGCGGCGAGCAACACTGTGCCGAGCAGGTTCTCCCCTTCACAGATAGCGTACAGCCGGTCGCGGAGATCCGCGGCTGCCGGGATTTCCAGAAAGCGGTAAAACGAGGCGACGTTCATTAGTCGACCTGCTCGGTGGGAACTGTCAATGAGAGAATGCTGTGGCGAATCTCCTCGCCGAGTACGAGTCTTGCATCGACACCGATGTTGAGGATGTCGCTGTCGAATTCGAGCAAGCCCTCCGAGTTGCGGCGGAGGACCTGTTGCTCCTGGAGCTTGCGAATAAAGTCCTGAAAAAGAGTCTGATTGAAGAAGTCTGGCGAGTGCAAACCATAAATCATGGACAGTCGTTCCGCACTCATGCGACACATTTTCTCCAGCCGCGCGCGTGACAGTGTCGCCGAGCCGTGCTGCACAAGAATCGCGATCACGAGGTAAAAGCGCTGTAGCATCGGAACCATCGACTGGCCCAGCATGAGCAACTGATAGGCGCGGGCTGACCCGGCGGGCGGGCGAACGAGCAGGCTTTGCCCCTCGCGCGCGAGGAGCTCCCTGCGTTCGAGCGCAGCGATCGCCGCCGTGGTCACGTCATCGACGTCGCTCTCCTCCCATTTCAAGCTGAGCTCTTTGCGCATGAAGGGATAGATCAGGCTCACGAGTCTTTGCAATTCGTCGTGTTCGAGCCGCCTGCCCTGAATGAAGCAGCAAGCAACCGCGGCAGGAACGGCGAGGAGATGCAGAATGTTGTTGCGAAAGTAGGTCATCAGAACCGCCGTGCGCTCCGCCATGTGAATTACATCACCCATGGGGTGCGGGCTTCGACTGATCACGTGGAGAGCCTCGCCGTGGGCGACTATTTCCTCCGGTGTCCATCCCGGCGCGGTCACGAGCGGCGAATAGCGAAAGTCGGCGAGCAGGTTCATGCTGAGTCGAAGTTGGGCGATGAGTTCTTTCTCGCCGATCGTCTGTTTCGGGGTTGCGAGTAAGACATAGGCGAGCAGGCTGATCGGCGTCACGGCGGCCGCCGAATTTATTTCGCGCATAATCGAGCGGCCGAGCTCGTCGATCAGGTCGTTGAGCCAAGGCGGCCGTTCCCCCGCGCCGGCATCGGCTTCCCGCCAATCGGGCTTTTTGGCGTCTAGAATCGGCTCGAGATCGATCGGCTCACCGACATTGACGTAAACGCGCCCGAAATTCTCACGCAGCGATCGAATAGAACGCAGCAGACCCAGCAGCGATTCCGACTGTTTCTGCTCACCGCCGAGTTCGCTGATGAAAGAATCTCCCTCGATCAGTTTCTCGTAACCGAAATAGACGGGCACGAACGCAATCGGCCGCTTCGGATCCTTGATGTAGGACTGGACCGTCATCGCGAGCATACCGACCTTCGGCTCGAGCAAGCGGCCGGTCCGGCTGCGCCCGCCTTCGACGAAGTACTCCATGGAGTAACCGCGTGTCAGAATTTGGTGAATGTAGGCGTCGAAAACGGCCGTATACAGCCGGTTCCCGCGAAAGCTGCGCCGTAAATAGAACGCGCCGCCGCGGCGCAGTATCCGACCGACAAGCGGTAGATTGAGATTGATGCCTGCGGCAATATGCGGCAGCTGCAAGCCCTGAGCGTAGAGAATGTAGCTCAGCAACATGTAGTCAAAATGGCTGCGGTGGCAGGGGACATAGACGACTTCCCGGTTCCGGGCGACGGCGTGCAGCTTGTCGGCATGATTGAGTTCGATGCCGTCATAAATTCGGTGCCAGAGCCAACGCAGCAGACGCTCGATGAGCCGGATCGTCGGGTAGGAGATGTCGGCAGCGATCTCGAGCGCATAACGGCGGGCCCTGGACTCGAGCGCGGCCTGCTTCGAACTTCCGGCATCTGCCTCGGCCTCGATGATACGTCTGACGCCCGGCGCCAGCACGACCTGGTTGACGATCGTTCGCTTGCTCGAGAGATCGGGACCGACCGTAGCAGCGCGGCGCTGCCGGAAGTGCACCCGCAGAATCCTTGATACCTTGCGATAGGCCAGTTCTCGATCGAGGTTTCCCTGGACGATGGAGCTCAGCGGCAACGCATGGCTGAAGCGCAACAAGGTATTGCGCCCGTGGAGAACGGTTGCAAAGAACTTCCGCGCCCGACCAACGACATCCCAGTTCTCTGCAAACAGCAGCTTCAGGAAGGAATTCTCCTTGTCCGGCGAACGTCCCCAATAAATCGCGATCGGGATGAGCAGCAGTTCATCGCCGTTGGCGCTAGCTGCGTCGACCAGCTGTCGGAGGCGCCGCGAACCCGCTTTCACGGGCCGCCGGACGAAAAAGCCTTTCAGCGGTCGGAGCACGACGTAACGCCAGGAGAACCGCTGACCACAGCAATCGAACGCCTCCGTCGGCGACGGCAGCCCATGCGCCTTGCAGGCCCGTTCGAGAGCAAGCTTGTCCGCGAGGCCGCCGTTTTCGAGGACGTAACACACCCGCGATGCCGAATCACCGATCAGTTCCCGCGGCTCCTCGGGCCGAACCTGCGGGCGCGCCCAGAGCGCGAAAGCCCAGCCTGCAAGCCAATAAAACGGGCGGAACATGATTCCGAGAAGATACATGGTGCCTGAGTCTAGCGAAAAAAAGACGCCAGCAGTCTATTGATTTTTCTAAATTTTTAGGAAAGCTGCTCAATCCTGCCCGGCTGATTGACCGGGTCCGGGCGGCAACTCGACCTCCTTTGTCTCTTCGGTCGGGATGCGAAAGGCGTCCGAGACGGTTTCATAGACGACTTCGGCGGGTTCCTCGACGAGCTCGACAGGAGCCATGGCCTCCTCGGTGCACGCCACGACGACGAGCACTATCGTTATGGCCAGGTATCTGGATGCTAAACGCCTCATGTTCTCGGCGAGTGTACCGCGAGCTGCCGAAGAAATTGCTCAAAATAATCGTTAATCGCCCCGATGTTCGCCGTCAGCCTGTGATCGCCGTCGAGGACGTGCAGCGTTGCCGAACACATCGCCGCAAAGCGGATGCTGTTTTCTACGGGTACGACGTCGTCGTGCCAGCCGTGGACGATGACCGTAGGGATCGACGGGGGATCGGGTGTCAGTTCTTCAAAGCCCTCCATGAAGTATGCCGGCGCCAGCACAAAAAGGCCTGCGGCCGCGACGTCCGCCGCCGCCGCCGTCGCCACGTGCCCGCCCATGCTCGAGCCGACCAGAACGAGCTTGTCATCGATGCCGCGACATTCGGCAACGAGTTTTAGAACCCGCGCCGACGGTTCATCAAGGCCACGATAATCGACGCTGACCGCCCGACAGCCAACAGCCTCGGCACGCTCTGCCATGGCTTTGATTTTTGTACCCCAGGGGCCGGATTCCTGGCCGTGTGAGAAAACGACTGTTGCCATCGCCTGATCCCGTCTCCGCTGTCTGAGCAATTATCTCCGCAATTGAGGCCGTGACGTCAACGGTCGTCCCATTGCGCGGACGGCTTCCACAACAGTTCGTCGAGTCCCGGCCGCCAGGCGTGTCGGCTCATGTCGACGCGTCCTCGGCAGAGGCGCACGCCTTCGCTGGCCAGGCGCCGGCGTTGCTCGCGAAATTGCGGGCTTCCGGGGGGGAATGCGATCCGGCCACTCGCCTGAACCACCCGATGCCACGGCACATCCTCATCGGCATCGAGCTGCCGCAAAACCGCACCAACCTGGCGCGCGCCCCGCGGGATACCGCTGATTTCGGCGACTTGCCCGTAGCTTGCAATCATGCCCACCGGGATCTCCCGGATCGTATCGAGAATGCGTTTTGCACGCTGGCTCGGTTTCATGCGCGCTGCGTCAACCCAGTCTGAGGCGCGCCTGGATTTCGCGTCGCGCTTCCGCCAAGACCGAGTCACGGTCGAGATTGTCGAGGATGCGTTGCACGACCCGTTTCGGACCGCCCTCGCCCCAGGACTTCCCCTGTGCCAGGTACTCGGCGGCGACCCGGCCGACGAGGTAGGTACTGTAATACGCGATGGCTCCCTGCGCGGCGGCTGTAACCACGGTGGATAAACCGGCCGTGCCGGCCTTCAGCGTACTCGAGACGAAATGCAAGGCCCAGACCGTCCCCATCAGCGCCGCCGCTTCGGCAACGATGATCTTGACGAGCGAGCCGGCCTCGCGCTGCGTCAGTGGCAGGTCGTAGACGCGCGACAGGTGTCCGACCATGCCGACATCGATGAACGCCGCAGCGAACAGATCGGCGACCGGGATAGGATTCAGGGCAACCGCGATACCCTTACCGACGCAATAAGTCTTAACGAGGCGATCACCGAGTTCGCGGCGCGCCGACAGGATACGGCTGCCGATTGCGTCGCTGAGATCGGCAGCGAACAGACTCGCGTTCAATGCGGCCAGTGTTTTCCCCTCGCACTCGAGAATCTCCCAGAGTTTCAACCGTAGCGCCTCGACGTCGGCATTTCGGACCCTCTCTGCAGCCGATTCCCGGCCCGCCACGTCAATCTCGATCACGGCCTGGGGCCGTGGCTGGGCCGAGACGAAGAGTACGTTCTCCGCCAAGACCAGTCCTGCTGTCCGTGCGCGTATCGACTCCAGCAACGCTTTCTGTTCCTCGCCCGTATAGAGATCTGCTTTGTTGACCGCGACGAGCACCGGACGGCCTCGACCGACAACCGTGCGCAGTGAACCCAGTTCGGTGTCCGTTATGTCCCCGTCGAGGACAAAAATCACGAGATCGGCCCGGCCGGCCACTTCCCTTGCGAGCGCTTCGCGTTCCTCGCCGCCGGCCTCGTCGAGCCCGGGCGTATCGATCAGAAAGACGCCGCCTTCTTCTCGCTCAGCCCAGGGCTCCATCAGACTCTGCCGCGTCTCGCCATGCAATGCGCTAACCGTGAACACCGGCCTGCCGATCAGGGCATTGAGCAACGAGGACNNNCCCGGCCGAATACGGCCAGATGCACATGCCCGTGCTCAAGTTTGTCCAGCATGGCGCGCACGGCACCATAATCCTGCGCGAGCGACTCGCGCACGCCGGCAGGCAGGCGCTGATCATTGACGAGTTGGCGCAGGCTCTCGCGCGCGAATGCGAGATGCCCGGCGCCGTTCTCGGCCGAGTCAGTCCCGCCGCGGTCTGGCTTCCAGGGCCATCCTGGCAATGCGGCCAACACCCGCTTCAATATATCCATTAACGCCTTCCTCGAATTCCTTCGCAGCCCGCTCCGGCAGCAGCTGGCCATGTTGTTTTAGTGTCATGACGAGACTTCGGCCCAGGGCATCGAAGATCAGGCCATAGGCGACGGCATGGGCGAGTCCCCCGGCAACGGTGCCGATGCCGGGGAATGCTTTGAGTCCGTTACCGGCCACTGCCAGGGCAAGAGGCAGCGCTCGGCCGAGCCGACTCTGGCTGAGATTCAGGAATTCCTCAATATCGAGATCACGCGGCGCAGTCGCATAAAGGGCGCAGAGTTCCCGGGTCATGNNGATGTAGCCTTGGATCAGCACGTCGGTGCCAGGGCTGACGGCAGCGAGCGCCCCAATGACAGCCCGTCGCGTCGCGGAGCGAATTATCTGCTCGGCGCGCTGGTCCCGGAACTCGGCTTCCGCCGCCTCGAGTTTCTCGGCCGCGAGGTGGAACACCGCACGCTGACGACGGATGTCGAGGTCGCTTGCGGAGGCACCGAGCAGGCGATTGATGGCGACGATGAGCACACTCACGTCCGCGGGACGTCGACGTGTCGTGACGGTCTCTGCGCCATCTTGCCAGCGCTCGACAACGTCCTCGGCACCGCCGGCAGAGACGGCAACGACCCGGTCGCGATCCAGCACGCCGCCCAGATCGTCGAGATGCTCCAGTAGTCGCTGCATCAGCGCAGAGCGTTCCTCGACATCGAAGCGATCCGACTTGTTCAACACGATGACAACGGGTTTATCCACGCCGAGCAGCTTCTCGAGTAGCACCTTTTCCGACCGGGTCAGATCACCATCACAGACGAAGAGCACGACATGCGCGCGCCGGGCTTCCTCAAGCGCAAGTACGTCAAATCCGGGAACATGGCCGCCTGTGCCGGGCACATCGGTGAGCACGACTTCAGTCTGCTCAGCGCCTTGCCAGCGATAGTGCCGGATCTCTGTCGTCGAGCCGCCGAGCGCGCTGATCTCGACTACCGCGTCGGGAACGAGAGCCTTGATCAAAGAGCTCTTTCCGCTACTGATCTCTCCGAAAAAACACAGCTCGATGGCGCCTGTTGTATGCTTTTCAGCAAGTTTCGCAAGTTCTGCCCGCGCAGCGGCCACGCCAACTCCGGCGGCCTCGGCATCTCGCAGCCGCGCCTCGATCGCCTCGCGCGTCAGGTGTTTGCCGCCGGCCGTTCTTGGGCCTTGCGGCAGCCGACGAACGAGGAGCACCCAGATGAGCCAGGCGGCCGCAGCTACAAGCAAGGCAATGAAAGCGAGAAAGAGGTAGCGGAGCAGAGCCGGGCCCTCGAGCAGACGGTCCCAAACGCTGAGCGCCTTCTCACTGATGAACAGGATACCGGCAAGGCCGCCAAGGAGGACTAGCAGGATACCGAATGCGGCAACTATGCGGAGAAATCGATCGAGCTTCATGACGCGCGCACAATGGCCGAGCGAAAGCCACGCACCGACTGGCGAAGCGTCAGTTCGAGCGTGTGGTCCCAGCCGCGCGGTTGGATGACGATGCCGAGGCGAAGTTCGTTTGCGCCGTGTCCGCTCATGGAAAGTTCGCAGCCCACCGTATGTAGATTTTCCTCAATAGCGCCGGACTCCGTCAGCGCTTCGAGATAAGTCGAGACCTGCTCTTGCACTTGCCCGGCAACGTACTCGTCATCAGCGGCAAAAACCGCCCACCGGGTTCCCGCATCCACGGCGGCGACGAGTTGCAAAATACCTCGGCGCACCGAGAGCATCGTGCACTCCAGCGGCGCCTGCGTGGCGCTTGCCAGCGTGACCTTTGCGGGGAACTCGGCACAGCCGGCCTGTGCGGGCCCAATTACGTTGAGACCCGCGCGGAGAAGCTTTCGCGCCGCATTCTCGTCCACCTCTGCTACCGGAACGAAACGGCGATTCAGTCGCATTGCGTTATTCGCCACCGGGCACCAGGCGCCGTATTTTCGATCCCATTGGCACAATAGTCCTGCCAGCGCGCCGCCGACGGTGCAAGCGCTTCCCTCGCCCTGATCGCGCTCGCGCATGCGCGGAAAGTAACTGAGCATATTCGGGCTCGAGTAGCCGGTTTCGCGGATCCCATCAATCGCCGTCTCGCAGGACTCCCACGACACGGCAGGATCGACAATCAGCATTGCACCGCGTGCCTGGCAGTAGCGGTCCGCGGCCAATATCGATGCCGGGCCAAGATCGCGCCCCGGCCCTGGCGCCGCGATATAGAGCAGATCGAATCGCTCGAGCGCATCGAGCGCAAACAGCGCGGAACCCGCTTTTTGCGAACCGACACAGTCGTAGTCGGTCAGTTCGACTCCGTCGGCGCCGTTCTGCATATGGCCGACATAGGCCTCGGCGCTCACGCTGTTGCGGGGAAGCGTCAGTTCAGGCCGCTGGGCAGGATAAGGCGCTTGTGCCCTCGCGATCCCCGAAGCCAACAGCATATCGACAACGTAGTCCGGGCTATCCGCATCGATGCTCGCCCGTCGGTAAAGTTCCTGGTCGCTTACCAGTCCCGTGTCAGGATCGATTCTCTGTAAAGTGAGATTGAAAATATCCGTCTCGCCGTCCGAAATGCCGTCGTAGTCGACGGCGGCCCTAATGCGCTCTGTCGACCCGGGTTCGACCGCGCGGAGCACCAGTGCGGCACCCTCGGCCGGCAGGCAGAGAAGAGCGCCGCGCGCCTTGCTCGCGAGGCGCACGATATACGCGACAGCCCCGCCGTGTTCGAAAAATTGCCGGACAGCCGGACCAAGTTCGGAGTCTTTCCAGGGACCGCCGAAGCGGCGCTGAAAACCCGTGAAACTCGTGACTTTTACGGGTTCATTGACGGGACCGCGAAGGCTGCGGCCCAAGAAGGCCGCGACCGTCTCGCGCTCGACATCGATGGGCTGGCCGATCGACGCAAGCTCGGTGACTGTGAATCCACGGTCGAGCGCATCTGACACGCCAATCTCCGCAACTGCCCGATTCGAGTGTCGTCATTCTAAATCAGTGCTTACGTGTTAAGCCATTTGATTGGGTACTATTCGGGTCATGAGCGGATATCTCGGACGGGTTCATCCTCGCTTGGCGGCCTCTTTGCCGCGCATGCGCCTCGCCAAACTGCCGACCCCGCTCGAGACAAAGCGCTTGCGCTTGCCAAACGGCGGCCAGGTCGGCCTTTTCGTCAAACGCGATGATCTTTCGGGACTGCTCTATGGCGGCAACAAGGTTCGCAAACTGGAGTATTTGTTGCAGCGCGCTCGCGAACGCGGCGCAAGCCGCGTAGCAACATTCGGCTCCGTGGCATCTAATCATGCGCTCGCGACGACGCTTTATGCAGCGGAACAGGGCTTCGATTGCATTTGCTTTCTATCACATCAGGTCAAGACACCCAAGGCGCCAGTCGCGCTCAGCCTGCACCTGCACTACGGCACCCGGCTCGTCCACTACGCAGGCGCCCGGACGAAGCGCATAGCGACGCTGCGCAAGCATCTCTTTGACCGCAAAACCTGGGTGATCCCGATGGGGGGATCGTGCTGGCTCGGCGTTATGGGCTTCGTCGATGCCGGGCTCGAACTCGCCGATCAGTTAGCGGCCGACGGACTTCGCGCTCCCGAACGCCTGTACGTCGCGAACGGTACGATGGCGACAGCGGCCGGCCTCTCCCTCGGACTTCTGCTCGCAGGCCTCGAGACCGAATTGCATGCCGTACGAGTAACCGATACGACGATCGCCAATCCGGCAGCCATGCGCCGCCTGATCGCAAAAACCGCACTGATGATGCGAAGCCTCGATGCAACGATTCCGGACAACCTTGCCGATCGGGTGAAATTGCGTTTCCGGGATGAATTCTTCGGCAAGGGATATGCGCAATCGGATGCGCGAACCGACGCAGCCGTCAGAACGGCGCGAGACCAATTAGGCCTTGTGCTCGAGACGACCTACACGGGCAAGGCGATGGCCGCGCTGCTGCAGGATGCCCAGCAGTCGGGGTCCGCCGAGAATGACTGGTTGTTCTGGAATACCTATAACTCCCGGCCGCTGCCCGAGTTCCAGGCACAGCCCGACGACCTGGCGCGCCTGCCGAGCGAATTCCTGCGCTACTTCGACTGAGGTTCCTCGTCCGCTTCGTCTTCAGGCTCGTCGGCTGTCCGTCGCCGTTCTTCTTCGCGCGCTTCTTCCGCTTCCCTTTGCTTGCGCCGGATCTCATCGAGCATCAGATCGAGCCAATCACTCACATTGCCCCCGCTTCCTGCGCCGCCGCATCCATCATTTCTCGTATTTCCGTCAGCGACGGCGCGTCGAGATCGAGTTCGACCGTGTTACGAACGACCCGGGCGCGGGCAAAAACCTCCGCAGCATCCCGCGTCGCAATGCGCGCAGGAACCCCGTTACCGATGCTCGCTATCGCCCGTGCATGGTTTTTTTCCGCCTCGCTCAGGCCCACGACGGTGACCCCCGTGAATGCGCCAAGCAGCTGCTCGAGGCGTTCGGCCGGGACCTCGGTATCATCCTCGAGAGGCTCGTGCCCTTCGAAATAAATTTCACCTTCGAGCTCGCCGAGCAAGAAGGGTTCATTGATGATTCTCACGGGCTCGCCGATGTCGACGAGTTCGTACAGCAACTCGATATTCTCCGGGTAAAGGCGCACGCAGCCATGGCTGACGCGCATGCCGACCCCGTAAGGCCGGTTCGTGCCATGGATCAGATAGCCGGGCATCTCGAGCTGCAGTACGTAGGCGCCGAGCGGATTATCGGGACCCGGCGGCACGGCTGCCGGCAGAGGATCGCCCATTTCTTCGTGTTCGCGTCGGATAGACGCGGGCACAAACCAGGTCGGATTGGCAGCTTTCGCAACAACCCGGGTCGCCCCGAGCGGCGTTTCCCAGCCAACGCGGCCAATACCGATCGGGTATGTCTTCACGACCTGGGGCTGGTCTGCGGCAAGCTTCGGAAAGTAAAACAGTCGTTTGGAGGCGACATTGAGCACGATCCCCTCGCGCGGAACGTTCGGGATGACAAACTGCGTGGGCAACAAAACCGGCGTCTTATCGCCGGGCAGCCACGGATCGACCCCGGGGTTCGCGGCGACGATCTCGTCGTAGCCGAGACCGTAGGTGCGGGCGAGATCGGACAGCGTGTCTTCGCTACGCGCATAAACGATTTGCGGCACGCCGATCACCGATTGCTCCGGTGACGAGAGAACGAAATGATTAGCGAGGATGGGTTCGACAGGGGAACGTTTCGTCAACGTGGGTACTGCCGGCGGCCACTGCGCGGTTTCCGGGCGCCGCGAGTCNNGCAAGCAGCACGCCCCCGGTGGTAACGCGGATAATTAGCTGTCTGATTCCCAAGCCCGACGCTCCGTGTTGACCAGCGGGATTCTCGCAGAAAAGCGAGCGGGACACTAAGGGTCTTCGCGAGGAGATTCGGAGCCGGTCGACTTTCGTCTGCCTACGAGGTCTCCGGCGCGATGCAGTTGGGCTGGCGCCCGGCCTGCAGCGCTTCATTGTATAGCGGCAGGGTTTTGCTCCACTGCGAGATCAGCGAATCGATGCGCTTTTCGCCCGATGGATGCGTCGAGAGAAATTCTGACCGTGCGCTGTCGCCCTCCTCGAGCATATTCTGCCACAGCGGCACGGCCTGGCGCGGATCGAAGCCGGCCCTTGCCATGTACTCGAGCCCGATCACGTCCGCCTCGCTTTCCTGGTTGCGCGAAAACGGCAGCATGACGAGCAGCGGAACGCCCTGATTCAGCGCTTCGTATGCCGTGTAGGTTGCCCCCTGGTTGCCTCCGCCAAGAAGCACTGCTGCCACCTGGATGCCGACGCCCGATACTTTCGAGCGGTTCGCTCTCTCGTTCGAATGTTGAGCAGTAACGTGGGCGATCTCGTGCCCGATTACGGCCGCGAGCTGATGCTGATTCTGCGCGGCCTTGAGGATGCCCTGCATGACACCGATCTTACCTCCCGGCATCGCGAAGGCATTGACAGAGTCGTCCTCGAAGATCGCCATTTCCCAGGGCAGATCGCGGTAGTCCGGCTCCAACACCTTGACCACGGCATTAGCCACACAGGCGATGTAGTCGATCGTTTCACGGTCGGTCAGAAGCGGCATCGATGCTTTCATCTCCGCGAACTGGCGAGCCGACTCGGCAGCCAGCTCGTCGTCTGAGATCCGGCTCGGCTCTGCCGCGAAAGAAACCGACAAAGAACTGGTGAATGCCAGCAAAAGAGTAAGCAAT
>JABAOE010028915.1_pt3 | contig 14297 bp, 17 predicted proteins | sample 7062141 | NCBI WGS metagenome assembly JABAOE01 (sample SAMN14538627, study PRJNA623070) | marine sediment metagenome | biome: marine biome [ENVO:00000428]; feature: marine pelagic biome [ENVO:01000023]; material: deep marine sediment [ENVO:00002113] | place: India: Gulf of Khambhat ... | reverse complement strand
GGAGCACCGGCTGCCACCGCTGACGACCGTCCGGGTGCCGGACGGCGTGGACGAGATGGCGGTGCGTCGCGGCCTGCTGCAGGAGCACAACATCGAGGTGGGCGGCGGGATCGGCGCCCTCCAGGGGCAGGTGTGGCGGGTAGGCCTGATGGGATACAGTTCCACGGCCCAGAACGTGCTCGCGATTCTGTACGCGCTGGAGACAGAGGTCACGAGACAGGGCGTTCGCATCGATAACGGGGCCGGCGTAGCCGCGGCTGCACAAGCTCTGAATGTCAGCCTGTAGGCGGCTGTTCTGGGCAACGCTTCCGGTCACTTTCGCCATATTGCTGGCCGCGGCCTGCGGCGGATCCGACGGCTTCCAGCCCGGCCCTCCGCTGGACGTCCAGCCGCAGGCGCCGGCGGTGTCGACGGACGCCACGCCAGCCCGGGATATCTCGGTCCCTGAGGGCTTCATCGCCTACGAGTACGCGAGCGGGCTGGACCTGCCCACCTCCCTGGCGTTCGACCCGTTCGGCAGGCTGTTCGTGTCGGAGCTGAGGGGCGAGATAAAGGTGATCGAGGACGAGGACGGCGACGGGGTCGGAGATCGCCCGCGAGGTTTCTGGAGCGACCCCGACGAGCGGTTCACTCTCGGCATCGCGGTCGCGCCAGACGGGAGCGTCTACGCGTCCGTCAAGGGAACCGTCGTGGTGCTTCGAGACGAGGACCGAGACGGCCGTCCCGAGGAGGAGCACGTCATCATCCAAGGCCTGCCCAGGCGCGTTCACCAGAACAACGGCCTTGCCTTTGGGCCGGACGGCAAGCTGTACATCACCAACGGCTCCGCCTGCAACCTGTGCAGAGAGAAGGACGAGCGCAGCGNNAGGCCTGCGCAACCCCTACGATCTCGCCTTCGATCGGGGCGGCGGCCTTTGGGCGACGAGCAACGGGCACGACTTCTTCGAGCCGGCGGACGAGGGGTTTACGCTGCTGCAGGACCCGCCGGACGAGCTCAACTACGTCGCCGAGGGCGGTCACTACGGCTGGCCGGAGTGCGCTGGGCGGGACCAGGAGACCGCAGCCGACGGTTGCGAAGGCAAGGTGCCGCCCGTCGTCGAGCTGGAGCCGCATTCCTCCTCGGACGGCTTGCTGTACTACGACGGCGAGAGCTTTCCCGCGGATTACGAGGNNCAGCGACAAGAGATCAGAAGCTGAGGAGGGCCGCGAGGTCATTCGAGTTGAGGTCGCATCGTCCGAGGGGCCGGAACGGTATTCTGGCAGCGTCGGCGAGTTCGCGTCCGGATTCAGCCGACCGCTGGACGTGACGGTGGACGCGCTTGGGACCATGTACGTTGCCGATTTCGCGACCGGCAGCATCTACCGCATCGTTTGGGCGGGCGAGTAGACGTTCGCCGCGAGCGCTGCCTTGTCACGGAAGCGAGCGGCGGGATACAATCGCGCGCTGGAAGGAGGAGCGATGACCGCAACCAGAGAAGAGATCGTGGCCGGGCTGGAGATGACAGTCGCCCAGGGCCGACGCTCGACATCCCTGTTCTCAGCGAGCGAATGGGACGCCAAACGCGCCTGCGGCTGGACGCCGAAGGAGGTGTACTCCCACCTAGCGGCCGTCGCTGCGGCGGTACCGAGCCTCGCCAAGGGGCTCGAGAACGCGCCCGAGGACAGAGACCTGGCCGACGGGGTGGACCTCGACCAGATGAACGAGCAATCCGTGACGGCGATGAATGAGATGACGCCGGAGCAGATCATGCAGGCGTTCGAGGGGAATTATGGCAGGCTGATCGAGTTCGTAAGGTCGCTCTCTGACGAGCAGCTCAACGCCAAGCGGCGGTTCATCTCGGACACTATCTCCGTTTCGGACATACTGGCCAACTCGATCATGCTGCACGGCCTCCACCACGTGTACGAGGCTCAAAGCCACGCTCCCGCTTAGCGAGGGGCTCGATCAACACCACGGTGTGAAGCTTCCGGGGCGTACGCGGGCGACCCGTTAGTAAGCTCCTTGGGCGGCGACAGAGGAGCGGCCGCTGCGGCGGGCAGGTTATACCGGGCGACACGCCGGGCCGGAAGAGTCTTCCACAAACTTGCCGGGCGGATGGGCGCCGTCTAGAATCGGGACACGCTGGAGGGAGGCGCCTAGGGCAGTTGACACCGACCCAGCATCGGTAGCCAAGGGGAACTGAAATGAAAGCCCGTGCGCTGCTCTTAGTTATGGTCGCCTCAGTAGCGGCAATCGCCGGGGCGTATTTGGGTCAGGAGACCCTGTTCGGCAGCCCGGCCACGGCGCCGAATGAGGGGACGATCGACATCAATGTGAAGTTCAGCTACGGCGTCAAGTGGCTGTGCTCGTCCGGAACGTCGGCACTGACGACGAATATTAACGTCCACAACCCTCAGAACAGCCCTGTAGTCTTCGCGACGAAAGTGATAGGCCTCAGGCCGGGACAAGATCCGACGCCTCCCGGAGAAAGAACTGCCAACGTCTTGCAGGCAGACTACGCCATGCAAATGGATTGCGCAGACATAGCGGGCGGAACGCAAGAGGGGATGCTGGTGATCGAGAGCCCGGTGCGTCTTGACGTCTGGGCCGTATATGAAGCGCAGCGAGTGGATGAGAGTGTGACAAGCGAGACACAGACGGAGCGGGAGATCTGGTGTCTGCTCGAGAACGACGCTTTGCTCGAGTCCGGTGGCTTCCTTTGCACGACGGATGTCAGCGGGCCTTCGGAGGGTCCCGGCGTGGGGCTCGGCGTCGGCGTGGGCGTCGGTGTGGGGGTCGGCGTCGGCTTGAGCCTCGATGTGGAGAACGTTCCGCCGACTCGCGTGAACTACACGGTGACAGTGGAGCTTCCGATAACGACGGGGGCATAGCGGTAGACGTGGAAGCGACGCGGTGCTATAGATGGCAGCGTGCCGCTCGAGCGAATCAACGGTAAGCGCGTCCTTGTCCTCGGCGCTGAGACCGAGGTCGGCCAGGTTGTAGTCAAGGCGTTGGCCGGCTCCAACGCCAGCTTCGCCGTTGTCGCCGCCGGCACAGACGCGCAAACGGCGTTTGAAGTGCAGCGGCTGGCCCGAGGCACCGGGGCCACCGCCTCCCAGGCCGTCGACGCGACGAACGAGATGGCCGTGCGGGTGATGATACGACAGCTCGCGAAGCGGCTCGGCGGGCTCGACTTGCTACTGTTCTGCGCCCACCTGGGCGAGTGGACGGCGGACGCTCTGGCGCTGGCCGCTCAGGCCGGCGGGAGAGAGATGGCCCGCTCCGGCGGTGGCGCGATCGTGGCAGCGTTGCCGGAAGGTCAGGGGCCGGACATCGCTGGGCTGGTGCCGGCTTTGCCGGAAGGCGTGCGGGTCGTCGAGGTCGATGTGCCAGAAGAGCCGGACGAGGCGTGGGCTAAGGAAGTCATAGCGGACGTGGCCTAAGAAGCCGCGGCTCCGCGCGCCTAACCTGGGGCGGACCCACCGACCCGGTCTTGAACCTGGACTTTCCCTGCCTGTAAGCTACGCCTACCCGCCACTGGCGGCGAGACTCGAAAGGAGACGCCGGATGCCCTACGAGAACGTGCTGTACGAGGTCGAGGGCGGTAAGGCGCGAATCACCCTCAACCGCCCGGAGAAGCTCAACGCCCTCTCCTGGCCGATGCAGCAGGAGCTGCGGGAGGCGCTATGGGCTGCCGATGGCGACCGGCAGGTGCACGTGGTCATACTGTGCGGGGCGGGCCGCGCCTTCTGCTCCGGCTACGACATCACGCCCCCGCCGGGACAGCTTACGCACGCCGCCAGCGGCCACTCGATGGACCGCGATATCTGGTACCTGGAGCGCTCCCAGGAGATGCGCATGGCCATCTGGGACATGCGCAAGCCCGTAATCGGCCAGGTACACGGCTACTGCCTCGCCGGCGGCACCGATCTCGTGTTCCTGTGCGACGTGGTAATCGCGGCCGCGGACGCCGTGTTCGGCTTTCCTCCGGTGCGGGCGATGGGGTCGCCGGTGGCGCACATGTGGACGTATCTCGCCGGCCCCCAGTGGGCGAAACGACTTCTGCTAACAGGCGACTCCGTTTCCGGGGAGGAAGCTGCACGCATCGGGTTGATCCTGGAGGCGGTGTCGAGCGAGGCACTGGAGGGGGAAGTCGAGGCGCTTGCCGACAAGATGGCGCTCATCGACCCCGACCTGCTGGCCGCCAACAAGCGCATCGTGAACCTGGCGATGGAGCTGATGGGGGCCCGCACGATGCAGCGGATGGCGGCCGAGCGGGACGCGATCGGGCGGCAGGCGCCGGTGGTGCACGAGTTCTACCGCATTGCCAAGGAGCAGGGGCTGAAGGCGGCGCTGGAGTGGCGGGACTCCCGGTTCGGGGACTACCGAAGCGCGGGCAAACCAGCAGGGAAGGAAGCGTAACCGTGGGCGTGCTGGATAAGCTGCGACTGGACGGCAAGGTGGCGGTCGTCACCGGCGCGGGGCGTGGACTGGGCCGGGCGATGGCGATGGCTCTGGCGGAGGCCGGCTGCGACATCGTGGCAGCGGCCCGCACGCGCGCCCAGATAGACGAGACGGCCGACCTCGTACGGGCAAAGGGCCGCAAGTGCCTCGTCGTCACGACCGACATCACCGATCCGGCATCCGTACAGGCGATGGTCGACGCCGTCATCGCCGAGTTCGGCCGGATAGACGTGCTGGTGAACAACGCCGGTGGCGCCACGGCCGGGATGGGCAAGCCCGTGGAGCAGGTCACGGACGAGGAGTGGCGCGTCGGCATCGACACGAATTTGTCAGGCACGTTCTACTGCTGCCGGGCGGCGATCCCGCACATGCTGGAGCAGGGCGGCGGCAAGATCATCAACGTCACGTCGGGCTTCGGGCTGCGCGCCGGGCGGGACAACTTCATGTACACCTCGGCCAAGGCGGGGCTGATCAACTTCACGCGCTCTCTGTCCATGACCTACGCCGACCGCAACATTCAGGCCAACCTGATCGCGCCGGGTCTGTTCCCCCACGACCAGCCGGCGATGACCGAGTGGTGGCGAGGCGGCAAGTTCGTCCCTATGGGCCGCCTCGGCAAGGACGAAGAGCTAGGGCCGATCGCCGTCTTTCTCGCCTCCGGCCTATCCAGCCAAATGAACGGCGACATTATGGCGCTGGAGGGCGGCGGTCTAGCCGGCGGCCACGCGCCTACCGGATTCGCGCCCGTGGTGCCTTTGGAGGAGGAGTGATGGCCCTGGAAGAGTTCTCCCTGCGCGACAAGGCTGCGCTGGTCATCGGGGCCTCTGGGCCCCTGGGCCGGGCCGCCGCCGTTGTCCTGGCTGAAGCCGGAGCCGATGTGGCCGTCGCGACCACGACCCGCTCGCAGCGAGAGAAGGTNNGAGATGTGGGCCCTAGACCGCAAGGGGTTCGCAGAGACGATCGACGCCTCCCTTCAGTCAGACGTCGAGGCGCTGGTCCAGCGGACGATTTCTGAGCTTGGCCGGCTTGACGTCCTCGTCAACGCCCACGATCTGCCCTTCGCCAAGCCCTTTTCGGACGTTTCTCCCGAGGAGTGGCGGCGGGTGATAGATGTGAACCTGACCGGGGTCTACCTGGCGTGTCGCGCCGCGGCGGAGCCGATGCTCTCCCAGGGCACGGGCCGGATCGTCAACGTGGTCAGTCTGCTGGCGGAGCGAGGGATGGCCAACGGCGCCGCCTACTGCGCGGCCCAGGCGGGGGTTATGAACCTGACTCGCGCCCTGGCGTTGGAGTGGGCCCAAACCGGCGTCACGGTGAACGCCATCGGCGCCGGGTGGACGGAGGGCATGGCCTTCCTCGAAGACGAAGCGGCGCGCAGCAAGCTGGAGCGGTACCTGCCGGCCAAGCGGCTTGGCCGCCCGGAGGAGATCGGGGGGATGGCCGTCTACCTGGCCTCGGACGCTGCGGCATACGTGACGGGCCAGGTGTTCTGGGTGGACGCCGGCGCCCTGAGCCACGTGTGAACGATGGACGCGGGAACGCCGGCGAAGACGCCCTCTGACCGCGACGCGGTCCGGCGCTATCAAGCCAACCTAGACGACGAGATCGACGGGATCGCCATCTATCGTCTGCTGGCCGAGGCCGAGCCCGACGAGGAGCGCCGCGCCGTGTTCGAGGAGCTGACCGTGGTCGAGGAGCACCACGCCGACGTCTGGCGCGAGAAGCTCCGAGAGGCCGGGGTGGAGCCTCGTGAGCACGGGCCCAGCCTCCGCGTCCGGTTCGTCGGGTTTTTAGCGCGACGATTCGGGGTGCGTCTGGTGTTGCCTATCGTCCGGAGCCTGGAGGCGGGCGCTTACGGCGCATACATGGCGCAGGACGAGGCGGCGCAAGCGATAGCGCCCGACGAACGGGAGCACGGGCGGGCGATGGCGCGGCTGATGCGCGAGAAGGAGGAGCCGTCGGAGGCGATCATCGCCCGGGAGCAGTGGCACCGGCGGGGCGGAGGCGGCACCCTGCGGGCGACGGTCTTCGGCGTCAGCGACGGGTTGGTATCCAATACGGCGCTGGTGATGGGATTCGCGGGCGCGCAGACCGAAGGGAAGTTCGTGTTGCTGGCAGGCGTTTCGGGGCTGCTGGCCGGGGCGTTCTCGATGGCCGCCGGGGAGTACGTGTCGATGCGAGCGCAGCGGGAGCTGTTCGAGCGGCAGATCGAGCTGGAGCGCCAGGAGTTGGAGGGTGCGCCCGAAGAAGAGGAGCGGGAGCTGGCACTCATCTACCGCGCCAAGGGGTTCGCGCCGCAAGACGCGGAATCCATGGCGGCGCGTCTGATGGAGAACCCGGAGGCGGCGCTGGACACGCTGGTCCGCGAGGAGCTGGGGCTGGACCCGGCGGAANNCCCGTGGGGAGCGTCGATCGGGTCGTTCCTTGCCTTCGCGGCGGGAGCGCTGATGCCGGTCATCCCCTTCTTCTTCGGCGCGGACGCCAGCGCGCCGTTCGTGGTGGCCAGCGCCTGCCTCAGCGGCCTGGCGCTGTTCGTGGTCGGCGCGTCGCTCTCGCTGTTCACCGGGCGCAACCCCTTGGCGAGCGGAGCGCGGCAGCTGGCGCTGGGGGCGGCAGCGGGCGCATTGACCTTCGGCATCGGCGCGGCAGTGGGTGTCTCAGCGGGAGTATAACGTGAGCGAGTATGCGACGATCGAGGCGAAGTTCAGCGGCCCTCCGGAGTCCGGCAACGGCGGCTACGTGTGCGGCGTCGTGGCCGGGCTGATCGGAGGCACGGCGGAGGTGACTCTGCGGAAGCCGCCTCCGCTGGACCGACCGCTGGAGGTACTGCGGCGGGACGGGGACGCGGTTGTCCTACGCCATGGGGATGAGGTCGTCGCGGAGGGGGCCGCAGCGAATTTCGATCTGGACGTGCCAGAGCCGCCAGCGTACAAAGAGGCGGAAGAGGCGTCCAAGGCTTACGCTGGCTTCCGCCAGCACGTCTTCCCTTCGTGCTTTGTGTGCGGGCCGGAGCGAAGGGAGGGCGAAGGGCTGCGCATCTTCCCCGCACGCATCTCGGGTCGGGAGATCGTGGCCGCGCCGTGGACGCCGGACGCTTCCCTGGCCAGCGCTGCGGGACCTGTGCGGCCGGAGTTCGTGTGGGCGGCGCTGGACTGCCCAGGCGCGTGGGGGTTGCCCGACCTTCCCGATGGTCGACCAGTCGTGCTGGGCCGGCTGGCAGCGCAGCTACTCGAACCGGTCCAACCCGGCGAGCGGATGGTCGTCATAGGCTGGCCGCTGGGAGAGGAAGGCCGCAAGGTGTACTCGGGGACGGCGCTATTCAACGAGGGTGGTTCAATACGCGCATTCGCGCGCGCTACGTGGATCAGGTTGGCGGAACGCTAGCGCTCCGCCTACTCGTGGACTGACCAGTTAGGCGTCGCGCCGGTGACGCCTTCACGCTCCAGAGCGGCGATATCCTCATCCGATAGGCCCAGCAGCTCGCCCAGCACGTAGCGGTTGTGCTCGCCGAAGGCCGGCGCCGGGAGCCGTATGTGCCCCGGCGATTCGCTCATGCGCCAGTGCGGCCCCTCCACCTCCCACTCTCCGGCCGCGGAGTGCGAGACCGTCTCGTAGAAGCCGGAAGCTCGCAGGTGCTCGTCGGCGAAGACCTCCGGGACGCTGAGGACCGGCGAGGCGGGGACGCCCGCCGACTGGAGGGCCTCCGCAGCCGTCTCCTTGTGGCGCTCTCGGGTCCAGCGCGTGATCTCGTCGTCCAGCCCATCCTGGTGTCGGAACCGGCTCGCCACGTCTGCGAAACGGTCATCGGAAGCCAGCTCCTGCCGGCCGATTACGCTACACAGAGCGGCGAACTGGCCGTCGTTCTCGCAGGCGACGGTCAGCCACTGGTCGTCGCCGGCGCAGGGGTAGCAGCCGTGGGGCGCCATGGAAGAATGCCGGTTGCCACGACGGGGAGGCTCATTATGGCCCATCGAGAAGCCGACGACGTACTCGCCGATAACGTTGATCAGGTTCTCCCGCTGCGCTACCTCGACCTGCTGGCCCAGGCCGGTGCGACGGCGGTCCCAGAGGGCCAGCGCCACAGCCCCAGCGGCTGCGATGCCGGCCATAGGGTCTCCGTAGCTGATACCGGTCTTCTGCGGCGGCCCGCCGGCGTAGCCGGTGAGGTGACAGAGGCCGGAGAGCTGCTCCACGTTCGTCCCGTAGGCGATGAAGTCGCGCTCGGGGCCGGTCTTGCCGTGGCCGGGCATGGAGACGACGATGATTTCCGAGTTGGTTTCAGCCAGAGCGTCGTAGGCCAGGCGAAGGTTGTCCATCACGTCAGCGCGGAAGTTCTCGATGACGACGTCCGCGACCCGCACCAAGCGCAGGAACAGCTCGCGGCCCTTCTCGTTCGAGAGGTCGAGGGCGCAGCCGTACTTGTTGCGGTTGAGGTGGTTGAAGTAGGGCGACTTGTCCCAGGCTCGCTCCAGGGTAGGGGGCTGGCCGGTGAACGTGCGGATGAGATCCCAGTTTTCTACGGCTTCTATCTTGATCACTTCGGCGCCCATGTCGGCGAGGAGGCGGGTCGCGTAGGGGCCGGCCCAGGCCATGGTGAGGTCGAGAACACGAACGCCGTGGAGGGGGAGGCGAAAGGTCAAGCGATCTCCTTTTCGTAGTCGAACACGAGGAAGGGACCGAGAGTCCGCTCTCCGGACTTGAGATAGCCGTTACGCTCGTACAGGCTCTGCGCGGCCAGCTGCTCAGCCGTCGTGTCCATGATGATGCGCCGGTATCCGCGGTCGCGGCAGAACTCCTCAACCGTTTNNTGTCCGACGTCACGCGCATTCGGCGCAGCCGCGCCGTCACGTCGTCGGCGCGGCACACCGCCACCATGCCGACCAGCCGCCCGTCCCGCTCAGCCACCCAGAAATGCGACCCGTCCCGCAGATAGGTCGTCTCGATGTCGCGCAGGTCGTCATCCCATCTTGGGTCCGGCTCGCCGACCGTTTGCCGGCCTTCCCGCACACCCTCGATATGCAGTTCCCAGACCTCGTCCCAATCGCGCGGCTCGTAGGTCCGAATCGTCACGCCCCGCAGCGCTTCCATCAGACTACCCCTGCCGCCCGAAGGCGGGCGAGCTGGCCGGGGCCGAGGCCCATCTCGTCGCAGTAGATGTCGCGGTTGTGCTCCCCCAGAAGGGGCGCCCGGCCGGCCCGCCAGTCAACTTCGCCCATTCGGAAGGGCGGGCCGGGGTACGTGCGGCGCCCGGCCACCGGGTGGTCGGCTTCGCGGAAGTACCGGCGTTCTCGTAGCTGGTCGGAGTCGATGAGATCACCCAGCGTGTGCACGGCGGCGACGGGGGCGCGGAGCGCGCCAGCCTGGCTGGCTACATCTTTCGCCTCGTGCTCGGCGGCCCAGGCGTAGACGATCGCCTCGAGCTCATCGTTGTGCTGGAGGCGGGAGAAGTTATCGCGGAAGCGGGGGTCGTCGATGAGGTCCTCGCGTCCCATTGCGCGGGCGAAGGCGGGCCAGTTGCGGGGCATGACGTGCAGACCGATGTGGCCTTCGGCGGTGGGAAAGACGCCGACCATGGCGGAGAGCACGTTGCCCCGTCGCTTGGAGATGTCGCGCTTCAGGTAGGCCCACCAAGGCTGATACAGCTCGAGCGCGGAGGCCATGCACTCCTGAGCGGAGATATCGACGTGCTGCGGGACCTCCGTGACGTCCGCCTGATGCGCGGCCGTGGCCGCGGCGGCGAACGCCTGGAGGCCAGCCTGGTACTCCGCTTGAGAGCCGGCGTTCACCAGCGGCTCGCGGTCCGGCTCGCCGGTGAGGGACATCTGACCGCCGGAAGCGAAGGAGGTCAGGTTGGTCGCCCGCCAGCCAGCTTTGGGTCCGGTCTGGCCGTAGGGGGTGATGGAGACGAGAACGATCCGCCTCTTGATCTCCGTGAGCGTCTCGAACCCCGACCCCAGCGAGGCCATGTAACCGGGCGGGAAGCTCTCGACGACGACGTTGGCTTCCTCCACGAGCTGCCGGAAGAGGCGTTGCCCGGTGGCCTGAGCGATATCCAGCGTAACGCCACGCTTGTTCGTGCCCAGGTAGAGCCACGTCGCGCCCGACTCGCGATCAGGCCGTCCGCCGGCGAACGGGCCATGACGGCGGGTGGGGTCGCCCGAGGGCGGCTCCACCTTGATGACGTCGGCGCCGTGGTCCGCGAACAGCTTCGTGGCGTACGGCCCGGCGATGCCGTCCGACAGGTCCAGGACGCGCAGGTCTTCCAGGGTCGAGGCAGGTTCGGCGGGCATGGCGGCGTCTATCGTAGGCGAAATGGGCGCTACGGCGCTAGATATTCGAGTGGCCCTGGCCGCCGTCGACGATCCAGCAGGCGCCGGTGACCCAGGAGGCGCGAGGCGACAGTAGGAAGACGACGACGTTGGCGACCTCCTCGGCGGTGCCGAAGCGGCCGAGGGGGATGTTGTCCGCCACGAAGCGCGCCATCCCCTCCGGGTCCTCCTGCTGGCGCCGCCACCAGGAGCCGCCGGGGTGGCTGATGGAGCCGGGGGCGACGGTGTTGACGCGGATGCCGTCAGGGGCGAGCTCGGTGGCCATGGCCTTGGCGTGAGAGATGAGGGCGGCCTTCATCGCGTTGTAGGACGGCAGCCCACCGGACTCACGCCCCCAGATGGACGCCAGGTGGACGACGGCGCCGCCGCCGGCTTCCCGCAGATGCGGCACGACGAGCCGGGTCAGGCGCGCCGCCGGGACGAACAGGAACTCGAACGACTGTTGCCATACGGAGTCCTCGTCTCCGGGGGCGGAGAAGTGAATCGAGTTGACGAGGGCGTCGATGCGGCCGAAGCGTCCGGCGGTCTCCTGGACGAGGCGATGGGCATCTCCGGGCTGGGTGAGATCGCAGGGGACGGCGAGGACGTCGGCGCCGGCAGACAGGGCCTCGACTTCGGAGGCGGCCTGGCGGAGGGGCTCGGCGCCGCGGGCGGCCATCGAGACGTGGCAGCCCTCGGCGGCGATGGTCAGCGCCACCGCCTTGCCGATTCCGCGCGACGCCCCGGCGACGATAGCTACTTTGCCACTGAGTTCGAGGTCCATGGGTGGCTATGGTTGAATCGACACGGACAGATACGACCTTTGACCGTTTTTCGAGCAAATGTGCGACAACGGGATGTCCCAGATATGGGGGCGGCACGGACGGTTGGTTGATTTCCGGGGCCGGTTGAAGATTAGCAGCGAGCGTAGCATAGCGGGTTAGTTGAGCAAGCCTGGGTGCCGGCTCAGAGTCTATCGTAGGGGAAACGGGGGCGAAGTCAAACGATCGGGCGGCGCCGTGAGCGGTCGGAGGCTGGAGCGATCAGCGGCGGGCCAGCACAAAGGCCGCGCCAGCGGCGCTGAGAACCGGTCCGAGCACCAGCATGAGGGCCAGGGTCTGGTTCCGCGTGCCGCTGTGTCCCGGCTGGCCGCCGGCCTCTGGAAGGCCAGCCGGAGCTTCGGCCGGCGCAGGCGCAACGTCGGGCGCATCGGATGGAGCGGCCAGCACGTCCAGCACGATCGTGCTGCCGTGGAGGTTGCCCAGGCCGCAGGGTCCAGCTACGGACACGGTGGCCTCACCGGCCTTCTCGGGTGTGAGCATCGCCTCAATCGTGCCGTCTGGGCGGCTGATGAACGCAGCCGATGGCGTCACCGTCCCGTTGTCGGTGAGCAGCGAAAACGGAGGAGGTCCGTTGGGGTCGCCGGGGCCCTGGTCCAGGAACACTGTCCCAGCAGCGCCGGAGAACTGGAAGCGGACTGCGGAGGCTAGGCCTTCCGTGGCGGGGTCGGCAGAGGCGTTGACCGCGTCTATCCAGGGCGCGAAGTCGACGGTACCGGCTCCCCCATTTGCACCGTCAAACACCTCGTCGCCGGTCCCGGCTGGGTTGCTCACCGGATGGAAGGGGCCGGATGCCCCGCCCCACCAGTTGGCTGCGGCCTCGACCAGTGGGGCGGTGGGCGCATCCAGCCGCAAGCCGCCACTCCCGTTCTCGCAGATGAGGTTCGCCTGCACTCGATGGACGCGGCCAACATCGATATCGTTCTCTAAGACGATTCCAATACCGTTGTTCGCCTGCAAGATCGAGTTGGTGATGGTCACGCCGCCGACTTCGCCAGATGAGACGCCAACGCGCATGCCGTCGGCGGCGTTTTCAGCGGCGGTGACGCGGTCGACCGTGAGGTCACCCTGGGGCTCGACGTCGAAGCCGTGGCTTCCGTTGGCGCTTGAAGTTGAGGCCGACACCGTCAGGCCAGCATCAGACGCCAGGTGAAACCCTTGGCCAGCGTTTTCAGTGGCGGTGGAGTCGGCAACGAAGGTATCGCCAGCGCTGGTGACATCGAATCCGGCCTTGCCGTTAGCTTCGGCGCCGGTGTCCGTGACCGTGACGTCGTCTCCGTCAATCAGGAAGCCAGCGCCTCCGTTGCCGCTGGAGGTAGAGCCTGTGAGCGTGACGCACCGGTGCTGATCTGGAACCCATCGTCGGCGTTGCCATCGGCGGATGAATCCGTCACCGAGATGGCACCGGACGAGGACCTGAGCCTGGCGCCGTCGTCGTCGCCGAGGCCGTCGCCGGAACCGACGATGCTAACGTCGGCGAGCGAGATGTCGCCGGATCCCGTCTTGACGTCTATGCCGTAGGTGTCGGGCGACGTGACGAGGAATCCGTCAATGGCGATGCTGCCCGGGAACGGCGAGGCGACGGTGAAGAAGGCCGCGCCGGTCCCGGTGCCACCGGCGGCCGCTGGATCCACCATCGCCGTTCCGGGGGTGGGCGTGCCAGCTGGGTCCACCGTTACGAATCCGNNCGCCGGGGAAGACGTGGATCGTATCGCCTGGCATCGCGTCGGCGACGGCGGCCCCGACAGTGCAGTAGGGCGCTCCTGCGAGATCGTCGCAGGCGGGGTCGGTGCCATCGACGTTCAGGGTGGCAGCCGAAACGTAGGAGGGGCCGTGGCTCAAGGTCAGCACGATAGGCACGACAGCGGCAGCCAGCAGGAACCGAGAGAGGAGCAAGCCGGTAGGCATGTACGTAATATTACTGTCGCGCCATTGGCCATGAATTTACCGCAAGGCGACGCCAGGGTCAACAGGGTGCGTGTAGCGGATGGTGGGCTGAGGCTACTCGCTCTCGCCCAGGATTGAGCGACAGAGCAGGTGGGTAACGAAGCCTTCGGCCTCAGACGGGGTGAAGCCGCCGGCACCCATGAAGCCACGCCAGGTGGGATAGCTGGTGAGGGCGACGAGGGTCTGCTTGGCGGACTGGGGGTCCACGCGGAACGACCCGTGCCAACGGGCGACGAGGTCATCGACGGCGGAGTTCCAGGCGGTGGCCGCCGAGCGGAGGGCGGCCAGGAGCTCGGGGACTTCGGGAGAGCGAGAGTAGGCCGCCCACATCTCCGCGCGGTAGGCGGCATAGACGGCGAAGAGGGCGGCGACTAGGTTGTGGATATCTTCGTATGCTGATCGCGCCTCGGGGCGGTCGGCGAGCTCGGCGCGGAGCGCTTCCTGCGGGTAATGGAGGGCGGAGGCCAGGAGGTCGTCCTTGGTGCCGTAGTGGCGCTGCACCGTGCGCATTGAGACGTCGGCCTCGGCGGCTATATCGGCAATGGTGATGTCGTTATATTGCTTCCTGGCGAGAAGCCTGATCAGGGCCATCTCGATGCCGCGCCGTGTCTCCTGGGTCAGCTGCGACCGCTTGACCATCGAATAGCGTCTTGGCATAGTCGCCCGAATTGTAACTGTTAGGTAAGGTCTTTGGCCAGCCTGCCGGGTCTGAGCGAAAGGTTACAGCTTCGGCGGGCGCGGCGGCTGCGGCCGGTCGCG
>JABAOE010015598.1_pt1 | contig 14297 bp, 10 predicted proteins | sample 7062141 | NCBI WGS metagenome assembly JABAOE01 (sample SAMN14538627, study PRJNA623070) | marine sediment metagenome | biome: marine biome [ENVO:00000428]; feature: marine pelagic biome [ENVO:01000023]; material: deep marine sediment [ENVO:00002113] | place: India: Gulf of Khambhat ... | reverse complement strand
GCTTTCAACAATCGCGCCGCGAGCCCGTCGAACACGTCCAGCAGGCCGCACCAGACGATCATCCAGCCGGCCAGCTCCAGGTCGCCGAGCTGGCCAGTCACGATCGAGCCTATGCCCAGCAACAGGCTCAGGGCCGTAAAGCTGTTCGGGATGGTGTAGCGGAGCTTAATCACCTGGGTACCGGACTCTTATTCTTGTGCCTCCCCAGCACTCATTCTGCATCGCCGCAGCGCGGTTGGCCAGCGCTACCGCCTCCGTCTATCTCGACCTTCTGCCCCCGGTAATGCCGATCGGTCCCCGCGGCAGAACGACCTGCATCGGCGTGCCATCGCGCATGATGTCGACGACCACATTCTGCCCCGCCGTGCCCTCCAGGGCCTCACGCGTCAGGTCAGACATGCTGAATACGCGCTCGCCGTTGTAGCGCACGATCTCGTCCCCCGCCTGCAGCCCGGCCGACTGTGCCGGCGAGCTTTCGATGACGCTCGAGACGGAAACGCTGGTCGAGCGATTGTTGGCTTCCAGGTAGCGCTCGTAGTCCGCATCCCCGAGTTCCTCGCGCAGCACCTCGCTGGTCGCTTCCCGGCTGCCAAAGAAATCGAACGGCTCGTCATTTCGTTCAGCCTCGTAACGCGCCTGTATCGCCTCCATCTGCAACTCGGATTCCCGCTGCACGATCATGCTGGCCTGGCTCGGCAGGAACCCCGCTTCGATCAGTCGCTGCATTCGGTTTTCCGGCGAGTTTCGTCGCCGCCATTCCTCGCGGCGCGACAGGCCGGAATCAACTGCAGCATTTTCCGATTCCTCAACAGGGGACTGACTCGTTTCCCCGAATGCCTGGTCGGCCGACAGCCGATCCAGCTCGGAGGTCAGATAGAAAACCTCTTCCTGCAATAACTGCCGCGCGACACGCTCGTCGCTGACGGCCTGTTCCAGCGCCGCGATGCGCTCCTCGACCGGCAAAGCTGGATCAAAAGAAGTTACGCCCGAAGTCGACGTAGAGGGCTTGTCCGTTTCCGCCGTATAGAACCAGCTCGCGACCGCAAACGCGACGACGACACTGGCAAGCGATGCAAGCACGATTACTTTCATGAGCAGGTCAATAGGCAGACCGAAACGTGATAGAGAATGTGATTCTAGCGCGCGCCACAAGTTCCCGCCCCCGACTCAGCCATTATTTGAAATCAATTGATTTTTAGCATGAAATCAAACAGAAATCGCCGATATGGTATCTTGTCTTGTTGAACAACAAGACAGTTTCAAGAATCCGCGCTGCAGTGTCGACGGAATACAAATATCGCGCTTTTATCAGTTACAGCCACAAGGACGAGAAATGGGCGTCGTGGCTGCATAGAGCGCTCGAGACTTTTCGCGTGCCCAAAAACATCGCGGGCCAGACCACGCCCATGGGCACGGTCCCCGAGCGCCTCGGAAAGGTTTTCCGCGACCGCGAGGAACTCGCATCCTCTTCGAGCTTAGGCGCTGAGCTGACCCAGGCCCTGGAAGATTCCGCCTGCCAGATCGTGATCTGCTCGCCGAATGCTGCCAAGTCGCACTGGACCAACGAGGAGATCCTGACCTACAAGCGTCTCGGCCGCGAAGACCGCGTGTTCTGCCTGATCGTCGACGGCGAGCCCTACGCCTCGAAGTTCGAAGAGACCGCCGAGTTCGAGTGCTTTCCCGAAGCTCTCATGTTCCAGATGGGCTCAGACGGCAATTTGTCCGAGCAACGAGCAGAACCGATCGCGGCCGATGCACGGCCACAGGGCGACGGAAAACAGAATGCGAAGCTCAAACTGATTTCGGGCATGCTCGGCGTCGGTTTCGACGACCTGAAACAACGCGAACAGCAACGCCGCCAGAAACGCATGGCGCTCATCACCGCCGCTGCTACGATCGGCATGATCATTACGAGCGGCCTCGCAACACTCGCCGTCATCGCAAGAAATGAAGCGGAATTCCAGCGCACGCAGGCACAGATCGAAGCCGAGACCGCACGTCAGACGACACAGTTCATGGTGGGCCTGTTCGAAGTTTCCGATCCGAGCGAATCGCTCGGCAACACCATCACAGCCAGAGAGATTCTCGACAAGGGTGCCGAGCGAATCGAAACCGAACTCCAGGACCAACCCGAGATCCAAGCCACACTGATGGACACAATGGGAACCGTCTACACAAGCCTCGGACTTTACGAACCGGCAGTGTCTCTCGTTAGCCAGGCACTCGACAAACGCGCTGCCCTATTCGGGAGACGCCATCCCGAAGTTCTTAACAGCCTCAACCATCTTGGCGAAGTGCAGATGCTGCAGGCCGACTACGAGAATGCGGAAAAAAACCTACGCGAAACGCTGGAAGCGAGACGCGCACTTTACGAAGACGATAACGCCGATATCGCCGAAACGCTGACCGATCTTGCGGACGTGCTAACAAGGCAAGGAAAGTATTCGGAATCCGAGGCACTGATTCGTGAATCAATGGAGATTCGTCACTCGTTATATGGAGCCACGCACGAAGACATTGCCGAAAACCTCGAGGATCTCGGCCTAAATATGTTTGATCAAGGCAATCTCGAAGGTGCAATCGCGGAACTTCGAAAATCCGTCGCGATGCGCCGCGATCTCCACGGCGACGTTCATCCTGCACTTGCAGAATCCATAAATAACCTGGCCTGGACATTACTCGAATTCGGGGAACTCGTCGAGGCTGAGGAACTCTATCGCGAAGCTCTGGCAATAAAACGCACGGTTCACGATGAAACTCACCCCGAAGTTGCTTACTCACTCAACAATGTCGGCTACGTACNNTACGTACTTGAGTTGCGCGGTGATTACACTGCAGCAGAGACAGCATATCGGGAAGCATTGGATATCCTTGAGCAAGTTCATACTAACGTGACTCCTGAAATCGCTACATTCACCAGCAATATGGCGTACGTGGCATATGCGAAAGGAGAAACCGAGGAGGCAATCGAATTGCAACGTGAGGCACTAAACATGCAGCGCGATGTCCTTGGTGCAGATCATCCCGCGGTTGCTGAGAGTGCCAGCGGTCTTGGCTTCTGGTTGATCCAGGAGTCTGAGTTCGGTGAGGCAGAGGCATTGTTGAACGAGGCACTCACTATCCGTCGTAATTCGCTCGGCAGTGATGACCCGCGTGTAGCTGGTACCCTGACGATCAAAGCGAATTTGCTGTTGGCTACAAATAGGTTTGCTGAGGCGAGGCAGATCGCTCAGGAAGCCCGTGAGATACTTGAGCAAAACCTGCCACCGAATCATTGGCGTGTCGGTGCCGCTGCAACTGTGCAAGGTGCGGCACTTACCGCATTAGGCGAATACGAGGACGCGGAGACCTTACTTCTAAGCAGCATCGAATCACTGCAGGAAGCTCCAATTCCGGGAATTGCCGACCAGAACCGGGAGCGCCTCGCAGCACTTTATGTCGCTTGGCAAAAGCCCGAAGAGGCGCGCAAGTATTCCAGCAACGAATAGATCTCCGCACTTATGTAAAATGATGATCATAATATGATACGCGGAACAACATATTTCGGCACCTCGCCCATAATCTCGAATCGAGCATCACGACGATGAACAACCAATAACAGTGTCAAGGCGATCGACATTGACAATCGCCTGTAAAGTGCTGTTAATGTCACGAAACAAGCAACAAGAACCAACCCCGTATCTAGGTAAATTATGAACAAACAATGGACTGCGCCAGTAGTGCGCGCATTACTGGTCTTCGCGGGATTATTCGGTTTTTCGCACGTATGGAGTCAGGACGGTACGCCGGTCAATATTCTCGATCGCGTGCAGGCATTCGACGAAAACACCGTTATCGACATGAAATTCGATATTCAGCCGGCAGCGCCGCCGGACTTCGTCGAATTGATACATGCTCCGGCAGGCTCGCAATTCGAAGCCTGCAAGCTGACTGCAACGTTAGGAACATTCTGTCTAACTAACCAAGGTGTCCTGCATTGGCCGACCGGACTGGACGCCGGCGGCTTCAATTTAGCCATCGATTGTGATGATCCGGTACTGGGTGCGAGGTCGTGCACTGGCATGACCGTTGACCTGCCGGGTAACATCTGGCTCGCCATTCGCACTAAAGGTAAAACGCATAACCTCTTAAAGGCTGAACTGATTGTCGATAATGGCGATATGACGCTCGACAATGACGATTGTGCTGATCCCGACGGCGAAGTTCTTACATCCACGGCAACCGCGCCAACAATGACGGATCCGGCGTCCGGATATTGCGCGACGCTTTGGGCCGAAGACAAACCACTGTTGCTCGATCTGAGTTCGGTAGACGGTGACGCAGCGGCGGCGTTCACACACGGTAAAGCAACTGTTGGTCTGCAGGAACGCCAAACCGCAGTCATTTTCAAGGACGATGCCGCAAAGACACTGATCGAAGGGCCCAGCGGCAAGAATGGATGGAATTTGTTCGGAAACGAAAAATTGCTGGCCATTGCGGTAGTGCAGGCCGTCAATCCCGGTACTCAAAACACCGAAAACTATCTAGCGGTTACGACTACCAAAGACCGTGTCATGATAGCTAGCACTGATGGTAATGGCGGCGCTTTCGAAGCGTTTGATATAGCCGACAATCGAGACCCAATGGCGGTAGCGTGCAATCCAGACGTTGACCAGCACTATAGCATTCGCAGCAGTCTGAAGACGGCGCTGACTTATATTTCGGACAGGCAGTTTTGCCAGGTCGTGGCGCTAGAACCTGATTACGGGACGGAACCGCATGATGAAAACACGGTGCTAATTGGCCTCAAGAATGCCAAGGATGACAACGAGGACGATCTCACGTTGTCGACGTCCCACGGAATGACAAGTATCCCGGTGCTGGGGCCGACGTTGACCCCTGGTGAATTCATCGACCTAAGTGCCTGTGGCGTTAGCTGTATCCTGGTAGCCGGGACTAACACCGAGATGTTCAATGTCTCGATAGTAGATACCGGCGAGAATGGTATGACCTTGTTTTTGATCGAAGGCATACCCGATTGTCGGTTGGTTGGCGCTCCGATGAACGCCTGCATTTCGTTATTGGGCTTGCCTGGCACCAATCCCGAATCGGAGTTAATCAATGCAGGAGTGATTATCGACCGTATGGTAGCTACGGGCAGCGGCGAGCCGGCCGCACAATTACTGAATGTGAAGCAACTGATACCACCGGACGTGGTGCAGGCCTTTGGCGAACCATTGCCAAATATGTGGATATCAGAGTGGTATCAGGCACAATTCGATTCAACCAATAATCCTGCCGAGGACGGCTTCTTCACGGCCTTTTTTGGCTTCACGGATGCCCAGTTTACCGGCGTATTCGACATCAGAGTGTTCGTCAATCAACTCGCTGGCGGTTATGAGCGTGGTTGCCGATCCGGCGATCCGGATAACACACCGGCAGCCAAGCTAATTTTCAAGAATGGCGATGACCAAGGATACGATGTCGCCGTCAAAGTGTCTGAAGACTTCGCCAGTATCAACAAGAGTTACATACCCAATCCTGATCACGAAGTCATGCTTACAAACACCGATTGTGGCACCAGCAGGGTAAGTGGCGGCAGATGGTCATTTTGGGCTATTGATCTAGGTTTTACGCCGGATACCTATGACGGGGATATGACCGTAACGTCCGATGATCCCGCAGTATTTGCCCACTTATTAGCGTCTCTTTACGATGATTTTGATCTGACCGTAAATGCCTTCGCCTGCTTCGCAGCTGACGGGCAAGCGACGTCACCTCTGGACACGACTGCCTGCGCTGATTTCAACAGCGCTCTGTTTAACACGAGGGATAAATTTGACAAGTGCGTTGACGCAACGACGCAGCCGAAGCAAAGCTCGAGTAATCAGACCTGTCAGGCCCATGAGGTCCAGTTACAGACCCTGAAAGCTGTGGTGGAAGGATTCACGGTGACCGGTGAGGATCCGGCTAACCGCGTCAGTGAGGCCAAAGTTCGGCTGCGGGTTATCGAGAATGTTTACTTCAACCTGTTCTTCCCCTCGATTCCGCCGGACGGTTTTCCGATTCCTGGAATGTAAATTCAAGCAACAAGCACAAGAAAAGCCGGACAACCGCCCGGCTTTTTTTTGTGCCATAAATGATGCGCTCGAGCGGATCATTCGCACAAACCGGGGGTTTCGCCTTGTGAAATGGTCCGCAGCCGCCGATCAATAAGGTAATCTCTACCGTATGGATTTCACGGTTGGTCCATCGAAAACGATTGTTGGCGGGCAGACGGGCTTTGCCGTGCCGCTTATCGTCGCGGTGACCGGGCATCGGGATCTGCTTGCCTCTGAGGAGCCGCTCATTCGGGAGCGCGTATCCGAATTCCTGGTAAACCTCGTCGAGGAGTATCCCGATCGTGGTGTGACGGTCATGTCGTCGCTTGCGGAGGGCGCCGATCAACTGGTGGCTGAAGAAGCAGTGCAGCTTGGCGTTCCCCTCATCGTTCCGCTGCCGATGCCGAAGGATCTGTATGTGTCGGACTTCGAGGCCGTCAAGGTCCGGGAGAAATTTGATTACCTGTTGAGCCGAGCGGCCGAGGTTTATGAACTGCCGCCGGTGTCGGGCAACACGCTCGAGTCGGTCCGTGAGCAAGGAGACGCACGCGATCAGCAGTATGCCCAGGTCGGGGTATTCCTGTGCGCGCATTGCCATATCCTGCTTGCGCTTTGGGACGGCAAGTACAATGACGATCTCGGCGGCACCGGGCAGGTGGTTCGCTTCCATCACGATGACTTGATGCCAGGGTACACAGACGAGACAACCGGCAGTGGGCTCATTATCGCGGACGACGAAAGCGACCTCGTCTACCACATCGTGTGCTCGCGGGACCAGCCCGATGGGGAACCTGCTGAAGGATTTCTGGTCGGTGACTACTGGTGGTTTTCTCTGGACGAAGACGAGCCGCGCTCCAAGACCTTGCCCGAAAGCCATCGTCGTGTTTTTCGTTACACCAGTGAATTCAGTAAGGACGCGTCGACGCACGCCGACGAGATTCGTTACGGCTCGTGGCCGCTGTTGGAGGAAAAACATCACGCAAAATTGCCACCGGGACTGCGCGACATCGATCACATATTCCGCGCGTCGGACTGCGGACTGGCTCGCCATTCATTTCCAGAAGCGGACGCTGCTTGCGCTTCAGGCAACGCATCTGCTGGCGCTGGGGATGGGTGTGATGTACATCGCTTATTCCGACATGATGCCGGCGAGCTTTTTCCTCTACGTATTTCTCGGCTTTTTCATATTGGCCACAGTGATCCATTTTTTCGGCCGACGGTTTTCCTGGCACAGAAAATACCTGGACTACAGAACGCTGGCCGAGGGTCTCAGGGTCCAGCTTTACTGGGCAGCGGCTGGCGTCAAGTCCGGCATCAAATCGAAGTACACGCACGATACATTCCTGCAGACACAGGACCCGGACCTCGGCTGGATACGCAATGTGATGCGCGTCGCAGGAACAGAATGTGACGCGTCGAATTACCAGGAACCGGCCGGGTTGGACTTTGCGATAAATGAATGGCTTGGCGATGCGAACAGCGGTCAGCTCGGTTACTTTCTTCGCAAAGGCGATGAGCGTCTGCAGCGTTTTCGTCGCACGGAGCGTTTTGCACAGTACGCATTCTGGATCGGCTTCGCCGTAATCGCATTGTTCATCCTGATGAGTGCCGAATGGGAAGACGTCTTGCGAGATCCCGTCGTTGTCCTGATGGGCGTCATGCTGCTCGTCGTCGGCGTACGACAGTCCTACAGCTTTAGCGTGGCGGACGCAGAGTTGATCAAACAGTACGAATTCATGTCTCGCATTTTCACAAATGCCCGCAGGCGCGTTGATGCGACTGACAGTGACGAAGAGAAACGGCGCATACTCCGCGTGCTCGGCGAGGCAGCCCTCGGCGAACATGCCCAGTGGATCCTGGTACACCGCGAGAGGTCACTGGAGCAGGGCGAGATATTCAGGATGAGTGGCGGCTGATCGTCGTTATATTCGACGCTCAGGCGTTTGACAGAACGATACGGCTGGCCGAAATCCACCTTCTTTTATCTCACAAAGATTTAACATAAAATGGCGTCTTAATATCGCCGCGTAGTTTGGCTTATACTTTGTTTTATAAATAGAAAAAGTAGCCACTAACAATTACGCATAAGAAGGCTGCTGCAGGAAAGGTGTCATGGTAATCAGGGGTCTCAAGGCTTTCCGGACCGGAAGATGTCACTGGCAATACATCGCCGTCGTGGCCTTGTGCGCCCTGTTCCAGGTTGCCGCCGCCGATGAGCAGCGCGACAACCAGTCGCAAGACGCGACACCTGAAACCGATGTCACCGAGAAATCTATGCCGGAGATTCGCATCAAGCGCCTGAAGCTGGCCGATCCTGAATCGACGGAAGTCATGCTGGCCGGTCGCGGCCTGAATCATTCCGAGCGCCGCTTGTCCTGCTCGATTACATGACGCAGCGCACCGAGTCTGACGACGAAAAGCTGTTTTATCTCGGAAGAGCGCTCGAGGGCATGCGCGGCACATTCTTCAGGCAGACGTTGTTTGCCGAGGTCGAGCTGTCTTTATAGATTTCGAGGAGCCTCGATAACCACTCGCCAGTAGTCTGCTCGGTCTGCCCCCTGCATCGGATCCGGTATGGCTTGCCGCTGATCGAACTCTTGCTCGCGATTTTCTCGATGAATTCTTCCGTGCTGTCGATCAGGTGCGCGTTATGCCGCCACTTGGACTTCAGGTGCGCGCTCGCATCCCGTGCCGAGTGGCGTTTACCGTTGCGAATGAAGGTACAGCCGCTCCTGGCAACCTCCTTCAGGAGATAGTCGATCTCGTCGTCCATCGTGTTTGCGAGAGTTTCCCCAGCGATCAGGTAGATTGCGGATAAGGCAGTTCCTACTAGAACTGCTACAAAACGATTCATAGTTTTCATTCGGCGACCCGCGCCGCGGTGATCCGTACCGGGCAGCCCGAGCCGGCCGGATACGGTCCTATGCCGGTGCTGATGTTGGCGGCCTTACCGGCCGCCAAGCTGCCGGATACGCTCTGCTCGCGAACCTGCGTGCCGTATGCGTCACGGTATTGCACCGCATAGCGGATGCCGGTAACGGTCAAGGGTGTGGTGTTGCCGATGGTCAGGCCGAGATTGCCGTTATTATCCTGGTAACACCGCACCTGGATGTATTTGCCCGGATTGTCCTCGAGATCCAGCCTGACGAGAGCCGCCCTGGCCGCCGCGGCCACTTCACCCTGACCGCCTGCAACCATCGTGTAGTGTTCGATCGCTTCTTGTTTGTTGCCGCGCTTTACGGCGATGTTGCCGAGCGAATAATGGGCGACTGCTGTGGGGAACAGCTCGTTGCTTTTTTCGAGGTCCGTTACCGCCGAATTGTCGTTGCCGAGTTTCTCGTGTGACAGCCCCCGCTGCAGGTAGTACTGGAAAAAGTCGTCGCGCCTGCGAATAGCGATATCGTAATTTTCTATCGCCATATCGTATTGCTTGCCAGTGTAGCGGGCATCGCCGCGCAGCGCATAGAAGTGTGCTTCACCGGGAAACATTTCGATTGCCGCATCGGCTTTTTCGATTGCCAGTTTGGCGTCTTCTTCCGCGAGCGCTTTGCGGCCCTCGTCGTAGGCGTCATAGGCCGGCTTGCGTTCCATGGTCTTTTGCATCGCCGCTTTAAACCTTGCGACGCCCAGCTCGCCGCCCGGAGGCAGACTCGCCGCTGTCCGCTTGTTTGCCTCTACCCGTTCCTGTGACGGCGGGTGGCTGGCAAACAGCCCGCTCAACCAGTCGGTTCTGCGTCCCTCGCTCAGGCGCACGAAAGTCTCCTGCAAAGTGACGGCTCCCTGCGGGTCGTATCCCACGTCGGACATGTAGCGCATGCCGTATTCGTCGGATTGCAGTTCCGCGCCGCGTCCGTAGGACTGGTTGATGAGTTGTGCGCCGACGCTGGCACCGCCTACCGCGAGGTCTGAATAACCGCTGTCGCCGGTGAGGATGGCGGTGCCGATGACACCGATCTGCAGCCAGGTGGCGCGTTCCATCTGCTGTGCCGAATGCCTTGCCGCGGCGTGCACGATCTCGTGGCCGACGACGGCGGCGAGTTCCGCCTCGGAGCCGAGTTCCGTCAACAGCCCGCGATTGAATGCTAATTTGCCGCCCGGCAATGCCCATGCGTTCGGCACGGAACTGTTAAGAACCACGAATTCATACGGCAAATCGCGCTCGGTGACCGCCAGTCGTTGACTCGAAGCGACGAGCTTCTCGCCGACGCCGCGCACGTACTCGGTCAGCTCGGGATCGACGTCGTATTCGCCGCCGCCGGCTTGCTGCATGTAGTCGTAATTCTCCTCGCCCAGTTGTATTTCCTGGGCTTCACTGACCATTGCGAATTCGCGCTCCCCAGTGACCGGATTGACCGCGCAGGCCGACAGCCCGGCCAGCAACCCTGCTGTCGCGAGCAGACTGAAAATCGATCTCATTACGGCATCTTTCCTCAATGTATCAACGTGCCATACGCAGCATTATGCCGCCGAGCAGGACCCAGGCGATGACGATTAGCCATTCGTACGGCCATATGAGGCCTGCGGGACTGATCGGCAAGTACAACAACGCGATGGCTAATGATAGAACAAGCGCCGTGGTACCGATCAAGCGGCCGTTACGGACCTTATAAGGTCTTGGCATATCGGGTTCCGCTTTCCGGAGCTTGAGGAACGACCAGGCGACGAATGCATAGGCGGTGATAATGCCGAGTCCGCCCGCGTCGACCAGCCACACGAGTGCCGGGCGGCCGAACAGCGGGGCCAGTACCGACAAAGCGCCGATCAACAGTACGGCGTTGTGTGGCGTGTTGTAGCGCGGGTGCAGCGCGCCGAGCGAACGCGGTAACTGGCCAGCGCGCGCCAGTGCGTATAGCGCGCGGCTGCCGCCGATCAGGAACGCGTTCCAGCTGGTCAGGATACCGCCGATACCCGCGACCACCAGTAAGTTGGCTGCCCAGGTACCGGCGAACAAGGCCGCGGTCGCGTCCGCCGTCGGCAGGCTCGATGCCACGCGATCGATCTCCGGCAGCCCCATCGAAACGGCGCCGATGATCAGGACGTACCAGAGCACGGCCATGAGAATGGAGATCATCAGAGTGCGGCCGATCTCGGGGAACGGGATGTCGACTTCTTCGGCCGACTGGGGAATCACGTCGAAGCCGACGAACATGAACGGCACCATGACGAGGACGCCTAATAAGCCTTTCGCACCATTGTCAAAGAGCGGCTGCATGTTCTCCGTCGATCCGGCACTGGCCGCGCCGCCGATCAACAACATGCCGACAGCGATGACGAGCGCGGTGACGAGAAACTGCAATTTCGCCGCGGTCCTGATGCCGATGATATTGATTGCCGTCATTGCGATCGCAGCGACCATGCCGACCAGTACCCAGCTCAGCTCGACATCCCAGCCGGCGATGGTCCAGAGATAACCGCGACTGAAACCGGGTACGAGGTAGTCGACGACCGTGGGTAAGGCGACCGCTTCGAAGGCGACGACCGATACGTAGCCGAGCAGAATCGCCCAGGTACAAATAAAGGACGCTGTCCTGCCGAGCGCCCGCATTGAATACACGTGCTCGCCGCCCGCCTTCGGCATTGCCGAAGCGAGTTCTGCATAAGTGAGGCCGACCAGCACGATTGCGATGCCGCCGATTGCAAACGCGAGCATGGCGCCGATGCTGCCGGCCCTGTCGATCCAGTTGCCGGTGAGCGCAACCCAGCTCCAGCCGATCATCGCGCCGAAAGCAAGCGCCAGGACCTCGCGCCGTCTAACCACCCTGACGAACTGACCACCAGGCATACACGCATTCCTTATATATGCTGTCTGCAGTGTCGCAGATATTCGCCGGCAGTAAAGCATGTGAACTGTATGGCCAGCGTGTATGACTAATTTGGGGCAGAATAACCCTGCCCACGGAGATTAACGATTGAATGGTGAATTCGACATCTGGCGCCTCGCGGCAGGTCTTGGCCTGTTTCTGTTCGGCATGCATCAGCTCGAGCAATCGCTGAAACTCCTCGCCGGACGCCCGTTCAAGAAATTCCTGCGCGAACATACGGCACATCCCGTAAAGGGCGTACTTGCCGGAATCGTCTCGACCGCCGCGCTGCAATCGAGTTCCGTCGTGAGCCTGATCGTGCTGGCGTTCGTCGGCACCGGAATCATCTCGCTGGCGAGTGCGCTCGGTATCGTCTTCGGCTCGAATCTCGGCACGACCGCGACCGGCTGGATCGTCGCCACCGTCGGTTTCAAGCTCGATATCGAGGCGGCCGCGCTGCCGCTGGTGGCGATCGGTGGCCTGGGTGTCGTCTGGAGTGCCGCGGGGACCAGGCGTGCCGGGTTCAGTCATCTGCTTGCCGGTCTCGGCCTGATGCTGATGGGTCTCGAATTCATGAAAGGGGGCGCGATCAGCGCGACCGCTCTTTTCGACCCGGAGCGGCTCGCGGCCTACCCGCCGATCGTGTTTCTCCTCGTCGGCCTGGTGATTACGGCGATCATCCAGTCGAGTTCCGCCACGATCATGATCACGCTGAGCGCGCTGTATGCCGGTGTCATTCCCCTGCCATCGGCGGCGGCCGCCGCGATCGGTGCCGATCTCGGCACGACCATCACTGCCATGCTTGGTGCGCTGGCCGGTGCAGACGACAAGAAGCGCGTGGCGATTGCCATCGTCATCTTCAACGTCGTCACCGATGTGATCGCTTTTATCTTCCTGTACCCGATACTCCATTTCGTTACCGAGATCATCAATCTCAGCGACCCGCTGTTCGCACTGGTCGGATTTCATAGCACAATCAACCTGATCGGCATCATCATCTTCCTGCCGTTGATCGGTTACATGAGCCGGCAACTGGCGCGGCGCTTCGGCAAGGTGTCCGAATCGCTCCTGAGGCATATCAAGAAATCGGACCTCGCATTGCCAGAGGTCGCCATCGAAAACATGAGCCGCGAAACGTACAGGCTTGCCGATCAGGCGGCCGCGCTGAACCAGATCAGTTTTGACTTGAAGCCCGAGATGACGTTCTACGACAGCGCGACTGATAGGCACGGTATTCCCGTGTTCGATGCAGGCGCGGAGCACGATGCGGGTTATGCAGGTATCAAGCAACTAGAGGGTGAAATCCTCGAGTATGCGCTACGCTTGCAAAAGGAACGGCTGGACAACGAGGAGTCGTCGCGCCTCGGACAGATTATTCCGGCGGTGCGAAATGCGGTGCATGCTGCTAAGTGCTTGAAGGATACGCATCATGACCTCGTTCAGTTCCGTGAATCCGTCGATGATCGCTTCAATGCATGGTTCGGCAAGTTTCGCGGGGCCGCGCAGGAATTTTTCCAAACCATGGACAACCTGCGTAATGCGGAAACGCCGTCGCATCGATTCGAAATACTCGTGGAACTGAAGAACCGCAATGAATCGCTGCACTCGAGAATGCACGCCGAGATTTACCACGAGGTGGCGCTTGATGCCCTGACCGAGGTACAGATCTCGACCCTGCTCAACGTCAATCGCGAACTTTACTCCTCGAACCAGGCTCTCCTGGCCTCGCTTGCGGACGTCCTCCTCGACATCGACAGCGCCGCCGACTACGAGAGCATCCCCGTAAGTACTTGATTTGGCCGCGCAGCATAGGTGATTCTCCGGATACCCCGTGAGCCCGGAAGTGGCCGAATATGGCCCGGCACTACTTAGTCTCGGGCCGTCGGGGATGGATAAAAAAGTCGCTAAAGTCTTGGGCGACCTGCGCCAGGACCACAGGAATATGAGCCTGATGCTCGACCTTCTGGAGCAGGAATCGAATCGCCTGTTTGAGGGTGAAGACACCGACTTCGAGCTCCTGCACGACATCATGCATTACATGACCGTTTATCCGGATGCCGTGCATCACCCGAAAGAGGACCGGGTGTATGCCGAGCTCAAGACGGTCAGGCCCGACCTATCCGCGGGATTCGATCGTATTACGGTCGACCATCGTAATATAGAGGAGCTCGGTCTTAAACTGCGCAACGATATCGCATCGGTGATCTCGGGCAGCATGGTGCCGAAGAATTCCGTCGTCGCTGACACACTACGATACGTCAACACCCTGCGCGGCCACATGCAGTGGGAGGAACTCGACCTGTTTCGCCGCGTCGAGGAAATGATTTCTGAAGGTCACGAACTGATCGAGGCTGCAACTTTCATGCAAGATTCGGATCCTGTTTTCGGGCCGGAAGTCGAGGCGAAGTTCCAGCGC
>JABAOE010003304.1_pt4 | contig 14301 bp, 11 predicted proteins | sample 7062141 | NCBI WGS metagenome assembly JABAOE01 (sample SAMN14538627, study PRJNA623070) | marine sediment metagenome | biome: marine biome [ENVO:00000428]; feature: marine pelagic biome [ENVO:01000023]; material: deep marine sediment [ENVO:00002113] | place: India: Gulf of Khambhat ... | reverse complement strand
CAGGCCGTGCGCGGATCTTCGCCCGGGTCTTCCGTCTCCCCGGGTGGCCGCCCGCCATCATCCCCGCCGCGCGTCACGCACGCACCGGCGGCCGCCGGCTCGCTACCCGCCTGGCCATCTTCGCCCTCCGTTGGCGGCTGCTGGGCGAGGGCCGCCAGGGACCCCGCCAGTAACAGTGTGAGCAGTGCGTACTTCATGGTTCCACGTCCGGGCGGTCCACGTAACGGGCAATCCTGAACCCGACATCCATCGCGGCCTCCGCGCCCGCATCCCGGAAGCTCAAGCGCAGCTCCGAGCGCGAAGCCTTGCTCCAGCTCGCCCCGCGAATGACGTGCCGGTCGCCGAGTGCCGGGCCGGTCGGGTTCCGCTCGGGCTCGCCGCGGGCCGGCCGGATTTCGTAGGCGTCGCTGATCCACTCCGAAACGTTGCCACTCATATCATAAATGCCCCGGTCGTTGGCGCTGAATTGACCCACCGGGGCGGACACGGGATAGCCATCGTCGTAGTTGGACAGCGTGAAGTTGATGATTGCTGCAGCGCGCTGATCGGCGTAATTGTCGACGACCCGCTCCGGCGGGTAGCGCTCATCGCCCCATGGGAACATGACCGGAGCCCCCTGCGCGTCGATCCGCGCCACCCAGGCCCATTCCGCCTCGGTCGGCAGCCGGTAGCCGTGGGCGTCGAGATCGATCCCCGTCACCAGGCCGCGCTCCTCGACGTAGAACAGGGGCAGACCTTCACGCCGGCTCAGCCAGTTGCAGTAAAGCGCCGCCTCCAGCCACGAGACGTTGACCACCGGCTGGTCATCCATGTCCAGCGTGAACCCCTGTACGGCGCCGGAGCTGTGCTCGCCCCTCCAGCGCCGGAATTCCTCGTTCGTGACCTCGTGGGTGCCCAGGTAGAACGGCCGCTCGAGGCGAACGCTCCGTTGCGCCTCGTTGGCGCGGCGCCCGGGCTCGCGGCGCGGTGCGCCCAGGGAAAAAGTCGCAGCGGGCCGGAACAGCTTCAGGCGCGATCCCACGGGGCTCGTGATCAGCGGCGGGCGCGTGGCCCAGTAGGCCTGGTCCACCGTCAGCAACTTGACTTCGAGCGATTGCTCCCGCTCGGGATGCGGCGTGATCGTGAACGACTGCGTTGCATGGCCCGCCAGGCGTACTTCGATGACATGCTCTTTGGCCGTCAGCGCCAGCGTCTGGCTGCCGCGCCCATGGCTGCCGCCATCCACCCACACCTCCGCCTGCGCGGGCTCGACCCGCACCTGGATGCGCCCGATGACGGGCTTGAGGTCCACGGCCAGGGCCGCGTGGGACTCGGGCTGGACGTTCACGTTGCGGGTGGCCTTGCGGTAACCCTCGAGGAGCAGTTCGACGCGGTGCTCGCGCAGCGGGGACAAGGGCACCGACAGCGGCGTGGTGCCGCGGAATTCGTTGTCGATGGTGACATGTGCGCCGGCCGGAGCACTGCGGATGTCGAGCGTGCCATCGGCCACGATCAGCTGCACCGGGGGGTGTTCGGCCTCCGTGCCGGCCTGCACCGAAACCCGTTTGCGCCAGGTCTTGTAACCCCGGGCCGACAGGCTGGCGTCACTGCCGGTCTCCAGTACCTCCGCGGTGATGGGCGTCTGGCCGACCAGGCGCTCATCGATGTACAGCTCCGCCCCTGCCGGCACGGAACTGAACCTCATCTGGCCCCAGGCGGGCGCCAGTTCCACCGTGAGCGTCTGGGTGCGGCCAAGGCCCTCGATCTCGATCTCCTGCTGCGAGGGAAAGTAGCGGTATTTGCTGAATTCCAACAAATGCGTCCCGCGCGCGATATCGGTGATCGTGCCGGGCACGGTCCCGGCCGGCCGGTCGTCGATGCTGACCGCGATTTCATCCAGTTCCGATCTGACCTCCAGGTTGCCGGGCAGGGCTTCGAGCTGCAGGGCGATTTCCTGGGTGCGCTGATCCCCCACGCTGATGGTTTGCTCCAGCGGGTGGTAGCCCTCGGCGGTGGCCGTGACCCGGTGTTCCCCGCGCAGCAACAGGAAGTTGTCGCCGATGTGGAACGAGATTCCACTCACGTCGATGTCCGCGCTGCCCGGGTCGAGGCGGAAGATCACCGCGCGCGCCGCGAACAGGAAGATCAGTACCAGCGCCGCGACGATCGCGAGCAGACCCACGCCCGCATACACCGGCGAGAACGCGAACCGGCGCCGGGTGGCCGTCGCCTCGAGCGGCGTGAACGCCGTTGCGGACAAGGGCCGCTGCTGATCGCCACCCATGCCGATCAGCCGCCTGCCTGCTCTGCAGCCCTATCCGCCACGCTAGATCGGTTCCTCGCAGCGCACCACGACCGGGTCCGCCAGGGGCTTGCCGGTAACCGTGAACTCGACCCGCACGTCGCGGAACCCCTTGCGGGTACCCGCGGCGACGTAGCGGCCCGGCCTGAGCTTGACCACGGTGCGCTGGAATCGGCCCAGCTCCGCCACCCGGAACAGGGTGACCTCGGTCAGGTTGTCGGACTGGAGCTCCACCTCGACCACCGACACGGCGGCCACCAGCAGCGAGTCCAGGGCGGCGATCTGCTCGCTGAGCCGGGGCCCCGGGTTCGGAATCCCGCGGGCGTCGGCCAATGCCGCCTGGGCGCTGCGATGGGCGGGGGCACTGGCCAGCGCCAGCGGCTCCGCGATGGCCTCCGCCAGGCGCCGATCGAGGTCCGCGCGGACCCGCGCCGGGATCAGCTTGACCCGCACTTCGGTCAGCGAGGGGTCATCGCCCAGCAGTGCCTCGTAGATCGCGACCGCTTGCCCCCACTGCTCCCCGCGCTCCAGCTCGAGGGCTTTTGCCAGTTGCCGGTTGACGGCCGTCAGGGATTCCTGGTTGGCGACCTGCGCCCTCGCAGTGGTAACGACCGGGCTGCCCGGCCTGATCGATTCCGCCTCGGCAAACGCCGCCCGGGCGCCGTCGAAATCGCCCTGCTCGAGGGCCTGGAATCCCCGGCTCATGTGCCGTCGGAAGCTCTGATCGATCAGTTCGGATTCAACCTCGGCCAGTGACGCTGCGGCGCGTTGATGGCGGGGGTCCAGTTCCGTCGCGTCCCGGTATGCGCCGCGCGCCGCCTGCAATTCACCCCGGGCCCGGGCCGTATCACCCGCCTCGAGCCGGTCGGCCACGCGGGGCAGTTGCTCGGCGCGCTCGGCGAGGTTCTGCACGGCGCCGTCCTGGGGTGCGATCACCGTGGCCAGCGCGCTGGACGCGTTGGCTGCGGGTACATCGAGTTGCTCGATGGCAATCGTGCCCTCGGCGAGCGCAGTGGCCAGTTTCTGCTGGCCGAGGGCCTCCAGCGCGTTGAATCGGTCCAGCGCATTGCGGTAGGTTTCCAGCGCTGCCTTGTACTCGCCAAAGGTGTACTGGCCGTCACCGTCCTCGATGGCGCGCAGGCCCTGCCCGAATTCCAGCTCGGCCCAGACCTCGACCTTGCGCTCGACGAGCCGGTCGCGGACGGCCACGATGTCGGCCAGCACCCGCTGGGCCTCCTGGCGGTAATGGGTGTTCTCCGCCGCCGTGGACGGGCTCACCACGGTCGGCGCGGGCCTGGGCGGCTCAGAGTCCGTGCCCCTGGCAGCGCCCAGCCAGGGCTCGGAGACGAAGCGCGGCAGCAGGAACACGGTGCCCAACGCCAGCGCGCCGAGGGCCAGAAGCGTCAGCTTCTGCTTGCCGGAGTGTCTGGCCGGTCGGGATGGGGCTTCAGGCGACATGGGGCGTGATTACTGCAGGTCGGCGGAAAGCCCGTCAGCGGCGCCAGTGGGTGTGGTGCGCTCCTGCTCATAGATCTGGTACAGCAGCTCGCGCCACTGCTGATACTGGGCCTCCACGGTGCCGGTCAGGGTCACGCTGCGGTCTTCCAGTTCGATGACCTGTGGAGCGATCACCGATTCCAGTGACGAGCCCATCTCGGCAACCGCCTCGGTATGCGCAGCGGCTTCCTGTTTCTTGTCCAGCCCCTGCTTGATCATGTAGCCACCGGCGGCGGCCGTCACGGTGCCGGCATCGCGCCCATACCAGCTATCCGCGGTCTGGCGTCCGTAAATACCCGCCACGATGGCGCCAATGCCTGCGATGACGCGGCGCGTACCTTGCTTGTTCAGCTGCCTGGCCTTGACGACGGAGTCATAGGAAGCACGGCGGAAGTCCTGGTAGGGCAGGTGCATCTGGCGGGAAAACACATCGTAGTAATCCTGCATGGTGTCCACGTACAGGTACTCGCGTTCCCGGATCCTGTGGATGCGCTCCAGGATGCTGTCGTTCTCCGCCGGTAGCCGCTCAATCTGCATGATGCCCTTGCGGTCGATGCTGACGTGCTCGTCAAAGGCTTCCGGCGAGAACGACCGGGCAAACCGGAGCTCGGAGAGCTGTCGCAGCCGGACGGCCTGCTGATCGGTCAGGCGTTCGCGGTGCTCGAGGATGTCGTTGGCGATCCGCGTGAATACGTTCTGGAACGGGTCGCCCATATTCTTGAGCCGGCGGTCATAGGCGTATTTGCCGGCAATGTGCACGTACTGCCGCTTGAACCACTGCTGGCCGCTGGTATCGTGCACCGCAATTTCGAGGTCGAGGGTCTCGCCGTCGGACTGCACGATGGTGCCCGTGACGTACACGTCCATCACCACCTCGGCATTCGGCGTCACCCGAATAGCGCCCCAGGCCCCGCTCTTTTCCATGGTCTTGGCAAGCTGGTTGGCGAAATACATGGACTCCGCGTAACGGACCTCCGGAAACACCGTGTCGTCCTCGTCGGTCAATTCCAGGCCATCGTTGAAGGGCGGTATGCCCACGTCCAGCAACGCCTCCGGCGCCATGGCCGCGGATGGCGTGTGCAGCGGCTGGAGGGTGGACGAAGTCACCTTGTCCACGCTGGCCTGCAGGCTCGCGGAGAACAGCGCCAGTATCACTGCCAGTGACCTCATAGCTGGGTTCCTGTCCAATCCGTGACGGTGCATCATCTATCTCTGACCACGAATTCGACGGTATTCATCCCACAATCGTTCCCTTAGCACGGGGTCGGTCTCCTTCATCGCCGCCTCGCGGATCTGCCGCAGCACGATGTCGTCATTGCGGCCGTCACCGACATCGTCCGGAATCGGGATGATTTCCTCGGTACCCTCGTCGGCCCCGCCCGAGGCGTCCATGCTGCCCGCCTCCGCGCCCGGAGGGGCTGCACCGCCGCCCCCGGCGGAGGAGCTGCCGCCGGCCTGTTCGGCGCCCGACGGGTCGCCCGCAGCGCTGTCCGCGGCACCCGCAGCCCCGCCCTGTTGGCCGCCCGTGGCGCCCGATGAGCCGCCAGGGGCGCCGTCGGCGGCACGCTGCGCTATGCCTTCGTCCTCGTACATGCCGTCCCCGCTATCGCCCAAATCCCCTTCCTCATAGAGTGGTTCATCGCCGTCGCCCGATGCCCCGCCGCTGCTCATCGGGTCGAGAATGTCGATTTCCTCCTCGCCCGGCCCACCGCCGCTGCCGCCGGTCATGGTCTCATCGAAGTCGCCCAGGGATTCGTCGAGTTGTTGGTCCAGCGTATCCAGGCCACCCCCGGACGCGCCCTCGCCATCCGGCCAGGGCAGCGGCTCACCGATCCCGGATTCCATGCCGCCGGCGCTGCCGGAAGGCTCCGGGGCGCCGCTCGGACCGGATGGCATGGAGGCGCCTTGCGAGCCCTGCGATCCTGACGGCGAGGGCAAGCCGGGCGCCCCGGAGGATCCCGAGGGCGTTGGCATACCGGATGGGCCGGATGAGCCCGAGGAGCCGGAGGGTGCCTGGGGCGCGCTGGGCATTGGCGTCGAAGGTGAGCCGCTGCTTTGCTGTTGTGGCAACTGGCAGGCTGCCAGCAGCGTGGCCAGCAGGCCCGTCCCCAGCCTGAGCGTTACGGCCCTCACGGCGCGGCGCCGGCCGGTTTGATGGGATGTCGCCACAGAAACTCCTTGAATTTCATCGCTTCGCCGTTGACCAGGCCGGGACGGAAACGCGTCTCGCCCAGTTGTTTCCTGATCGCGCGCAGCTGGTTTTCGGACATGTCGTCCGGGGCGTTGAGCACCTCGATCTGCCGCAGGTCGCCGCTCTGTGTGACCGTCATCGAAACCTCAAGGTACTGGACCGACGGGTCGTCTGGCGGTTCGGCCAGGAAATCCTGGTGGTTGTTCAGGAATCGCAGGGGCGTGGGCTCCCCGAAATAGCCATCCGCAAGGCTGCGGGTGGTTTCGTCGTCCAGCAGCATGCGGTGCGCCTGGCTGTAAATATCGCGCGCGGTCTGGTACTTCTCGAACACCAGGTACCAGTCGCCCAGCTGGGCCAGGGCCTCGGCGCGCTCCAGCGAGGTGCTGTCGTGCCTGGCGGCCACGGACTCCACCATCTTAACAAAGGCCTCTCGGCCAGAGCTGTAGTGCTCTCTCACCGAAACCTCCTGGATCTGCGGTGGCTGAGGGGACCCGGTCGACATCACGACGCCGGGCTCGATCGAGATTCCCTGGCTCAGCGCGTAACGGATGGTTAAAAAGTGAATCTGGCCCAGGGTTCGATAAATCCTGGCGGTGTCGGGGTGGCCGAGCCCCTTGGCCTGGGCCGTCAACACCGCCATGCGTCCTGCCAGGTACTGGGCCTTCTGGAAGTCAGCATAGACGGCATACGGCGAGTAGAGGGGCCGTTCGGTCATGTACCACTCGTACATGCGCTCGAGTACCGGCAACATGCTGGGGCTGTTTTCGCCGTAGGTTCGGGCATTGATGAAATAGATGTTTTCCAGCACGTCGGCGGCCGCCCTGCGTTCGCCCATCCTGCTCTCGATATCTGCGATCGAGAACAGGTAGTTGGTCTGCTCCGCGCTGTGGGGGCCGGAGTTCACGCGCACCACGAGCACGCCGCGGTGAAATGCGTTGCGGGCCTCCTCGAACTCCTGGTTTTCAACCAGCGACTGCCCCAGCCCCAGGTAGAGATCCGCCAGTTCGGGTGAGTAGGCGCCGCCCTCCGATTCGAGGCGCTCGATGGCTTCCAGGTAGTTGGTCACGGGGTCGGGCGGCGACACGTATTCGGCAACGGCGTCTTGCGCGGCGCCGTCTTGCAGGGACAGGAACAGGAGCATTCCGGCGGACACGGCGCCCGCCCGGCGCCTGGCACGGCGCGCAGATACAACGTGCGACAGGCGCTCATGGCGCGATGTGCTCGGGTTCATGTCAGACCTACGGGCGGTTTCGTAATACCGCATAGCATACACCGTGTCCCATCGATTTTGCCTAAAACCCACGGCGGTCGGCAACCTTTCCTGAAGACCGGGAAAAGGCGCATTTCATGCCCGCTTGCAAGGCCCGTGGTTCTGCATGGGGGGCTCGTGAAGTCCGCTCGTGTCATGCTGGCGGCGCGCTGGTGCCTTCGCGTTATACTGGCCCCGAGTACTGTCTCGCGGTTCAGTGTTGGGGCGGGATGGTGGGTAAAGATGCTTCGATAAGGGCTGCACGCATGGATTGGAAGACGTTGCTGGAGAGGTGGGGGTATCTGCCAAGTGCGCTGATCGTACTCTTTGCGCTCAGCACGCTGATCAGCCTGTTGTTCTACGGATGGGTCGGGTGGGACCCGTTCTGGCATCTGCGGACGGGTCAAGACTGGCTGGAGCACGGTCTCAGCCCGTGGGTCGACCATTACAGCTACACCTTCAACGGTGAGTCCATCAGGCACCCGCCGGTGGCCTTCCAGGCCGGCCTGCATCTGGTGGTGTCACAACTGGGCCTGGGGCAGGGGTTCGCACTGGTGCGGCTGACCACCTTCGTGCTGGTCATCGGCGCGGCCGTGCTGTTTTTGCGGCAGGTCAAGGCCAGCGCGCTGCTCTATGCCGTCGTGGTGCCAATGCTGGTTTTCCTGCTCCAGTTTCGCTCGCTGATCCGGCCGGAGCTGGTGAGTTACGTGCTGTCGATCGTCGCATTGATGCTGTATGTCCGCGCCGGTGACCGGGTTACCTGGCGTACCGTGACACCCATGGTGGCGTTGATGGCCCTGTGGTCCCTGTACCACGCCTCGGTGATGGGCTATGTCATCTTCGCCGGGTTTTTCCTGGATTGCGCCGTAGCACAGGCCCGGCGGCGAGCGGGTACGGAAATCTGGCTGCAGTGGCTCTTGTGGGGTCTGCTGATGCTGGCGGTGGGCTTCCTGAATCCCGATTTTTCACATCCCTTGTGGGATGCGGCCACGGCGTCGACCACGCGAGAATGGAAGTACGTGATCAACGAATACCTGCCACCGACAGCGATGGTCCGCTCCTATGCTGGCACCTACGCGCTGGTCGTGCTGGCGCTGATTACGCCCCTGCTGGCGTTGTCCCAGCGCCGCTATGGCTTCCTGCTCATCTGGGCGGTCATGACCTACTCGGGCGTGACCATGATACGGATGATGACACCCGGCGGCATCGTGGTGGTGCTGCTGGCGGCGACCTTGCTGGCGGCCCGGGGATTTCCGCTGCGCTGGCACATTGCCGGGCGCAACCGGGCGGGCCTCGGCGTGGCACTGTGCATTGCGCTGATTGCAGTCACATTGCATTCCAACGACCGGCGCGCCCAATTCTTCGTTGATGAAGGCCGGCGGCCCTTCCCGACGTATCCCACGCCGCTGGTGAACTACATGGCGCAGAGCGGCAAGGCCGGGCGCATTTACAATGATTACGGTCTGGGCGGCTACCTCATCTACCACCTGTCGCCGGCCGTGCAGGTCTACATCGACGGCCGCACGGGCATCCTGTACCCCCCCGAGCACATGGCGAAGTACGTCGCCAACAACCGTTCGCGCGACCGCCTGCGCGCAGAAGTGGATAAGTACGGGGTGAACATGATCCTGTATCGCTATCGTCCAGCCCTGCATGACATGGTCTACCAGTTGGGCGATTTCGGTCTGGATTTCATGGATGCCAACTACATGCTCTACACGCAGGGTTCATCCAATTTTCTCCAGCTCGGCCGCTTGATGGCCTGGCCGGCCTGCTGGCACCCGGGTCTGAGCGCGCAGCTCAACTCCGAGCATGCCCGCATGGACGCGGTCTTGCCGCCCTACTCATTCCTGTTCCGGTTTGGCGATTTCGTGCATGGATACACCAATGCCGAGGATGGCGTGGCCTTTCTCGATCAATCCGTGGAGGCGCAGAACTGGACGGACGAGATGCGCCGCTTTGCGGGGTTCCGGTTCCTGGAAAGCGGCAACGACGACCTGGCGGCCATTCTGTTCGGGTCGGTCGAGGCCAAGCGGCCCGAAGACTACCTGGTATCCGTATTGGCGAAGATGAACAGCGGCGACATGAAGCTCGCCTCGGACATCCTGCGGGACATGGCCATACGGCGATGGGCGCGCATCACCACCGCCGAACTGCGCATCCAGCAAAAGTTGTTCCAGCGCCTGGAGCAACACCGCGCACTGGCGTCGGACGAACTGGATTTTACCCGCCGGTTGGCGGCTCGGCTCGATGAACTGGGGGTCCCGGATACCGAACTCGAGCTCGATGCCCGGGCGTTTTGCCCCGACGGGCACCCGCCTGATTTCGGTCCAGGCGACGCTGTAGGCGAGCCGCCTTCTCGCGACGACGGAACTTAACGGCCGAGCGCGCCTCTAACGGGTTCACGTTACCCACCGGCTATCGCATGCCACAGTGCAGCGTTGCGTGTTTCCGGTTAATATGCCGCGTTTCAGATAGTTAGCACCCCAATCAAAAACCCAGATGACCTATAACGACCGCAAGCGCCTCGGGCCCGGTACGCCCGACTGCCTGAGGCTGCTCAGTTTCAATATTCATGCCGGAACCACCACGGACCGGTTTCACCAGTACGTGACGCACAGTTGGCGGCAGGTCCTTCCGCACCATCAGCGCGTCCGCAACCTGGAGGCCATCGCGCGCCTGGCCGCCGGCTACGACATGGTGGCGTTGCAGGAGGCGGATGCCGGCAGCCTGCGTTCCGGCTTCATCAACCAGTCCCGCTACATCGCCGATCACGCCGAATTGCCCTTCTGGCATCACCAGGCGAACCGCAGGCTCGGCAACATGTCCGTCACCGGGAACGGCTTCGTCGGCCGCTTTCAGCCCGAGGTGGTGGAAGAGCATCGGCTGCCCGGCGCGATACCGGGCCGTGGGTGCCTGTTGCTGAGATTCGGTGGGTCCGAGGGTCTCGTCTTCGCGGTGGTGCACCTCGCGCTGGGCCGGCGGGCCCGGGGGCAGCAATTGAGCTACCTGGCGCGCCAACTGGCCGGTGAGCGGCGCCTGGTCGTCATGGGCGATCTGAATACGGAGGCTACCAGCCCCGAGATTCGCAGTTTCTGCGACGCGCTGGACCTGCATGCGCCCACTGCCGGCCTGGCCAGCTACCCCGCCTGGCAGCCCCAGCGTTCGATCGACCATATCCTGGTCAGCGAGCAGATGGAGATCAGTGACGCCCGCATCATCGCGGTGCCCATGTCCGATCACTGCCCGGTGGAACTGACCCTGGTGCTACCGCCTGACCTGAGCCTGGAGCCGTCCGACCGCCGGCCCGCGGGCTCGGCGTTCCACCGCGCCCCGCTGGCGGCGCCACCGGCGTACCAGCCCGCCTTCCGCTAAGCCATCGGCGGCGTCCGGGCGTCCCAACCCGTAAACTCTGAACTTCGTGGCGGCTGTCATCGGCGCGGATTTGCCGATGGTCGATCAGGCCTTGCGGTAGCGGGTGGGAGCGGTGAACAGCTCCGGATGGTCCCGGTGGGCGCGGAACGCCTCCTGCAGGGCCCCGGTGCCGGGCAGATCCTTGTCGATCAGCCGGGTGTTCAGTTCCAGCACCTCCAGCGCGCCGTCTGCGATGCGGTAGGTGACGACGCTGAAGCGATCCGGGTCCGAGGCCCCGGCCGGGCGCTGGTCACTGCCGATGACTTCCAGTTGCAGGGCGGCCACGCCGTCCAGCTCGATCCGCCAGGCCAGGAAGTAGAGGCTGGAGCCGTCGTCCTCGTGGTGCACCAGGTAATCGGTCTCCGAGGCCCGCAGCACCGTGATCCGTTCGGCCCCCGCGTCGGCCGCCGCCTCACCCTCGGGAATCCATCGGCCCAGCAGCGTGGGGTCGATCGGCAGGGCATGAGCCGCCACCAGCGGCACGTCGTAGGTGCAGGCCGTAACGAACAGGAGCGGTATCAGGGCGAGCAGTGCGCGCGGCTTCATCGGGGTTCCTCTCTGCGCCCGCCCGGGACGGTGGGCTGCCAGGCACCCGCACTGTACCATGGCCGGCATGGCCGGAAAACGGGACAAGGCGGGCGCCCCCGCCGGGGCTGAGCGAAAGGGACGGGTGCGGGCGTTGCCCGCGGCGCGGGCGCGCGGCCCGAGCGTGCGTGCGGACTATCGTTCACAATAGCGCCCATGCGACATTCCAGCGCCAACCCTCTCTCCTATCTCTGGTCGTGGCTCGGCGGCCGGCGCAATGCTGCATCCTTCGCGGGCCTGCGGGTCTATCTGATGTTCATCGGCCAGCCCCGCAGCGGCACCACGCTGCTGGGCTCACTGCTCAACGCGCACCGCCATGTGCTGGTGGCGCAGGAACTGAACGTCCTGAAATACCTGCGCCGCGGTTACCGACGCGCACAGATTCTGTGGTTGCTCGGCGAGAACGAGCGGCGGTTTTCCAGCCAGGGGCGCAGCTGGACCGGCTACGATTACCGGGTCGCGACCCGCTGGCAGGGGGCGGTCGAGGACCTGCACGTGATCGGCGACAAGAAGGCGTCCAAGTCCAGCGAGGAGCTGGCCAGGAGACCGGAACTGCTCGACCGGCTGGCGGCGGAACTGAGCCTGCCGGTGAAGGTCATCCACGTGCTGCGCAACCCGTTCAATGTCATCGCCACCATCCACCGGCGTTCGCGGGTGAGCCTGGAGCGGGCAGCCGAGCTGTTCTTCGCGCGCACGGAGACCAACTGGCGCCTGATGCAACAGCGCTCGGACCAGATCCACACCCTGCGCCTGGAGGACTTCATCGATGCCCCGCAGGCCGGCCTGGCCGGCTTGTGTGCGTTCATCGGTGTCGAGCCCGAGCCCGAATACCTCCAGCGCTGCAGCGCCGTGGTGTTCCGCTCTCCCAGCCAGAGCGCACACGGCGCGCCGTGGACGCCCGCCACGCTCGATTCGATCACCGCGCGCGCCCAGGCCTACCCGTTCCTGGCCGGCTACCGATGTCCTGTTTGATGCGGCGACGGAGCGCCGCTCACTCGGGCCCGGGCCCGAAATACCGGCCCGCAATCCCGGCGGCCAGCACATAGGCCACCAGCGCCAGGCCCACCACGGCCCGGAACCCCGCGTGCACGGCCAGCAGGGTGGCGAATACGGCGCTGACCACGGATGCGCAGCCGTTGATGCCCCAGGCCCAGGGCACCCAGCGCTCGGCGAGGCGTCCCAGGACCAGCGGAAACGGTATCCCCATCAGTGTCGCCAGCGGGGCGATCAGCACCACCGAGACGAGGATGCGCGCCAGGTCCGGCCACGGCATCAGCGCCTCGAACAGCGTGGGCAGCCAGGCCAGGTACGCCAGCGCCAGGGCCACGATGCCGGCGGTGACCCGGCCCACCGTAAGCCGGGCACGCCAGCGCCCCGACACCCCGCTGCCGACCCCGGCAAACACCAGGAAGGCGCTGAGCACCACCGCCACCGCGTACAGGGGATGGCTGAGGAACAGGATGAATTTCTGGATGAAGGCAATCTCGATGCACATGAAGGCCACGCCGATGGCGGCAAAGTAGCCCAGCAGCGCACCCCTCGAGGTATCGGGTCCGTGATCCGCATCACGCCCGAGTAAGAACAGCGGTAGCAGGATCAGCAATGCGCTCACCAGCGTGGCCTGGAAGAGCGTCGCCACCAACACCGGGTAGCCCTGTTCCAGCAGCGGCAGCCCGCCCTGGCTCCGCAGCGAGAGGATTTCCGGCAGGGTTCGCCATTTCATGAAGTGGAAATAATGCGGTCGGTCGTCGGTGGCGGGACGGATGTTGAATTTGTATTCGTCCAGGAACGACTCGCGCTGCCCGCCCAGCAGCGCCTGGGTGGCCTCGAAGAACCAGGGCCCCTGCAACTGGTTGTAACGGTTGGCCTCGGCGGGACCGATGCCCGGGTAGTACACCAGGTCGAACCAGCGTTGCCCGGCGAACGCGCGCAGCCGCTCGAGGTCCGCCGCCCGGAACGGCCCCTTCCGCACCAGCAGCGTGCTGGTGCGCCAGCCGCGGATCAGCGCCAGGTGGCGGGCGGGTGCCTCGACCCCGGCCGACTCCAGCGCCGCCACCGCGGTCGCGAAGGCCTTCAGGGTGTCGCGGGGCGGCAGCCGGATCCAGCGCGTCACCGCCAGCACGCCCTGCGGGCTCAGGCGTTGCAGGTAGCGCGCAAAGCCCTCGACGGTATAGACGTAGTTTTCGCTGAGCGCGTGCAGGCCGGCTGCGGCGGCCCCGAACGAGTCCATCAGGTTGACCTGGATGACATCCCAGGGCCCGGGATGGCGTGCCACGAAGCCGCGCGCTTCCCGGTAATGCACGTGGACGCCCGGCTGGCGGTAGGGCCCGCCGCTGAAATCGGCGAACCTGCTGTCGGCCAGCGTGACCATCTGCGGGTTCAGCTCGACCGCGTCGATACGTACCGCGCCATGCAGCAGGGCTTGCCAGATGCCGCTGCCTCCGCCGGCTCCCAGCAGCAGCACCGTCGGCGATTCCACCAGGTGATAGGGCAGGGCGGAGGTCAGGTAGTCGAGGTACTGCAGTGGGCCCAGGCTGCCGTCGTGGCGGTCGATGACGCTCAAGCTGTCGGCATCGTTGAACACCGCCAGCTGCGGCGGCGGTTCGCCCGGCGCGTTGAGGCTGAGCCCCGGCGCGTGCCGGAAGGGGACCTCGGGACTTGCCACCGTGGTCAGCTGCCCCAGCGGGCCGCTGCGCTCATCCAGCGCCTGCGCCCCGATGACGCGCAGGGCCTGGCTGAGGCCCTTGAACTGCGAGACCTGGACCGGGGGCTCGAGGCTCAGCATGGCGGCCACGGCCGGCAACGCCAGTGCCGCGGCCCAGCGCCTGGTGCCCGAGCACTCCAGCCACGCGACACCCGCCGCGAGCATGCCGAGCGCACCGACCACCCCCAGTGCACGCGCCGGGCTCAGCACGTACAGCGCCAGCACCAGCCCGACTGCGCCGGCCCCGGCACCCAGCAGGTCCAGGCTGTAAATGCGATGTACCTGCCGGCGAAACGCCAGGAAGCACAGACAGATGCAATTGGCGGCGCAGAAGAAGGGCACGAACAGCAGCAGGTACATGAACGTGAGCCACAGCCCCT
>JABAOE010014456.1_pt1 | contig 14304 bp, 27 predicted proteins | sample 7062141 | NCBI WGS metagenome assembly JABAOE01 (sample SAMN14538627, study PRJNA623070) | marine sediment metagenome | biome: marine biome [ENVO:00000428]; feature: marine pelagic biome [ENVO:01000023]; material: deep marine sediment [ENVO:00002113] | place: India: Gulf of Khambhat ... | reverse complement strand
GGTCACGATCGAGATCGAGGAGGGCGTGCGTTGCCACATCATGCACGAAACCGCCGACCTTGACGCCGACGAGCTACAGGCAGTTGCCGACGCATGCTGGCGTCATCACGACACAATCGCGAACGACGCCCGGCGCGAGTACGTAGACAAGATTCGGCGACTCGAAATGGAGCGCGACGACCTAAGAAGGCAGCTCGCAGCAACAGACAACAGTCCGTCGCGGGAGCTGTGCGACGCCATGGACGAGCTTTCCAAAGAAGTCGACGAGGCGAAAAGCCGATGAGAATCGACGGCATGGGAAAGTTATCAACAGTGGCAAACAGCGCAGCTCTGCTTTTGTGCCGTTTGCATTACATGACGTGTCATGTTAGTCTGCGCGCTCGTGTCTGACGATGCGTCGAAGGCGGCGCTACATCGACCATGTTGGCTACGTGAGAGTGTTTTCGCCGACACATCCGAGAGCAAGTCGCTACGGGTACGTGTACGAGCACGTTCTCGTGATGGAGAAGGCTCTGGGTCGGCTCGTTCGACCCGGCGAGCACATTCACCACCGAAACGAGAACAAAGCCGACAACCGAATCGAGAACCTGGCGCTCGTGAGCGACAGCGGTCACAAGCGGGAGCACGCCGGCTGGGAGAACATCGAAGGGCAGTGGTTCAAGCCGTGCTCGGGCATGCTCTGCGCCGGCAAGCTTCTCCCCGTGACCGAGCGATTCTTCCTGTTCCGAACACGAAAAGGACGGCGCGTCCCGCTGAGCCGTTGCAGGGCGTGCCAGGCTGAAGCGAAACGGCGCTCACGAAAGCAGGAGAAAAATAGTTGACCAATCCAACATCCGCGAAATCCGTGCACCAGATGGCAGAGTGCTTGTCATCATACCAAGCGCCGAATGCGACATGGAATGCGGCGCTACACAAGATCTGGCGATTGTACTCGTCCTGTCCGACGACAAGGAAACAGCACGGACGCTCTGTCCCATGTGCTTCACCGCCGTGATAGCACGCGCCAACGTAAAGGAGACGTGACTAGCGACACCATGAAACAACTGCCGGCGTCCGACGAGTTCTCGTCGGCGATCGGCGAGGTGCACGTCGGCGAAGACGGCACCATCTTTGTCATCACCCATCACTCGTGGACTTGCTGCCGTTGCAGCAACACCGCGACAACGACGGCAGTCATCCACACGCCACAGAGGGGCGACGTGGTGGCGCGACCGTTTTGCGTAGGTTGCCTTGAAGTAGAAGTGCGTAAGCCATTCAGAGGAAGCGACCAGGGCTTAGGGCCCGTTCTGGAGCTTGTCAGTGAAGCCGGCCCATCACCAACCGAAGAGGACGAAAATGACGACCAAAGCAGTTGAGAAGGCGAACAAAGCGCTCGCCGTAGAAATCATTCAGGCGGAAACCCGCATGATTCAGATTCCACCGGGGATGGACTACGACGAAGCCATCACCTGGCTGAAGCGAAAGCGGGACGAGGACAATCGCGAAGTTGCCATCAGGCGAATCATCAACGCGCACCCGTTCGATGCTGCGTACTGCCTCGGCATCGCAGCGAAACGCATGTTCGGGTTCGGGGACCTTCGCTCGCCGACATGGTTCGAGAAGATGTACGAGGGCAAGCCGCCCCCGCATATCATCTCTGTGCCGAAGAACGCCCAAGGCGACACCGCGCCGGTCATGTGGGGAGACATCCAGTTTCCCGGCATCGACGGCTACATCACGACGACCATCGCCGTCGTTCGCGACAAGTTCGTGCTTGTCGTCGCCGGTGAGATTCGGCGCAAACACGAGCGTATCATCTCCGAGCTGCTCGATTTGACCGAGGAAATCATCGACTCCGAAAGCCTGTATCGCGGCAAGGCTGTTCGGGTCGAGTTCATCCCGCCCAGCGAGTGCAACGACATCACGGATCTGGCGCCAGTGTTCATGAACCTCACCGGCATCGACCGAACGTCGGTCATCTTCAGCGCCGACACCGGTGACGCCATCATGACGAACCTGTTCACGCCAATCATGCACACGGATATGTGTCGCGCAGCTCATGTGCCCATCAAGCGGGGCGTTCTGCTCGTCGGCAAGTACGGCACCGGCAAAACGCTCACGGCGAACGTGACCGCGTGGCTGTGCGAGCAGCACGGGTGGACGTTCGTCTATGCCAAGTCTGTGAAGCAGCTACCGGCAGCCATCGAGTTCGCCAAGCGCTACCAGCCGTCCGTCGTCTTCGCCGAAGACCTGGACGAGGTGGTGACCAAGGGGCGCGACCGCGAAATCAACGCCATGCTGAACACCATCGACGGCATCGACAACAAAACGAACGAGGTCATGGTGGTCCTGACCACCAACCACGTGGACCGCATCAACCCGGCCATGCTTCGTCCGTCGCGACTCGATGCCGTCATCGTCGTTGAGCCCCCCGACGCACACGCTGCCGTTTCGCTCGTCGAGAGGTACGGCGGCGAGCTGCTGGACGACTCGGACATGACCGAAGTCGGTCGCAAGCTGGCCGGTCACATCCCGGCCGTCATCCAAGAGGTTGTCGAGCGCAGCAAGCTCGGCGCCATCGCACACGGCAACGACAAAATCTCCGCGCAAGACCTGCTCGGCGCGGCGCAGACTATGACTCGCCAGATCGAGCTGATCGAGCCTGAGATTCTCGACGACCGCGAGCCCATCGAGCGCGCGGCCGATTCCATCGCGGACGCACTGCGCGGGAAGCCGAGAACAAACGGCCAAACCAAGCGGTACACGCCGCGTGACACCGAGCGGGAAGAGATTCCGTTCTAGACACCTCGCCGGGGCTTCGGCCCCGGCACCTACCGCTCGCGTCCCTGGTTGGGCAACCGAGATTCTGCGGTGCCGGTTCTGGTGATGGGCCGGCAGGTCGGTTCGTGTGTTCGATTCACACGGCGAGCACGGAGGTGTCTATGAGCAAGGACGAAATCGAAAAGATGGCAGAGGAAATCACCAGGGACATCCTTGGCGCCGCGCGAGCTGGCGACAACGAGGCATTCGCCGAGAAGTTCGGCGAGTTCGGCAAGCAAGTCGGCGACAGTCTGTTTCAAGCCGTAGTCGGCAAAGGCTACGGTGGCGACCAAGAGATTCTGGAGAACATGATTCACTCGGCTCTCCAGATGCTCATAACGATGGCGTTCGCCGGTGTCGACGAGCTTCGCAATGCGCACGCAAGAAAAGTCACCCGAAGGCAGCTCGGCAACGATGCACTTGAAGCCGTCGTCGCCATCATGAATCGCGGCGGCTTCCACGTCGACAAACACCACGTTGTCGTCCAGGAGCTGGTGGACATCATCATGAAGGCGTTTCAGCTCGCAATGCAGGTCGCCAGGGGCGACGGCGGCAACGAGGATAAGGACGACGGCAACCTGTACGGCCCCGGCTACATGCTCATCAAAAACAGCGAATCGGTGCACCGCGTGTTCGGTCAGCCCGACGCCGAGCACTGGGTCTGGCTAGCGAACTCGCCGCACAGCACCGGCATGAGCGCAGCGGCGTGGGTGCGGAGCCAGGTCGCATGATTCAAGGAACGAGGCAGGCAGATGCGACGCGCTACTCCAGTGCTGGATGGCGATTCGTGTCGGCGCAAACGTCGTGCCGTGGCTGGAGATTCAGCTCGACTGCTGTCTGGACGGCTGGCGCGAGAAGCTACTTGAGGCGTACCCTGAACTCCATGACGAAAATCAGCAAACCCCAAAGCCAAAAGTCCGTCGTTCGTAGCCCGCAAAGCGGCAAGTTCAGCAGCGGCGCTGCGTCGACGCCACTCAAGTCCGTCGGCAGAGGCACTGACCCGAAGCTGCGACGACAAAGCCAGATCGGCCAGACCGCCGAGAAAGAAGGGGCCGAGCCAACGAAGGCTGACCCCGACAAATCGCCAACAACAAAGGAGACGCCGTGACCATACGACCGATTCGAGGGTACGAGGACCACCACGACTACATGCTGCGCCACATCAAGACGTTCCCAACGTTGGCGCGGTACGAAACGCCGCGCGAGGGAACGTTCATCTGCACGCACTTCGCCGAGTGGGCACTCGCTCAACAGTTTGGCTTGGGCGCCACGTACGCGGCTGCGTGGATTCTGCATCTGTGGAACCGAACCGAGGACGAGATTCTCGGCGAAGGCCGGCACTTTGACATCCGCGACGCCTGGTCGTACTGGGACATCGTTCACCAGGAAGCTTGGCGTCGCTGGGCAATGGAGCCGTACTTCCCGTGAGAGTCATCGACGAATCCGACAAGACGTTCGCGCGGTTCCGCTGCGACCTGTGCGGGCGATTCTCGAACTTCGGCGTGGCCGAGACTCAGGCGGAGCGTGACCACACCACGCGCGTCTGCTCGGATTGCGTCGTCAAGGCATTGAACTTGCTATTAGGGCACATCGCCGAACTGACCAGGAAACCGAAAGAGGACAACGACCAATGAGGAAGATGAATCCGCAGAAAAAAAAGGAGTGGCTTCGGGCGCTTCGCTCGGGCAAGTACAAGCAGGGTCAAGGCCAGCTCTGCTCAGTCGGGCCACGCGGCGGCGAAAAGTTCTGCTGTCTCGGCGTCGCCATCGACGTGCTGTGCGACACGTGGTGGGTGTTCCGAGAGGAAAAAGACTCGTACGACAACACCGACTCGTTCCTCGCCGACGGCATGGTCGGCATGCCGAGCCCGAAGATGCTCAAGTGCATCTGCATCGACGGCGAAACGGCATCGCGACTGGCAGGAATGAACGACGGCATCCCGGCCACGTGGGAAAAGCCGCGCACGTTCAAGTACATCGCCAACTGGATCGAGAGGAACCTGTGAGCTTCACGCGGCTCACACGTGAGAGGAAGCCATGATTGTTTCACCAGACCAGTGGAAGCGCTTACGGCGCCGCATGGAAGACCTCGGCGAGAAAATCGACGAGATGGAGCGCGCCGCCGACAAGCTCAACTCCATCAAGTACCAGGTGGACGAGCACTGGAGCGACCTTCGGGAAGAGATGGTGTCAATCGGCAATCAGCCTGCATCGGCGCCACCACCGGATGACGACGATGACGACGAAGAGGAAGAGGACGACGAATGACCGGCACGCGGCCGGCGAAGAACCCGAGCACATCGCCTGGGACCTCGAACTGCCCGAAATGGCAGTGAAACCGTGATTTTGCAGCAACCCTATAGCGTGGAGAGCAACGAAACGGCAAAGTGCGAGCCGGGATGACGTCGCGGTTCTAGGCTTCTTCCTGCGGCGTCGACGGGGCCAGCGGGCGGTGTCCCGAGAACAGAGCTGGTCTGACTATCTTCCAGCTCAACACCCGCAACGGCGCTCGGCTTTTCATAGCGAGCCGTGTGAGCCGAGGGTCCGACCAGGGAGTTCGATCTTCCCCTGCGTCGGGCCCGCTTTTTAAAAGTCGGCCGCGTGAGCCTAGGCGGGCTCATCGCCTGCGCGGCATGTAGCGGTAGCCCACAGAGCGGCGCAGCTCTCCTACCGTGATTGACAGGTGGGGACGGCCGGGAGAGACCGGCTTTCTTCAGGCATCCCCGTGAAACGGAAATAGGGTGCCGGTAGCGCGCCGTCGCGTCAAACCGCTGGCGTTTCGGCTCGAATACCGGTAGCTTGGCCACAGCGTTGCGAGGCTTTGGTCGGTCTCGCCCTCTTTTCGGTTCAGCGTGAACGTCGGCTCCTTCGGGAGTCGGCGTTTTTTTGCGGCTCGGCGGGAAAAAAACCGCCCAAGATGAGCACGAACGCCCACGCATTTGAGAGGGTCACGCCCCCTTCTACGCTAATTCGGCCGCAGTTTGTTCAACTCCGCCTCCAACATCGGCAAAAGCGACCCCACGTCACCCTCGTTGGGGCTCAGAAGCATCGCCGCCATGTGGACCCGAGCCTCCTCGTTCGTGCTCACGACCCCCGTGGACTTCACCAGGCTCACCAAGCCCTCGATCATCGTGGATAGAGCCGTCCCCATGTCGGCCTTCGACTCCACCAGGACGATGTTGACCTTGCGCCAAAGCTCGTGATCTACGCCAGCTTTCATGCTGGCACAGTACCAGAGCCAAGCCACGAATCGTCGCAAATCGCAGTATTCGCAGGTCCTAGTTTCCGGCGCGTTTGACATGCCAGTACGCCGCCATCAGGCTTTCGGCATCTGCGCGCCGCCATGAGGCAATGCACCGTTGGAGGAAATCAACATCACCGAGGGGATTCTCGCGGCGTTGGTGACCTTCGGCGTCACTTGGGGCACCCTGACCCAGCGAATCAAGGCGTTGGAAAAGCGCATGGAGAACACGGAGATAGGCAAGGGCGGGCAGGACAAGGAAATCACGCGCATCGACAGGGAAGGCTTGAAGCTGCGCGGCAGGATTCAGGCGTTGGAGAACCTGGTGTTCCCTCGCTACCGCCGCGGTGAAACACTCAACCCCGACGACACAAGGAACGGGCGATGATGAGCATTCTGCTAACGGGCATGACCCTGCTACTTTGCGTGGCATTCGTAGCGGTCATCGTGTGGGAAGGCCGAAAAGTGAAATGAAAAAGCTCATGGAGAGGGAGTTCGCGTTCACGGCGCTCGTCGTGGCGCTCGTGTTGATGAATCACTTTCTTGGCTGGGGCATGACGCTCGAAACGATTCTCGGCCTCATCGGGGCCTCGGGCGCGTTCGCAGTCAGCCGCGGCATCGCAAAGGCTACAAACGGCAAGGAATGATCGACAGGAAGGCAATACGGGACGGCGCGTTCAGGGAAGCGCGACGCATCATCGGCGATGCCATCGAGTACCGCCGCCGACACCCGTACGTCTTCTACTTGTTCCACGCCAAGATGTACGAGCTGCACAAGGCGCAGCGGCATCCGATTCGGATGTGGTGGCACCGCATGCTCATGAACCGGTTCTGGGCCAAAACTCAAGCCACGAGGGAAGCGTCGAAGTGCCGACGCAAGGTCACATAGATGGCAGTGGTCGTCGCCGAGATCCCGACGGAGGAGAATGCCGCGATTGGCGCGGACGGGGACCTGTTGATCGTCGGCGATTCGTTCGACCGAAGCTACCTCTGGGAGGACTTCGAGGACGGGACGGCAGCCGACTTCACTGGCTATGTCCCGACTGGCGAGGTGGTGGACTCCAGCGGCACAGTGCTCGTCACGCTCACAGTAACGCCAAGCCCAGGCGACACGACCGGCACGTTTCGGGTGCAAGCAACGGCGACGAATACCACCACACTGGGTGCATCTGCCAATACCTGGCGTTTGCGCATCACCCTGGGCGCCGTGACACGGACCCTCATCTGTGCCCCGTTCACCGTGAGTAGCTGCCCATGACTTGCGACGTCACCATCCGGGTATCGCCGCAGATCGTCACACTCAGGCAGTCGGACCAGCGCATCATCCTGCGCACACTGCCGCAGGGCCCGCCCGGTCCGGTCGGCGGTTCGTTCACCATCCAGGCAGGCGAAACGGTTGCGGCCGGACAACCCGTTTACGTCTCCACTCTGACCGCCGAGGTGTTTCTCGCTCGCGCAGACGCCGTGGGGACGGCTCACGTCCTTGGTCTCGCCGCAACGTCTGCGGCGATTGGCTTCACAACCGAGGTACTGGCGATCGGCAGCGTCACGCTGACCGACTGGACAGCCGTGACCGGCTCAGCCACCCTCACCCGCGGCATGGACTACTTCCTGAGCAGCGCAACGGCCGGCATGATTACGACTACAGCGCCGCAGTCCTCTGGCGATTGGGTGACGCGCGTCGGGCATGCCGTCTCGACGACAACGCTGGAGATTCACGTGCATCGCCCGATTGGCAAGGTGTAGAAATGACTGAGCGGAGACCACTAGTCGAGATTGCAGGCGAGATTCAGGAGCTGCCGCTCGGCGACAACCTGCCGTCGGCTGCCGATGTCTTGTCGCGCACGTTCACCAGCGCAGCTATTGCGGGCGCGCCACAGTACGTCGACGGGAACGGCTCAGTGGACAACGCGCGCGCGAACGCCGAGGGCACGTCTCAGGTGCTCGGGCTAGCACGTGCAGCCGCAGGGCCGGGCACCGGGCAGATTCACACTGACGGCGTCATCACACTGACCACGGGTGAGTGGGATGCCGTTGCTGGTACGACAGGCGGGCTCACCGCCGACGCGAAATACTTCCTGTCCGACACGACGGCCGGGCGCTTGCTTGAGGCGACTCCGCCGAGCATCGCTGGCACGTACGTCGTTGAAGTCGGCACGGCGCTCTCGACCACGGAGCTGAACGTGCGCATCCGCAGGAGAATCCTGAAGGCATAGTCATGGTCGCGCGCAGAGCCATAGTCGACATCGGCGGGGAGCTTCAAGAGCTTCCCGTTGGCGACACGTTGGCCGGGGTGACCGAGCAGGACGTGTACGACAACAGCTCGCCGGCCCGCAAGGTGCTGACGGGCGCGATCGGTCCGTTCGTCATCGCTGACAACGCCACGCCGATCGGCACGGACCTGTTTGCGGTTGAGCGCAACGACGGCACGAACTACCTGTCCGTGCAGGCCGACGAGATGAGCATCGGCCCCGCGGGTCGACGCCTGTTTCGCCCGCAGTGGCCTGACGCCACGGGTCGGTTCGGCTGCGAGATTTACCCGGACGACTTCAGCATCACCACAGCCACAGGCACAGCGAACGCGGCGTTTTTCACGGACGGCGGTCGCACCATCACCCTCAACATCCCGTTGGGCGGTGGCTTGGGCAACGACACTGCGCCCGGCGGCATGAACTTCACGCACAAGGCGCGATTCGAGGACACGGGCTTTGTGTTCGCTGCTCAGTTGCTTATCAACGCCGCTGTGCAGGTCGAGTGCGCCACGAACACGGTCGGCCCGCTCTACTTGTTCCTGGACCAGTACAACACCTACGCCGACGGCGGCTCTCGCACGTGCACGCAGCACAACGCCATGAGGGCGCAGCCGCGCTGGGGGCCGAACATCAACGGCGGCAGCATCACGCAGACCAGCGCAGAGCTGTACTTTGCAGGCTGCACGGTCGACGCCACAGTGGGCTCGGCGAGCATCACCAACTGTACCCACTTCACCAGCAAGGGCGTCACGCTCACGGCTGGCGGTACGATCGGCACGTTCAAGGCGTACGAGCTGCTCGACGTACCCGCGGCGGGCGTCACCACTGCGTACGGCATCTTTTCGACGTACAGCAACGCCGACGAGTTCATTCGGCACGAGGGCACGTCCATCTCGTCGTTCGCGGGTGACATCCACATGAACGACGGCGTGTCGCTCGTGTTCGGCAGTGCTGGCGGTAGCCGCGTTGAGTTCCTGCGCCCGTTTGCTGGCGCTGTTCGCATGATTGGTGTTGGCGGCTCGTTCAACGAGGGCCTGGACTGGGATTTCCAGAACAGCAACAACGTGGCGGTGACCAGCAGCACGAGCGCGGGTTTGAACTTCGACTTGACGGAGATCGCATTCGGGCCGAGCACGGTTGCCGACGGCAGCAACAACTGGGTTTTCGCGTTCTCGCCTGGCGTGCGGGCGACGCAGCTCGGCGGCGACTACAGCGAGGTGCTGTTCACCTCGTCCAGCGCCATCACCGTTGCGCATGCCATCGGCACGTTCGCGACCTGGACGATCAACTTCCCGAGCGTGAGCATCGGCGCAGGGTCAGTGACGAACGCCACCAACGTCCTGATTCAGACGAACCCGAACGTGGGCACCGGCGACCGGACCGGCCTGCGCATCACGAGCAACCCGTCAGGCGGGGGCGGCATCAACGCCGCGCTGTACGTGACCGCTGGTCTGTCGCGCTTCGACGGGCGCGTGGACATCAACAGACCTATAGCGCTGGGCGGCGGGGCGACCGCGACGCTCGGCACGATTGGCGGCTCGGGCCCGACGACTGCTGCACAGCAGGAGTGGGTCGAGATTGACGTGAACGGCAACGCACGATGGATGGCGGTGTGGGCATGACTGACGAACAGTGGGCAAAGGTTCTCCAGTGCGCACACGACCTGAGCGGCGGCGCTGCGCCGAGCGAGACGGCGTTTCTGCTCGTTATCAAGGACATCACGGTTCCCGCTGACGAGGCGGCGATTGACGCCGAACTTGCAGCGGTCGCAGAGCAACGCAAACAGGACGAGATCGCCGCACTTGAGGCGAGACTCGCGGAGTTGAAGGCCACATGAACACTCGAAAACACTACAAGCTCCCGCACGAACTAGGACAGGCGCTGATCGACTACCTCCAACGCCAGCCGTGGGCAGAGGTCGACGCGTTTATTCGCGGCCTCCAGAGCGTCGAGCCAATCGAGGACGAAAAGCAAGCCATCAAGCCGCAGAACGGCCAATCGTCGCGCGACGCTGAAGGGCGGCTTCAGCAGTTCAGGGGTATGTAGTCACAGCCGCTGGTGCGTGCAACGTGAACTTCGACGTGGATCTACGATGACGGACGCCAAAACAGTGATGCGGTTCGATCGCGGGAAAATCCGCGAGGCTCGCATGGACGCGCAGGGATTCTTGCGCGCGCCGGCAACGGTCACGCGCGCGGGCGTGTTCACGTACATGATGCCGTCTGGCAGGGTTCGGCGAGAGCTACGCCCGCCCGACGAGGTGTTCAGCGAGCGCAACCTGGAGAGCATCCGCGGCACGATCGTGACGAACGAGCACCCGGTGAACGGGACGCCGGTCACGGCTGAGAACGTGAAGGAGTTCCAGGTCGGTCACGCCGACAGCGACGTCGTTGCCGAGGAAGGCATGCTGCGCGTCGGGCTCGTCATCACGGACGCCGAAACGATTCGGGACATCCGCAGCGGCAAAAAGCAGGAGGTTTCGTGTGGGTACCGCTGCACAATCGACCACACGAGCGGAGTTTGGCAAGGGCCCAACGGACCCGAGCCATACGACGTGATTCAAAGGGGTCACGTCAACAACCATATCGCCGTCACCCGAAAGGGCCGTGGTGGGCCGGAGGTACGGCTTCACCTCGACTCCGAGGATGGCGTCGAGATCCAAACCACACAGGAGAACACCATGAGCACTGTGAAACTGGAAGTGGATGGCGTGGGGGTGGACCTCGACGCTGCTGCTGCGGTTATCATCAAGCCGGCACTCGAAAAGCGGGACAGCCGGGTTACGGAGCTGGAGGCCGACATCAAAGCGGCGAAGGCTGAGCAAGACACGCTCCAGGCGAAGTACGATCAGGCGCAAACGGACCTGAAGGACGCCAAGGACAAGCTGGACAAGACCGATTCGGTCGACGTCAACGCAGCGGTGAAGGCGCGGCTTGCCGTGCTGGACAAGGCGTCGAAGGTGCTGGACAAGGACGCGCTGTCGAAGCTGGATGACGCCAGCGATCTGGACATCGTCAAGGCGTGCGTGACGTCCAAGGGCGTCGAGATCGAGGGCAAGTCCGACGACTACGTGCTGGCGCGATTTGACGCCATCGTTGAGTCCATGGAGACTGAGCCCAAGAAGGACTCGCACAAACAGCTCGGCGCTGCGCTGGTTGGCGGCGCAACCGACAACGATCGCGCTGCGATTCAGAAGCGGCTTGATGCCGCGATTGCACGACAGGACTCCGCGTGGAAGTTTGAAGCGCGCGGCACCACGACCATGAAGGAGGACAACTAGTCATGGCACAAACCACGTACACCGATACGTTCGCGCTCGGCTTCGAGGGGCAACTCGCCGACGGTGGCGTTGACCGCTTCTCGGAGACCCGCGTGAACACCACTGTGGAGATGAGCTTCGGCCGCGCCGTCGTTCGTCACGCGAGCAACGACAACGAGGTGGAGGTTCCCAGCACGGGTAACACCAACTTCGAGGGCGTCACGCACCACACGCACGCCGTAGAGCTGGGAGAAATCACCGGCACGGCGACCGAGGGCATTCCCGTCAACAAACCGGCGAACATCCTGCGCAAGGGCAGGGTGCTCGTCATCGTCGAGGAGGCCGTTACTCCGGCGTCTTCGGTCTTCTTTCGTCACAACGCACCGGGCGCCCTGCCCGAGGCGCTGGGTCGGTTTCGCACTGACGCCGATGCCGGTGACGCAACCCAGGTCACGGCCGCGCGGTTCGTGACGTCAGCCTCGGCTGGCGAACTCGCCATCCTTGAGCTGAACTTGCCGTAAAGGAGCACTGTCATGAAACTCGACGACATCATGCAGTACCCGGATGGCGGCCTCGATCGTCTGGACGCGGCCGAGAACGCCTTTTTCCAGCGCGAGCTGGAGCACATCATCCCCGAGCTGTTCGAGACGGATTTTGCCCGCATCAACGCGCGCAACATCTTCCCGATGGACCGCTCGGCTGGCCCCGCTGCCGAGACAATCACGTACCGGCAGTTCACCAAAACCGGCATCGCCAAAATCATCAGCGACTACGCCAACGACATTCCCCTGGCCAACGTGTTTGGCGAGGAGTTTACGGCGTCGGTTCGGTCGGCTGCGATTGCGGTGAAGTGGAGCATTCAGGAGATTCGTGCGGCTGCGCGAACGGGGCGACCCCTCGATCGGCAGCAGGCCGAGGCCGCGCGCGAAGCTCTGCTCCGGCTGGAGAACGACATCGCATTCAACGGCGATGCGAGCCACAACCTCGTGGGGCTGTTCACTGACCCGAACATCCCGACCGCGACTGCGCCGAACGGCGGTGGCGGTTTCCCGCAGTGGTCGACCAAAACGGCGGCCGAGATCCTGCTGGACATGAACAACGTCGCGAACCAGATCTCCGAGGTCACCCTGGAGGTCGAGGCGCCCGACACGATTCTGCTTCCGACGGAGCAGTTCAACCTCGTGGCGTCGACGAACGTCGGCACTGGAACCGACACCACCATCCTGCGCTACTTCCTCAATAACAACCCGTACATTCGGGAGGTCATGAGCGTGCGCGAGCTGGATGGTGCCGGCACCGGTGGCGTCGACGTCATCGTGGCGTACGCGCGCAACCCGTCGAAGCTGCGCATGAACGTCCCGCTGGACGTTGAGCAGCTTGCACCGCAGGAGCAGGACCTCTGCATCAAGGTGCCGTACCACATGCGAATCGGTGGCTTGCAGGTCATCAAGCCGCTTTCCATCAACATCCTGGAGGACATCTAGGCATGAAAGTCACGAACGAGAGCAGTCGGCCACTAACTGTTCACGGGAAGGGCCGAAACCGCGTCGTTTTCATCCCTGGCGTTGCCATGGACTTGAACGATGCCGACAAACAGACTTGCGCGGATTCACCCGGCTTTGCCCGCTGGGTGGAGTCCGGCTTGCTGGTGCTGGAGGAGAAGGCACCGCCGCGGCGACGGAGGGCTGCGGCGGCACCGCCTAGCGAGGAGCAGTAGAGGGTGGCAGCCACAGTCCAGGACGTTCGCGATCAGGATCTGCTAGACGGATTCTCCTCGCTGTCCGACGCCCAGATTCAGGACGCCCTGGACTGCGCGCTGCTGTTCATCAATCTCGATGCGTTCGGCGACAAAGGCGACAAGGCGCATGCGTTGCTGGCCGCACACTTTGCAGCCGAGGGGCTCGCCGGTAACTTCGCGCCGAGCGGCCCCGTCACGGCTGAGGCCGCGGGTGGCCTGTCACGTTCGTACGGTACTGGCAGCGGCACGCTCGACAACTCGCGTTTCGGCGCGACGATCTACGGACGCCGATTCGAGGCATTGCAGGCGCGATGCCCGTTCACGCCACTGGTGCTCGATGACTGTTGAAGACAAAGACCGCGGATGGAAGCGAATCAAGCGAGAGCTTTCCATCTTCAACGAGCTGGAGATTTTCGTCGGCTTCCAGGGTGAGGACGGCGAAGTCGCCGAGATCGCGGCGTTCAACGAGTTCGGCACAGAGACGATTCCCGCGCGGCCGTTCCTGCGGCTTGCCATCGACACGAACAAGAGCCAGATCGGCAAGGCGTTCGACGAAGCATTCAACTCCATCGTCGACCGCAAGGCCACGGCGATTCAGGCGGCCAATCGGCTCGGGTTGTTCGGCGTTTCAATCGTGAAGAAACAGATTACGACCTCGACGACATGGGCGGAGCCGAACGCTCCCGCGACCATCGATCGGAAGGGGTCAAGCACGCCGCTGGTTGACACGGCGCAGATGCTTAACTCCGTCACCTACGTGGTGCGGCATAAAGGGAGCGTGGTGGCATCAGGATGAGTAACCCAGTCAACAGCGTGGACCTTTCGCAGTCGCTCGCCGACTTCCTCACGGCTCACTCGGCGTTGTTGCAGCAGAAAGCCGACAAGACCGGCGGCGTCGTACCGGCAGCGGGCACCATCAGCCGCGCTGGTGCTGTGTGGGGCAACTTCGTCGACGATTTCATCCTGGCCTGGTACGGCAACACGAACCCTGCTCGGCTTGAGATTGTGACAGGCTC
>JABAOE010013277.1_pt1 | contig 14304 bp, 9 predicted proteins | sample 7062141 | NCBI WGS metagenome assembly JABAOE01 (sample SAMN14538627, study PRJNA623070) | marine sediment metagenome | biome: marine biome [ENVO:00000428]; feature: marine pelagic biome [ENVO:01000023]; material: deep marine sediment [ENVO:00002113] | place: India: Gulf of Khambhat ... | reverse complement strand
GTGATCGCCTCCTCGAAGAGCCGCACGACCTCGGCGGGATCCTCGGCGGGCACCGGGATCTGGATCTGCTTGAGCACGATGCCCTCGCGCCGCTCGCGCTGCTTGAACGTCGTGATCATGCGCCCGTAGTCCTGCGTCGTCGTCAGGACCTCGTCGCCCGGCTGCAGGTCGTAGCCGAACTGCAGGATCTGCAGGCTCTCCGAGGCGTTGCGCGTGAACGCGATCTCCTCGGCGTCCACCCCCCACTGTCGGGCGACGCGCTCCCGCGTCGCCTCGCGCTGCGGCTCCAGGATCTGCCACATCGTGTACGTCGGCGCGAGGTTCGAGAAGTCCTGGTGCCGCTTCATCGCCTCCTGCACGAGGCCCGGCGCGGGGCTCACGCCGCCGTTGTTGAGGTTGACGAGCGTGCGGTCGACGGTGAACGCCCGTTGCACCTGGAACCAGAAGTCTTCGTCGTCGGCGACCTCGGCGGCGGTGGCGGGGTGCCGGGAGAGCTCGAGCGCCACGTCCCGCGCTTCGGCGCGCAGCTCCGCGGGCCGCACGGAGATGCCGGCGACCGCCGCGGCCGCGGGAAGGGACATCGTCTCGAGGAAGCGACGGCGGCTCTGCATGGGTCCTCCGTGTTCGTGCCCGGTGGCCCGGCGCCGCGGGGTGAGCTCCGGGGCCGGCTACCCGTCACGATAGGGGGCGCCGGGCGCGCTGTCCACGGCCCCGCGACCGTGCCCTCACGGCGGGCGGAGGGGTGTCCGGGCGCCGTACCGGGCGCCTTCGACGAGGGCCGGAGGGGCGGGGATCTCCGGTCTCCGGGAGGATCGCCGGGGAGCCGGGGGCTCGGGGAACAAAACGAGCCGGGCGTCCTACCCGACGGTGTCCGTCACGTCCGCGTGAGCGCTCGATGAACCGAAGCATCTTCCTCGCCATCGCCGTTTGGGGTGCCACGCCCGCGACCGCGGTCGGGCAGAACCCTCCGGACACGATTCCGCCGGACTCGGTGCGGCTCCTCGGCGGGCTCACCGTCAGCGTGGCGCGACCGGCGCTGACGAGCGGGGGCTCGAGCAGCGTGATCATCGAGCTGGACTCGCTCGGCAGCCCTCCGGCGCCGAGCATGGAAGAGGTCCTGCGGGCCATGCCGCTCGTCCAGATCCGCACGAACAGCCGCGGGGAGGCGCAGCCCGCCCTCCGGGGCTCCGAGGATCGGCAGATCGCGATCCTCATGGACGGGGTGCCGCTGACGCTCGGCTGGGACCACCGCTCGGACCTCTCGATCATCCCGCTGACCGCGGCCCGGAACGTGACCCTCGTGCGGGGCCTGTCGTCCGTGCTCTACGGACCCAACACCCTCGGCGGCGTCGTGGAGGTCGACGTGGCGCGCACCCGGGTGCGCGAGTCCTCGATCGACCCCCTGGCCGTGGGTCTCGGGCTCGACGAGACGGGAGGGACCAGCGTGTCGCTGACGGGCGGGCGGCTCGCGGATGGAAGGAACGGTCAGTGGGTCATCCGAGGCGGGGCGGGCTTCCAGGACCGCAAGGGATTTCCCATCGCTTCGGGACTCGCCGACGAGCCGGGCATCCGCCCGCAGTACCTCGCGGAGGACGCGCTGCGCCTCAACAGCGACACGCGGCGCGCCGACGCCTTCGTCATGGCGCGGTACCGCTCCGACGACGGCGCCTGGGGCTCGCTGTCGGCGTCGGGCTACGAGGTGGAGCGCGGCGTCCCGCCGGAGGCGCACCAGGACGCGCCCCGCCTCTGGCGGTACCCCGAGCAGAGGCGGCTCATCGCGGCCCTCACCGGGGGCACGGGACAGCGTGAGACGGGGCTGGGCCAAGGAGATCTCGAGGCGAGCCTGGGGGTGGACGTCGGCTCGACCCTGATCGAGCGGTTCGCGACCGCCGACTACCGGACGGTGGAGGAAGCCGAGGCGTCCGACGACCGGGTGGTCACCGCGCGTCTCCTGGGCGACCACTCCGTCGGCGGCAGGGGGGAGCTGCGGGCCTCGGCGACCTACGCCGACGTCCACCACGACGAGGTGCTGACGCCCGGCGGGCGGAACGGCTACCGTCAGCGGCTCTGGAGCCTGGGGGTGGAGACCGAGTGGCGGCTCGGCGCCGCCGACCTGACCGCCCTGACGCTCGGCGCGGCCCTGGACGGGGCGGATACGCCGGATTCGGGAGACAAGACCCCCTTGCGGCGACTCGCCGACCACGGGCTGCGCCTGGGGGTGCGCTCGCTGGTGGCCGACGGCGTGCTGGTGCACGGGGGCGTGAGCCGGCGCGCCCGCTTCCCGTCGCTGCGCGAGCTTTATTCGGACGCCCTCGGTCGATTCGAGCCCAACCCCGACCTCGGGCCGGAGGCCCTCGTCGGGTCGGAGCTCGGCTTCACCGCGACGGGGCGGTCCGGGGAGATCCAGGTCGTCGGCTTCCACCACCGCCTCGCGGACGGGATCGTGCGGCGCAGCGTGGTCGGCTCGGACGGGGTCAGCCGGTTTCAGCGGGTCAACCAGCACGAGGTTCGGAGCACGGGCCTCGAGGTGCTCCTGGTCGCGGCGCTCGGCGACGTCACGGCGACCGGCGACGTCACGGTCCAGGACGTGAAGGGCTTCGGCGAGGACGGAAACGAGGTCCGGCTCGAGTACGAGCCTTCGGTCGTGGGCAAGCTCGGCCTCGACGTGCCGCTTCCGTGGAGCGTCCGCGGGGGCGGTGACGTGCGCTTCGTCGGGGCGCAGCGCTGCGAGAACCCGGAGATCGGCGCGCTGCAGCGTCTCGGATCGAGTCGAACGGTCGACCTGTCCGTGCGGCGCTCCCTCGGCTTGCGGAGCGGGGGGGCCCTCAACCGGATGGACCTGTCGGCGTCGCTTCGCAACGTCCTCGACGCCGTGGTCTTCGACCAATGCGGGCTCCCGCAGCCCGGGCGGCTCCTCCGGATTCAGCTCCGCATTTCGTAGCCCCGGCCGCGGCGGGCACCCGTGCGCCGGTTCCGGGCCGGCTCGGGCCCGACTACCTTGACCGGGTCCGCACGGGCGCGAGGCGGCCGCGCGGGCGGCCGTTCGCACGTCCCCGCCGGCTCCGCGACACGATGATCCGTCTCACCTTTCTCGGCACGGCCGCGGCCCGGCCCACGGTCGGCCGCAACGTCTCCGGGCTGGCCCTGCAGCGAGAGGGTGAGCTCTTCCTCTTCGACTGCGGGGAGGGGACCCAGCGCCAGATGATGCGATACGGGACGGGCTTCAACGTGGCCGCGATCTTCGTCACGCACATGCACGCCGACCACTTCCTCGGCATCACCGGCCTGATCCGCACGATGGCGTTGCAGGCGCGTGCGGAGCGACTCAGGCTCTGTGGCCCGTCCGGCTCGCGACGCGTGCTCCAGACGCTGGTGACGCTCGGGACCGACCGTACCCCGTTTCCGGTCGACATCGAGGAGTGCCGTCCGGGGGAGGGGATGCGCGGGGCGGGGTACTCGGTGCGCGCCTTCGAGGTCGAGCACGGCACGTCGGCCGTGGGCTGGGTCCTGGAGGAGGAGGAGCGGCTCGGGCGCTTCGACGTCGAGCGGGCGCGGGCGCTGGGGGTCCCCGAGGGTCCTCTCTTCGGGCGGCTGCACCGCGGTGAGGACGTGGAGGTCGACGGCCGGCGGATCCGCGCCGCGGACCTCGTCGGCTCGCCGCGACCCGGCCGCAAGATCGTGTACACGGGGGACACCCGAGCGACCGGGCGGACCGCGTCGGTGGCCGCCGGCGCAGACGTGCTCGTGCACGAGGCCACCTTCGGCGAGGAGGAGCGCGAGCGCGCCCGCCACACCTTCCACAGCACCGCGGCGCAGGCGGCGGGGGTCGCGGCGGATGCCGCCGTGGCCCGCCTCTTCCTCACGCACCTGTCCGCGCGGTACGCGGACGATCCCCGGCCGCTCGAGGCCGAGGCACGCAGGATCTTTCCGGCCGCGCGCGTGGCGCGCGACGGGCTGGTCGTCGACGTCCCGGTGCGGTCGGACGTGACCGAGGGCACGCCGATCGGAGCCCCGGGAGGCGCCTCGTGAGCGGAATCGTACCCCGGAGCGCAGGCGGTGGCGGGCTCGAGCCGGAGCACCCGAGGCTCCAGCAGCGACCCCACTCGCCCGCCGAGCAGCGGGCGCGCTGGGAGGTGCGCGCCGCTCAGTGGCGGGCCCGCGAGCTGGCCGAGGCGGTGTTCGGGAGCGTGAGCGACTCCTCGCTGCTCGGGCTGAGGCGCGAGGGGGCCCTTCGGGGGCTCCTTCATCTGCAGGTGCCCTTCCTGGACCTGGATGTGCACCGGGCCCGCGAGGAGCGCTTCCTCGCGGCGGCCCGGGCCGATCCGATCCTCGCGCGCATTCCCCTTGTCTACGTCTTCGCACCCGAGGCCTGAACCGCCGCCGGGCCGCGTCCCGATCCCCGGATCAGGGCTCGGGCGGGGGTCGCCGGCTCGGGCGTTCCAGGCGCCTACCGACGCGGAGGCGCCGGCGGCGCGGTCGGAGGCCGGAGGCTGAGCGTGCGCGTACCCGGTGACAAGTCGCTCACCCAGCGCGCGCTCATCCTCGCGGGGCTCGCCGAAGGGGAGAGCCGCCTGCGGGGGCTCCTGCACGGTGGGGATGCGGAGGCCACCGCGGGCGCCCTGCGCGCGCTCGGCGTGGCGGTGCCCGAGCTGCCCGTCGACGGATCGGAGGTCAGGGTGATGGGCCTGGGGCTGCGCGGCCTGCGGGCCCCGGACCGGGTTCTCGATCTCGGCAACAGCGGCACCGGGACGCGGCTCCTGCTCGGCGTCCTCGCGGGAAGCGGACTGAGCGCCACGCTCGACGGCGACGAGTCGCTGCGCGGGAGGCCGATGGCGCGGGTGACCGATCCGCTGAGCGCCATGGGGGCGCGGTTCGAGCACCACCGCGACGCCGGCCGACTTCCGATCACCGTTCACGGCGCGCATCCGCTCCGCCCGGTCGACTGGCCGAGCCGGGTGGCCAGCGCGCAGGTCAAGAGCGCGATCCTGCTGGCCGGCCTCACCGGAGGGGCCTTCGCCCTCGTCACCGAGCCGCGACGGTCCCGGGACCACACCGAAAGGCTTCTCGACGGCGTCGGCGCGGCGGTCGTGTCGCACGCGGTCGCCGAGGGATGGCGGGTGGAGCTGCGCGATCCGCCCGAGCGCATCGCTCCCCTGGACTTCGAGGTCCCGGGCGACGTCTCGTCGGCCGCCTTCGTCCTCGCCTTCGCCGTGCTCGGAGGCGGCAGCGGACCGGTATCGGTCGAGCGCGTGGGCCTGAACCCGACGCGCACCGCCTTTCTCGACGTGCTGCGCCGCATGGGCGTCGCCGTGGAGGTGCGGCGCGACCCGTCCGCCGAGGCCCTCGAGCCGATCGGGACGGTCACCGCCGGCCCGACCGCNNCGACCGCGCTCGCCGGCGTCTCGGTCGCTCCGGAGGAGGTGCCGGGGCTCATCGACGAGATCCCCATGATCGCGGTCCTCGGGGCGCGGGCCGTCGGGGACACGAGGATCACGGGCGCGGGGGAGCTGAGGGCCAAGGAGTCGGATCGAATCCATGCCCTGGTGTCGAACCTCAGGGGCCTCGGCGTGGAGGCGGAGGAGCTGGCCGACGGTCTCGTGGTGCGCGGCTCGGACGCTCCGCTCACCGGGCGCGTGCGCAGCTACGACGACCACCGCATCGCGATGGCCTTCGGGGTCCTCGGGGCGCTGCCGGGAAACGACATCGAGGTCGACCGCCCGGGAGCGGCCGACGTGAGCTTCCCGGGCTTCTTCGGGATCCTCCGAGGGATGGCGCGGGGGGCCGTGGCGTGAGCGCCGAGCCCGGGGGCCGCACGGCGAGGGGAGGGGACGCGCGGGGTCGCTCGGGTCCCGTCGTGACGCTGGACGGTCCCGCGGGGTCGGGAAAGTCCACGACCGCCGAGGCCGTCGCCCGCGCTCTGGGCTTTCGGCACCTCGATTCGGGCGCGCTCTACCGTGCCCTCACGTACGGGCTGCTGTCCGGCGGCATCCCGGCGGAGCGCTGGGCGGAGCTCGAAGAGGCCGACTTTCGGGCCCTCGGGGTCTCGGTGGACCCGACCTCCAGGGACTTCCGGGTCCGGCTCGGGGGGCGTCCGGTCGACAGGGAGCTGCGCACCGCCGCGGTCACGGCGCACGTTTCGGAGCTGGCCCGGCTGCCGGCGGCGCGGGCCTGCCTCCTGCAACTCCAGCGGAGCGCCGGCGAGGCCGGCCGCCTGGTGGCCGACGGCCGCGACATGGGCACCGTGGTCTTTCCGGATGCCGAGGTGAAGGTGTTCCTGGTGGCCGACCTCTCCGAGCGGGCGCGACGTCGGCTGCTGGAGCGGGGTGGGGCGGCCCCGGCGGACGCCGATATCGAGGCCGAGGCCCGGTCCCTCGAGGAGCGCGACCGACGCGATTCGGAGCGGCGGGTCTCGCCGCTGCGCAAGCCCCCGGGCGCGCACGAGATCGATACGACCCAGCTCTCCTTCGAGGAGCAGGTCGAGACGATCGTCGCCCTGGTGGAGGCGTTGACGCTCTCCTAGGCGCCCCATAGCTTTTCCGGGCTCGGCACCGTGCGCGCGGCTCCGAGCGTTTCGCCGGGGCCACGCCCCATCCGTCCACCCCAGCCCGGCGCTCGCCTCTCGGGAGCCGGCAACGAGGTCCTCGCGCTCTCCGCGCGTCGACTCCGACGACATGACAGACACTCACGATCCCGAAGCAGGGTCCGCGCCCGCGGACGCCCCGACCGACCCCCCCGAGTCCGCCGAAGACGACCTCGCCGAGGGCGAGGAGGTCACCGTGGACGCGCTGACCGGCGAGGTCCGCACGCTCACCGCGGAGGAAGCCGCCGCGGAGGAGGAGGCCGACCGCGCCGAGGCGACCGTCGCGGTCGCGCAGGCGCCCGACGGCATCTCCCCCGAGCTCTTCCACGATCCGTACGGTGAAGAGGTGCTGTCGACCTCCAAGGAGGAGTTCGAGTCCCTCCTCGAGCAGTTCAGCGGTGGCTTCCAGGCCTTCAAGGAAGGCGAGATCGTCCAGGCGACCGTGCTCCGGGTGACCGACGCCGCCGTGATCCTCGAGTTCGGCTTCAAGAGCGAAGGCGCGGTCGCGCTCGACGAGTTCAAGGACCCCCCGGGGGACGGCGAGGAGGTCGAGGTTCTGCTGGAGAGCCTCGAGGACGAGGACGGCGTCGTCGTCCTCTCGAAGAAGAAGGCCGACTTCCTGCGCGTCTGGGAGAAGATCCGCGAGGCGCACGAGGCGGACCGTCCGGTCAAGGGCACGCTCGTTCGCAAGATCAAGGGCGGCGTGACGGTCGACCTCATGGGCGTCGACGCGTTCCTGCCGGGCTCGCAGATCGCGCTGCGGCGGGTGCCGAACATCGAGGACCTCATCGGCGAGGTCTACAAGTTCAAGATCATCAAGCTCAACAAGCGGCGCCGGAACATCGTCGTGTCGCGCCGCGTGATCCTCGAGGCGGAGCGGGAGACGAAGCGCGAGACGCTCGTGAAGGAGCTGCTCGTCGGGCAGGTCCGCGAGGGCGTGGTCAAGAACATCACCGACTTCGGCGCCTTCATCGACCTGGGCGGGATCGACGGCCTGCTGCACATCACCGACATGTCGTGGGGCCGGGTGGGGCACCCGTCCGAGGTCGTCGACATCGGCGACTCGATCGACGTGAAGGTGCTCGACATCGACTGGAACCGCGAGCGGATCTCGCTCGGGCTCAAGCAGCTGCTGCCGTATCCCTGGACGGACATCGACAAGAAGTACCCCGTCGGCTCCCGGGTCCGGGGCCGGGTCGTCTCGATCACGAACTACGGCGCCTTCGTCGAGCTGGAGAAGGGCGTCGAGGGGCTGGTGCACATCTCCGAGATGTCCTGGACCCGCAACGTCCGGCACCCCTCGAAGGTCGTGTCGATCGGCGAGGAGATCGAGGCCGTCGTGCTGAAGGTCGATCCCAACGACGAGAAGATCTCGCTCGGCATGAAGCAGATCGAGGAGGATCCGTGGCTCGCGCTGCCGGTGAAGTACCCGACCGGCACGCAGCTCACGGGCACCGTCCGCAACCTCACGTCGTTCGGCGCCTTCGTGGAGATCGAGCCCGGGATCGACGGGCTGGTCCACGTCTCCGACATGAGCTGGACGAAGCGCGTCGAGCACCCGTCCGAGGTCGTGCACAAGGGCGAAGAGCTCCAGGTGATGGTCCTCGACGTCGACGCGGAGAACAAGCGCATCAGCCTGGGGATCAAGCAGCTGCAGGATGACCCCTGGCCGTCGATCTCCGAGCGCCTCGCCGCGGGCGTCGAGCCCGAGGGCTCCGTGCTGCGCGTCCAGGACAAGGGCATCGTGGTCGACCTCGGGGACGACATCGAGGGCTTCGTTCCGGTGTCGCACTCCGGGGTGGAGGACGCGGACCGTCTCGAGGAGTACTACGGGATCGGGGACGCGCTGGCGCTGCGCGTGATCGAGTCGGATGCGGCGAACCGCAGGATCGTGCTCGAGGTCACCGAGACCCCGTCGCGCAAGACGCCCGAGGAGATCGAGGCGGCGCGAGCTGCCGCGGCTGCGGCCGCGGAGGCGGCCGCCGCGGCGGCTTCGGCCGCAGAGGCGGATGACGACGACGAGCCGATCCGCCGCTCACGGCCTTCCAGGACGGAGGCTCGGGGGGAGTCCAGGCCAGCCCCCGCCGCCGCCGCTGCGCCTGCGGACGTAGAAGCCGAGGCCGAGACGGAGCCCGAGGCGGAGGCGGAAGCCGAGCCCGCGGCCGAGGCCGAGACGGAGCCCGAGGCGGAGGCGGAAGCCGAGCCCGCGGCCGAGGCCGAGACGGAGCCCGAGGCCGAAGCCGCCGCGGAGGGCGAGCAGGAGCAGTCCGAGGAAGAGAAGGAGGGCTGAGCCGTCGATGCCTCACGCGCCTCGTCGTTGGGGGGCCGCATGAAGTGCGCAGCTCGGAGCGCCCGGACGCCTCTCGCGTCCGGGCGCTTGCTTTGGCTCGCGCTCGTCCTGGGAGGGTGCCAGGCCGCGCGGGTGGAGCCGCCGTCGCCCGTGGGCGAGGGGCCCGTCGTGTCCCCCGGGCCGATCACCGAGGCGGAGCGCAGCGAGGCGGCGTCGCTGTACGAGCGTGCTCAGGCGTCGTTCGCGGCCCGACGCCATCTCGAGGTCCTGCGCCTCACGGGCGAGCTCCTCGAGCGCTACCCGGCCTCGGGCGTCTCCGGTCCGGCCCTCCTCCTGAGCGCCCGGGCCGAGGGGCAGGTGGGCGCGGCGGAGCGAGCCGACGCGGCAGCCGAGCGCTACATCGGGCTCCTGGACGAGGGGGACCTGCGCATCTGGGACGCTCGCCTGGTCCAGGCCGAGGCGCTGGCGGACCAGCCCATGATCCGGCTCGATCGCCTGCTCCGGATCGGTGGCGACGCTCCGCGCGTGGTGGGCGCGCGGGCCGTCGAGCTGGCGCGTGAGGCGACCGACTCCCTGTCGGCCGAGGAGCTCGAGATCGCGGTCGAAGCCGCCCCTCGTGGCGGTGTGGCCGCGGGCCCGCCGTACGCGCGCCTGGCCGCGGAGCTGCTCTCTCGAGGCGAGGAGGACCGTGCTGCGAGCCTCGCCCGCGAGGCGCTGGGCTCCGGAGCCTCCGGTCCGGACCGGGGCCTCGCGGAGGGCGTGCTCCGCGGAGAGCTCCCCGAGGAGCTGCGGCGAGAGCGGATCTTCGAGATCGCGACCGTGCTCCCGTTCGGAGGCCCGCCGGCGCTCGCCGGGTTCGCGGCCCAGATCGCGGAGGGCGTCGAGGTGGCGGTGGCGACCGTGCTCGGCGACGAGTACGAGGTGACGGTCGTGGCCCGCGACGACCAGGGCGATCCCGAGCTCGCGGCCCGGATCGTCGCGGAGCTCGAGGGCGAGCCGGTGGCGGGCGTGATCGGGCTGCTGCTCGACGACGCGCTCGTCGCGGGCGCGGCGGCGCGCGTCGACGGGCTTCCGCTGGTCTCCCCGACGGCCCGAAGCGCGGCGCAGGCCGGGGGGGCGGTGTATTCGCTCGAGGGTGCGGACGTGGGGGCGGCTCAGGCCGTGGCCTTCTATTCGGTCCTGAGGGCGCATCAGAGGGTGGCGATGGTCTATCCCGACACGCCCGAGGCCTCGGAGGAGGCGGACGCCTTCGAGTCGGTCAGCACGGCCTTCGGCATCCCGACGGTCGGACGGTTTCCCTATCCGCCGGGGGCCACCGACTTCGAGGAGCAGTTCCGCCTCGCACAGGCTGCCCTGCGGGCGCAGGAGATCGCCGCGCTCGGCCTGACCGAAGCGGACACGCTGGTCGCGGTCGCCGAGCTCCTCGAGCCCGCGGGCCTCTTCATGCCGATCCCCTCCGAGGACGTCGAGTTCGTCGCTCCCCAGTTCGCACATCACGGTCTCGACACGCTCGCCATCGAGCCCCTGGGGACGACCGGCTGGACCGATCCCGTCGCCCTCGCGCAGGTCGACGCCCGACTCCTGGAGGGTGTGGTGGCGACGGCCGCGGTCGACGGCGGACCGGCCTCCCCGGGCTACGCCCGATTCCGGCAGGCCTACGAGGCGTACTTCCAGCGGAGCCTGGTCTCGACCACGCCCGCCCTCGGCTACGACGCCGCCCTCCTCCTCCTCGAGGCGCTCCGGCCGGGAAGGCTGCAGCCCGAAGCGGTCGAGCGCTCGTTCGACGGCCTCGTCGATGTGGAGGGCGCGACCGGGCGCTTCTCGATCGTGGAGGACCGCGTCGTGCGCCGTACCGAGGTCGTGCGCATCGAGGGAGGACGGCTCGTGCCCGTCCCGATCGGCTGATGTCGATTCACGACAAGCTGGCCCGGCTCGAGCGCCTGCGGGCGGCCTCGGAGGAGGGCGGGGGCGAGGCGCGGGTCAAGGCGCAGCACGAGCGGGGCAAGCTGTCCGCTCGCGAGCGACTCGATCTCCTCTTGGACGAGGGGTCCTTCGTCGAGATGGACCGCTTCGTCACGCACCGCTCCAGCGACTTCGGGCTCGCCGACCGGAAGGTCCTCGGGGACGGGGTGGTCACGGGCTACGGCACCGTCCACGGCCGGCTCGTCTACGTGTTCAGCCAGGACTTCACCGTGTTCGGCGGCTCGCTGTCCGAGGCCCACGCCGAGAAGATCGTCAAGCTCCAGGACATGGCGCTCAAGAACGGCGCCCCCCTCATCGGGCTGAACGACTCCGGCGGCGCGCGCATCCAGGAGGGCGTCGTGAGCCTGGGCGGCTACGCGGACATCTTCCTGCGCAACACGCTGGCCTCGGGGGTGATTCCCCAGATCAGCGTGATCCTCGGGCCGTGCGCCGGTGGCGCCGTCTACTCGCCGGCGATCACCGACTTCGTCTACATGGTGCGCGGGACCAGCTACATGTTCGTCACCGGCCCCAACGTGGTGAAGACGGTCACGCACGAGGACATCGACATGGAGGGGCTCGGCGGGGCCGACGTGCACGCGTCCAAGTCGGGCGTCGCGCACTTCGCGTGCGACTCCGAGGGGGAGTGCCTCGCCTCGGTTCGGGAGCTCCTGCGCTTCCTGCCACAGAACAATCGTGACCTGCCCCCGCACGCGCCCGACGAGGACCCGCACGATCGGCGCGACTCGATTCTACTCGAGCTCGTACCGGATAACCCCAATCATCCCTACGACATGCATGAGGTCATCCGAAGGGTGGTCGACGGGGGTGAGTTCTACGAGGTGCACGCGCGCTTCGCGCGCAATCTGATCGTCGGGTTCGCCCACCTCGGCGGACATGCGGTGGGTGTGATCGCGAACCAGCCGGCCGTTCTGGCGGGCGTGCTCGACATCGACGCCTCCGACAAGGGCGCGCGCTTCGTGCGCTTCTGCGACGCCTTCAACATCCCGCTCGTGATCTTCGAGGACGTGCCCGGCTTCCTCCCGGGCGTGGCCCAGGAGCACGGCGGCATCATCCGCCACGGGGCCAAGCTCCTCTACGCCTTCGCCGAGGCGACGGTGCCCAAGGTCACGGTGATCACCCGCAAGGCCTACGGCGGCGCCTACGACGTCATGAACTCCAAGCACATCCGGGGCGACGTCAACCTCGCCTGGCCCCAGGCGGAGATCGCCGTGATGGGGCCCAAGGGCGCGGTGGAGGTGCTCTTTCGCAAGGAGATCGCGGCGGCCGAAGACCCCCAGGCGGCCACCGATGCGCGTATCGAGGAGTACCGGGAGAAGTTCGCGCACCCGTACGAGGCGGCGGCCCGGGGCTTCGTCGACGACGTCATCGATCCCCGCGACACCCGGCTTCGGCTGATCTCGGCGCTCGACATGCTGCGCAACAAGCGCGACGAGAACCCCGCCCGGAAGCACGGCAACATCCCGCTCTGACCCCTGTCGGGGTGGGCGCGCCGCGCCGCCCCGCCCGGTCCGCCCGCGGCGCCGGGCGTGCCGACGGCGATCGCCGAGCTCGGAGCCCGGCAACCCCCTCGCCGGCCGGCGGCATCCTACGGGTACGACGAGACGATGCACCCCACGGAGGGACGATGATGAGGATGGGTGAACTCCCGAGGCTGCTCGGGGCTCTGGCCATGGCCTCCCTGTGTCTGGCGGCGGCGCCCGCGCCGAGCGCGGCGCAGGCCGGGGCCGACTGCCGATGTGTCGACCGGGACGGCAACGAGATCGAGAGCTGCTCGTGCCTGCGCGTCCCGCGCGTCGAAGGCATGCTGCGCTCGCTGGGCTTTTCCGACGCCCGGCCCCGGCTCGGCATCTCGGTGGACGTGCGCCAGAGCGCGCGGCGGGATGCGACCGGCGCGCTCGTCACCGACGTGCTGGAGGACGGTCCGGCGGACGAGGTGGGGCTGCGCAGGGGGGACGTGATCACGAGCGTCGACGGGCGCTCGCTGCTCGAGCCGCTCCCCGGCGACGCCGAGGAGGACTTCGACCTCGACCAGTCGGTGCCGGTCCAACGCCTCCTGGCGATCGCCGAGGGCCTCGAGCCCGGGCAGAGCGTCGAGATCGAGTACCTTCGCGAGGGTGAGTCCCGCTCGGCGACCGTGGAGGCGGAGGACCTGTCGACGGCGTGGGGAATGCGCGGCCCCATGGTCGCCCCCGGGTGGGATGCCCGGGAGCTCCGGGAGCGGCTCCGCTCGCTCGGCGAGGAGGCGAGGGTGCTCGAGTTGAGGCGGCAGCGCGACCTCGCGCGCGTCCCGGGGGCGCCGCGAGGCGAGGTACGGGTCTTCGGGGGCCGCGACGGGCCCGCTCTCTTCCTCGACGGCTTCGGCCGGTCGCTCGGGCTCGACCTGGTCGCGTTGAACCCGTCGCTCGGATCCTACTTCGGCGCGGACGAGGGCGTGCTCGTCGCGGACGTGGACGAGGACTCCGCGCTGGGGCTGCGGCCCGGCGACGTCGTGCTCGGCGTCGGCGATCGGGACGTCACCAGCCCGGAGCGGCTGCGTCGGATCCTGGAGAGCTACGGCCCGGAGGAGGACATCGCCCTGCGGATCCGCCGCGACGGCCGGGAGATGACGGTGAGCGGCCGGCTCGCCCGCTAGCGGAACATCGGAAGCACTCCGCCAGGAGCGCGAGGGGGTCGGGGGGCGCCGGCCGGCGTGCGGAGCCGGCCGGCGTCGCGGCGTCCCGGCCTCCCGGGGTTTCCCGCCTGAGGGCCCTGGTCTAGACTACCGGCCTCAGCGTGGAACAGTCCTCCCCCCACCCCATCACGAGCGTGAGGGGCGTGCGCCCATCTTCATTCCCGACGGACCGGCCGACATGATCGGGTCCGTGCTCGTAGCGAATCGCGGCGAGATCGCGCTTCGCGTCGTTCGCGGCGCGCGCGAGCTCGGGATCCGGACGGTCGCGGTCTACTCCGAGGCCGACCGCCTGGCGCCGCACGTGCTGGCGGCCGATGAAGCGTACTGCATCGGGCCGGCGCCCTCCTCCGAGAGCTATCTCCGGGGTGACCGGCTCGTGGAGCTGGCGCTGCGCGTGGGGGCCGAAGCCGTGCATCCGGGATATGGCTTCCTCGCCGAGCGGGCGGACTTCGCGGGCGCGGTCGAGGACGCGGGGCTGGTCTTCGTGGGACCCGCGCCCGACACGATCGCGGCGATGGGCGACAAGACGGAGGCACGGCGCCGCATGAGGGAGGCCGGCGTCCCGATCGTGCCGGGGCTGACGGACCCGGTGTCCGATCCCGAGGCGGCCGGCCTTGCCGCCGCCGAGATCGGCTTTCCGGTCCTGCTCAAGGCCTCCGCGGGCGGCGGCGGCAAGGGCATGAGGACGGTGACGGAGCCCGAGGGCCTGGCGCGAGCCTTCGAGGCCGCCAGCCGCGAGGCGCTGGCCGCGTTCGGGGACGGACGCGTGTACCTCGA
>JABAOE010026496.1_pt1 | contig 14306 bp, 11 predicted proteins | sample 7062141 | NCBI WGS metagenome assembly JABAOE01 (sample SAMN14538627, study PRJNA623070) | marine sediment metagenome | biome: marine biome [ENVO:00000428]; feature: marine pelagic biome [ENVO:01000023]; material: deep marine sediment [ENVO:00002113] | place: India: Gulf of Khambhat ... | reverse complement strand
CTACCAACCTCGTTACAGGAATTGCATCGGCCTTTCTTGACTCATCGCCAATTGTTGCCTTCACAGGCCAAGTCCCCAGGGCAATGATAGGTAAAGACTCATTTCAAGAAGCCGATTCCGTGGGGGTCACAATACCTGTCACAAAACACAATTTCCAGTTCTACAGCGTTGAAGAAATCCCTTTTATTATTAAAAAGGCCTTTAAAATCGCGCGAACAGGAAGACCCGGCCCGGTTCTAATCGACGTCCCAAAGGATGTGCAGGAAAAAGAGGCGGACATGAAATTCCCAAGCGACGTTGAGATTGTTGGCTACAACCCGAATCTAAAAGGTCATCCAAAGCAGATAAAAAAGGCTGTTGAACTTCTAATGAGCGCTGAGCGCCCTATTGCTCTTGTTGGCGGCGGAGTCATAATAGCAGGCGCATCAAAGGAGCTAATGGATTTTGTTGAAATGCTCGGCCTTCCGGTTGTTACGTCGCTTATGGGCAAAGGAGCCTTTCCGGAGAGTCATCCTCTTGCACTGGGCATGATCGGTATGCACGGTCGAAAGGCAGGCAATTTTGCTATTAGCGATGCCGACGTAATCGTTGCTCTTGGATGCAGATTTTCTGATAGAACCACGGGCAATGTGAACTGTTTTGCGCCTGAGGCCAAGATCATCCACATAGACATAGAGGCCGCCGAGTTAGGTAAGAACGTGCCCTGTGAAATCCCTGTTGTCGGCGATGCCAAACTCGTATTAAAGGAGATGCTGAAGATAGCTAAAGCCAAGGCGAAAAAGCACCCGGCATGGACTAAGAAGGTTAAGGGGTTTAAATCCGAGTTTCAGCCTAAGATGGACTATGACGACGTGCCTCTCATGCCCCAGCGCGTGATTAAGGAGGTGATGGAGGTCATTAGCGAGGATGATATAGTTGTGACTGAGGTTGGACAGTGTCAGATGTGGGCAGCACACTTTCTCTCAAGGACAAAGTCCAGGACCTTCATATCTTCTGGCGGGCTTGGAACCATGGGATTTGGATTCCCGGCATCTATTGGCGCGAAGACCGCCAAACCTGAATTGAACGTAATTGACATCGCAGGCGACGGAAGTTTCATGATGAATTGTCAGGAACTAGCCACAACAGTCGTGGAAGATGTGCCGGTCGTAGTGGCTGTTATGAACAACCACTATCTTGGGATGGTCAGACAATGGCAGGAGCTTTTCTTTGATAGGCGTTATTCTGGCGTCTATTTGGGCGAGGTGCCCGACTATCTGAAGCTTGCTGAGGCCTTTGGTGCAAATGGAATCAGGGTTGAAAAACCAGGCGACATCAGAGACGCCGTGAAGGAGGCATTTTCATCGGGCAGCCCCACAGTAATTGATTTTGTGGTTAAGCCAGAATCAAACATATTCCCCATGGTCCCACCAGGGGGCTGCCTAAAGGATATTATCGAGTGATTATCATGGAAAGAGAGCACATTCTAGTTGCGCTTGTGGAAGATGAGCCCGGTGTTATGCAGCGGATTTCAGGCATGTTCACACGGCGTCATTTCAATATAGACACAATCAGCGTGGGGCACACAGAAAAAGAAGGCCTTTCAAGGATGACGATAACTTTCTGGGGCGATGACAAAAAGGCCGAGCAGATAATCAAACAGCTCAACAAGATTATCGAGGTTGTCAAGGTTACCAAGATGGACAATGACTCGATTCAAAGGGAGCTTGCCCTTATAAAACTGAACACTCCGGACGAAAACACTAGAAGAGAGATAATTCAGTACGCAGATATCTTCAGGGCCAAGATCGTTGATGTGGGCAAAGATTCCATGATTGTTGAGGTCACTGGAAATGGCAGCAAGGTTGATGCCTTCGTAAAGCTCGTAAATCCCTTCGGCATAAAAGAGCTTGCAATAACGGGTGTTACCGCTATGAGCAGGGGTTCAAAGCCCTCAGGAAATGGTAAATAACAACAAGGTTTATATGGTAATCTAGTGAGATTTAAGAGAGGCTGCAGTTATGACCAGGGTTTATTATGATAAGGATATTGACTTGGATGTTTTAAAAGGCGAGACAATCGCGGTTATCGGATATGGTATTCAGGGGCATGCGCAGGCTCAGAACATGCGCGATTCAGGGCAAAAGGTCATCTGCGGGCTTCGCGAGGGAGGTGGCTCTTGGAAAAAGGCAAGCGCTGCAGGGTTTGTTGTGCTACCTATCGCCGATGCTGCAAAAAAGGCTGACATCATTCACATCCTCATACCTGATGAGAAGCAGCCAGAGGTTTATGAAAAACACATTAAATCCGGACTTACCGAGGGGAATGCTCTATCCTTTTCCCACGGCTTTAACATTAGGTATAGTCAAATCGTGCCGCCAGAAAATGTGGACGTGATTATGATGGCACCTAAGGGGCCAGGCGCAATCGTCAGGCGGGAATATACGGAAGGCTTCGGAGTGCCAGCACTTGTAGCGGTTGAACAAGATTACACAGGGCGGGCGAAAGAAAGAGCCCTTGCCATGGCAAAGGCAAACGGAGCAAGCCGCGCAGGCGTTCTCGAAACTACTTTTTCAGAGGAGACAGAAACAGACCTCTTTGGAGAGCAGGTGGACCTTTGCGGTGGATGCGCAGATCTAATAACGGCCTCTTTTGAAACACTTGTAGACGCCGGCTATCAGCCAGAGATTGCGTACTTCGAATGTCTCCACGAACTCAAACTCATTGTAGACCTTATCTATTTCAAGGGAATAGAGGGGATGTGGCAGAATGTGTCAAATACCGCTGAATATGGCGGCAGAACCCGTGGAAGTAGGATCATAAACGAAGAATCCAGAAAGGCGATGAAAGAAATCCTGGCTGAAATCCAGGAGGACCGGTTTGCAGATGAATGGGTGAACGAAAACAAGACAGGTCTCAAAAACCTTGGAAGACTGAGAGAGGAAGGGAAAAAACATCAAATCGAGGCTGTGGGGACTAGACTGAGAGAACTTATGATACGAGGATGAATAAAAATGAGAGTATTTTTTATAGGGCTTGGGCAGGCTGGCTGCAAGATTACTGATCTCTTTATTGCTGATGACATAAGTACGCGTGAGGCGAGGCTGTTTAAGGCTATAGCGGTTAACAGTGCCAGGCCAGATCTACTCGGCCTGCGATACATCCCGGCAAAAGACCGAATTCTTATCGGCGAGACTGTAGTACGCGGACATGGAGTCGGGGCTAACAACAAGCTTGGTGCAAAGATCGCCCAGGCAGACATAGATAAGGTGCTTTCGGCAATCGACATGCAAGGTACAAGTGATACCGACGTCTTTGTAATCGTAACAGCCTTTGGAGGCGGCACGGGAAGCGGCAGCGCCCCGGTGGTTGCTAAACATCTGAAACGGCTTTACAACGAGCCCGTCTACGTGATTGGAATTCTCCCGGCCGAGTCAGAAGGAAATGTCTATGTTCTTAATGCAGCTAGGAGTATGAAGACACTTTCAAAGTATGCGGACGCAATGATTATTGTTGACAACGGAGCCTTCCTTAGGCCTGGTGAAAGCCTGAAATCCGCATATCAATGGATTAACTCTGAGATAGTTAAGAGATTCAGCATACTTGCAAGGTCTGGTGAAGTTGCTGCGGGGGGGAACGTCGGCGAAATGGTGGTGGATTCATCTGAAATTGCCCAGACTATTAACGGTATGGAGGTCTGCACCATTGGTTATGCCAGCGAAGAGCTTCCCAGGGGCAGCGGTATAAAGAAGGCGCTCCTTGGGAAGGAAAAACCAGATCAGAGAAAGTCGGCACGGATTCTATCGCTCGTGACCAGAGCTGCAAAGACGAGACTCCTTCTTCCAAGCGATTTCAGGCTTGTGAGAAAGGCTCTTGTGGTGATTGCAGGTCCACCGGAGGAACTAAGCCGCGACGGAGTGGAGCGTTCACGGGAATGGCTTGAGAAGAACCTTGCCGGCGGCGAGGTCCGTGGAGGCGACTATCCTGTAAAAAACAGCAGGTATGTTGCGGTTGCCGTGCTCTTGGGCGGAATCTCAGGGGTGCACAAGATCGACAACCTCTTCGAGCGGGCCCGTAAGATGCAGGAAGCCATCGCGACAGGCCTCACAAAGGAAGAGGCAAAGAAGGTGGAAAAGACTGCTCAACTCATGCAGTTCATCGACGACCTTGAAACCGAGGAGGCCACAGCCGAGGAGCTGGAAGACCTTTTAAAAGACCTTGAAGTTTAAGGTAACTTCTTAGTTTTTTTAGCTAAAGATTTCCAGGGCCACTTAAATTAATAAAGTGGAGTTTTGTTAATTGACCATTTAAATTCAGAATTGTTCCCTCTTTCTTAAAAATATTATAACAGCGAGGGCGGCCGAAACCAGGGTGAGCAGGGCGATCTTTATCTCTTCACCGTAATCTGTTCGAATCCTTTCAAATAAGCTGGGCGGTTTTACTACTGTTATGATTATCTCATCGGAGTCAACAGCGCCTTTATCATCTGTCACATTGAGGGTCAGGTTATGTGTTCCAGCAGGGAACTTTGCATCAAACTCTGCCTTTTTAATTTCCTTGCCGTCTGGAAGTATCCAGAGATATGATGTTATGTTTCCGTCAGCATCACTTGATCCTTCTGCTGTAAAGTGAACAGACTCTCCCTCGGTAACAGTTGCATCCTCTCCAGCGTCGGCTTTTGGAGGAATGTTTTCCTTAAAAACAGTCACAACCATCGTGTCTGTTGCAGTTGCACCCATATAATCCTTGATCTTTAAGGTGATAGTGTGCTCCCCCAAGGTGAAGGTCTTTTCAACCTCAGATTCTAAGGAAAATACTGTGTCCTCCTCAGACCATTCATAGGATTCTATCTCCCCATCTGGATCAGTTGAAAGCTTTGCAGAAAGGGTTACTTTCGTTCCCTCTAGGACCGCCTGATCTTCTCCTGCATTTGCAATAGGTGGAACATTTCCTACAGCAATCGATATCGTGATCGTCGTCACGCCAACCATGCCATCATTATCTGTGACCTTCAATGTGATGATGTGCGCACCTGATGAAAACCCCTGAGTACTGAATGAAAACTCCTTATTCGTACCCCGCAGGATGTCATCCACCAGCCACTGATACGAGACGATGTCTCCGTCTGGATCGGAGCTTGATGCTGCGGATAGAGGGTAGGTGGATCCTTCAGAAACTGTTGTGCCGTCTGAAATCCCTGTAATTCTCGCTGTAGGGGGCTGGGGCTGGAGTGTGGTTGTGGTTGACGTCGTAGTCGTTGTGGTTGACGTCGTAGTTGTGGTTGTTTCTTCTGAGAACAAATCCTCTGCAAAGAAGATAACCCTTTGTTCTTCGGTGAGATATGAAAAGATTGCAACGTCGTTAAAGATGTTCTTGCCCTCTTCGGGCTGTTCTGAGTAGGAGGTCACCTTGAGAAACTTGCTTGGCCTTCTTCCATCTGTTGAGGTATTGAAATCAGACGTCTTAATTGAATCGATAAACGTTGGCGGTGTCTTTGAGTTGTAGGCAAATAACTGGGTCTCAGTAATAAGGAAAAAGTCATCAAGGATTTCATCACCGTCAAGATCTGCTGGATATGCATCCATTACATCGGATCTAGAAAATATCTCGCTACCTCCAGAAATAAGATACATATCAGATTCCTGGGCTCCGGACTCCTTTATCTCAGTGAAGATAACGATGATGTCATTTTCTTTTCCGTCCGAGTCCCGATCAAAGGCTTTGAGATCAGTGACCTTTGAATCTATTTGATTTGTTGAAGGATATGTCCACAGCGGGTTTCCATTTGAAGAAAATCCCCTGATTTTACCATCTGAAATTGTTGATCCTTCCTCAGCACCCTCTATTTCTGTCCACGTTCCGATGACAACATCATCTTTATTTCCGTCACCGTCAAGGTCCGCTGATACTATGATATATGGGATGTCATTTACCGTAAAATCTCCAAAAGTTGAATTGGATCCGGGATTGAATGCATAAATTGTCTGACCTGCCGCAACCAACAGATCGTCTTCTTTTCCATCATTGTTATAATCTGTGGACGCAAGCGAGCGGATGTCATCATCAAATGTTCGTTCCCAAAGAATATCGGCTTCCCCTTCCTGCTGCCCTTCTCTTATAGTTACCTTTTTTTGACCCGATATATAAGCTACATCGTTCAAATCGTCGTCTCCCTGAAAGTCAATAGTATCAAGGGCGGTTGGGTTATTGGGAGTTGAAATAGCCAAGGGGAGCCAGCTCCACTTTTCAGTTCCATCTACAAAGTATCCTCTAACCCTGCTCCCCATCCTCAGAATAACCAATCCCAGTGTGTCAGACTTGTATTTTGCAGGAATAAAAGTAAGGCTCCCAGGATTGTCTGCCTGTCCGGGTGTCTCATCGTCAAAAATAAAAGTGTCCCCATATTCAATCGCTCCAAAAATTACGGGGACCGAAATAATAATGATTAAAATGATTGATAGTTCTTTTTTCATGCGTCGACCTGACTACTATTCGATATTTTTATATATATAGACCTTGCTGTTCATCTTATGCAAACCGAGAGAGATTATATCCCAATTGTTCTTGGACTAATCGGTCTTCTCTCGATAGGTTATGCCATAAACCTTACACTTCAAGAGACATCTGGCAGCATCTTTTATATCTTTTTAGTTATTCAAACCCTCGTTCTGCTCTACCTCCTTTTTGTAGTGATAGCTATATTAAAGGAAGCCTGGACCACTTATCGGTGGAGCCCTGACAGGCTCAGATGAATATTTGTCGGCAGATACATTTTGTAGAGCGCAAGTATTATATGTGCTATTTCTAAATGTGAAGTGATGGTAAAGGTCGGCGTTATCGGTGCCTCAGGATATACTGGAGGAGAGCTTCTCAGGATTCTTGCAGGGCATCCAGATGTGGAGGTGGCTCATGCCACATCAAGGAGATATTCGAAAACCAGAATCGGGAAAGTCCATCCCAATCTTGAAGGAGTCTTAGATCTTGAATTTGAAGATTCGACAGTTGCGGATGTGGCTCGCGACTCTGATTTTGTTTTTACTGCAACACCTCATAAGACCTCGATGAAGATAGTTCCGACCCTGTTGAATGCTGGTGTGAAGGTTGTGGATCTGAGCGGAGACTTTCGATTCAAGGATGTCTCGACATACGAGCGTTACTATGATTTGAAGCATGATCATCCTGAAATCAAAGCTGTCTATGGTCTTCCTGAGCTTCATCGAAGTGAAATCAAAAAGGCGAGTCTAGTTGCAAATCCAGGGTGTTATCCAACCACTAGCATCCTTGGGCTGGCTCCAGCACTTAAGGCCAAAATCGTGGAACCCGAGAGAATCGTTGCAGATTCGAAGAGCGGGATTTCCGGTGCCGGTGCATCACCCAAAACCGAGACACATTTCTGCATGGCCAATGAAAGCGTCCTTGCCTATAATCCCGCCGCTCACCGGCACATGCCAGAAATCGAGCAGGAGCTTTCATCATTTGATGGGAATGTGAAGGTCTCTTTTGTCCCGCACTTGGTTCCTGTAAATCGCGGTATAACCACGACCCTTCACTGCTTTCTCAAAGAAAGGGCCAGTGAAGAATCGGTTAGAAAGTTTTATCAGGATTTCTATAAAGAAGAGCCCTTCGTAAGGGTGCTTGAGGTTGGAGAGGTTCCCAGACTCAGCTCAGTACGGGGCTCGAACTTTAACGATGTTGGATGCTTTAAAATAGATGATGAGCGAAAAAGGTTGATTGTTGTTTCGGCATGTGATAATCTTGTAAAGGGCGCAGCAGGCCAGGCGGTGCAGAATATGAACTTAATGCTGGGACTAGATGAAGCATGTGGTCTCGACACTATCGGGCTGCATCCATAAAGAGGTATTGAAATGAAGAAAGTCAAGGATGTCATGGTGAAAGAGGTTGTAAGCTTTAAGAGGAATGATCCAATCCACTATGTTGCTTGGGCGCTTCGGGAAAAGCGGATCAGCGGGGCACCTGTAGTTGAAGATCGAAAGGTCTTGGGTGTAGTGAGCGAGCGTGATATTATGCGCCTGATAGAGGAGCACGACATCAAGATAAACCTCCTGTTTCCAAGCCCGCTGGACGTTATTGAACTCCCGCTGAAGGTGAAGCATGAACTCGATGAGATGGTGGCACTTATTAAAGAAACTGCAGCAACCGCTGTTGAAGAGATCATGACAAAAAAGGTCATAACCATATCACCTAAAGAGACGGTTGCCGAGGCGGCCAAGATAATGGGAGAAAACAAGATCAACCGTCTCCCGGTTGTGGATAAGAACTCCAACCTTGTTGGACTGATTACAAGAGGAGATGTAATCGGGACGCTTGTTTAAGGCTTCATATGCAAACAAAGGACCTTGTAATAATCGGAGGAGGACCGGCAGGGCTCACAGCTGGAATCTATGGGAGGCGAGCTGAGCTTGACCTAGCCGTTCTTGACTCGGGCGTTGGTGGGGGGCAGATTGCAAACGCAGGACTCGTTGAAAACTACCCCGGCTTTCCAGATGGGATCACCGGAATGGAGCTTGCGGAAACGTTGAAAAAACATGCCGAGAACGCGGGTGTAAAAATAAACATTCTAGAGCCGGTAAGAACCATCACAAGAAAGAAAGAAAAGTTCATCGTTGAAACGGTCAAAAACCGGTATCAGGCGAAAGCCGTGATTGTGGCAACAGGGCTCATCTACAAGAAGCTAGGCGTCCCCGGCGAGTCCGTGCTTTCAGGTCGGGGCGTGAGCTACTGCGCAACATGCGATGGTGCTTTTTTTAAAGGTAAAAAAGTTGCCGTTGTTGGGGGCGGGACTGGAGCTGCCAAGGCTGCCTTGAACCTAGCTGACCTTGCAAGCCACATCTATGTAGTGACAAAAAGGGAGTATCCAAAGGTTGCTGAAAAGATCATAGAAACGAGGCTGAAAAAAGCAAAGAATATAGAGATCATCCCTAATTCTTCAGTTGAGAAAATCGTTGGCGAAAATAAAGTAGAAGGAATCAAGATCAAAACACTGCGAGAGCCGATGATCCTGGAAGTGGATGGCGTCTTTGTAGAGGTTGGGAAGAAGCCTCAAACTACGTTTCTCAGTGGCCGGGAAGTAGAGCTAAGAAAAGGTTACATCGTAGTCGATAGAAACCAAATGAGTAGTGTGCCGGGGCTTTTCGCTGCTGGGGATGTTGTTTTTGACAGCGTAAAACAGGTTGGCGTGGCTGTTGCCCAGGGGACTGTTGCCAGCCTATCAGCCTATGACTACATTAAAAACAAATTCTAAGTGAAGTGTACGATCCCCCAAAATATCAATAAAATTATGATTTTTCTCTTGAGCTTCTCAGTACAAGATAGCCAAAGAGAAACATCATAAGCACATTGAAATCCACGAGCCCGGTCTCGATTCCTACGAGAGTGTAAGCGAGCAGCACCGAATAGATCCCCACTCCTAATGCGAATCCGGTTTTTGCAGCCCTATAGGAGGTTCCGAGGACGTGGCCGAGAACGAACATGAAGAGGATCACCCCGACGATGCCCAAATCTAGTACAATAGTACCCAGTAGGGTTGAAGTAACAGAGATGCCGGTTATCCCAAAAAGGCGTGCAACAATGGTTCGCGGCCCCAGTCTCGGGCCTGGTATGCCTGGTATGAAGGAGGAGAAGCTCGCGATAAAGGTGTATCCTTTATTTGCTCCGAAGGGCATGAATCTCTTAACTAGAAAATCAAAGACGCTCAAGGTCAATCCAACCCTTGCTCCGATGACCTCAAAAAACCCTATTGGGCTTCCTTGCATAAGGGCCCTCAGGTATCCTAGAAAAACAACGAGAAATCCCACAAGTCCAAGGCTGAATATTACCTCCACAAATCCCACGAGCCCCATGAGATACATGGCTATAAAGCTCCCATAGATCGTAAGAACGATCTGTGTTCTAAAACCAAGAGTGGATATCAATACAACTGTTGCGAAAAAAGTGAGTAGGGCATTGATTCTCGCTCTCTTTAATTCCATCTCCCCCTTTCTGTATTTCTCCCCATAGTAAGCGATAAGAAATATCCCACCTGGGGGTATTAGTTGAGCAAGCATTGTGTAGAGGACAACAAGCCTGCTTCGCGCCGAGGGGAACAAAAGAGGGATTGCCTGGGCCTTAATGAGATCGATAGCGAGAAACAAAAGCCCAATAGCGAAAAAGAAGATGCCTATTCTTTTTGTCTCCTCATTTAATTTTATTCCTTTAAAGGGGTAACTAAAATATCTGGCTCCCACGTAGAAAAACAATAGCCCGACTCCAACAGTCAACAGCGCGGTGTTTGAAAGCCTGTAGTTACTTATCGAAATAAAAAGAAGGTATATGATGGGAAAGATTACAAGAGGGGAAAAAATATTTCCTGAAAGAAGGCTCCCCTGCTTTTGATTGAATGCGTCTATCCGATCGAACAGTCTTTCAGGATATATGAAATTTAGAAACGATAGTACGCTAGCCAGGATTTTTGAATCCCCTGTTGCGTTTTCAAGAAAGATTAGGCTGTTTTCGACAGCGCCAGAGGTTTTGCTATGTATGAGTATGTCCTTTAAGCTCATAAGAGGCTCTGGGCTTCAACCACATGATAATCGCCTGGGAACTCTCTATCCGGTTCATCCGCATACCCTGCGTACGCCCGTATCCGATTAGTCCTGACCATTCCCTCAGGGATCTCGACCCTACCAAGTTCACTCAATTCCCCTTTCACCATATTCATCACAAACCCTTCAGCTTCGGTTCTGGAAAAGTGCGTGCTCCGTACAAGATACATTGAGCTGAGCACGTTCACTATCTCCTGTCTCTGGGCAGGGGTCATAGGGGCGTCCACGGCAATCTCCACATCAAGATACAGGTGGTCGGCACCAATCTCGTTCTTAACCGAATCCAGATAGTTCAATAGTTCGCCGTAACTTTCAAAGGATTTAGATCCCAGATCAAAAACCACAAGATAATTATCGATATGTCTCATCTCTATAAGAGAGGCTGCAACATCTTCTAGGTATGCCCTTTCGCCGCCGATCACCACAATATCGCCATTGGACTTTCTCAGCCTCAACCTGCCTAGAGTGGAGGGCAGAAGGATTCCTGACTCCTGAAACGGTGTCTCGTCCCAAAGATATGTGCCTGTGATATTCGCCTCAACAAGAAAACCCCTGCTGTCAAGTCTCTGAAAATCTTGAATACAGCTGTACATCTGGTTCCCCCGGCAAACCGACTCCTCAGGTTTTGATATATATGAGACAACTGCAAATAACAATATAAGCACAACCAAAAGGTCTATTACGTTTATTCCAAATATTCTGCCTTTTTTCCTATCGAGCATGTCAATCACCCAAATGCATAGAGACTGTTGTCCCTGGAACCTATGTACAGCCTGCCTCCTGAAACAGCAGGCGATGAGGCGACCTCGTCTCCTGTTACAAAGCTCCAGATCTTGGTTCCCCTTGCCTTATCTAATGCATAAACTTTTCCATCATTGGAGCCGATAATAACTGCATTGTCGATAATTAATGGAGAGGAATAGATCTTGTCCCCTGTCTTGAAGGTCCAGATAGGGCTCCCATTCCTTAAAGCATAGACATTACCATCTGCAGAGCCCACATAGACCGTATCATCTTGAACTGCAGGTGAAGAGTAAACGGGCCCATTAGTCTGATACCTCCATTCCAAATCGCCATCTCTCAGTGCATAGACCCATCCATCGGTCGAACCCACGAAAACTATTCCATCCTCAATTGCTGGCGATGAGGAGATAAACCCACCAGTTGGATATGTCCATTTTAGTCCTCCCTTCTGGGCGTCAAGAGCATACAGACTCATGTCCCATGAACCAATATACACCGTATTATCAGAATAAGCAGGAGAAGAGGAGATAGTCCCATTCGTCGCAAAACTCCAAAAAATCTCCGAATCTCTCAAAGCGTAAACATCATGCCCCGCACCAACATAAATCGTGTCTTCTAAAACCAGTGGTGAGCTGCCCGTAACTGCTCCGATATTAAGTAGCCAAAGAAGCTCGCCATTCTCTGAATCAATCGCATAGAAGCGGGTGTCCCAAGACCCGACATAGACCACCCCATCTTTGACTGCAGGCGATGACGATACAAATAGCTCGGTAGGATACCTCCAGAGACGTTTTCCATCCATGTCGAGGGCATAGACCCCGCCGTCATTTGAGCCGAAATAAACCCTGCCATCGGATATCGCAGGTGATGAATAGACGAGGCCATCAGTCTCATAGGACCAGATAATTTTTAGAGGGAAATCCAAACTTTCAGAGATCTGTCTGTTCTTCAGATCAGGCCGAAACATCGCCGCCGATCCATCAGTTGATGGTTCTAGACAGCCGGCTGACCCTGCGACAAGTATCAATATGAGAAAAACCCAGGATTGAGATGTGGAAAACGTCATTTCATCTGAGATAATCCTCTTCCCGCTCCATTATAAATGTATACACTATCTTTGCAAGCCCGAGGATTACAATAACAACTGCGCCCCATTTCAACAGTGGTTTTATAGTATCAAAGACTTTGGTCTCTTCTTCAACCACGATGTCCAGGGTTCTTTCGTTGTTTGAGGGGTCTGTCTCTTCCACACTTTCGCCCTGAACAGTGATCTTTGCCTTAAGGGTGTGAGTACCGACATCGAGGCGGTTTGCCCTTATGAAAAACTCCCGCTCCTTGACCTCGTATGCATTTAGGGCCGAGGACTTTGACTCAAGTATCTCATCATCGTTGTACAGTGTGATAGTGGCCTCAACGCCGGATCCTCCATTGTTAGATGCAAGTATGTAAGCTGTAACTTCGGTTCCTTTCTTTAAAACATTGGAGCCTGATGAGAGGGTGAGGCTGTTTATCGCAAGCTCAACCTTCTTTATTGGTGGCTCTGTTACAGGTGGACTTGTCACAGGCGGAGGGGTGGTTGTGGTCGTAGTAGTTGTCGTGGATGCGGTTGTTGAGGTAGTTTGGCCTGGAAGGGTCGTTGTGGTGAGAGTTGTAGTTGTCGTTTCTCCTGCTTCCTCTATGATATTAATAGTTATTTCGCGAGTGGTTGTCTGGTCCTGTGAATCAGTTGCCACTGCTTTAATTTTATGAAGACCGAACGCTGCATCAGACGTATTCCATGTGAAGCTTGTCCCGTTTGCAACAGCTTCGCCATCAATCTCAATTGAAACCGTGGCGCTGGAATCGTCAACTGAAACATCAATTTCTACCTCATTTCCCTTGACAAACTGACTTCCATTGGAAGGAGTTGTAATATTAACCGTTGGGCCAGGGTCTTTTACTGTTAAGAACAGGGTGGTAGAACCATTATTCCCTGAAACATCTGTAGCAATAGCTGTGATGTTGTGGACCTGCCTTGAAACACCTGTTAGATCCCAAGAATATCTCCATTCTCCAGGCGGATTCTCTGTAGGAGTGACTTCCGAGCCATCGATTTCCAATACAACTGTTGCGCCTGTGTCGTCTACAGAAAATATTAAGAATGCAGTTTTATCACCAACGAGAACAGAATTGTTCGGAGGAGATATTGGTGTTACTACCGGAGGGATTTCATCTGGAGGGCTTGCGCCTCCGAAGTCTACGTCCAAAAGGAAGAAAGCAGGATAAATCGGAACGTTTTGTTCCACACCTGACACAGGAAAATCCGCTTCATTTTCAGCAAAGGTAAATTTAACCTCATCGCTACCATCCAAATAGTCGGTCACATCGAACTGCAGAATATCAAGTCGGCTCGAATCCTCAGTGCCAATGAGATAATTCGAGGTCTGAGGATCAAGGAGGTTGTCATTGAAGTACAGCGCATCATCTTCTTCGAATCCGTTGCCGTCATCATCTTCAATCCCCACTACAGAGTAAAGAGTGCCTGTGCTTCCATCAGGATATGTGGAATCCTTAAGGTCCTCAGAATAAAAAAAGTCATCTGTCACCGATTTTATCTCAATATATTCAATCCCATCAAACATCCAGTACTCATGCTGTTCTGTGCTCTGGTAAAAAGTCACTAGCAATATACCGTCTATGTAATATTGTTCACTCGTGGGGTCAAAGGTATCGGCTCTTATGTAAAGCTCGTTTTCCCCGTCCACAACAGAATCGGTAACCTCAAATCTTATGGTCTGCCGACCGCCACCTCCATTAGCACTGTCACCACGTGGATTCCCGCCTTGAGAATCCGTGTGTTCTCCAGCGGCAAGAACATCATCATTAAATCGAACCGTCCAGGGCTCGCACCCCACTGACAAACAGTCATAGGCTGCTGTGAAAATATAAATATAGGCAATTTCAACATTATCAGGTTTTGTTACATCAAACTTGAAGGTTGTT
>JABAOE010003581.1_pt2 | contig 14307 bp, 13 predicted proteins | sample 7062141 | NCBI WGS metagenome assembly JABAOE01 (sample SAMN14538627, study PRJNA623070) | marine sediment metagenome | biome: marine biome [ENVO:00000428]; feature: marine pelagic biome [ENVO:01000023]; material: deep marine sediment [ENVO:00002113] | place: India: Gulf of Khambhat ... | reverse complement strand
GGACGATCGGGCGGGGCGTGCGCATAGCCGATCGAACCGAACGCCCCGAACGGCCGGTTCGACCCGTCAACCTCGAGCAGTCGGAGGCCCGTGGCTTCGTCCGCCACGACGAGGCGCCCGTCGGGGAGCGCCGCCCCGTCCTCCGGGCGTGCCAGCGAGCCGTCGGCCGGGAACACGTGGGCCGCGTCGTAGGTCCATTGCGGGAAGGCCGGGCAGGCCCGCTCTCCCGAGGTCCCGTCGGGAACGTCGCCGCACGCCATGCTCAGCGCCGCGGCGACGACGGCGCCCGAGACTCTCGTGATCATCGTACCCCCTTGCTCGACACGGTTGCACAGGTCGATCACCCGCGGATCGCTCGAGCCCGGCGGCGGCGATGGCGGCCAGCCAGCTCCTGCCGGCGGCGTCGTTCGCAGTGACGAGGTGCAGCTCACCCTCCGGCCGCCCCGCGTCGGGCCTCCATACCGCGCACGACCACGTACGCGACGAGCGCGAAGACAAACACGACGAGCAGCATCCAGGTGATCGCCTGGAGCGCACCCACGAAGCTCTTGAACAGCTCCCACGACCACAGCGTGGCGGTCAGCTCGACCACGTCTTCCTGGCTTCGCGGAGAGATGTACCGGTCCAACTGCCAGAGACGGACGCCGCCGGAGATGCCGACGACGTAGATCCCGAACTTGATGAAGCGGACCCAGGCCCCTGCGATCTCGTCCGCGATGATGCGCTCGAAGATCCGGTGCAGGGGGCGGTCGAACAGCGCGGCGACCCCGAGACAGACAACGGCAGAGAGCGCCGTGCTGGCGAGCAGCAGCGTGAGAAACATGCGTACCTCCCGGAGGGGGGCGGATTCGCGCCCGGGACCTCAACATCGCGCGCCACCTGCATTATACTGTCGCTGCTGCTCGCGGGGCGGGGGCGGGGGCGGGGCGCACCCGGCGTTCCCATCAGGCAGGAGGAGACACGACCATGCATGCGCGGATCGGGACCGGCTTCCACGCGACGTCGCACTCGCTGCTTCGCATCGTGGCCGGTGCTGCGTTCTTCTCCCACGGCGCCCAAAAGCTCTTCGGATGGTTCGGGGGCTTCGGGCCGAGCGGCGGGCCGGCCGCGCTCGCGTCGTGGTTCGGCGCCGCAGGCGTGATCGAAGTGACGACGGGGGTGCTCCTGGTCATCGGGCTATTCACCCATCAGGCTGCCTTCGTCGCCTCGGGCGAGATGGCGGTCGCCTACATCTGGCGGCACTGGGCGCGCAGCGGGGAGATGTGGTGGTGGGACAACCGCGGCGAGCTGGCACTGCTCTACTGCTTCGTGTGGCTGCTGTTCGCGGCCTGGGGCGCGGGCAGCTTCAGCGTGGACGACTGGCTGCGCCGCCGCCGGGAGCGGCAGGCCCTGCCGGAGTGAGGGCCACCCCGACGCCCAACCCCCGTACGCGGGTCCCGCAGTGCGCCTTTAACCATATGCCAGACAACGACTTAGTGATCGGCTCACACCGGCCTCACACTCCCTTCATCGGGCCACGCGCAACGTAGCCTGCGCGGCGCGGTGCACCGGATCGCGCGCGTGCACGGTGCGTGATCGAGGAGAAACCGCGATGGCTGACAGCCGGACCGCCCCGGGCTATCGTTCAGCAACCCCTTTCCCTCGGGCCGCGCGCGTGACCCACCGAGAGCCGCCGGGAATTGCCGAACTGCTGGCGCTCTATCTCGACCGCAGCAGCGACCAGCCGCTCCACACCCAGCTGGCCGACCGCCTCTGGCTGGAGATCCTGACGGGCACCCTGGAAACCGGCGATCGCCTCCCGACGGCGCGGCAACTGGCGATCGATCTGGGGCTCAACCCCAACACCGTCCAGCGGGCCTACGACGATCTCCGGCTGCTCGGCGTCGTCGTGGCGCGCGCCGGCGAGGGGACGTTCGTGGCGCTGTCCGATCCGGACCGGCCGACGCTGGAGCGCCGGGCGCAGCTCGAACGCCTGTGCCGCGACCTGGTGGCGCAGTGCGAGGCGCTGGGGGTGACGATCGACGAGGTGGTGGAGACGCTGGCCGAGCTCACGTCCGAGCAGCGGCCGTCCGGACCAAAGGGGAATGCGACATGAGTATGCCGAATCTTCCGGTGCTCAGCCCGCAAGCGAGGCCCACCATGGGAAGGCCCATGCCGGTCGACTCACCCAACGACACGCGATACCCGGTCCCGGCGGTACTCTCGGGCCTCCTGACGGCGCTCGGGATCGGTGCCGTCTCCTGGATCCTGCCGATCGGCTGGGAGCTGTGGCAGACGGTGGCGACCCCGATCCTCGCGGCGCTCGGCGGCCTGTTCGTCGGGTCGGCGATCAAGTACGCCGACCAGTGGGAGAAGGCGGTGGTGCTGCGGCTCGGCAGGTTCCGGGGCCTCAAGGGTCCCGGCCTCTTCATGGTGATCCCCGTGGTGGACCGCGTGTCGTACCACATCGACCAGCGCATCCGGACCACCGACTTCGGGGCCGAGTCGTGCCTCACCAAGGACACCGTCCCGGTCAACGTGGACGCGATCGCGTTCTGGGTGGTCTACGATCCCGAGCGGGCCGCGCTCGAGGTCCAACAGTATCAGGTGGCGGTGGTGCTGGCGGCCCAGACGGCCCTGCGCGACGCCATCGGGAAGCACGACCTCGCCGAGCTGATCCAGTCCCGCAAGGAGCTGGGCCGCGGTCTCCAGCGCATCCTCGACGAGAAGATGCACGACTGGGGAATCCAGGTGCAGTCGGTGGAGATCCGGGACGTGATCATCCCGAAGGCGCTGGAGGACGCCATGTCGCGCCAGGCCCAGGCCGAGCGGGAGCGCCAGGCGCGGATCATCCTCGGCACCGCGGAGACGGAGATCGCCGACAAGTTCGTGGAGGCGGCCCGGAACTACAGCGAGAACCCGGTGGCGCTCAATCTCCGGGCCATGAACATGCTCTACGAGAGCATCGTCAAACGCGGGTCGCTCATGGTGGTCCCCTCGGGGCTCGCCGATTCGCTGAACCTCCCGGGTATTTTGGGCGTGGCCGGTGCGGCGGGCGCGATGGACAAGGTGGCCGAGCCGACCGGCGCGCAGACGGCGGAGGAGACCGAGGGCCGCGAGACGTCCTAGCCGCCTACCCGAGCCGCCGCCGGACGACCGGGCGGCGTCAGGCCTCGAGGCCGCCGAGGGCGATCGGGAGCCGGCGCACCCGCACCCCGGTCGCCGCGAACACGGCGTTGGCCACGGCCGGCGCGATCGGCGGGACCGAGGTCTCGCCGGTTCCCCGGGGTGCCGCGTCGCTGGGTACGATCAGCACGTCCACCTCCGGCATCTCGCTCATGCGCAGCAGCGGGTAGTCGTGGAAGTTGCCCTGCTCGACCCGCCCGTCGCGGACCGTGATCGAGCCGTGGAGGGCCGCGGTCAGGCCGAAGACGACCCCGCCCTCCACCTGCGCGCGGATGCCCGCCGGGTTCACCGGCACACCGCAGTCGATCGCGGCCACCACCCGGTGCACCCGCACCCTCCCCCGCTCGACCGACACGTCCGCCACCTGCGCGGCATACGATCCGAACGTGAAGCGCGCCGCGATGCCGCGGCCCATCCCCCACGGCTGCCTCCCCCATCCGGCACGCTCGGCCGCCATCTCGATCACGCGCCGGAGGCGGGCCGTCTCGAGCACGGGGCCGCCGTGTTGCCGGTACGGCAGCCGCCGCTCGCCGCCCAACAGCTCGAGGCGGACCGTGACCGGGTCCCGTCCGGCGGCGTGCGCCAGCTCGTCGATGAAGCTCTCGACGGCAAACGCGTTTCCCGGATGCGCCACCGAGCGCCAATAGCCGCGGGGGACCGCCGACGGCACCGGGGCGTACTCCACCCGGTAGTCGGGCAGCACCCCCGCCGGGAGGTCGTCGGCGTAGCACTCGGTCTCGTGCACCGGCATGGCGGGGTCCATGTAGGCCGCGATCGAGGTCGTCGCGATGCGGTGCCGCCATCCGGTCACCCGTCCGGTCGCGTCGAGGCCCGCCCGGAGCCCGTGGCAGCCCGCCGGCCGGTACCGGTCGAACCGCATATCGTCCTCCCGGGTCCACACCAGCTGAAGCGGCGCGCCGATCTTCCGCGCCAGGACGACCGCCTCGGCCACGAGGTCGGCGGTCAGACGGCGCCCGAACCCCCCGCCCAACCGCGCCGGCTCGACCGTCACGGCGTCCCGCGGCAGACCGGTCAACGCGGCCGCGATCCGCGCACCCTGTTCCGGATCCTGCAGCGGCGCACGGACCACCACCCGATCCGGCCGAACGTCGACGAAGCAGCTTCCCGGCTCCATGGTCGCGTGGGCCAGGAACGGCAGCTCGTATTCGGCCTGCACCGTCCGCGCCGCCCGCCCGAGCGCCCGGTCCACGTCGCCGTCCTCCCGGACCACCGTGCCCGGGCGCCGGACCGCCTCCAGCAGCCGGTCGCGGAGCGCCTCCGAGGAGGGCTCGTCGCTCTCGGACCAGCGCACGTCGAGCGCCCGCCGTCCCTGCAGCGCCGCCCAGGTCGAGTCGGCCACGACCGCCACGCCGTGCGCGCCGATCTGGGCATGGGCGTCCGCCTCCAGCGCGACCACGTCGCGAACGCCGGGGACGCGGCGCGTCGCGGTGTCGTCCACCGCGAGCGGGCGGCACCCGAAGGGGCCGCGCTCGACGACCACCCGGCGCAGGTTCGCCACCCGCGTGTCCGACGCGAACCGGGTCTGCCCCGAGCCGATCTCCTCGAGGCCGACCTGGCGCGTCGCCTGCCCGACGATGGTGAACGCCGCCGGGTCCTTGAGCCGCGGCTGGGCAGGCGGCGTCCGCCGTGCGGCCTCCGCCGCGAGCGCGCCGTAGCCCAGCGACCGCCCGGTGGCGTCGTGGTGGACCCGCCCTTTGGCCGTGCGGCATTCCCCGGGAACGACGCCCCACCGCTGGGCCGCCGCCTCGACCAGCATCTCCCGAACCGCCGCGCCGGCCCGTCGCAAGGTGTCCCAGCTCTGCCAGACGCTGGTGCTGCCGCCGGCGCCCTGCCACCCGTAGACCGACTGGTCGAGCGGAGCGGCATCCACCCGCACCGCGCTCCAGTCGGCGTCCAGCTCCTCGGCCACGATCATCGGCAGGGAGGTGTGGGTCCCCTGCCCCATCTCGATCTTGGGCGAGAGCACCGTCACCGTCCCGTCGGAGTCGATCCGCACGTACGCGTTGAGCGCGGCCGCCCGCAGCCCCTCGCCGACGGCGCCCGCGCGGTGCTCCGCCACGAGCGGGATCGCCACCAGCAGGCTTCCCGCCGAGACGGAGGTGACCCGGATGAAGTCCCGTCGGGACAGGTCGGCCTCGCGGCTCATGGCTGCACCTCCTGCGCGGCGCGGCGGATTGCGCGACGGATCCTGGCGTAGGTCCCGCAGCGACACAGGTTGCCGTCCATGGCCCGCTCGATGGCGGCGGCGTCCGGATGGGCGTTCTGCGTCAGCAGCGCCACGGCCGAGAGGATCTGGCCGGGCTGACAGTAGCCGCACTGCGCGACGTCCTCCTCGACCCAGGCGCGTTGGACCGGGTGGCCCGCGTCCGGCGAGAGTCCTTCGATCGTCGTGACCTCGGCGTCGCCGAGCGCGGCAAGCGGCAGCAGGCACGACCGCACGGCCGCGCCCTCCACCAGGACCGTGCACGCGCCGCACTGCCCGATGCCGCAGCCGTACTTCGTGCCCGTCAGGTCCAGCTCGTCGCGCAGGACCCACAACAGCGGCGTGTCGGGATCGGCGCGCACGGTGCGGGTGGTGCCGTTCACGCGGAGGGAACGTGTCGACATGTGGTCCTCCAGAGCGCGCGGAGGCGCAACTCGACCGGCTATGCCCGCGAATGTAAGCGCGTGACGGCCGGCCGTTTTTCGTGATCCGGGCCCCCCCCGCCACTCGCGCCGGACCGCGCCGCGCCCCGCCACCCGCCCAACCGTCTGTGACGCAACCGATTAGTCGTCCCGCCCGTCGCGTCCGGCGTGCCCGTCGCCCCGCGGCATTCGCACCGCATCCTCACCTGGAATTCATGGAAACCTCATACGTCGCCTGCGGCGATGCGCTAACCTCTCGGCCACGGGAGGACGGGATGCTCCAGACGAAGTCGCTGCACACGTTGGCGGTCCTCGTCGTGGCCGCATCGCACGCCGCGGGGGCGCAGTCGCTCGATGGCCGTCACCTGATCGAGCTGCGCGTCGGGATCTGGAATCAGGTGACCGAGAGCAGGACCGAGGTCACCGGACCGGGCGCGTCCACGACGGTGGGCAGCTCCGGGGTCATGGGCGGCCTCGCCTACACCCACTGGCTGCAGGAGCAGCTTGCCCTCGAGATCAGCGCCGGCGGCATGGCCGCGGGTGTGGACGTCGAGGTCGGCACGTCGGTCTCGACCGAGACCGCGACGGTGGCCATGCTGCTCCTCGGCCTGAAGTACTACTTCCCGGCGTCTACCTACGGTTCGTCGGTCCGGCCGTTTGCCGGGGTCGCCCTGGGACCGTTCATCGGCGATCAGTTGGAGACCGAGATCGGCACCACCATCACCGCGGCCGCCCGGACGGAGGCGGCCATGGGGGGTGAGGTGAGCGCGGGCGTCGACTTCGTGCTCGGCCGTCACGTCCTGACGTCTCTGGCCCTCGGCTATCACCTGATGAGCGACTTCGACAAGCCGATCGGCGGCAGCTCGAACTACAGCGGCCCGCAGCTCACGTTGGGCGTCGGCTACCTGTTCGGCAGGGGTGCGGATCGGCCCTGAGCCCGGCCGCGGCGACCTCCTCGTCGGCCCGGGTCAGGTGCCGGGCGAGCGGCTCACCAGGGCGGCCCGAATGGCGCGGGTCTCGCCGGGGCCCGTGCGGCAGCAGCCACCGACCAGCGCGGCTCCCGCCCGGTGCCACGTGACGCTCTGCGCTCCGAAGCGTGCGGCGACGCTGTCGCCCACCCACCGCTTGGCGTCGGCGTCGTACCCCTCGCCGGAGTTGGGATAGACGACGATCGGCTTCGTGGTCCGTGAGCGGACCTCCGCAACCAGGTCCGCAACGAACCGGGGAGCCGTGCAGTTGATCCCCACCGCCGCCACCTGCGGCCGCCCGGCCACCCGATCGACCGCATCGGCCAGCGGGGTTCCGTCGCCGAGTCGGCGTCCGTCACGGCAGCAGAAGGCAATCCACGCCCACACGTCCGGGCGCTCGGCGAGCAAGACCGCGAGCGCGCGGGTCTCGGCGCCGGACGGGATCGTCTCGCACGCCAGCAGATCCGCGCCCGCGTCGGCCAGCAGGTGCCACCGCTCCCGGTGGAATGCGAGGAGCCCGTCGAGGTCGGTATCGTAGCGGCCGCTGTACTCGGAGCCGTCCGCCAGGAACGCGCCGTACGGGCCGACGCTCGCGGCGACCAGCGGCCGCAGCCTGCCCTCGCGGTGCTCCGGAACGCGCCAGAACGCGTCCCGCGCCTCGCAGGCCAGTCGCACCGACGACGAGAGCAACGCCCCCGCCTCGGCGCGCGTCATCCCCAGCCGCTCGAACCCCGCCAGCGAGGCCTGATAGCTCGCAGCGGTGATGCAATCCGCGCCCGCCCGCAGGTAGTCGAGGTGGACCTGGCGAATCAGCTCGGGATCGTCGATCAGCACCCGCGCCGACCACAGCGCGCTGTCGAGCGCACACCCGCGCGCCTCCAGCTCGGTGGCCAGCCCTCCATCGAGGACCACCACCCCTTGCTCGTCCAGGAACGGCGTGAGGGGATTCACCATCGGGCTCGTTTGCAACGCACCCACCGAACTGACGCCCGACGCCGCGGCGCGTCAACCGCGGCCCGACGCGCCGGAGCGCCACATCGCCCGGACCGGGAGGACCGGGCGAGTGGCGCTCCGGGATCCGCGACTCCCGCGACTACGTGTCCCGGCGGCCCGCCTTCACCGGGATGCGCCGCGGCTTCGCCGCGTCGGCCTTGGGCAGCGCCACGGTGAGCACGCCGTCGGCGAACTCGGCGCGTACCTTGTCGGCGTCGACCGTCTTGGGGAGCGTGAAGCTCCGCTGAAAGCGGCCGTACCGCCGCTCGTAGTAGCTGTGGGCGCTCTCGTCCCTGCCCTCGCGGACCTCACGGCGCTTCTCGCCGCTGATCGTGAGCACGCCGTTCTCGACGTTGACCTCGACGTCGGCGGCGGTCAGGCCGGGCAATTCCGTCTCGACCACGAGCTCGTTCTGCTGCTCGAAGACGTCGACGGCCGGCCACCACGCCGACCCCAGATCTTCGCTCGACGCGGTCGTGCCGCCGGCGAGCCCGAACAGCCGATCGAGCTGGCTGTGCAGGCTGGAGACATCCTCCCAGAGGCTGGGTCGACGCTCACGGTAGAGAATCGGTGACAACATGGTGCGTTCCTCCTGGCTCGCATTCTTGAACGGTTCACGGTCGTCCGCCGCCGGTCCTTCGGCGGCCCGCACCCGGGTGATGCAGCGCGAATGCCAGGAAAGTACGCCAGCCTTGCAGACGCTCGTGCGTCGCGGCTGCAGGAATTGCAGCGGCGCCGCCCTTCATCTGTCACGTTGACCGGGCCCGCGACTCAGCGCGCGCGGTCCAGCTCCCGGACCGCGTCCTCGATGTCGGCCATTCCCTCTTCCATCCGCTTCCGGTGGGTTCGGAAGGAGAGCACGCAGATGCGGATGAGGAAGTCGCCCTTCGTCGTCGTCCCGGTCAGGTAGATCCGCTGCCGCGCGTTGATCCGCCCGATCAGGTCGCGGTTCAGCCGGTTCAACTCCTCCCGGCCGAGCCCCGGCCGGGCGTACCGGAAGGCCAGGAGCGAGAGCTCCGGCGCCACCAGCTCGATCCCGGGCAGCTCCCGCAGGCGCTCGGCCGCCCAGTGCGCCAGGTCGAGCTTCTCGTCCAGGTAGGCCCGGAACGTGGACGCCCCGACCAGCTTGAACGGCAGCCAGACGCGCCCGCGAAACGGCCGTGACAGCTCGGGCGAGACGGCGCAGTAGTCGACGAAGTCCGCCTCGTCCTGCATGATGGGCATGTACGCCGCGTCGGCCTCATGCGCGCGCCGGAGCGCCTCCGGCTCGCGCACCACCACGGCGCCGGTCCCGTACGGCAGGAACAGCCCCTTGTGGGGATCGAGCACCACCGAGTCGGCCCGTGCGATCCCTTGCATGGTCTGCCGCCCCCGCTCGGTGAGCATGAAGAAGCCCCCGTACGCGGCGTCCACGTGGAACCACAGCGCCTGCCGCTCGGCGAGATCGGCGATCGCCTCCAGGTCGTCCACCGCGCCGGTGTTGGTGGTCCCCGCGTTCCCCACCACCATGAACGGCCGGAGGCCGGCCTCGCGGTCCTCGGCCACCAGGCGCGCCAGTGCGTCCACCCGCATGCGGAATTGCCCGTCGGTGGGCACCTCCCGGACGCACCGGGCCGGGAACCCGGCGAGGATGGCGGCCTTGGCCACGGCGTGGTGCGTCTGGTCGGACGCGTAGATCGTCCCCGAGAGGAAGTCCTCCGGCAGCCGATCCCGGCGGGCCGCCACGATCGCGGAGAACCCGGCCAACGACCCGCCGCTCGCGAGCAGGCCCCCGGCGGTGTCCGGATAGCCGACGATGTCGCAGAGCCAGCGGACGACGTTCTGCTCCAGCTGGACCATCCCCGGCGCCGCCGCCCAGACCCCCACGTATCGGTTCACCGAATCGGCGATCAGGTCGGCGAGCGCGGCCGCGAAGATCCCTCCGCCGGGGATGTAGGCCAGGTACCCGGGCCCGGCGGTGTTGTAGCCGGTCGGCGTCGCCCGATCGAAGAGCACCCGCAGGGCCTCGTCCAGGCCGACGCCCGCCTCGGGCATCGGCTCGGCCAACCCGCGGGCGAGCTCGGCGCTGCCCTCCAGCGCCGCGGCGGGCTGCGCGGCGAGCGATTCGATGAACGGGACGATCCGATCCATCGCCTGCGCCACCATGCGCCGCATCTCGGCGCCGCCGGGCTCGAGCGCCTCCAGGATCGGAACGGACTCGGGGGTGGTCATGATCGCCTGAAGTGTAGACCGCCGATGGCAGCCCTCCAAGAGCCGCGGTATCTTCGGGGCGGTACGCTCGTCGACGCGCGGGTCTTTCACACAGGAGTGTCTCGGATGGTCCGGTCCCCTTGGCCAACCGCCGCGCTGGCGCTCGTCGCCGCGGTTGCCCCCCTCGACGCGCAGACGCCCGAGCCCGAGCGGCCCTTCGGCACGCTCCGCGACCAGGCGACCCTGCAGGCACAGTGGCTCCGGGAGCGCCTCGACACGGTGTTGCCGGCGCTCATGCGCGAGCACGGCGTGGACCTCTGGGTGATGCCCATGCGCGAGTACAACGAGGATCCGGTCTTCCGCGCCCTGGTCGGCCCGACCCGCTTCGCGGCGCGCCGCCGCACGGTGTTCGTCTTCTTCGACCGGGGCCCGGATCTGGGGGTCGAGCGCCTCAGCATCGGCGGCGGGTCAGAGGGGGAGGTCTACCAGGTGGTGCGGGACACCGAGCCGGCGCCGGACGGTCAGCCGCGGGAGTTCTGGGGGGCCGATCAGTGGGACGTCGTGGGCCGCGTCATCCGCGAGCGCGACCCGCAGCGCATCGCGGTCAACATCTCCCGCAGCCTGAAGTTCGCCGACGGGCTCTCCGCCGGGGAGTGGGAGCAGCTGGCCGAGACCCTGGGACCGCTGGTCGACCGCGTGGTCCGCGCCGAGACCCTCGCGGTGGAGCTCCTCGCCGTCCGCGTGCCGTCGATGGAGCCCACGTACCGCCGGATGCAGGAGCTGGTCCACCGGATCATCGCGACCGGGTTCTCCCGGGAGGTGATCGAGCCCGGGGTGACGACGACCGACGACGTGGTGTGGTGGTTCCGGCAACGGGTGAACGATCTCGGCCTCGGGACCTGGTTCCACCCGTCGGTGTCGGTCCAGCGGCGGGGGGTGGAGATGAGCGATTCGACCGCTCCGGTGATCCTGCGGGGCGACGTCCTGCACTGCGACTTCGGCATCACCGCGCTCGGGCTCAACACCGACACCCAGCACATGGGCTACGTGCTGCGTGAAGACGAGACCGCCCCGCCGGCGGGGCTGCGGGCCGCCCTCGCCAACGCCAATCGCCTGCAGGACATCCTGCTGGACGAGATGCGCCCCGGTCGCACCGGCAACGAGATCCTGGCCGCGGGGCTCGCGCGCATGCACGCCGACGGGCTGGACGGCACGATCTACACGCACCCGATCGGCGACCACGGGCACGGGGCCGGACCGCTGATCGGGCTGTGGGACCGGCAGGACGGCGTGCCGGGGCCGGGTGACGTCCGGCTACGACCGGCGACCTGGCACTCCATCGAGCTGCAGGCGACCACCCCGGTGCCGGAGTGGGACGGCCAACGGGTCGAGATGATGCTCGAGGAGGACGCCGAGCTCACGGCGGAGGGCGCCATGCGCTGGGTGCTGCGACGGCAATCGGCGCTCCACCTCGTGCGCTGAGCCCCACCGGACGCGTGAGCGCGATCGCGGAGCTTCCCACCCCTGCCCTGCTGGTGGACCTGGACGTCCTCGACGCCAACGTCCGGTTCGCCGCCGAGCGGGCACGCAGCCTCGGCGTCTCGCTCCGACCGCACGTCAAGACCCACAAGTGCGTCGAAGTGGCCGCACGCCAGCGGGCGGCCGGCGCACGGGGCCTCACCGTCTCGACGCTGACCGAGGCCCGCGTGTTCGCGGACCACGGGTTCGACGACCTCACCTGGGCGTTCCCGGTGATCCCCGGCAGGCTCGAGGAGGCGCGCGCGCTGGCCTCGCGGGTCACCCTCCGGATCGTGGTCGACACCGCCGAGGGGGTGGACGCCGTGGAGCGGACCGGACACCCCTTTCACGTCTGGCTGAAGGTCGACTGCGGGTACCATCGGGCCGGGGTGGACCCCGCGACCGCGGAGGCGCGGCGCCTGGCCGCGCGCCTGCACGAGTCCCGACGGCTCACCTTCGACGGGATCCTCACCCACTCCGGGCACGCCTACGCCGCCCGCTCGCCGGACCAGCGGGCCCGGGTCGCCGCCGAGGAGCGGGACGTCATGGCGCGCTTCGCCGACCGGCTGCGCGCCGACGGCATCGAGGTCGCCGGGGTGAGCATCGGCTCCACCCCGGCCCTGGGCGCGTATGCCGCGCTGGACGGCGTGAGCGAGATACGGCCCGGCAACTACGTGTTCTACGACCGTACCCAGGTCGCGTTGGGCGTGTGCGCCGTCTCCGACTGTGCCGTCACGGTGCTCGCGAGTGTCGTGTCGTCCCGGGCGGCGGCGAACCGCTCGGTGGTCGACGCGGGGGCGCTGGCACTCTCCAAGGACGCCGGACCGGACGCGGCCGGCCCACCCGACATGGGCGGGCTCTACGCCGAGTACCCCGGCGGCCTGCGGGCCGATGCCCGGCTGGTGTCGCTGAGTCAGGAACACGGCGTCGTGGACGCTGCGCTGCCGGTGGGGGAACGGGTGCGGATCCTCCCCAACCACTCCTGCCTCACGGTGGCCTGCTTCGACGAGCTGGCGGTGGTGCGGGGCGACCAGGTGGTGGACCGCTGGAAGGTGTGGCGCGGCCGGTGAGCCGGGTTACGCCGATCGCAACTCCAGCCGGCCGTTGCCGCGGTCGAGCAGGGTCGGCGCGGGCTGGACCGCCCGCCGGTCCCGACGCCGGGCCTCCAGCTCGGCGACCACGTCGCCCAGGGTGACCCCGCGTGCGTGGAGGTCCACCAGGAGGTGGAAGAGCAGATCGGCGGCCTCGCCGCGGGCCGCATCGGGCCCGGTGGCCGCGATCAGCTGATTGGCCTCCTCGAGCAGCTTCCCGCGCCGCTCGACGCTGTCCAGCATGAGCTGCCTCGCGTAACTGGTCTCGTCGGCCGACGCCGCCCGCTCCGCGATCACCGCCTCGAGGGCGGCGAGCGAGAAGGGTCGCTCGCCGAAGCACCCGGCCGTGCCGCGTCGGCAGGCCGGGCGGGTGGCCGCGACCCAGTACCGCACGGCGTCGCGGTCGCAATCCAGCTCCACCCTCACGAGCTCGAGGCCGTTGCCCGCCTCGCTCCCGGCGTGGGTGGCGCGATCGTGGGGCGACCACAGGACCGGCTCGGCCTGCTCCACCGATTGCACCAGGCTCTCGTGGGTCGTCAGCCCCAGCGCCAGGATCGTCCCGTCGGCCGCGTCCTGCACCACCGCGGGCACGCTACCGCCCACCGACTCGAAGTCGATCAGATCGGCCACCGCACGCGCGGACGAGAGCGAGCCGGCGAGGAGTGCCGCCCCCACGTGCGCGTCCACGCCGACCTGGTCGAGCGCCACGACGTCCTCCACCGAGGCGACCCCACCCTCGATCGCGACCGGCAGGGGGCTGGTCTGGGCCAGCGCGCGCACGCGGTGGTGGTCGACGCCCGCCCGGCTGCCGACCCGGTCCCGGAAGACGAAGAGGACGCCGGCGGCATGGGCGGCGTACCGGTCCAGCCGATCCAACCACGCGGGCTCGCCCGACCCGCCGTCGCCGTTGGCGCGCTCGTCCCCGAGGGCCACGGTGAGGATCCCCCGCCCCGGGGGCAGCAGGGACAGCAGCTCGGCGTGCCCGACCGGCACCATGACCGACGCCGCCCCGGCCTCCACGAAGCGGCGGACCCGCCCCTCGGCGGCCATCCCGCCGCCTACCCGGCACCGCGCCAACCGGCACAGCTCGACGATCAACTCCGCGTTGTCGCCGGCCCCGCGCTCGGCGTCGAGGTCGAAGACCGCCACTTCCCCCACCCGAGCCAGCTCGGCCACCCACTCGGCGGGGTCCCGCTCCGACGTGGCGACGAGCCGCTCGCCCGGGCCGTACTTGACCAGCCGGCCACCGGACAGATCGACGCTCGGAATCAACATGGTACGGCTTCCTCCGTGCTCCTGAGGCACGATAGGACACCTGCCGGAATTCCGGTGTGACGGTCGTTACCACCCGATCGGGTCGCTTGCGCCGCAATCATGAGTGAGCGCTCACTTGTTACTGCCCGTGACTCACTCACCCCACGGTTCTGACCGAGCCACTACAAGTGTAGCGACACTACTGTGATGATGTCTTTTATTGAATGGGTTAAGGTGTATCGTATTAAGTAATTGTAAAACAACTACTTACGAACGACCCGATACCCCGCAGACCGGGCTCTGGGTACATTTGTAGCGCATATGACCCTGCGTCCCGTTTACGGTCACGAGGCGCTGATGGGCCGGCTGGCTGGCGTCGTCGCCTCCAGCCGGTTTCCGCAAGCGGCCCTGTTCGTGGGCCCTCGGGGCGTCGGCAAGCAGCGGCTCGCCCTCTGGGCGGCACAGGCGCTGCTCTGCGACGG
>JABAOE010021332.1_pt4 | contig 14309 bp, 13 predicted proteins | sample 7062141 | NCBI WGS metagenome assembly JABAOE01 (sample SAMN14538627, study PRJNA623070) | marine sediment metagenome | biome: marine biome [ENVO:00000428]; feature: marine pelagic biome [ENVO:01000023]; material: deep marine sediment [ENVO:00002113] | place: India: Gulf of Khambhat ... | reverse complement strand
CGACGTGAAGTACCACCTCGGGGCTCGCGGGGTCCACAAGACCATGCACGGGTCGACCATCGACGTGGAGCTCGCCGCCAACCCGAGCCACCTCGAGGCGGTCGACCCGGTGGTCGAGGGCATGACCCGCGCCAAGCAAGACGCCCGTGGTCCCGGAGCGGACGATCTCGTCCTGCCGCTGCTGGTCCACGGGGATGCCGCGTTCTCGGGCCAGGGTGTCGTCGCCGAGACGCTCAACCTCTCCCAGCTCGACGGCTACTACACGGGCGGCACGGTCCACGTCGTGGTGAACAACCAGGTGGGATTCACGACGACGTCCCGGGAGGCCCGCTCCAGCTTCTATGCCACCGACATCGCCAAAGCCGTCCAAGCCCCGATCTTCCACGTCAACGCCGACGACCCCGAGGCCGTGGTTCGCGTCGCCCGGGCGGCGTTCGCCTTCCGGCAGGCGTTCCACAAGGACGTCGTCATCGACATGGTCTGCTACCGCCGCCACGGCCACAACGAGGGCGACGAGCCGACGTTCACCCAGCCGAAGATGTATCGGATCATCGAGCACCACCGCCCGGTGCGCCACCTCTACCTGGAGCGCCTCGTCACGCGCGGCGACCTCTCGATGGAGGAGGGCGAGGCCGTGCTGGAGAACTTCAAGCGGCTGCTCGACGCTGCGTTCGAAGAGACACGCCACCCGCCCGAGCCCGAGCCGCGGCGCCCCATGCTCTCGCCCGACGCACCCTTCGACACCCGGGTGAGCCGCAACGAGCTCGACGCCATCGAGGCGAGGCTGCGCACCTTGCCGGACGGCTTCACCGTCCATCCCAAGCTGGAGAAGGCGCTGCAGAATCGCCACACGCTGTACGCCGAGGGTCAGGTCGACTGGGCACTCGGCGAGGCGCTCGCACTCGGCTCGCTGTCGCTCGAGGGCGTCCCGGTCCGGCTCGCCGGTGAGGACAGCCAGCGGGGCACCTTCAGCCACCGCCACGCCGTCCTCGTCGACTACGACACGGAGGAGGAGTACACGCCGCTGCAGCGCCTCAACCCCGACCAGGCACCGTTACGGATCCACGACAGCCTGCTGTCCGAGTTCGCGGTGCTGGGCTTCGAGTACGGCTACACGGTCGGCGCTCCCGAAGCGCTCGTGATGTGGGAGGCGCAGTTCGGCGACTTCGTCAACGGGGCGCAGGTGATCATCGACCAGTTCGTGGCCCCGNNTCGTCAACGGGGCCCAGGTGGTGATCGACCAGTTCATCACGACGGGGCTCGACAAGTGGGACCAGTCCTCCAACCTCGTGCTCCTCCTCCCCCACGGATTCGAGGGCCAGGGCCCCGAGCACTCGAGCGCCCGGTTGGAGCGGTTCCTCACCAACGCGGCGGAGCGCAACATCCGCGTCGCCGTCCCCTCGACGCCGGCCCAGTACTTCCACCTCCTCCGCACACAGGCGCACCACCCGGCGCGCCGTCCCCTCGTGGTGATGACACCGAAGTCCTTGCTGCGGACCCGTGCGTCATACAGCCGGCTCGAGATGCTCCACGACACCGGGTTCCAGGGCGTCATCGGCGACGAGGTGGTGCCACGCGGCGCGCGCCGCGTCGTGCTGTGCACCGGCAAGGCCTATTACGACCTCGTCGCCCATCGCGACTCCGAGAACATCGACGACGTCGCCGTGGTCCGCGTCGAGATGCTCTACCCCTTCCCCACCGAGGAACTCAACCGGGCGCTCGCCCCTCACGGCGACGCCGAGCTCGTCTGGGTGCAGGAGGAGCCGGCGAACATGGGAGCGTGGAGCTTCGTGCGCGACCGCCTGGCGGCCCTGCTGGCGCCGGAACAGCGCCTCGTCTACGCGGGCCGCCCCGAGAGCGCCAGCACCGCCGTGGGCTCGCTGCGCGTGCACAAGCTCGANNGTCCCGGGCCCTCTTCGTCGAGGCCGGCCGATCTTCCCGCGGCATCTACCGGCCGGAGTCGGCGAGCCCCGCCACCGGCAACCCCCGCACCCACCTCCGCCAGCAGCGCGAGCTCGTGGCCCGGGCCTTCGCCGCGGACTGACCCGGAGCGGCGGTCGATCGTCCTCGGCGCCATCGCCGTCGCCCTCGTCCGCGAACCTGGGGAGATTCGATGTGGGCCGAGGCTGCGTGCTACGTCGTGAGCTTCCGGCGGAACAGCACCGATGCAACGACCAACAGCCCGATGCCGTAGAGCAGGAGGACCCCCAGCTCGGGGGTGACGTCCGCCAGGCCGCCGTCGTGGCGGATGAGGTCGGAGAAACCCTCGATCGCCCAGGCGTGCGGGGTGAACCGGGCCACCGTCTGCATGGTTTCGGGGAACACCTCGATCGGCACCATCGCGCCGCCGATCGCGGCCAGGCCGAGCCCGACGAACACGCCGAACGAGCCACCCTGCTCGTCGTTGTCGAGCACCGAGCCGAGGAGCATCCCCCCGCCGGCGCCGACGAGCGAGAACGCGATGAGCAACGCCGCCGCCGCCCACGGGTCCCCCCAGTCGACGCCGAAGGCCAGGAGCGAGCCGATCATGATGAACACGCCCTGGACCATGGCAACGCCGAACCTCCCCAGCGCCTCGCCGAGCAGCACTTCGCCGGCCGAGGTGGGCGTCGCCAGCATGCGCCGGCTCACCCCCCAGCGCCGGGTCTGGATGAGCGCGGCCGAGCCCGCCAGCGAAGTGAGGAACACGAACAGCACGAGCTGCTGGGGAGCGCCCAGGTCGAACCGCCCGATGTCACCGAAGGTCGACTCGCCCGTCGACTCCACCGCGACCGTGATCCCGGTGACCGTCGCCGCCGCCCCCTGCGCCAGCGCGAGGCTCTGTGCCGGTTCGGCGAAGCCGGCGTCGGTGAGAAGACGAGCTGCGAGCACGACTGTCGACTGCCGCGCCACCGCCGCTTCGACCGGGCTCCGCAGCTGCTGGCCCAGCTGGTCGGGTCCGGCGATGAACTCGATCGAGGCCCTGCCCCCTCCGAACAGCGTGGCGTCGTAATCGGCGGGCACGACGACGCCGGCGTTGAGCCGGCCTCGCTGGATGCCGTCGACGAGCTCGTCCCGATCGGCGTAGAGCACCACGTCGACGTCGTCGATGGCGGTGAGGTCGTCGGTGAGCGCCTCCCCGAGGGTGCCCGCAGCCGGGATGAGGCCGATTCGCGGCTCGAAGCTGCCGCCGAAGCTGGCGCCGATGACGAGGATGAGCAGCATCGGGAACACGAACACGAAGAAGACGTTCGATCGCTCCCGCAGGAGCCGGCGAATGTTGTTGAGTCCGATGGCGACGATCTTCACAGCCGCACCATCCGGTTGACGCGCAGCCCGGCGACCGCGGTCGTGACGGCGGCGAAGGCGAGGATCGCCAGCACCGGGACCGCCACCGAGGCCGGCCCGCCGCCGGCGTGGAGCTCGCCGAGGCCTCGCATGAACCAGGCGTGCGGTGTCAGCAGCGAGATGTCGGCCAGCACCTCGGGGCCCTGGCTGACCGGGAAGAACGTGCCGCCGAGCATCCCGAGGACCACCGCGACGATCGTCTGCCAGTTCGACGACTGCTCGGGGGTCTTCGCCAGGGTCGCGATGACGGCCATGATCCCGAGTGCGGCGAGAACGCTCGCGGCGATGAGCGCCGCCACCCCGGCCGGGTGACCCCAATCGGCTCCGACGAAGATCGCGGTTGCCGCGGCGAGCACCACCATTGCGACGGCGCCCACGGCGAGGCTGGCGGCCGCCTTGCCGCCGATGACGGAGACCCGAGGGATCGGCGCCGCGAGCAGCCGCGGCATGGTGCCCTCGATCCGCTCATCGAGGAGGCTCGCCACGCCGAACTGGACGGTGAAGAACAGGAAGAAGATCGCCATCCCGGCCGAGAAGAAGGTCGTGGCGTCGAGCACCTTGGAGGCGGCTACCGCCTCGCTGAGCACCACCGGCCTCGCCACCTGCGCTGCCTGGAGGGCAAGCAGCCCCACGTCGGCGCCCGAGGCCTGCGCCGCCACCTGTGCGCCGGTGAGCGTGCCGGTGAACTCGGCGGCGATGGCGGCCGCGACCTGGGTGGCGATCTGAGCGTCGACGTTTCCGGTGACGCCGATCTCGGCCGCCTGCCCACGGAGAACGTCCGCGCTGAACCCCGCCGGAATCACATACACCGCATCGAGGCCGCCGTCGGCCACCAGACCGAGCGCCTCGGTGCGTCCGCCGGCGGCGCTGATCTCGAGGAAGCCCTCGGCGGCGATGGGCTCGAGCACCTGATCGGTGAACGCCCGGGACACGACGCCGCCGTCTTCGTCGACGACGGCGACCCGGACCACGAAGTCACCGCCCCCGAAGTCGGGGATGATGAGGCTGAAGATGAAGGCGAGGCCGAGCGGTGCTACGAGCCCGAGCATGATCGCCGACCGGTCGCGGATCCGCTGGCGCATGTCCTTGGCGGCGATGAGGAGCGATGCCCGGATCATTCGTCCCGCAGTGCCTTTCCGGTCAGGTGGAGAAACACCGCTTCGAGGTTGGGCTCGGTGATCTCCACGCCGCTGATGCCGGTCTCGACGGAGCCGAGGGCCCCGAAGATGGCAGGAAGGGCACTGCGAGCGTCCTGGACGATGAGTTCGATGGAACCGTCACCGGCGCTCGCCTCGACGACGGCGGGCAGCGAGGAGGCGGCCGCGGCGGCAACCTCGGCGCGGCCGGTGATGCCGAGCCGGACCCGGTCCCGCTCCCCGACGAGGCCGACGAGCTCACGTCGGGTCCCTTCGGCCTGGATCCGCCCGACGTCGATGATGCCGACGCGGTCGCACAGCCGCTCCGCCTCCTCCATGTAGTGGGTGGTGTAGAGGACGGCCAGGCCCTCTCCGCTGAGGCTCTCGACGCTCTCGAGGATGGCGTTGCGGCTCTGCGGATCGACCCCGACGGTGGGCTCGTCGAGGATGAGGAGCCGGGGCTCGTGGAGCAGGCCGATGCCGATGTTGAGCCGTCGCTTCATGCCCCCCGAGTACGTCTCGGCGCGATCACCGGCGCGATCGGCGAGGCCGATGACGCCGAGCACGAACGTCACTCGCTCGTCGAGCGCGGAGCCGCCGAGACCGTACAGCTTCCCGAAGAAGCGAAGGTTCTCGGCGGCGGTGAGATCGGGATAAATGGCGAGGTCCTGCGGCACGTAGCCGATGCCCGCCCTCGCCGTGGTCGCGGTGGTGGTGACCGCCTCGCCTTCGACGCGCACCGTGCCCGCGTCGGGTTCGAGGATGCCGGCGATCATCGAGATCGTCGTCGTCTTGCCCGCGCCGTTGGGGCCCAGCAGGCCGTACGTCTCGCCTTCGGCGATGGTGAACCCGACGTCGTCGACGGCGACGAGGTCGCCGAATGCCTTGACGAGACCCTCGCACTCGAGCACGGTTCTACTCACGACACCGGCCTCCTCCCTCGGCATGTGCCGATCATCCGCGGCGGCCTCTCCGGCCGTCATCCTCCCTCAGGACGATCCCCGGGCCTCCGTTCGGACGATCTGCCAACCGCTTCCTCAAACAGGGCCTCGTACTCGGCCGCCCGGGCGTCCCACGACCAGTCGGCCGACATCCCCCGTGCCTGGAGGGCCCTCCACAGCGCCGGGATGTCACGGCGATACCTCATGGCCCGTCGCACCGTCTTGGTGAACTCCTCTGCGTTGAAGGCGCGGAACACGAGGCCGTTGCCCTGCCGCGGATTCTCGTCGACGTCGACGACGCTGTCGGCGAGGCCCCCCGTGGCGTAGACCAGCGGGGGGCACCCGTAGCGCATCGCGTACAGCTGGCCGATGCCGCTCGGCTCGAACTCGCTCGGCATGAGGTAGGCGTCGGCGCCGCCGGAGACGAGCCGGGCCAGCCGCTCCGAGTAGGGAAGGTGGGCGATCGCCTGGGGGTGACGCTCCACCCACTCGTCGACCATCCAGTCGATCTCCCCGTTGCCGACGAGGACGAGCCTGAACCCCTCGTCGACGAGCCCGTCGATGTAGTACTCGACGAGGCTGAGCCCCTTCTGGTGCGACATCCTCCCGACGTTGCCGAACAGCACACCGTCGGAGAGGCGGGTGAGCTCGAAGAGGGCGCGGCGGTTGGCGGCCCGGCGCTGCGGGCTCCTGGTGCTGAAGCGCACCGGGAGCGTCGGATCCGTCCGGGGGTCCCACGACACGGCATCGATGCCGTTGAGGATGCCGACGACCGGGTGCTCGAGGTTGCGGAGCACCTCGCCGATGCCGAACGAGGTCGCCTCGACGGTCAACTCCCGGGCGTGAGTCGGCGAGACCGTCGTCACCCGGCGGGCGGTCACGATCCCTCCTTTGAGGAAGTTGGCGCCGAGCCACCATTCGAGGGCCTCGGCCGGGTCGTGGCCGCCGAAGCTCGGCCCGAGCACCTCGACGGCGTCCGCCAACGGTGCACCGAGCTGGTACGAGGCGTTGTGGATGGTCAGCACGGCCGGCGTCGCAGAGGTGACGGCGGCCGCGGCGACGTGGGCATCGTGGAGGTGGACGAGTTCATAGCCCTGGCTCAGGCCGGACACCGCTTCGGTGAAGCGGAGGTATCGCCACCAGTTGTCCTCGTATCCGGTTCCGGGCTCTGGGCCGTAGACGCCGGGGCGGCCGAACGCGGCGTCGTCGCGGAATGCGACCACCCGGGGTGCCTCGGCGTCGAGTTCGTGCCACTGGCGGTCGGCGCCCTCGAGCCCGAGGAGCTCGTAGCCGGGGATGGCAACGGTGACGTCGTGACCCCGTTCGGCCAGCGCACCCGACAGACCGGCCACGGCGGTACCGAGGCCGCCGGTGGTGACAAACGGCGCCAGCTCCGCGACCGCGACCAGGATGCGCATCGCCGCGAAGGCTACCCCGGTCCCGGCGGGCGAAGAGAGGGGTTGCCCGCCCGCTCAGGCGGCGAACGGGTCCGCCGGTGCCGGGGCGGCGCCGGCGGCAGCGTCGGATCGGCCCGAATCGTCGGTCTCGCCGGCGGGGGCGGAGAGGGCAGCTGCCGCCGCCTCCTGCTCATCGCCGGCTGGGGGCGTCGCTCGACCGTCCTGGAGGAGTTCGATGAGGGCTTTCCAGTCCCGGACCACGACCGCCTCCTCGCTCACGACGCGAACGGGTCGCCGTCGGCGGCCCGCCCCGTGCTCGTGGCCGCGGGCGCTCCCGCCTCACCCGGCCCGTTCTGTCCGTCGTCCTGGTCGGCATCCGGGTCGAAGACGACCTTGGAGGAGCTCCGCGGGCCGTCCTGGACCATGGCGATGACATCGCCCCAATCGCGCGCCACCGCACACTTCCCGCAGTAGTAGGCGGCCTCCCGCCGGATCGCGGCCTCCGCGCCACACCGTGAACACATCATTCGAGCTGCTACTCCTGTCCTACGGAGCAGGTATCGGCAGCGTGACCACCGCTGTTGAGCGTCAAGGCACTCCGGGCCGAAATGACTAGTCATCCGGCCGCACGCTCGAGCGGATGAGGAACCCCGGGACGGTCAGGTGTCGAGGGTCCGGTCGGCAAGGAGCATCGCCAGGTCCATGACCACGACGTCCTCGTCGGCTCCGAGCTCTTTGACGCCGTCGTCCATCATCACGAAACAGAACGGGCACCCGGTGGCGACGACGTCCGCTCCGGTGGCAACGGCCTCCTCGGTGCGCTCGATGTTCACCTTCTTGCCGGTGTGCTCCTCCATCCACATGCGCCCGCCACCGGCGCCGCAGCAGAAGCTCGACGCGCCGCGGCGCGCCATCTCGACCGATGTGCCGGCGAGGCCGACGAGATCTCGCGGTGCGGCGTACACGTCGTTGTGGCGGCCCAGATAGCACGGGTCGTGGAACGTGATCGTGCGGGCGCCGTCGGCCCGCGGCGACAGCCGGCCGTCGGCGACGAGCTGCATGAGCAGCTCGGAGTGGTGGATGACCTCGTAGTCGCCCCCGAACTGCGGGTACTCGTTGCCGAGCGTGTTGAAGCAGTGCGGGCACTGCGTGATGATCTTCGTGATCCCGAGATCGTTGAGCGTCTCGATGTTCTGGAGCGCCAGACCCTGGAACACGTACTCGTTGCCGGTGCGCCGCGCCGGGTCGCCGGTGCACAGCTCCCTGGGCCCGAGGATGGCGAAGTCGACGCCGGCCTCGTGGAGCAGCCGCGCCGTCGACAGCGTCACCTTGCGGTTGCGGTCGTCGAACGAGCCGGCGCAGCCGACCCAGTACAGGTACTCGGCCTCGACTCCCGGCTCACCGAGGACCTTCACCTCGAAGTCGAGTGCGTCCGTCCAGTCCCCCCGGGTGTTCTGGTTCATCCCGTAGACGTTGGAGGAGTTCTCCAGCGACACGTACGCCTTGCCCAGCTCCGAGGGGAAGTCGGCCTCCATGAGCGACAGATAGCGCCGCATGTCGAGGATCTTGTCGACGATCTCGATGTCGACTGGGCAGACCTCGTCGCAGGCGCGGCATGTCGTGCACGCCCACAGCTCTTCCGCCGTGATCCGCTCGAAGACGGAATCGGAGGTGACGGTGATCTCGGCGTCGACACCGACCGGCGGCGGCACCGGGTCGATTGCGGTGGCCGCCGCGACCTCACCCAGCTTGAGGACGATCTCGCGAGGGTCGAGCGGCTTGCCGGTGGTGTTGGCGGGGCACACGGCGGTGCATCGGCCGCAGATCGTGCACGCGTCCGTGTCGAAGAGCTGCTTCCAGGTGAACTCGCCGATGACGGACGCCCCGACCGTCTCGATGTCGGTCGCCTCCATGAGGTTCGGCATCTCCCGCATCGCCCCTTTGGGGCGCTCCCGCGGCGAGAGGAACATGTTGGCGGGCGAGGTGACGACGTGGCGGAGCTTGGTCACGGGCAACATGACGACGAACGCGACGAACAGCGCAGCGTGGGCTCCCCAGAACACCTGATGCCAGCCGGCGGCGCTGGACTGCGGGACGAGGTAGCTGAGGAGGTACCCCACGTAGGAGAAGCCCTCCCACGAGGGCCGGTCGATGAGGCTGATCCGGGCCGCTTCGACGAGCAGCCCGGTGACGCCGATGAAGACGAGGGTTGCCAGCACGACGCCGTCCTCGGGTCGGGTCTTGGACCGGATCCGCCACGGCGGCGCCCCGTACCTGCGGGCGATGGCCCACCCCAGCCCGGCGAGGTAGACGAGGGCAAACGTGTCGAGGACGAAGGAGTAGAACTGATAGACGCCGCCGTGGAGGAACTTGAGGTTGTTCGGCAGGAGGTGGTCGATCTCGAGGGTCACGGTGCCCAAGAAGAGCACCACGAACCCGTAGTAGATGGCCGAGTGCATGATCCCCGCGGACCGATCCCGCAGCAGCGTCCTCATCGAGAGGGCGTCGCGAAGGTCGATGAGTCGCTGCTTCCACATCCGGGTGCGGTCCTCGTCGATGCCCCGGACCCAGTTGCGGGCCCGCTGCGCGAACAGGTATGCGCTCACGAAGATGAAGACGGCGACGCCGATGTAGAACGTCGCGACGAGCGGGCCGGGAACGTTGCCGAAGACTGCTCTGCCGACCTCCGGCTCGACCTCTTCGGACCAGGTCCCCACCCACCAGGCGAGGAGCGTCCCCACCGACGATGCGGCACCGGCGAGGAGAACGAGGTTGGCGACACCGATGCGTCTCCACAGAGGAACTCGCTCCCCGGCCCGGTCGTCGGTCGTTTCGGTCGCCACCTCGGTCGCCACCGGGGCTCCTTCCGCTCGACGTGCGGCGAGTGTACCGACGCGACCGAGTCGGCCGGGCTCGCCATGATCACGGCCCGACAGCGCCGGGGCCGTCAGAGGGCGGTGGCGATGTAGATGCCGCGACCCATGAGACCCTCGGGATCATGCTCGGCATCGAAACCCGCAGCCGCGAAGGCGGCGAGATGCTCGTCCCGGGTGAAGAGACCCATGACGTGGCGCTCGTGAAGATGGGTGACCGGGCCCCCATCGAGCGAGACGAGATGGTGCGCGTCGAGGATCGAGGTGGCGCCGCTGCGGCCCGACCGGTTGACGCGAACCACGACGGTGCCGTCGGACTCGTGAACCTCGTGGCTCACCCGACCCGCCTCCCATGCATCCGGCTCGAACCACGGTTCCACGACGGCGATGCCGCCGGCGTCGAGATGCGACCGGAAACAGCCGTAGGCGCCCGCCAGCGCCGCGGCATCGGTCATGTATCCGATGGAGCTGAAGAGGCACACGACGGCGTCGAAGCGCTCACCGAGGTCGAAGCGAGCCATGTCGGCGCGATGCAACGCGACCTCGGGTAGCCGGGCCCGGGCGATGGCGAGCATGTCCGCGGAGATGTCGATGCCGATCACCTCGAAGCGGTCTTTCAACTCGGCGAGGTACAGCCCGGTCCCGCAGCCGGCTTCGAGCACCGTCGCCGCACCGGGGACCCGTGCGCTGATGATCCCGGCCACCTGCGCGGCGAGGGCCGGGTAGTCGAGCATCCCTGCGTAGATCGTGTCATAGACGCTCGCCGACTGGGTGAATGGTTCGTGTGGGTCCATGCTCTCTCTCCACACGCGCTGCGCCCCCGGACCGTCCGGGGGCGCAGCCGGTTGGACGCTACCCCGGCCGTCAGCTCGTCAGGCCCAGCTCCGCTTTGAGCTCCTCGAGCTTGGCATCGGCCTGAACCATGTTGATGGCCTCTTTCAGCTCAGCTTCGGCGCCCTGAGGAGTCGCCTCGCGCAGCTCGGCCTTGGCCATCGCCTCGGCCTTGCGCACCTCGATCTTCTCTTCGACCTTCTCCAGCGACGGCATGTCGTAGTCCATCGTGTTGGAGAGCGCGTCGACGGCCTTGTTGACCGACTCCTGCATCTTGGCCTGCTGCAGCGAGCCCAGCAGCTCCATGCGCTTGGCGGCCAGCTCCTGGAGCCGCATGGCGTTCTGCTGGACGGCCTTCTTGGCCTCCTCGGCCTGATCGACGGCCGTCTCGTACTGCGACTTGAGAGTGGTCAGGTTGTTCTCGGAGGCCTGCAGCTTCATGGCCAGACCCTGAGCCGAGCGCGTCCACTTGTCGGCTGCCGCGGCATCACCGCCGGTGGTGGCATCCTGCGCCCTGAGCAGCGCCTGCTTCGCCAACTCCCGGGCACTTCCGACGTCGTCGGCGGCATCTTCGATCTTGCTCTCCAGCTGGGTCCGGTGCGCCACCACCTTGGCAGCCTGGTTCCTGAGCTCCTGATCCCGTTTGCGCGCCTCATTGATCGCCTGCTCGATCTCGATCTCGGGGTCCATCATGTCTTCCGCCTTGCGGCGGAACAGCGCCTTGATGTACCCCCACAGCCGCTTCAAGAAACCCATCGTTCAGCCCTTCTTCTCGGTGGTGATCCATCAATCATAGGGACCCGATTTCGGAGCCCGCCACGGCGGTTTCAGCGTCGCCGCCGCCTGGTCCTCCCGGTCCGACTCCGGCCGGTACTCGAGCGCGTCCTCCCCGACCGAGCCCTGGTGCGGGATGCCGACGACCCGCTGCGACGGGAGGTCGAACCGAAGACGTTGGTGCTGCGACTTCGTCCGCTGCCCCAGTCGTATTGCCGGGACTGGGCCGTCCCTCCCACGACGACGGAGAACACGTCGAGCCAGTCGAAACCCCCACCGCCGTGGGACCGTGGTGCCATCGGAGCCGGCATGCGCCGTCCACCCACTTCGATCATGCGAGGCCGGGGCTCACTGCCCCGGCGGAGCTTCTCGGCATCCTCCCGGCACACCCTGACCTTCTGCGTCCCCGCCGGGGTGCGGATCTCGGCCTCCTCGCTGGCATCGGGGTGGGTGGGATCGAAGAAGCAGACATGCCGCTCCTTCTTCGGTTTCGACGGCACCGGATTCCCGGTGGAGATCGCCGCGGCGGCATCGAGTTGCCACCGCGCCTCGTCGAGCCGATCGGAGAGCCCCTCAAGCGCCCGAAGATCGCGGGCTTCCTCGAACTCATCGCTCGCCGATTGGAACGTCGTTCCCGCAGCCTCGAGATAGCGATTGTCTTCCCGTGAATCCGAGACCGAGACCTGGTCGGAGATCTCGAGGATGGTGTTGGCCATCGCATCGAGCTGCTGTTTGATCTCCTTCCGGGCCTCCTCCACGGACCGTGCCGCGACCCGCTCCTCCGACTTGCGCTGCCGCCGGACCACAAACGCCACGATCAGGACCAACCCACCGACGACGACCAGGAGGATGAGCAACCCGCCGCCGCCGCCCCCCGAGGAGGAGCCGGTGGATGGGGTCGGCGCCGCCGAGCCCACGAGCACATCGACCACGGCATCCACGTATCCGGCGTCACCGCCGCCCGCCGTGAACCCTGCATCGAGCGCTCGATCGAGCGTGGACCTGTCGAACTCGTCGCTGTCGATGCCCTCCTGTCCGGCCGACAGCACGAGCACGGTGCCGGACCCGATCTCGTCGCGGACGGCCGCCGCAAAGGTCGTGGCGCCGCCGGGCGGGTCGTCCTCCAGGAGCACCACGAAGAACCGGCTTCCTGCATTGGATGCCCGGGACACCGAAGCCGAGATCTGTGACTCGCTGACCGAGAGGCCGGAGTCGATGTAGTACCCGTCGGCCCGGGCGACCGTGGCGGCCTCGTCCGGTTCCACCGCCATTGCCGAGGCGGCCAGGACCGAAACCAGCCCCGTCACCACCATGCCGGTCAAGAGACGCTTGATCATCAAGGGAACTCTAGAGACGCGGCGGGGCGTCGGCGTCCGCTCGGGGCCCGGGTCAACGCCCAAACAAGGCCCTGACGAAGAGCCACAGGTTGGCGGGCCGCTCCGCCATTCTCCTGGTGAGGTAGGGGTACCAGCTGTCGCCGTAGGGCACGTAGATCCGGACGGCGTATCCGCCCGCCGTCAACTGCGCCTGCAGCCGTCCCCTCACTCCGTACAGCATCTGGAACTCGAAAGGCCGCTCTCGGGAGAGGGAGCGCACGTGGGCGATCCGCCTCTCGTCGTGGGTGGCAATGGCCGGGTAGGCGCCGCCGGCCTTCATGAGCGTCGTCGCCAGGGCGTCGAAAGAGCGGTCCACCTCGAACCCCCGCTGATGGGCGACATCCGCCGGCTCGTCGTAGGCCCCTTTGCACAGGCGGATATGCCCCCCGAGGGAAGCGATCCGGTCGAGATCAGCCGGGGTCCGGTGGAGATACGCTTGCAGCGCCAGTCCGAGGTTCCCGTGGCGCCGCTGGGCGTCCTCGTAGAGATCGACGGTGGCGTCGGTGAGCGTGCTCTCCTCCATGTCGATGGTGACGGTGGAGCCGATCGCCGCGGCAGCGGCGGCCAGGCGATCCAGAGACCGGGCAGCGAGGCCGTCGTCCAGACCCAGTCCCAGTTGTGTCAGTTTGATGGAGATATTGGCATCCAGTGACTCGGCGCCGATGCAGGCAATGCAGTCGAGATAGTCGTCCCGAGCCCGCTCTGCCTCGGCGGCGGTGGTGACGTGCTCCCCGAGGTGATCAAGCGATACCGAAAAGCCCCCATCGTTGAGGCGCCGGGTCACCGCCACCGCCTCGTCGAGGCTCTCTCCGGCCACGAACCGCATGGCCAGACGGCGCCCCGCCCGCCTGGTGAACAGCCTCCGCACCCATCCCCAGCCCGTCACCATCAGGACCAGCCTGAAGAGCAGCCCTCTCATCGGGTCATTGGCCCTCGGAAGCGGCGCGGTCTCCCAGCTCCCGGGACCGTTGGGAGGCGGCCCGCACGGCATCCTCGACGAGCGCCCGGAAGCCCCGCTCCTCGAGGATGTGCACTGCGGCTGCGGTGGTTCCACCCGGCGAGGTCACCTGTGCCCGAAGCTGTTCCGGTCCGGCTTCGACGGCCGACATCAGCATCCCGGCGCCCTTGACCGTCTGATTGACGAGTCGTTCGGCGGCGTGCCGCGGCAGCCCTTCTCTGATGGCGGCCTCGGTGAGGGCTTCGGCCAGGAGGAACACGTAGGCGGGACCGGTGCCCGACACCGCGGTGACGGCATCGAGCAGTTGCTCGTCGAGTCGCAGGGTATCCCCCACGGCGGCCAGCAGCCGCTCGGCCAGCAGCATGGATTCCTCATCTGCGTGCCTCCCGGCACAGAGAGCGGTGACGCCCTGGTCGATCAGCGCGGGGGTGTTCGGCATCGAGCGCACCACGGCGAGGTTGCCCAGCATCTGCTCGAAGACCGACGTCGGCACCCCGGCCGCCAGGGAGAGAATCATCTGAGACGGCTCGACGACACCCTGCAGGCTGCGGAGGAGCGTCGGTACGTCGCCCGGCTTGACCGCCACGACGACCACCCGGCGTCCCCTCGCAGCCTGGGCGGAGTCGAGGAGCACGGTGAGGCCCGTCCGGTCGGCGACCGCTTCGGCATGCTCGAGCCGACGAGCGGCCAGCACCA
>JABAOE010007449.1_pt4 | contig 14313 bp, 15 predicted proteins | sample 7062141 | NCBI WGS metagenome assembly JABAOE01 (sample SAMN14538627, study PRJNA623070) | marine sediment metagenome | biome: marine biome [ENVO:00000428]; feature: marine pelagic biome [ENVO:01000023]; material: deep marine sediment [ENVO:00002113] | place: India: Gulf of Khambhat ... | reverse complement strand
CTCTTCGGCGCCGCCGCCGGCGCCGGGTTCGCGGCGGTGGAGAACCTCCTCTACGCCTCTGCCGGTGTCGCCTTCGCCGGCGTCGGGTGGCTCCCGGTCGCGCTCATCCGGTCGACGGGTGCCGGGCTGCACCTCTTCGGGGCGTCCCTCATCAGCCTCGCCTGGTACGAGCGGCGCACCCGCCCGGACACGCCGCTCGTCGGGCTCGGGGCGGCATGGTCCACCGCGATCGGCGCCCACGCCCTCTGGAACGGGCTCATCGTCGTCGCCAATGTGGCGTTCGCCTCCGGGGGCATCCCGGCGGGGACGAACGCGTCGATCCGCTGGGGAGCGGCGCTGCTCGTCATGCTCGCTGCGCTCGGGGCGTTGGCCCTCGTCGCGCTCGTGCTCGCCGCCAAATCGGTGCGCTCCGGTCGCCCGGTCGCGGTGATGGAACCGCTGCGGGCGCTGGCTCGCCCGGCCGGCATCATGGGATGGTCGGTGGCGGTCGTGACCCTGCTGGTCCCGGTCGCGGTCGCCGTCGCCGTGTTCCCTTCCGTCGTCGCTCTCTGANNGGCGAGCTCGGCGTAGTACTCGTGCTGGATGAGGTTGGCCATGATCTCCGACGTCCCCGTCCAGATCATCGCCAGCCTCGTGTCGCGCAGCATCCGCTCGATCGGGTAGACGTCGGTGTAGCCGATGCCTCCCATGATCTGCATCGCGTCGTTGACGACGTCCCACGCCGTCTCGGTGCAGAACTTCTTCGCCTCGCTCACCATCCGCCGGTGGGGGAGCCCGGCGTCGATGGTCTTGGCCGCCGCCCAGACGAGACCGCGCGCCGCGTCGAGCCTGGTGACGGAGTCGGCCACCTTGTGGCTCACGGCCTGGAACTTGCGGATCGGCCGGCCGAATGCCTTCCGCTTCATCGAGTAGTCGGCGGCGACGTCGATGGCGGCCCTGGCGCCGCCGAGGCACGCCGCAGCGGAGGTCATCCGCTCCGGGATCATCATGCGGTCGAACACCTCGCGTCCTCCATTGACCTGTCCGACGAGGTTCTCGTGCGGCACACGGACCTTGAGGAACGTGATCCGCCCGGTCCCGCCGCCGCGCGCCCCCATGAGGCCGAAGACATGCTCGACGTCGACGCCGCGGTCCCGCTCCACGAGGAACACCGACAGCGACTCGTGGGGCGGGTTCTCCGGCGCGGTCTTCGCGTAGACGAGGAAGAAGTCGGCTCCCTCGGCTCCGACGATGAACCGCTTCGCCCCGGAGATGACCCACTCGTCTCCGTCGCGGCGGGCGATCGTCGTGGCACCGAAGAAGTCGGACCCGCCGCGGGGCTCGGTGAGGGCCTCGGCAGCGATGAGCTCTCCTCGCAGCATCGGCTCGAGGAACCGGGCCTTCTGGTCGTCGGTGCCGAAGTGGACGAGCGCTTCGCCGACGATCGACGGCATCGAGTACTGGCACCCGAGGACCATCCCCAGCGGGCCGATCTCCTCGAGGGCAGCGACCTCGGCGGTCCATCCCATGCCGTGCCCGCCGTGTGCCTCGGGGAAGCGGATGCCGTAGAGGCCGGCAGCGGCGACCTGGCGATGGAACCCGTGAGGGAACGTGATGACCTCGCGGTCGAGGTCGCGAAGGAACCCGGGATCGATCTCGTCCCGGACGAATGCCCGGGTGCGCTGTTTGATCTCGCGTTCCTGATCGGAGAGAAGGACGTCGAACATCGTGTGCTCCCTCGGTGCTGTGACCATTCGATCGTACGCGTCTGGGTCGAGGCGTGACCGTCGGCGCGGTCGCCGCCCCCGGAACGAACCGGCCGGCCCGCACTCCGGAGCGACCTCAGCCGGTGTCGGTGTCGGGCACGACGCTTCGCAGGACGTGGACACCTTCGGCCTCGAGCGCCTCGAGGAAGGCGTCGGCGGGCACGTCGGTGAGCGGCGAGCGGAGGCCTGGCTCCCGGATCTCCCCTCGCCCGATCATCTGCGCTCCGATGGATGCCGAGAAGCCGACGAGGCGGCCCATGGCGGTGAGCCCGGTCTCGAGGTCGCGGCGGTCCACCACCTCGGTGACGACTCGCTCCTCCCGACCGTCCCGGGTCCCTGCCACCTCGACCCGCAAGATGGCGAGGTCACGCTCGTCGGGGCCGTACTGGAGGTGGGGCTCGAGGGCACGGGCGAGGAACCGCCTGCGATCGACGAGGGCCCCGTCGACGCGGACGGGCTCCTCGTCGAGGAGATGGAGGTCGACGAGCGGGCGCCAGAACGCGGCGTGGCCCGGGTAGCGCAACGTGAAGCGCCCGGCGGCGGCCATCGCTTCGGGCTCGAGGCCCAGCGCCGCCAAGTAGGGCCGGACGTCGCCGTTGGGGGCCGCCTCGAGCGGGCCGACGCCCTCGACGTGGACCTCGTGGAGATGGTCGGGTGCGAACTGCTCCCGGTCCGAGACGTGAACGACGTCGCCGTCGCGGACCAGGACGCCGGCGCGGCGATACGAGCGGAGGACGCCCTCGAACGTCCAGCTGATCTTGTAGCGGAGCGCGTTGTCTGCCGCCTCCGGCTCCGGAATCCCGCCGCCGTAGCTGAGGACCGCGGAGATGCGTGAGAACCGGCGCGCCGTGTCGCCCAGCAACACGAGGTCGACGCCCGGGTCCATGCCCAGCTCGGGGAGGAGGATCACCCCGGCCTCCTCCGCGGCGGGGCCGAGACGGCGGAGGTCGTCGGTCGGGTAGCTGGCGTTCACCCAGTGGACACCGGTCTCGACTGCCGCCGCCGAAGCCAGTCCGCTGAGCGCCACCGGCAGCAGGTCCACGACGACGTCGAAACCGCCGGTCAGCAGCCGGCGCAGGGCATCCGCGTCACTGACGTCGAGACGTTCGGTGCGTACCTTGTCCGGATCCGCCACCAGCTCTCGCACCGCGCCGATGGCGTCGGGGTCCCGGTCGGCGGCAGTGACCTCGGTGACGCTCGTGCTGCGTGCGAGATGATGGATCGCGGCGCGGCCCTGCATGCCGGTTCCCAGTACCAGGACCCTCACGGCGCGTCCCCACCGGCCTCATCGCCGGCCGCGACCGGCGACGCCCACCCGGCATGGGAGGAGGGAGACGCCGCCGGCGCGCCCATCATCCTTCCTCGTAGTTCTCGTGCATGCGGCTCGGCGTGGGGCCGGCCTGATTCATGTACTTCGAGCCGAGCCCCGCCGACCCGTACGGGTTGTCGGCCGGCGTGGTCAGCTCGTAGAAGCTGACCTGGCCGATCGCCATGCCCGGGTAGATGGCGATGGGGAGGTTGGCGACGTTCGACAGCTCGAGCGTGACCTGGCCCTTGAAGCCGGGATCGACGAAGCCGGCGGTGGAGTGGATGAGCAGCCCGAGCCGGCCCAGGCTCGACTTGCCCTCGAGCCGGGCGACGATGTCGTCGCCGAGCCCGATGACCTCGAGCGTCGTCCCGAGGACGAACTCGCCGGGGTGGAGGATGAACGGCTCGTCCTCGGATGCCTCGACGAGCGTCGTGAGGTCCTCCTGGGGAGCCTTCGGATCGATGTGGGGGTAGCGGTGGTTCTCGAAGACGCGGAAGAAGCGGTCGCACCGCAGGTCGACGCTGGAGGGCTGCACCATGGACTCGTCGAATGGGTCGATGACGATGCGGCCGAGGGCGACGGCTTCCTTGATGGTGTGGTCCGAGAAGATCATCTGTGGTCGCTGCCGGGTGGCCGGCGCCGTGAGCCTACCGGCGGCACGTCGCCGGCGGCACAGGACGTGGAGCGGGTGAGGGGAGTCGAACCCCCGTCTTCAGCTTGGGAAGCTGACGTTCTACCGTTGAACTACACCCGCGGGCCCGTCGAGTGTACCGGTTCGGTGAGGTGCCGACCGGGTCCGCGTGCCGGCACCTCAGCCTTCGATCATGCGGAGATAGCGCGCGATCGAGCGCGCCACCTTCTCCCTGGCGCTCCCGCGTACGACCCTTCCCCACCAGCCGCCGTACACGCGGTCGTAGGCGAGGGCGTCGACACGGCTCGCAACCTCACGGATCGTTGCTGCATCGAGGGGGATGAGGTTGGGGTAGCTCCACATGATCGAGATCCAGTCCCGGTCCTGGACCACGGTCAGCGTGTCCCCGCTGAGCAGGACCCCGGCGCCGCCGGCGCCGCCGGCCCAGTGGAGGACGGCGCTGCCGTCGAAGTGCCCCCCGCAGCGAACAAGGGTGACGCCGGGGGCCAGCACCACGGTGTCCTCGTAGTAGCGGATCGCCGGATCGGTTCGCATCACCCAGGCCCGGTCGGCGGCGGGGAGGAGGATCTCGGCGTCGAACGCATGGGCCCACTCGACCATGACCCCGTAGAAGTGGGGATGCGACGCCGAGACGGCGTCGATCCCGCCGAGGCCGCGCACCGTCGCGATCGCGGCGTCGTCGATGTAGCCGGGGACGTCCCAGAGGACGTTGCCGGCGCCGGTGGTGACGAGGAGGCCCCGCTGGCCGATGCCGACCTGCGGGGTCACGCCGACGCCGTGGAGCCCGGGCTCCAGGGGCCGGATGTCAGAGGCGTGGCCCTCTGCTGCGAGCTCTTCGAGCGTCGCCCATCGCTGGCCCTCCCAGCCGACGTACTGGCGTGGGTCCTCGCAGACGGCGCACACCTGAGGCGGTTCCGCCGTGTCGGCGTGCTGGTTTGCACACGTCCGGCAGATCCACGGCGGCATCTGGTGCTCCTCTCAGCCGACGATGAGGCTCGTCGCGCCCCAGACGGTGATGAGCGCCCCGACACCGAGCAGCCACCAGGCCCGTGGTGCGCGGAACTCACCTTCGGTTCTCGCCGGTGCCTTCCCTCTCTTGTGCATGTAGATCGCGTAGCCGTTGCCGAGGACCATGGCGGCGCCGAGGGCGAGGATCAACTGGGCGAGGAGCGTGTCGAGACCGAGGATGTCGACGGCGTCCTGGGCGAACATGGCCGGCGCACGGTAGCTGCCCGGCCCTGAGGCGCGCCTGGCCCGGCCCCGGTGGCGGCCGCACCGGTAGGCTCGGCTCGTGTCTCGACCGTGTCACGTGCTGCGAGTCTTCACCCGGGGTGAAGAAGGCGGCAACCACCTGGGGGTCGTCAACGACTGCACCGGCCTCGACACCGGGACGATGCAGGCGATCGCGGCCGATCTCGGCTTCTCGGAGACGACGTTCGTCGTGTGGGCGCAGGACTCGATCCCCTACGTGCGGATCTTCACCCCCTCGATGGAGCTGCCGTTCGCCGGCCACCCCCTCGTCGGGACGGCCTGGGTGATGAACGTGCTCGGGCCCATGGAGCTCGATGCCCTCCGCTGCGGAGTCGGCGAGGTCGGGATCCGGGTCGAGGGCGACCTCGTATGGGTGGACGCCTCGCTTGGACAACCGGTGAGCGACGCCGGGGGCCTCGACCTCCCGGCGCGCGCCGGCCTCCCCCCGTCGGTGCGAGCGTGGCTNNAGGAATACCTCGTCCTCGAGTACGACGAGGCGGCGACGGTGCCGGCGGTCTTTCCCGACTTCGCCGTGCTCGAGGAGGTGTTCGGCACGCTCGTCTTCGCCCGCGGCCACGACACCGTGCGAGCGCGCTTCTTCGCACCCGCCGCTGGTGTTCCCGAGGACCCGGCCACCGGCAGCGCTGCGGTCGCCCTCGCCGCAGCCCTCGTCGACGCCGGCGAGGAGACGGGAAGGCTGACGATCCTCCAGGGCGACGAGATCGGCCACCCGTCGTGCATCGAGCTGACGTGGACGCCGGAGCTCGCTGGGATCGGGGGAACGGTGGTGCGAGACGAGGTACGCATCCTCGACGCCTGACGGAGCAGCGGTATCGCCGTTCGTGTCACACCGGCCAGGCACGATGACAGGATGAGGATGAGCGCGGACATCCTCCACGTCGATCTCGATGCGTTCTACGCCTCGGTCGAGCAGCTGCGCAACCCGGCGCTGGCCGGCAAGCCGGTCATCGTCGGCGGAGGCGTCGTTCTCTCCGCCAGCTACGAAGCGCGCCGATTCGGCGTCCGGTCCGGGATGCCGACCGGTCGCGCACGGCGGATGTGCCCGCGCGCCATCGTCGTCTCCGGCAGGTTCGGCGACTACGGGCAGGTCAGCGACGGTGTCTTCGAGATCTGCAGGCGGTTCACCCCGAACGTCGAGCAGGTCTCGATCGACGAGGCGTTCCTCGACGTCGCCGGGGCCCACCATCTCTTCGGCTCGACCGGGGACATCGCGGTGGCGGTGCGCGCCGAGGTGCTCGCCGAGACCGGGCTCACGCTGTCGGTCGGGGGGGCGCGGACGAAGTACCTCGCCAAGGTGGCGAGCCAGGTCGCCAAGCCCGATGGGGTCGTGCTCGTCGATCCCGCGAGCGAGCTGCGGTTTCTCCACCGCCTACCCACCCGCTATCTGTGGGGAGCCGGCCCGGTGATGCAGGCGAAGCTCGCCGCGCTCGGTCTCGAGACGATCGGCGACGTTGCCGCGGCATCAGTCGTCTCACTGCAGAGCCGGCTGGGGAAGGCCACCGGGCGCCATCTGCACGCGCTCGCCTGGAATCGCGATCCCCGGCTGCTCGAGCTGGACCGCAGGGCGCGCTCGGTGGGCTCCCAGAGCACGTTCGGGCGCGACGTCACCGACCCGGACACGTACCGCAGGGTCCTGGCCACGATCGCCGACCGGGTCGCGGCACGGCTCCGTGCGAAGAACCGGGCGGGGCGCACGATCACCGTCCGAGTCCGGTTCTCCGACTTCCAGTCGATCACCCGATCCACCACCCTGCGGGCTCCGGTGGCGACGACCGGGGCGCTCTACGACGTGTCGTGCGAGTTGCTCGGCCGGGGCCTCGCCGTTGCGGGCGGGCGCGGGGTCCGGCTGCTGGGGATCTCGGTGTCGGGCCTGCGGGTCGATCCCCACGTGCAGCTCGAGCTCCCGCTTCCCGGTCTCGACGGTGGCGCCCTCCGGCGCGCCGGCAGCCTGCGCGAACTCGAGCGAAACCGGCTCGACGCCAACATCGACGCACTGCGCGAACGGTTCGGAAAGGACTCGGTCGCCCATGCCTCCGTGCTCCTCGATCCGAGGCGCGGTCGCGACGGTCTCTCGGAACTCATGACGCGCAACCGGTAGCGGAGGCTCTTTCAGGCCCGGGTCGGGCCGGGGCAGACCTCCCACACGCGGGCAGTCCACACGAAACGGGAGCCGCGAGCCGTCAGGCTGATGACCCCCTCCGACTCGAGATCGCGCACGGCGGCGCTTCCTGCCAGGACCCCGGGCAGGGGGATGACCTGTTCGGCGAGCTTCTTCACCTTGCCGTAGACGGCCCTGGCCGCAGAGAGGATCGCTGCTTCGTCCTGGAGTGTGCCGGTCGGGAGGAACAGCCGGCCCATCGGCTTGAGCACCCGCCTTGCCTCCTCGAGCATCCTGATCGGGACCTCGGATCCTCGCGGGCCGCCGCCTCCCTTCGTGGGGAACCACCCGCTCTCGTCGGCGAGGCGATCGGGGATCCCGGACACGTCCCCGATGATGACGTCCGCCTCGAGATCCTCCGGAAGCGGCGAGAAGAAGCTTCCCCGGTAGAAGGTGATCCGGTCCGCCACGCCGTGGTCGGTGGCGTTGGCGGTGCCCACCTCGACGACGTCCGGGCTGACGTCGACGGCGTGGACGTGACCGGCCCCGAGCTTGGCGGCGACGATGGCGAGGATGCCGGAGCCGCACCCGACATCAACGACGACGTCGCCGGGCTCGATGCGCAGCGCCTTGGCCAGCAGCGACGAGATCGTCGATGGGCGGAACGTCGTCCCCGATATCCGCAGGTCCATCGGGCCCTCGCGACCCTTCCACATGAAGCTCGTACCCGCCATTTCCGTCCGTCCGGTCGATGTCGTGGGCGGAGCCTATCCGGATTTTCGCGGAAGCGGAGGTGCCGCGTCGTCGATGCGAACGATCCGTCCCCCGGAGAAGACGGGGGCGATGTCGAGGCCCATCCGCTCCCACAGTGCCGCCGGCAAGCCGAGGTCGGCGAGCCACAACGGCCTGAGGTCGCGCAACCCCTCCTTCGGCAGGGCGAGCGTCAGCGTGGCGTCGGCGGTGACGGCCCCTTCGAATCCGTGCCCCGAGGGGAAGTCGAGCGAGACGACGTGGCGGAGGCCGATCCAGGCCGCCACCTCTGCTGCCGTGCCCCGCAACGGACCGGTGAGTCCGTACCCGATCATCGCATCGACCACGATCTCGGCGGGCCCGGGCGCGGTGACGGGGACGACCCCCATGGCGTCCAGCGTCCGCAGGTGATGGGCGGCGGCCGCCCCCGGACGGTCGGTGGTGACCACGACGGTGACGGCCCTTCCCCGGTTGGCGAGGTGGCGTGCCGCGCAGAGGCCGCCGCCTCCGTTGTTCCCCCCGCCGGCCACCACGGTGATCCTCCCGGTGGGGTAGCGCGCGTCGGTCAGCTCCGCGAGCGCCGAGCCGGCGTGCTCCATCATCTGGAGGAGATCGATGCCGAACTCGTCGACGGCGAGCCGGTCGGCTTCGGCCATCTGGCTGACGCTCAGCCAGGGGACGGCGCCGGCTGCGACCGAGGGATATCGAGCGGTCATCGGTGGCACGCTACCCAACGAAGAGCGGTCACCTCAGACGGAGACATCGCGACGCTCGAAACCCCACACCGCAACCGCGACGAAGACGGTGACGAGGGCGACGAGGACGACGAAGTGCCACGAGAAGCCGTTGTCGAGTGGCCGGGAATCGAGGAACCAGAAGAAGGGGGTGAGCCGCTGGGTCCACGCGATCGCGTCGACGAGCGGGGCGAGCCCGTTGATGAAGAAGGTGCCGAACGTCGCCCCGGCGCCGACGCCGATCGCCAACGCCCGGCTGCCGGAGAGCGCGCCCACAGCCAGCGAGAGCGATCCGAAGACGAGGGCGAGCAGCACCACCCCGGTGGTGGCGGCGAAGAGCCCGTCGAGGGGGAGATCGAGGCCGACGATCGGGTCGGAGACGACGAGAACGAGGAGCACGGCGACCGCGAGGCCCGCCGTCATCACCACCATTGCCCCGAAGCTCTCGACCACGATGGCGCGTCTCGACACCGGCTGGGCCAGCAGGAGGTCCAGCGTTCGCCTCTCCTCCTCACCGGCGATGGCTTGGGTCCCCATCGAGATGGCGAAGAACACCACGATGATGGCCCCCACGCTCGAGTACATGCGGCTGTTGATGAACCCGGAGGCGGTGAAGAGGGTCTCGATGTCGTCGGCCCCGAAGATGGCGAGGAAGCCCTGCGGCAGTGACTCGAAGAGCTGGCCAAGCGCGTCGGTGTCTCGCTGGATCGTCGGCCAGAACGCAACGGTGATCGCGATGAGGGCGACGAGCCCCAGCAGCCACCACACGTAGCCGGTGCGCCGCTCCCAGATCCGCCGGGCGAAGACGCTATCGAGCACGACCGTCGTCCTCCTCGTAATAGGCGAGGAACGCCTCCTCGAGATCGCCGTCGCGCGAGACGAGCCGCTCCACCTCGTAGCGGGAGGCGAGCTTGACGACGGGGTCGACGCTGCCCGTGATCNNCGCACCGACGGCAGCGCCGCAAACCCGTCGGTGGGCACCGGAGCAGAGAAATGCAGCACCAGGCGGCGCACGGCCTTCGCCTTCAGCTCGGCCACCGTCTCGGTCACCACGAGACGACCGTTGCGGATGATGCCGACCCGGTCGGCGATCCGCTCCACCTCGGGGAGGACGTGGGACGAGACGAAGAACGTGTGCCCCTTCTCCTGGAGCTCGTCCACCATTGTGTAGAAGTCCTGCTGGACGAGGGGGTCGAGCGAGTTCGTCGGCTCGTCGAGGATGAGGAGCTCCGGGAGGTGCATGAACGCCTGGACGAGGCCCAGCTTCTGCCGGTTCCCGGACGAGTAGGAGCGAATCCGCCGGTCGAGATCGAGGTCGAAGCGCTCCGCGATGTCCACGGCAGCGCCCAGCCCGTCGAGTCGCCGCAGCGCGGCGAAATGGCGCAGCATCTCGCGCCCCGTCATCCGTTCGTACATTGCGAGCTCGCCGGGGAGGTAGCCGACCCGGCGGTGGATCTCGATGGACCCGGCTCTCGTGTCGAGCCCCAGCACCCGGGCCGACCCCGCCGTCGGGCGGATGAAGTCGAGGAAGAGCCGGATCGTCGTCGACTTCCCCGCACCGTTCGGCCCGATGAAGCCGAAGACTTCCCCCTTGTCGACGACGAGGTCGAGCTCCTCGACACCACGGACGGCGCCGTAGTACTTCGTGAGTCCGCTGGTCTCGATGACGGCGCTCATGAAGCCGTGAGGCTACCCATCGGCACCGGCGCTCCCGCCCGCCTTGCCCGCCTCTCCCGCCGCGATGTGGCCGATGAGCTCCCGGCCGATGCGGTCGACGAAGGCGGCCGGGAGGTCGTGGCCCATGCCCTCGATCTCGACGAGCCTGGCGCCCTTGATCGCCGCCGCCGTGGCCCTGCCCCCAGACGGATCGACGAGGCGGTCGGCCGTGCCGTGGATGACGAGCGTCGGCGCGACGACACGATGCAGCGAGCCGGTGCGGTCACCCGCCGCCCACAACGCGGCGAGCTGGCGCCCGGTCCCTGCCGGGTCGAAGGCCCTGTGAATCGCGGCGGCGACGAGGGCGCGCGACTCCGATTCGGCGAAATGCCCCGGCGAGGCGATGAGGCGGCGCGCTGCGACCAGCGTGTCGATCGCGGCCTCGGGATCCGGGGGAGGCGCGGTGAAGAGCGCCCGCCGCCCCGCCGCGTCCGGCTGGCCCACCGTCGGGTCGCCGGTCGACGACGAGATCGACGTCAACGTGGCGACCCGGTCGGGGTGGTGGACCGCCATCACCTGGCCGATGGCCCCGCCCATCGAGAAGCCGACGACGTGGGCGCGGCCAATCCCGAGCTCGTCGATGACGCGGACGGCGTCGGCAGCCATGTCCTCGAGGTGGTACGGAACGTCCGGGAGCAGCCCGGCATCGACGCGGCGGCGGACCTCACCGAGATCGACCTTGCCTTCGAGGTGGTCGGAGAGCCCAGCGTCCCGGTTGTCGAACCGGACGACTCCGACGCCGGCGGCGACGAGCAGCTCGCGCAATCCGATCGCCGTCTCGATGAGCTGGCGACCGAGGCCGGAGATGAAAAGCGCGATCGGGCCGGTGGGGTCGCCCGTCACCTCGTACGCGATCCGGAGCCCGCGACCGGTGGTGTGCGGCATGGCGAGATCGTACGCCCGGAGGCGGCTCCGGCCGGCGTGACGGTCCGGCGAGTCGGGGAGAGAGGAGGCGACGCCGTCGGGGCTAGCCTCCGGTGCGCCATGGCCGCCGAATCACGCACCCTCATCCTGCTGGCGCTGATCGCCAACGGCCTGATCGCCATCGTCAAGTTCATCGCAGCCGCCATCTCCGGGAGCTCGGCGATGCTCGCAGAGGGCTTCCACTCGGTGGCCGACACGGGCAACCAGCTCTTTCTCCTCAGGGGAGCGGCGGTGTCGCGATATGCCCCCACGACGCAGCACCCGTTCGGGCGCGGCAAGGAGTTCTACTTCTGGAGCTTTCTGGTCGCCGTCTTCCTCTTCGTCGGCGGCGCCGTCGTTGCGTTCATCGAGGGTCTCGAACGCATCCGCCATCCTGAGGAGCAGCAAGGCCTCGTCTTCAGCCTCGCCGTGCTCGCCGCCGCTGCCATCTTCGAGATCGTCCTGGCGTTGCGGCCCGCGCTCAAGGCGTTCAACAAGGCGCGGGGAAGCCGCTCGGTGTGGGCGACGGTGCGCGACATGCGAGACCCGGCGCTCCTCGTCGTCGTCTTCGAGGACATCGCGGCGACGGTGGGCGTCGCCATTGCCGCCGCCGGCCTGCTCCTCTCCCATTACACGGGGTGGGCGCAGTGGGACGGTGTCGCCTCGGTCGCGATCGCGGTGGTGCTCGCGTCGGTCGCCTGGATCCTCGCCCTGGAGATGAAGGCGCTCCTCGTCGGCGAGGCCGCCACCAGGCGTGAGCGGTCCCTCATCCGCAGCGCGACGCTGGCCGTTCCCGGCGTGCGGTCGATCGGGCGCCTCCTCACCATGCAGCTGTCGGCGACGGAGATCCTCATCAACATGGACCTCGAACTCGATCGGCAGCTCAGCGGTGCCGAGGTCGAGCGGGTCATCGACGACGTCGAAGCGCGAGTCCGCGGGGCGGTGCCCGATGCGACGCAGATCTTCGTCGAATTGGAGACCCCGGCGCCATGAGCGGTGTCGCATCGGCTCCGGCGTCGTCGGGGAACCTCGGCCCAGGCTTCGACTGCATCGCCCTCGCCCTCGACATCCGCTGCGAGGTGCGTGCCGAGCCGTCGGAGCGGTGGGAGATCCGCCAGGACGGGGAGACAACCCACCCCGGTGAGGACGACCTCGTCGTCCGGGCGGCCCGCCTGGCCGTCGGTCGACCGATGCGGCTCGAGATCGACAACGCCATCCCCCGCTCCAAGGGCCTCGGCTCGAGCTCGGCCGTGACGGCGGCAGCGGCGGCGGCGTCGCGACGGGCCCTCGACGTGCCGTGCGGCGATGGCGAGCTGTTCGACATCGTGAACGAGCTCGAAGGCCATGCCGACAACGCCGCCGCCGCCGTCTACGGCGGGCTCGTGCTCGCCAGCCCCGCCGGGACCTGGCGCCACCTCGAGATGTCGCCGGCGCTGCGGATCCTCATCGCGGTTCCCGACTACAAGCTGTCCACCGATCGGGCCCGCGCCGCGCTGCCCCCGGCTGTGGAGCTCGCCGCGGTTGCCCGCAACCTGGCGCGCGTCGGGTTCCTCATCGAGGGCCTCAGGACGGCAGACGCCGCCGCGCTCGCCGCCGCCGGGTACGACGAGATCCACGAGGTTCCCCGGCGGGAGCTCTCACCGCTGACCGGCCGGCTGATCACGGCGGCGCTGGAGGCCGGTGCCCCCCACGCGTCCTGGAGCGGCGCGGGACCGAGCGCGCTCGCCGTTTGCACCGAGGAGACCGCTCCTGCGGTGCGGGCCGCCTTCGATGCCGCTCTCGCCGGGGATGGCGAGGTGCTTGCCCCCACGATGGCCCGGGAGGGGATCAGCTGAGCGCCGGGCTCCATTCGGAGGCGCGTCCCGCCAGCGCTGCAACGATACGGTCACGGGTTTCGACGTACGCGGCGTAGGGGAGCCCGTACGGGTCGTAGATCGGCGCTCCCGCCGGGTCGAGGAGGTCGACCCGCTCGGCCGCCTCGGGCCATCTCCTCCTGACCCACTCGACGTGGGACGGCTCCATGGCGTAGAGGCGGTCGGCGGTCCTGACTCGTTCGTCATCGAGGTGCTTCGAGCGCAGACCGGAACCGTCGATCCCGAGCTCGGCGAGGGCGGTGAGCGCCTCAGGTGTCGGGGGGCGACCGGCCACGGTTGCGATCCCGGCGCTGGAGAACTCCCACCGACCGACGGCGTGGGCATGGCGAGCGATGGCCTCCGCCATCGGGGAGCGGCAGATGTTGCCGGCACACACGAAGACGGCTCGCATCGGGCCAGGGTAGGCGGGGCGGGGCGTGAGCCCGCTCCGCGGTCGCTCAGCGCAACGAACGCGCTCCGCTCGCCGCCGCGACGAGGGCGGAGAACAGCGCCTGCGAGGCCGGGTCGCCGGCGTCGCCGAGGTACTCGGGATGCCACTGTACGGCGAGCAGCGGCCACGAATCGTCTTCGGCCTGGATCGCCTCGATGATGCCGTCGGCGCTGCGGCCGACGACGCGCAAACCGGCGGCAACCTCTCGGATGGCTTGGTGGTGGATCGAGTTCACGTGGAGGTGGGTCGACCCGATGGCGCGGGCGAGCAGGGATCCCTCTTCGAGGGTGACCTGTTGATGCGGGGTGAAGACGCCGTCGCCGCGCACCGCGTGATGGCTCGAACCGTTGAAAGAGGGGATGTCCTCGATGAGGGTGCCGCCGAGCGCGACGTTGACGACCTGGAGGCCGCGGCAGATGGCGAGTACCGGCATCCGGCGCTCGCTCGCGCCGAGGGTGAGGGCGAACTCGAAGGCGTCTCGCTCCTCGTCGATGCCGTACATCGCCTCGTCGCGGGAACCGCCGTAGGTCTCGGGCGCGATGTCACCGCCGCCGGTGAGGACGAGCCCGTCGATCCGGTCGAGGAGGAGGTTGACGTGCTCGGTGCGCACCGGCGACAGCGGCAGCGGCACTCCTCCACCCCTGGCGACGGAGTCGCGGTAGGTGTGCTGCAGCGTGTCGGCCCCGAGCTGTCCGCCGGAGGTGGCGATCGTGCGGGGTCGCGTCGTGATCCCGATGACCGGTGGCATCCGGCGATCATAGGGTGGCTTGCGGTTCACGCCGTCGCACGCGAACCTATGGGCGCCCGGTCGCCCCGTCTGCGGGGCGCGG
>JABAOE010005637.1_pt2 | contig 14314 bp, 11 predicted proteins | sample 7062141 | NCBI WGS metagenome assembly JABAOE01 (sample SAMN14538627, study PRJNA623070) | marine sediment metagenome | biome: marine biome [ENVO:00000428]; feature: marine pelagic biome [ENVO:01000023]; material: deep marine sediment [ENVO:00002113] | place: India: Gulf of Khambhat ... | reverse complement strand
TCCTCGGGGTTCTGGTCGGTGACGCGCGCGGTCCCGCGCACGTCCTGCAGCGCGGCCAGGATGCCGTCGGGTGTCGCGCCCATCTTCTTGAGGATGCCGGCCGCCTCGCCGCTCCCGCGCGCGAGGGTCAGCAACAGGTGCTCGGTCGACAGGTAGTCGTCGCCGAACTCCTTGATCGCCTTCTCGGCACGGTCGAGCAGCTCGGTCAGCCCGCGCGACGCGCCCGGTTGGGCTCCGCCACTCACCTGAGCGACCTGAGAGAGCCGCTCGCGGGCAGCACGGGCCACCGCACGGGGTTCCGCGCCGATGCGCTGCAACACCGGGCCGACCACGCCCTCGTCCTGCTCGACGAGGCTCGCCAGCAGGTGGAGAGGGCGGACTTCGGGATGCTTCAGTTCCACGGCCAGCCGCTGGGCCCGCTGCAGCGCCTCGCCGGATTTGATCGTCAGTTTGTCCATTTGCATGGGGGGGTCCTCACATGAATTCGCCCGTTTTGTTGGGATCGCGCGGGGCGAATGTCAAGGTCGTGAGGCCGGTTCGCCTTTATTTCGAGTCGAAACGGCAGGTCACGATCATCCCCGGTGTCGTCTCGAGCGGGATCTCGACGAACCGGAGAGTCTCGCTACGCAGCGTCTCCCAGAGGTTGCCCGAGATCGTGCCACGCAAGCGACCCTCGAGAGCGCCGTCGTCAATCCGGAGGGCCAACGGAGCCGACAAAGAGAAGTCGCCGCTCACGCGGTCCTGGGTGTGAACGCCGAGCACGGAAAGCACGACGACGTCGGTCTGCTCCAGCGCCTCCCGGTAGTCCAGTCGCTCCGGGGTCCCGAAGCTCACCGTGTCGTTGCCGAACGGGACGGGCGTGGGCTCGAGGCCGAGACGTCGCGCGTACTTGAGGTTCAGGATCGGCTGTACCAGACGACCGCTCTCGATGAAGGTGCAGGGCGCTGCGGGGAGCCCGAAGCCGGTAAACCGGTATGAGCCTCCCCGGTAGGGCTTGAGCGGATCGATCGAGAGGCCGATATCCTTGCGTAAGCTGGCGCGTCCGGAGCGGAACCCCGCGCGATCGAACGCGCTTTCGTCGTGGGCCACGGCGGAGCCGTCCAGGTTCTGCATCAACGTGCCGAGCACGTAGTTCTCGACGACACGGGGGTGCAGCAGCACGGCGTGCGTCCCGCCGGGCAGGGGAGCGACCTCGCGCCGCGCGAGGGCGGCCGTCTCCATCAGCGCCGACAACCTGGACTTGAAGTCCTCGTCGCTCTCCGCACGCCGCGCCGAGAACCCGTCGCCGATCTCGCCGTCGATCGAGACGAACCAGCCGAACGTGGTTCCCCGGCTCGTCACGTCGAGACCCGCCGACGTGCGCAGGTGCGTTTCCGCCGTGCCGGCCGAGAAGGAGCCGCTCCAGGTGTCCGACCCGGCGGCGGCGACCGCGTCGCGGATCCAGCCCAGCCGATCGCCGATGCACCCGGTATCGCCGCCGGCGATCGCCGCGGTCGCTTCGTCGTACAGCTGCACCTCGGGGAATTCGGCCGGGCCGAGCACATGAGCCGCATCCTCGTCGTCGTACGCCGTCCGGCGCGCCTCCTCGAACGCGCGGCGCGGGTCCTGGTGCCGTTCCAGTCTCCCGCGACACACCAACCCGTCGCTCCACACGAGCAGGTAGGTCACGCTGCTCGCCTCGGCCAGCGAGAGCGGCGCGTGCGCGTTTCCTGTCTCGCGATCCTTGATGCCCAGCGACAACTGCCGGCTGGCGCTGGAGTGGGCCTGCCAGTGCGAGACCGTCACGCCGTCGACGGAGAGCGACTCGATCGCGTCGACGATCGGCTCGAGCTTCATTCGCGACCGCCCAACCGGACCGATTCGTGCGGCTCCAGGACGAGGAAGTAGTGGCTGCCCCCGCTCGACGGGACCTGCTGGCCCCATTTACCGCAATAGCCGATGGCATCGAGAAGCAGCGGGCCGAACGCCTCGCGCACCGATTGAAGCGCGCCGAACATCGACCCCGAGAAGATCGCCGGCTTGTATAGCGTCGCCCCGCGCTCGTCCAGGTCGTAGATCGCCTTGCACTGGAACACGAAGTCGCCGCCGGCCGTGTTGACCTGCCCGCCGGTGTACCCCGACAGGTAAGCGACCTTCGGGTGGCGTCGAAAGACGCCCGCCTCGAGCAACAGCTGGCGCACCTCCTCCGGCCCGTAGTCCTCGAAGCGGCCGTCCGCCTCGAGCGGCTCGCTGGACTCGATCCGGATGTTCGTCATGCGCGGTTGCGGTGCGTTGCGGTAGGACTCCGCCCGACCCGATCCGGTGAGACGCACGCCCGCGCTCGGCGCCGACCACGGATCGGAGAGCGCATCGGCGAGTCTCCCGTCGCGGACGATCACGGCGCGTTCGCGACGAACGCCGTTGGCACTGAACGGTTGCCAGGCGTGATCCCCGGCGACCGGTTCGTCCACGATCGAGATCGTTTCGGGTCCGACCGTCTCTCCGACCTTGAACCGCCCCTCCTTGGCGAGGATCGACGAGCGAAAACCGTCGGCCTCGCTGGCGTGTCCGAACGCCTCGTGGGCCAGCCCCTTGGCCAGCGCGTAGTCGATCACGAGCGGGAAGCTCCCCGCCGGGTGCGCCGGGGCATCGGGCAGCGCGGTCGCCAGCCGGGCCGCCTGCTCCGCGCGGGTCAGGAACAAATCCACCCGGTCGTCGTCGAACGCGAGGCCGGGGTCGGGGGAAAAGAGCGTCGCCGAGACGCCGTGCCGTCCGGCGTCGCCGGATCCGGTCGCACGCAGGCTCAAGACGCAGCGCGGCATGGCGAACAACACGTCGCTGCCGTCGTCCCGGAAGATGCGCCACGCGTCGAGCTCGCTACGGAACGAGACGCTCAGGGTCGGGCCGGGAACGCGTCCGACAATCTCTTCTTCGAGCTCGACCAAGCGCGACGAAACGGCGGCCAGATCGACGTTCCCGAAAGCGACGGGGTCCATCGGGACCTCGCGGCCCTGCAACGGTTCGAGGTCGACCGCATCCGCGCGCTCCAGGCCGAGCCGCTCGCCGGCATGCGCGGTCGTGATCACGCGATCGAGCAGCGCGACGGCCTGGTCGGGTTCGAAGTCGTCGCGACTGGCGAGCGCGACGTGGCCGTCCCCGCTGATCACCTGGGCGCCGTGCCCCGCGAGCGTGGTCGCCGCCGTGGACTCGACCCGGCCCTGGCGAACCACGGTCCATTTGGAGTCACGGATCTGGGTGCGCCAGATCAGCCGGATTCCGGCACCGCGGGCCCGGCGCGCCATCTCCGCGCCCAGCGCGGTGAGATCTTCGAGGGGTCGGAGCACCCGCGGAGTCTACGCCAGGCGCCTCCCGCAGGACAGAGCGATCAGTCGACGGTGATGGCCCCGCTGACGCAGTTGTCCACGCAGATCCAGCAAGAGGTGCACTTCTGCTGATCGACGACGGTGGTGCGGCCGCCGTCGTGTTCGAGGACGTCTTCGGGGCAGACCATCTCGCAGCAACCCGTGTTCTCGCAGAGGTCGTAGTCGATGCTGACGGACATGGGGGGTCTCCTTCGAACGCGGAACGTCGTTCTATCCCGAATCTAGGTTCGCGGAAGAACCCGGGCAAACCCGCTCTGGAAGCGGCCCCGGGCGGGGGAGTATGCTGCGGGGCGCGGGGCCGGGAAACCCGAGACTGGACACGGATTTGGCCGATTCGATACGCAGCGGGCTGGAACGGGCCGAGGAGGAACGCCTCGCCCCGTGGGCCCTGCGCTCACGCGACGCCACCCGGCGTTTCGCGATCGAGGATGCCGGGCGCGCGTTCGACTACCGGACCGCCTACCAGCGCGACCGCGACCGGATCGTCTACAGCCGCGCGTTCCGGCGTCTGCGTCAGAAGGCGCAGGTCGGCATCCTGCCCGATTACGAGGACCACCGGCGCAACCGGCTGACGCACACGCTCGAGGTCACACAGCTCGCGCGCACGCTCGGCCGGGCCCTGCGGCTCAACGAGGACCTCGTCGAGGCCGTCGCGCTGGGTCACGACCTCGGGCAGCCGCCGTTCGGTCCGATCGGAGAGCGCACGCTGGACGCCCTGCTGTCGGGCAAGCTCGACGGCCGGGGCGGACCCGGGCTCGGCGACCTCGGCGGGTTCGACCGGGCGTGGCAGAGCCTGCGCGTCGTCGATCGTGTCGAGAAACGCTACGAGCACCCGGGTCTGAACCTCTCGGACGCGGTCCGCGAGGGGATCTTCAAGAGTGGTGCGGGGACACCCTCCACGGAGGATCCGGGCGACGGGCTTCGTCCCGGCGTCGCCGCAGCGTTCGAGGTCCAGGTCGTCAAGCTCGCCGACCGGATCGCGCCGGCCCTCCACGACCTGGACGACGCCCTGCAGGCCGGCGCGGTCGATCTGGAGCGGATCGAGGCCCTCCGGGGCGTGCGCCAGCTCATGGACAAGCTCGGGCCGGCCTACCCGGCGCGGCGCAGTCGTTTCATGCGTGCAAACGCGATCCATCGCGGCTTGATCCATCTGCTGGTGACGGCCGCCGTGGTCGAGACCGGTCGCGTGCTCGAGCGGTTCGCCGCCGATCACGCGATCGAGGAACACGACCGCTTCCTCGCCGTGCGCGACGAGGCGGTGCGCGGTAACGAGGTGTTGCTTCCGAGCCAGGCGGACCGGGTGCTCGGCGAGATCGAGGGGTTTCTCGTGGCGCATGTCGGGCGCGGCCGCGCCGCCGACCAGGCCGAGGCCCAGGGCAAGCGCGTCCTCACGGGCCTGTTCACGGCCTACTACGCGGACCCCACGCTGCTCGACGACCACGTGCTCATCCGGTTCAAACAGGTCGCCGGCGCGCCGTACCTGCGCGACGTGGCACGCGAGAACGTCGAGTCCGTCGTCACACGGCTCTACCGCGGTGACAGCCGCTTCGTTCGGTTGCTGGCCGATCACCTGGCCGCGATGACCGACGCCTTCGCCGTGACCGAGCACGCGCGACTGACCGAGATCGGCGCCGTCCCGATCCCCAGCGCCGAACAGCTGCGCCGCGAGCAGCCCTGATCGGTCCTATAATGGTTGGCTCAGGTCCGCACCCATCGAGGACGACATGCTCGACCAACGCCTGCGCGACACCGATCCCGAAATCGCCGAAGCGCTCGACCACGAGGCGCAGCGGCAGCACCACGGCCTGGAGCTGATCGCTTCCGAGAACTTCGTCAGCGAGGCGGTCCTCGAGGCGATGGGCTCCGTGATGACCAACAAGTACGCGGAGGGTTATCCCGGGCGACGTTACTACGGCGGCTGCGAGGTGGTGGACGTCGCCGAGCGGCTCGCGCGCTCGCGCGCCAAGGAGCTGTTCGGCGCCGAGGCGGCCAACGTGCAGCCGCACTCCGGGAGCCAGGCCAACCAGGGCGTCTATTTCACCGTGCTGGAGCCGGGGGACACCGTGCTGGGCATGGACCTTTCGCACGGCGGGCACCTGACACACGGCCACCCGCTGAACCTCTCGGGCATCCTCTACAACATCGTCCCGTACGGCGTACGGCGCGACGACGAACAGATCGACTACGAGGCCCTCGCCAAGCTGGCCGCCGAGCACAAGCCGAAGATGATCGTCTGCGGTGCCTCCGCCTACCCGCGCACGATCGACTTCGAGCGCATCGCCGCGATCGCGACGGAGAACGGGGCCGTGACGATGGCCGACATCGCGCACATCGCGGGGCTCGTCGCGACGGGACGGCACCCCAGCCCGGTGCCGCACTGCGAGTACGTGACCACGACGACGCACAAGACGCTGCGCGGCCCCCGGGGCGGCCTGATCATGACCAGGAAGAAGCTGGCCAAGAACCTCAACCGCATGGTCTTCCCCGGTCTGCAGGGCGGGCCGTTCATGCACATCATCGCGGCCAAGGCGGTGGCGTTCAAGGAGGCGCAACAGCCGGAGTTCGCCGAGTACACCGACCGCGTGATCGCGAACGCGGCGAAGCTCGCCGAGGAGATGGCCGGGCACGGCTACCGCATCGTCTCCGGCGGCACGGACAACCACCTGTTCCTGGTCGACGTCTTCTCGAAGGGCATCACCGGCAAGGACGGCGAGGAGGCGCTCGAGAAGGCCGGCATCACGGTCAACAAGAACACGATCCCGTTCGACGAGAACCCGCCGATGGTGGCCAGCGGCCTGCGCATCGGCACGCCCGCGGTGACGACGCGGGGCATGGATACCGATGCGATGGTGCAGGTCGGCGAGTTCATCGCCCGCGGTCTCGCGGCGCGCGAGAACGAGACCGAGCTGGCGGCGATCCGCGAGGGTGTCGCCCGCTTCGCCGCCGACTTCCCGCTCTACCCGTCCCGCCAGCCTGCCCAAGCCTGACCCGGTGACCGACCTCGAAGCGTTCTTCGCCCCCGGCGGCCCGCTGGATGCGTCGCATCCGGCTTACCGGCACCGCAGCGGCCAGGCCGCGATGGCCTCGCTGGTCGCGGAGACGCTGGAGTCGGGTGGCCGTGCGCTGATCGAGGCGGCGACCGGAACGGGCAAGACGCTGGCCTACCTGGTCCCGGCGCTCGCTTCCGGCCGGCGTGTGATCGTCTCCACCGGGACCAAGAACCTCCAGGATCAGATCTGGAATCAGGAGATCCCGCTTCTCTCGCGCCATGCCGGGATGGAGGTGCGCGCCTGCGTGATGAAGGGCCGCGACAACTACCTCTGCCGTTACCGGCTGGCGGAGTTCGAGCGCGAGCCGCTGCTGTCCGATCTCGAGGAGGCCAAATGGGTCGGCGCGATCTCCGAGTGGAGCCGCACGACCGAGACCGGCGACCGCGCCGAGATCGCCGAGCTGCCCGATCGGCTCAAGCTGTGGCGCGACGTCAACGCCCGCGCGGACACCTGTACCGGGTCGCGCTGCCCGGAGTTCGAGTCCTGCTGGTTGACGCTGCTCAAGCGCAGGGCCGAGGACGCGCAGATCATCGTCGTCAACCACCACCTGTTCTTCGCCGATCTCGCGCTGCGTTCGGCGTTCGGCGCGGTGCTGCCGGACTACGACACGGTGATCTTCGACGAGGCGCACCTGCTCGAGGAGATCGCGACGCTCTATTTCGGCGCGCAGGTCAGCTCGACCCAGGTCGAGGAGCTCGCGAAGAGCGCGGAGAAGCTCGCGGCGCGTCACGGCGGCCCGTCCAAGGGGGGTGGTGGCGCCGCGGCTCTGCGTGTCGCGGCGAAGGAGTTCTTCGCGCCGCTGCGCGAGCGGCTGCGCGCCAACACCGGCCGCGCGACCTTCGCCGCGCCGCGCCACGGCGGGATCGATCTCGAAGTCGAGTGGGCGATGCTGTGCGAGACGCTCGATGACGTCGTCCGGCAGGCCGAGCGCGTGCAGAAGAAATCGGAGGTCGTCGATGCGATGCCGCGTCGTGTCGACCAGCTCCGCGAATCGCTGGAGCGAATCCTCGATCGCGACGACTCCTCGTTCGTCTACGGGATGGAGCTGCGCGGTCGAGGGGCGGTGACGCTCACGGCGCAACCCGTCGACGTGGCCGATTCGTTGCGTTACGACCTGTTCGAGCCGCTGCACGCCTGCGTGTTGACCTCCGCCACCCTGGCGGTCGACGAGGCGTTCGACTTCTTCGAGCGACGGCTCGGGGTCGACGACGCCGAGAGCCGCATCGTCGACTCGTCGTTCCGCTGGAGCGAGCAGGCGGTGCTGTACCTGCCCGACGGCGTCCCCGAGCCTCGCGACCCCGGATTCGTTCCACGTGTGGTCGAGGAGATCGATCGGTTGGCGGAGATCACATCGGGCCGTGGCTTCGCGTTGTTCACGTCCTACGCGAATCTGCAGCAGGCGGCGGAGCTCCTGCGGGAGACCGGGCGCTGGAGGCTGATCGTCCAGGGAGAGGGGAGCAAGGTCGCGCTGGTCGAGAAGTTCAAGGAAACGCCCGACGCGCTGCTGCTGGGCACGACCTCCTTCTGGCACGGCGTGGACGTCCCGGGCGAGGCGCTCTCGCTCGTCGTCGTCGACAAGCTGCCGTTCGACGTCCCCAGCGATCCGTTGATCGCCGCGCGGATCGAGCGCATCCGTGACGCCGGCGACAACCCGTTCATGGCCTATCAGGTGCCGCTCGCCGTGCTGGAGCTGAAACAGGGGCTCGGTCGGTTGTTGCGCCGCGAATCCGACCGCGGCGTGCTGGCGGTGATGGACCCGCGCCTGCGCTCGCGGCGTTACGGTAAGATCTTCCTGCGTTCGCTGCCGCCGTACCCCGTGGTTCACGATGTCGAGCGCGTGCGCGATTTCTTTGCGCCCCCGGCATGAAGGACGACCGATGATTGCGTACCGATCAAAAGCACCGATCTTCTGCATGGCGATGATCGCGCTGGCCGCGTGCGGCGGCTCCGAAGACCCGGAGACGATGCCAACGGAACGATCCGAGGTGGACATGGACCCGAAAGCCGTTGAACTCGCGCAACGCTTCCTGCTGATCGACACGCACATCGACGTGCCGTACCGTCTGAACGATCATCCGGAGGACATCGGCGAGCGCACCGAATCGGGAGACTTCGATTTCCCGCGAGCGATTGCCGGTGGACTCGACGTCCCGTTCATGTCGATCTACGTTCCGGCGGACTACCAGGAGAGCGGCGGTGCCAAGGACTTCGCCGATGAGATGATCTCCATGGTGGAGAGCATCGCGTCCGAGCATCCGGACAAGTTCACGATGGTTCGCAGCGCCGACCAGGCGGCGGCGATGGCTGGTACCGGAAAGATCGGTTTCGCGATGGGCATCGAGAACGGCGCCGCGATCGAGGGCGACCTCACCAACCTGAAGCACTTCTTCGACAGGGGAGTGCGCTACATCACGCTGACTCACTCCGAGAACAACCACATCTGCGACTCGTCCTACGCCGACGAACGCCGGTGGAACGGTCTCAGCCCGTTCGGCCGCGAGCTGATCGCGGAGATGAACGCGATCGGGATGCTCGTCGACATTTCCCACGTCTCCGACGCCACCGCCGAGCAGGTACTCGAGCTGACCTCCGCACCGGTGATTGCCTCGCACTCCTCTTGCCGTCACTTCACACCGGACTGGGAACGCAACATCGGCGACGAGCTGATCGTCGCTGTGGGTCGGAACGGCGGTGTGGTCCAGATCAACTTCGGTTCGTCGTTCCTCCGCGAGGATGCGCAGAAGCAGGGCAGCGCGTACTGGGCCGCCATGGGGGCCTACGTCAACGAGCACCAGCTCGACCCAGGCTCCGAGGAGCTGGCCGCTTGGAACGAATCCTACTGGGCGGACAAGACCAGGATCTACGCCGATGTAAGCGACGTCGCGGATCACATCGACCGCGTGGTCGAGCTCGCCGGCATCGATCACGTCGGGATCGGGTCGGACTACGACGGAGTCGGTGACTCGCTGCCCACGGGACTCAAGGACGTCTCGCAGTATCCCAACTTGATCGCGGAGCTGCTCGAGCGCGGCTACAGCGAGGAAGACATCGAGAAGATCTGCTCCGGAAACCTGATGCGGGTCTGGCGCGAGGCCGAGCGCATCGCCGCCGGGGGCTGACGCTTACTCGTCGTCGCCCTCCTCCTCTTCCTCGTCTTCATCCTCCGCACCTTCCGGCAACGGCAGCTCCCAGTCCGGCAGCTCGCGGCTGTCGGTCAACAGGAAATGGTCGAACCAGCGCATCATGCGCCGCGTGTAATCGTCGCGCGACGCGGCACGCCGATTCCCGTGCGGCTCGCCGGGATAGCGGATGTAACGCACCGGGGTCTCGCCGATCAGCTTCAGGGCGCGGTAGAGCTGCAGGCTCTGCGCCGGATGCACGCGCGTGTCGGCCTGGCCGTGGGCGATCAGCAGCGCGGTGCGCGATTTCTCCGCGTGGTACACCGGGCTACGCTCGAGGCTGAACTGCCACTTCGTCCAGGGGTCGAAAAGCGTGTGCACCGCGACGTCTTCCTTGGGGATCTCGGTCGTGAGCCCTTTGCTGACCTTGTTGCTGATGCCGACGAACATCACGCCCGCGCGGAAGCGCTCGGTGTAGTAGGTCGAGCACCAGGCGGTCGCGTAGCCGCCGTAGGAGCCGCCGGTGATGCCCACGCGTTCCCTGTCCGCAACCCCGATGGCGACGAGGTGATCGACCGCGTCGACCAGATCGTCGAATTCGGCCCCGGCGGCGTCCCCCTGGCCGAGCTTGGAGAACGCCACGCCGCGTCCGGTGCTGCCGCGGTAGTTGGGGTAGAACACGGCGTACCCCTTGGCCGCGGCGAGCTGTCCGGGGCGTGAATAGGAGCTCACCCAGCCGTTGACAACGTGGCTCTCGGGGCCGCCGTGAACGATCAGGATCAACGGTGCGGAGGCGCTCCCGTCGAGCGGATGGATCAGGATGCCCTCGAAGCGCAGGCCGTCGCGGGCCTCGACGGACAAGACTTCCTGCTTGGCCAGCGCCACATCCGCGAGCCACGGGTTGCTGTCCGTCAGTCGACGCGGACGGTCTTCGTCGTGGCCCATGACGAACACTTCGCGAGGGTGCGCCGCGCTCTCCGCGCCGAACGCAACCGACCGACCGTCCTCGGCCAGGGAGAGGGACCGCGGTATCGGCCGCCCGTCGGACCCGTTCGAGGCGTAGATCACCTCGCTCTCACCTGTGAGCGTGACGTCGCCGAGCGTCGCCTCGACGCCCGTGTCGGCCACGAACATGACGGTGTCCTCATCCTGCCAGACGATCGAGCTCACGTGAGCCTCGAGGTCCGGCATCAGGTCGCGCAGTGCGCCGCCTTCGGTCGCGCTGCCGACGAGCAACCTGCCTTGCTGAGGATCGTTGGGGTCGGCCGCGGAGATCATCGCGACGTGTTTGCCGTCGGGACTCCAGGCCAGGGCTCCGAGCTTGCCCTCGTTGTTCAGTTCCGCAAGGGTGGAACCGTCCGCGGCCGAGACGATGCGGACCTTTTGCTCCATGTAGCGGTCGTCGATCAGCGGGCGCGGGGCGACGGAGAGCGCCAGACGTTCACCGTCCGGCGCCCACTCGAGTTGAACTGCGGATCCGTCCACCTCGAGCGCGACCGGGTCGCTCTCCTCCGTCTCCTCGCCGGGCGTCGCCACGGAAGGTTCGAACGGCGGCATGTCCGCGATCCACAGACGACGGTGTCGCCAGTCTTCCTCGAAGACTTCCTGTGTATAGCCTTTCTTCTTGGCCTTCTTGCGTGCCTCGTCTTCCGGCTCGAGCGCCAGGAACGCGAGGCGCTTTCCGTCGGGCGACACGCGGTAGCTCTCGATCCTACTATCGAAGGTCAAAAGACGCCGTGATTCGCCACCGCCGACAGGGATGGCCCAGAGCGACGGGTGCTCGTCGTCGTCCCGCTTCGCGAGGTAGGTCAGCATCGTCCCGTCGGGCGTGAAGCGAAAAGCCGAGGGCCCGACCTTGCCCGAGACATAGACGCGATCCGTGCTCCCGTCCGACGCCACGATGCGAAGCTCCGTGCGTGCGGGACCGTTGTCGTCGTGTCCGGGTCTGCGTGGCACGCTCAGCCCGTAGGCGACGAGGGCGCCATCCGGTGACATCACGACCGAACCGACGGTGCGGATGGCCGCGATCTGTTCAAAGGTCAGCCCTTCGCTCGCTGCCACGCACGTGGCGGCCAGAGTCAGAGCGAACGGGACGAGGATCAGCCGTTTCATCGGGACTCCTTCGTGTTGCAAAAAAGCTAGAATACCCCGATGCGTGATCGAAAGGGTATCCGTCTGTGGCCGCTGGGACTGATCCTCGCGCTGGCAAGCGGCGCGGTCGCGCTGACCTGGATCGCCGCGCTCGGCCGCCAACGTCAGGACCGAGTCCTGTACACGGGGATGACCCTGATCTTCGCGGTGTTCGCCCTCTTCCTCTGGTTCCTTCTCTTCTCCCGTCTTCGCTGGCGCACCCGGCTGAGCGGTCTGCTGATCGTCGCGATCGTCGCCGCGGGGGCGTACTTCACGGTCCGCGTCGAGGCCGTCAGCGGGGATCTGGTGCCGCAGTTCCGCTGGGTCTGGTCGGAGCCTCATGACGCCCGGCTGGCCGACCTGGAGCCGGGAGCGATCGATCCGGAGAGCCGCCGGGTCCGGTCGGACCACGATTTTCCCGGCTATCTCGGGGCCGACGCCGACGGGACCGTCGACGGCGTGAGGCTGGACCGCAACTGGGCGGCCAGCCCGCCGCGGGAGATCTGGCGCCGCGAGATCGGCTCCGGCTGGTCGGGGTTCGCGATCGCCGGCGACTTTGCGGTCACCCAGGAACAGCGGGGAGACGAGGAACGGACGACCTGCCACGACCTGCGCAGCGGCGAGGTCCTGTGGTCGCACGCCGAGTTGGTTCGCCACGAGGAACCCTTGGGCGGGCCCGGGCCGCGGGCGACGCCGGCGATCGACGGCGAGCGGGTTTTTTCAATGGGCGCGACCGGGATCCTCAACGCGCTCGACCTCCAAACCGGGGAGCGGCTGTGGCGCGTCGACGTCGCGCTGACCGCGGGTGTCGGGCGGCCGATCTACGGCTTCGCCGCGTCGCCGGTCGTCCAAGGGGATCGGGTGATCGTGGTCGCCGGGGGCAACCGGGGACGCTCGCTGTACGCCTTCGACAAGACCACCGGCGAGGTGGTCTGGTCCGGCGGCAACGCGCCGTACGGGTACGCGACGCCGGTCGTCGGCACCGTGGCGGGCGTCGAGCAGTGGGTCGCGCTCAGCGAGGGTTCCGTCAACGGGATCGACGCGGCGGACGGGACCCTGCTGTGGTCCCAGGCGTGGCCGCAGCCGACCGAGCACACGGTTCAGCCCAAGCTGCTGTCCGGCGACCGCGTGCTCGTCTCCAGCGGCTACGGGGTCGGCGCCAAGATGTATCGCCTGAAAGCCGGCGACAGTGGCATCGACGTGGACATCCTCTGGGAGAGCATCCGGTTGAAGGCGAAGTTCAGCGACTTCGTCATCCGGGAGGATCACGTCTACGGTCTCGACGATGGGATCCTGACGGCCGTGGCACTCGACGACGGCAGCCGCGCGTGGAAGAAGGGACGCTACGGCCACGGGCAACTCCTGCTGGTCGACGATCTGCTGCTGATCCTGGCCGAGGACGGCTCGGTCGCTCTCGTCGAGGCGCGACCGGACGAGTACGTCGAGCACGGGCGCATCCCGGTCCTCGAGGGCAAGACCTGGAACCATCCCGCGCTGGCCGGTTCCTCGTTGCTCGTGCGTAACGCTCAGGAAGCGGTGCTTCTAGAACTGGCTCTCGAATAGGCCGGCTGTTATCGTGGCCGGCCATGCCGAAGAACCGCAAGAAAGAAAAAGACAAGAAAAAGAAGAAACGAAAGCAGGCGAAGGAGGTCGTCCGGGACCGCCACCTGCTCTACTCGGCCTCGGTCCAGTCGGCCGACGCCGATCTCGATTTCTTCCAGCGCGTTTACAAGCGCAAGCGCGGTAAGCGCTTCACGACTCTCCGCGAGGACTTCTGCGGGACCGCGCTGCTCGCGTGCGAGTTCGTCAAGCGCGGTCCGAGGAATCGCGCGATCGGGATCGACCTCGATCGACCGACCCTCGACTGGGGGCGCGGGCGTTACCTGCCCGCGCTGGGCAAGGCGGCGGAACGGTTGACCCTCATCGAAGGCAACGTCCTCGATCCGGGGCATCCCAAGGCCGAGGTCGTTGCCGCCCTGAACTTTTCCTACAGCGTGTTCAAGACGCGCGATCCGCTGCGCGGGTACTTCGCCGCCGTCCGCAAGGCGTTACTCCCAGGGGGCCTCTTCTTCCTGGATGCCTTCGGTGGGACCGAGGCGATGGACGAAGACGAGGAAGATCGCAAGATCCCGTCATCGACCGCATTCGACGGGACGAAGATCCCCAAGTTCACGTACGTCTGGGAACAGGCTGCCTTCAACCCGGTGAACCACGACATCCTGTGCCACATCCATTTCAAGCTCGCGGACGGAGCCCGCCTGCGGCGAGCGTTCACCTACGACTGGCGACTGTGGACCCTGCCCGAGCTCCAGGAGCTGATGCTCGAGGCCGGCTTCGCCGATGCCGAGGTCTACGTCGAAGGCTGGGACGACGAGGAGGACGACACCGACGGGATCTTCCGGCGCCGCAAGCGGTTCGAGAACCAGAGCGGCTGGGTCGCCTACGTCGTCGGCCTGACCTGATCCAAAAAAGTGGCCGCGCCCGGCAGCGCGGCCGTGCTCCGAGACCGAGACACCGGAGGGGTCAGCCCCGGCGCCTCTGGGAGAACCGTACTCAGTCGCCCCAGATCGTGGAGTCGGTCCACAGGGTCGAGTCCGTCCACAAGGTCGAGTCGCTCCAGAGGGTCGAGTCGCCCCAGATCGTGGAGTCGCCC
>JABAOE010004389.1_pt5 | contig 14318 bp, 15 predicted proteins | sample 7062141 | NCBI WGS metagenome assembly JABAOE01 (sample SAMN14538627, study PRJNA623070) | marine sediment metagenome | biome: marine biome [ENVO:00000428]; feature: marine pelagic biome [ENVO:01000023]; material: deep marine sediment [ENVO:00002113] | place: India: Gulf of Khambhat ... | reverse complement strand
TGATTATGAACGCTTATCAAAATCTTGTGCGACCTGTGCCAAATGTAATTCGGTGTGTCCAGTTTATGATGTGTTTCAGACAGAGGACATGAGTTCCCGCGGGTGGTTTGAGATTGTCACCGCTCGGGATTATAGCTACCTGAAATCCAAGCGGGTGGTGGAAGCCTGCCTGAATTGTAAATCCTGTCGAACGATCTGTCCCGCTGACGTTGATGTTGCAGACCTCATTTTGCAACGGCGGGCCGAAAACCCCAATCGAATAGCGGGCTGGATATTCGCTTTGCACGCACGCCCAAGAATTTTTGAACCCCTGTTGAAGATGGCGGCCTGGTCTCAACCCCTTTGGGATCGCCCTCTTCTCCGGAGGCTCCTCGCGGTATTGACGCGTCCCATTCTTCGTCGGCTTGCACAGAGTGCAAAAATTCCGCCCGATTTGTTGCTTCCTCGGTTGGCTAAACGGCATCTTCGCGATCGATACCCTGAATTATGCAAGACCGATCACCTCCAAAGGGCAAAAGTGGCCTATTTCCATGGATGCGCGGCTAATTATTTAAACGATGGTGTCGGAAATGCTATGTTGGAATTGTTACGCCGTCGTGGGGTTGAAGTGGCCTTGCCACCTCAACGGTGCTCCGGAACCCCGATTGAAACCTACGGCTATCGGGATTTAGTAAAAGAAGGGGCGCGAGAAAATTTACATCACCTCGCACCCTTTGAGGTGATCCTTACGAGTTGTGCGTCCTGCACATTAAGTCTGAAGGATTATACCCGACTCTTTCACAACCAACCTGAAGAAGCTGCTGCGGAAAACCTCGCCCGTCGCGTGAAACACATTTCGGAATATCTCGTTGAGCAAGGTCTGTCAATTTCTGATCGAGAGTTGGGATTGGCGGAAAAGAGGGGCGGAGGGCGAAGAGTGACCTACCACTCCTCGTGTCATCTTCGAGCTGCGGGAGTGACGAAAGCACCACGCCAACTGCTGGCCCGACTCCCGGGATTCACCTATGTTGAAATGCAGGATGCCGATCGATGTGCAGGCGGGGCCGGGACCTATATCATCAAGGATAATGAAAGTTCTCAGCGGATTTTCCAACGTAAAAAACAGGCTATTGCCCAATCTCAAGCTGACGTTGTCGCGACAAGTTGTCCGGCTTGTATGATTCAATTACAGAATGGTCTTCAGGGGAAGGTAACCGTTAAGCATTTGGCAGAATTAGTGAATGAGGCTCAGCCGTGAGTGGGGCAGGATGCGAAAAATCTTGTACCCCTTTGATCCATAAGGAAGTGAGGGAATCATGATTAAGGTGCTTATCTTTGGGCAAACGCTTCGTGATGCGATCGATGAACAGGAAATTGAGTGTGACCTGGCAGAACCAATGACGGTACGGTCCTTATTTGATTTCCATTCGGAACGCTTTCAACCCATCCGACACTTTCTGAATTCCAGCCAGTTAATGATTACTGTCAACCAAAAAGTTTCAACATTGGAAACTCAAGTTAAAGATGGTGATACTATTAAGTTGACACACCAGTTTCATGCGGAACACGAAGGCATGATGTGGCATAATCCGTAGACCCTTTTTACCCCTGTCACCCCTTCGACCTCCTGCAACTCATTTCTACGGTGTGGTGACCGGAGCAGTGTCCCCCAGCGCTTGCATATGACGAAATTTTTCGTCCCGCTGAGTCAGGAGGGCTTTTGGAGAAAGTTCCTCTAAGTGACTGAGGTGGGTTCCCACTGATTCGGAAAGGCGAGCGGCCATGGTCTCGATGTCATGATGGGCTCCACCGAGTGGCTCCGGAATGACTTCATCAATTATTCCAAGTTGGAGGAGTTCGTGCGCCGTCATTTTGAGTGCGGAAGCGGCCTCTGAGGCTTTGGAGGCGTCGTTCCACAAAATCGCGGCACACCCCTCAGGAGAAATGACAGAATAGATAGAATGTTCGAGCATGATAATTCGATCAGCAATTCCCAAGGCCAGTGCTCCTCCACTCCCACCTTCGCCGATGACAAGGGCAATAATAGGGGTTTGTAACCTTGACATCGTCATGAGGTTTCGGGCAATGGCTTCGGCCTGACCGCGTTGCTCGGCATCAACCCCGGGATACGCTCCGGGGGTATCGATGAACGTAATGATGGGCCGTTGAAATTTTTCGGCGAGCTTCATGAGTCGGAGGGCTTTTCGATAGCCTTCAGGATTCGCCATACCAAAGTTTCGCTTCATTCGCTCTTTCAGACTTTTTCCTTTTTCCTGTCCAATCACCATGACCGACGGTCCAGCCCAATGAGCGAATCCCCCAACGATGGCGAGGTCATCCCCAAAGAGGCGATCACCGTGAAGCTCAACAAAATTAGTGGTGATCAACCCGATATAGTCGAGGGTTGATGGACGTTGGGAATGTCGGGCTATTTGACTTCGTTGCCAGGGCGAAAGGTTGGTATACAGTTCAAGCTCGAGCTGAGTAAGGCGGGCTGTATGCTTCCTAATGGCTTCTTGAACGGATTGCTTTTTAGAGCCGGATTTTTTTAAACGGGCAATCCGCTCTTCTAGTTCCCGCAACGGTTTTTCGAACTCTAAATATTCTCTCACCTATCTCCTCCTGATCACCGAAAGCGGTTACTGTAAAATCGCGCATCCCTCCCCCAGGACTTGCTCAACTTCTTCCAAGAACTCAGTGCTGGGAAGAATTTTTTGATGGGAAATACCTGAGGTTTGAACCTGGAGGCGGGAAGCCAAATGAAATGTGAAGGTGACAGTGGTGGGGCCGGGGAAGCGTTGGAAAATCTTTTCAAGCTGAGATAGAGCATCTGGTTCCACCCTCGGTTCCTCCACAACCAGCATCACTTGTTTGACGTCTCGAGCTTGCAAATCGACCAAGGATTGCACGGCTGTGGCTTTCACCCTGGCTCCATTGTCCATCTGATCAACGGTTCCTGTCAACTGAATGAGCGCTTCAGGTTCAATGAGTTCCGAGCAGCTCTTGAACAAGTCCGGGAAAAGGATCACTTCAACCGTTCCTTGAAGGTCTTCTAACCGCACATAAGCCATCCGCTCGCCCTTTTTTGTTGTCAGATGCTTGATCGAAGAAATCACCCCACAAAGTTTTACTTCTTTACCTTCCCCACAGTCAGAGAGGGTTGTCGTTGAGCTTGTGGCAAACCGACGAATCGCTGTGGCATGTCGAGTCAGTGGATGGGCGGTAATATAAAATCCCGTCAATTCGCGTTCATATTTTAACAACTGATCTTGCGGCCATTCCGGAATATTGGGGAGGGGAAATCCACTTTGATCGGCCGAGGTCGATGGCGGGGCCACCGTCATGACGTCAAACAAACTGGTTTGCCCCTCACGATTCCTTCGTTGGACCCTGTTGGCTTCCTCCAGCGCAGTATCCATTATGAAATGGAGCTGAGAGCGAGCTGCCCCCAGCGTGTCAAAGGCGCCGACTTTGATGAGGCCCTCCAACACCCGTTTGTTCACTTTTTGCAAATCCAAGCGGCAACAAAAATCAAAGAAGGAAACAAAAGGCCCGCTCTGATTCCGGGTATCCAGGATACTATCGACGGCTGCCTCGCCAACATTTTTGATGGCGGCCAGTCCAAAGCGAATACCTTCGTTGGATACAGAGAAATCTTTTCCACTTTGATTGACATCGGGAGGAAGAATTTTAAGCCCCAGATCACGGCATTCGGTAAAATATCCAACCATTTTATCCGTGTTGCCCATTTCACTACTTAGAAGGGCGGCCATGAATTCCATGGGGTGATGAGCTTTTAAGTAGGCGGTTTGATAGGTCACAAGCGCATACGCAGCGGAATGAGACTTGTTAAAGCCATACCCCGCAAAATACGCAATTTGATCAAATAATTTTGAAGATTTTTTCTCGGGAATATGGTTTTTTTTGGCACCGGCAATAAACAGCTCCTTTTGTTGGGCCATTTCTTCAGGTTTCTTCTTGCCCATGGCCCGGCGAAGTAAATCGGCCTGTCCTAAGCTGAACCCAGCCAACTGATTCGCAATGGCCATCACCTGCTCTTGGTACACGATGACGCCATAGGTTTCTTTTAAAATTGGTTCTAGTTGGGGAGGGTTATACCCGATTTGGGAAGGGTCGCGTTTTCGTTTGATAAAATCTTCAACCATTCCGCTTTCGAGTGGACCGGGCCGAAATAGCGCAAGGATAGCAATGAGATCCTCAAAAGTTTCTGGTTTGATTCTCATCAACAAGTTTCTCATACCTGAACTTTCCAACTGGAAAATTCCGGTCGTCTTGCCAGTTGAGAGTAAGGCAAAGGTGGAAGGGTCATTCGGGGGCAATTGGTTCACGTCAATCCTATGGTCCTGTGATCCATTTGCTTGAATTAAGGCAACGGCCCGATTGATCATCGTGAGCGTTTTTAGACCCAGAAAATCAAATTTGACGAGCCCGATTTTTTCGACGTCAGTCATGGAATATTGAGTGACGATTTCATTGTTGCTCGTCTTGTAAAGCGGAACATGATCGATGAGTGGTTTTTCGGATATGACCACGCCGGCTGCATGGGTGGAAGCATGACGCGCCAACCCTTCAAGAGCCCTGGCCGTGTCCATCAACTCTTTCATCCTTTGTTCTTTGTCAACGAGTTCCTGGAGCCGGGGCTCCTGATTCAAGGCATCTTGAAGGGTGATATTCAACTGGGAAGGAACCAGCTTTGCGACTCGGTCAACTTCGGCATACGGCATGTCCATCACCCGCCCAACGTCGCGAATAGCGGCTTTTGCTCCTAAAGTTCCAAAAGTAATGATCTGGCAAACATGTTCTTCCCCATATTTGTCAATGACGTAATTGATGACTTCGCCCCGACGATCCATGCAAAAGTCCATGTCAATGTCGGGCATCGTGACACGTTCGGGGTTGAGAAAGCGCTCAAAGAGTAAATTGTAAACTAATGGATCAAGATCGGTGATCCGGAGGGCATAGGCCACCAAACTGCCGGCCGCCGAACCACGGCCCGGACCAACCGGAATCCCCCTTGAGCGAGCGAATTTGATGATATCCCAGACCACCAGGAAGTAGCCCGCATAGCCCATGGAAATCAAGACGCTGAGTTCCGCTTTGAGTCGTCGGGTATACATGTCTGAAGGGATCGCTGTTGGCCGTTCTCTCAATCGGGCAGCGAGTCCTTCCTCTGCCACCGTCTGAAGGAAATCGTCATGAGTGTGTCCCTCTGGGACCTGATAATGAGGAAGATGAGGAGTTCCAAAGGAGAAGGTGACATCGCATTGTTCGGCGATTTTGCAGGTATTCAAAACCGCAGAAGGCAGTTCAACAAAATCCGCAACCATTTCCTCGGTGGATTTCACATATAACTGGTTGGTATCAAAACGCATTCTGTTGGGGTCTTTAAGGGTTTTCCCGGTTTGCAGACAAAGCATGATTTCATGCGGGTGGGCGTCTTCTTTTTTCAAATAGTGGCAATCATTGGTGCCAGCGAGGGGAATCCCCAGTTTTTGGTGAATTTCGACGAGTCCCTGATTTGCGACCCGTTGATGGTCAAGGCCGTTGGCTTGAACTTCAAGGTAATAATGGTCCTTTCCAAAAATTGATCGGTATTCATCCGCAGTCTTAATGGCTCCCTTCATGTCCTGCTGTCCTATTAAATAAGGAATCTCCCCGCTGAGACACCCGGAGAGAGCAATCAGTCCATGGTGATACTCTTGCAGCAATTCTTTATCCATACGGGGTTTATAATAAAATCCTTCAAGGTAGGCTTTGCTTGAGAGCTTGATGAGGTTGTGGTAACCGGTTGGATTCGTCGCTAATAAGATCAAATGGTAGTATTCATTGTGAGCAAGTTGGCTATCTCGTTCTCGTCGGTTTCCTGTGGCCATATAGGCCTCACAGCCGATGATGGGCTTTACGCCATATTTATGAGCTTTTTGGTAGAACTCAATAGCCCCAAACATGTTGCCATGATCGGTCATGGCGACCGCAGGCATACCAAACGCGCTGACTTGCTTAAATAGAGGATCAAGCTGATTTGCGCCGTCGAGGAGACTATACTGAGTATGGAGGTGAAGATGAACGAATTGAGAGGGCACTCACTGTTTCCTTGGTTGCAAAATTCTAATGGGGGTCCGAAAGGAAGTCAACGGAAATTAGAAAGTTTAAAGTTCAAGGTTCCATGTGAAAGATACCGACAGCGAATTCTGCATTGTAATCTCTGACCTTGGATGTGATACGGACCACCTTATNNTCCCCAAAACATGGGGATAAGCTTGTGTATAAACCAACTGAGATGGGTGAAAAGAGTGGGTGGAATTTGAATTTAGCAGATTGCCCAATTTTTAGGCATTGTGGGCTTTGGAAATTATACCCCAATATTTGCTATCAAAGAATTTTTCGAAGCAAAATGAAAACACTATTTATTGCTTTACGAACTCTTTCACATTGCAAGATGACCGGATAAGTGGGAGTAAAGGTTCTTGGAAGGAGCCATGATACTAACCACCACACCAACAGTCGAAGGACAACGTATTAAGGATTACTTAGGCGTTGTGACAGGAGAAGCCATTATGGGGGCGAACTTCTTCCGAGATTTTTTTGCCAATATTCGTGATGTCGTGGGTGGTCGATCCAGTGCCTATGAAAAGGAATTATCGCGGGCGAGAGAAATTGCCTTTCGAGAAATTCAGGAAGAAGCCCTTCGGGTGGGGGCCAATGCCATTGTTGGTATTCATCTGGACTATGAAGTCATGGGTGAAACGGGAAGTATGTTGATGGTGAGTGTGTCTGGAACGGCCGTTATTGTTGAATGAGGGAAAGGCCGAAAGGGTCGAAGAGGTGACAGAGGTCCAAGGGGGCCTAAGAATCAAAGACTTTTCGAAGCTTAAATTTTTTACTTTTCGATTCTTCGACTCTTTCCACTTTTTGAATTTCCTCCTTGTAACTCCTTCGTTCCCTTTGACTCTTCGACCTACGAGCTGTCAACTTTGAACTTTGGACGTTAAACTTTGGATATCCCCCAAATGTGGTATCGCATTTTGGCTGATACCCTTGTCGTCGTTCACCTTAGTTTTATCGCATTTGTCCTTGTTGGAGGTTTATTCGTCTTAAAATGGAGATACCTGAGCCTTGCGCATATACCGGCTGTCTTGTGGGCGGCGTGGGTTGAATACCAGGGTTGGGTATGTCCTCTGACCCCGTTAGAAAATTGGTTCCGACAAAAAGCCGGATTGTGGGAATACGAAAAAAGCTTCATTGATTATTACCTTGTTCCGGTTCTTTATCCCGCCTCTCTCAATCGGGAGTGGCAAGTGGTCTTGGGCACAATAGTCATATTAGTCAATGTGACAATTTATTCTTGGGTTTGGCATCGTTATAAACGGGGAGATCGATAAATAATACCTTTTAAAACCTTCCCCGTTCTTTATCCACTGATTGGCTCTAAAAAGCTGGGAAAAGTTTCCGGTTTTTATTTTCGATATTCACGGGCGGGATTTTTTTCTTTAAATTTTTTGAAGTTGAGAATCCGAATCAGCCTAATTGATAAAGATAATCATAGTTAATAATAAACACCTAAATAAAAATATTGACTCACCTTGGTTTGCCAATGTAAAATGGAAAATAGTTAAAAAAATGTTTACCGGTGAATTCCATTGTTTCTTTCTCGCGGGGATAACTCTGGGTTGTGAAAGAAGCAGAAAGAACATTAGGAAGCAGAAGAAGAAAAGGGTTAGGTCCACCATAAACTTCAAACGCAAAGGAGGCCGGATATGAAAGCCAAACAGGGAGTTGTCGATTTACTGAATAAGATCCTTACGGAGGAGCTAACAGTCATCAATCAGTACTTCCTCCATGGCAAGATGTGTAAGAATTGGGGATATGATCGGTTAGCCCACCATGTTCAGGCGAGAAGCTTTAGTGAAATGAAAGATGCCGAATCGGTCATTGATCACATTCTGTATTTAGACGGACTTCCCAATATGCAGCGCTATGGAACGGTGAAGATCGGCGAAACCGTTCCGGAACAATTGAAGGTTGATTTGCAAAAAGAAAAGGATATGGTCAAGCTGATGTCCGATGGCATTGTTCACTGCACCAAAGTTGGGGACTTCACCACTCGGCATATGCTCGAAAATATGGTGAAAGAGGAAGAAGAGCATATTGATTGGATTGAAACGCAGTTAGAAACCATTAAACAGGTTGGGGTCGAAAATTATCTGAGTGAACAGATAAAAAAAGAGGAATAGGGGGTTGAAAGGAAGTTTTTCCAATCTAAAAAGCTGGTGATTTCCTGAACATGTTTAATTTCTTGAAAGGGAGAACCNNAAAATGACATGAAGGGAGGCCCACGTATTTCAATACCTCTATGCAACCCACTTAGTAAATTCATCTCTCGCGTATTCGGTTCTGCTTTCGCCTGAAAGGAGCCCCCTGGTTGTAAACCTTAGTCGACCGATTCCCTTTCCGCACGCGGCATTATCAGGGGATTTGATTAGTCCAAAAATTCTTAATCGCCCTGTATTTCAGCCTCGACCATCCTTTTCCATTGCGCCCGTCCTGAAGGTTCGAAGACCATCGTTATCTTCATCTGAAATCATTGCCAACCCATCAACAATTGAAAAGATTTCATGGCTCATACGCTTGGAGGTGACTTGATTATGTAGAGGTGGGGATGGATAATCTCTTCGCTGATCAGTCGAACAACCGGACCTTTCATATTCATCAGACCTCAAGCCCGTGCCAAACCATAAGCTTGGTCCCCAACCGGAACCTGAGCTTCAAGAAGTGCACCTTCTTGAAGCACTAAGACGTGGAGATGAGGATACCTTTACGACAGTCGTTGATAAATATACTGGATCGTTAGTTCGGTTAGCCATGACTTTTGTCCCCAGTCGTGCAGTTGCCGAGGAAGTGGTTCAAGAAACCTGGCTTGGTGTACTGGAAGGCATATCCCGCTTTGAAGGACGATCATCTTTCAAAACATGGTTGTTTCGGATTCTGACTAATCGCGCTAAAACGAGGGGCCAACGTGAAAGTCGATATGAATCCTATTCATCAAAAGCCGGTCCGGGCAATGAACGCAATGATCCAGCGGTAGATCCCGACCGATTTGTGAAATCCGGTTTTTGGGTTGACCATTGGGCATCCCCACCGGATGCGTGGGATAAACAAACACCAGAACGTATTTTCCTATCAAAAGAAGGTCGGAAACAAATTGATAATGCGATCCAAATGTTGCCGGAAACGCAACGGCAAGTTATGACCCTACGAGATATTGAGGGCCTGACGTCAAAAGAAACCTGTAATATCCTAGAACTCAGTGAGACTAACCAACGCGTCCTGTTGCATAGAGCTCGATCTCGCGTGCGGCAAACACTCGAACGATATCTCAAGCCAAATCCAACAGGGTCATGAAAGAGGCCCCCTAAAAAATTTGTGACGGATTATATGGCAGGGAAATTAACATGTAAGCAAATTACAGAGGTGGTCACAGACTATTTAGAGGGGAAACTCTCCTTTTGGGATCGCCTTCGGTTTCACATGCATTTGGGAATGTGTATTTCATGCTGGAGATATTTACGCCAGATGAAATATACCATTTACACCTTGGGCAAATTACCTGCTGAACCGATTCCACCACATGTTAGGGAAGAATTGCTGGAACGATTCAGAAGTTGGCGAAGGACGACCACCTAAATACCGTTCAGATCATTTGGAAAGAAGAGAAACCGCCATATGGCCCTGAAACATTCCACCATGATGCCCTTGGGCACCCATATTCCGAATTTTCGACTTCCGGATGTGGTGTCCGGTCGGATGGTTTCCCCCGACGATTTCCTGGTTAAGCAGTGTGTCCTTGTCATGTTTATTTGCAAGCATTGTCCTTATGTCGTCCATGTCAAAGAAGAAATCGCAGGGCTCGGCAAGGACTATCAGGGCAAAGGGGTGGGAATAGTGGCCATATCTAGTAATGACGTAACGCGTTATCCCGAGGATGCGCCAGATCAATTACGAAGTATGGCAAAACAATTGGGATTCACCTTCCCCTTGTGTTATGACGAAAGTCAAGAAACGGCCAAAGTATTCGCAGCCGCTTGTACGCCGGATTTCTTTTTGTTTGATCAGGATAGAAAACTTGTTTATCGTGGTCAGCTTGATGACAGTCGTCCCGGAACAGACAAGCCCGTGACAGGGAAGGATCTTCGAAGAGCTCTCGATGCGGTGCTTGCTGAGAAACCCGTGAACCCAGACCAGAAACCCAGTGCAGGGTGCAGTATTAAGTGGAAGCCCGGGAACGAACCGAGTTCGGCATAACCGGCTATTCTGGGACTATGAGTCAGAATGAAAGGATTCCCAGACAACCCAGACGGATTTATTTGACCTCTTTGCCTTTTCCCCGTTTAAAGACAATATCTCCGTAATAGGCGATGACGGATTCTTGGGTATTGTCCGAATCGGTCATGATCGCCACCCCGGAAATCTTCGATGGGGCTTCACCAAAGGCGTCTTGGTAATCATCTAGAATGTTTCGTTGCACAGTCACCCATTGGTTAAGTTTATCGGACCCACTTTGTGTGACGATCATTTGCGCGCGGCCCGTATAAGGGTTGGGCACCACGGTTCCCACTGAAGCATGGTTTGCCCAGATATAGTTAATGGTCGCGATGGGGGGATATTGACCATAAAATAATTTGGCAGCCTCATATTTTATTTTTTCAAAGATTCCGACTTTGCTGCTGTCATAGGCAAACATAATATACAGCCGAGCTGAATAGTCATCACCTTCTTTTCGGGAAACATCACCTTTTTCCAAGATGTTCTCCACTTTCCAACGCCACTCCACAAAAGGGTATTCATTGGGATCAATGGTAATTTCTCGCGCTAATCCCGAGGCAGAACGTTCACTGACCGCTTTGACGACCACGGTATCGCCGTTTTTCACTAGGAAATATTGTGTGTGTTCGTTGATTCGAGAAAAGGTTAGCGGTTTCCATCCAGAGGGGAATGATCTCCATGTTCTTGAGCAGCCGAAAACTTTCCGACTTCCATGACGGTATCTTGTTCCCCATAGGTCAGTCCGAAGGATATCGCTACACTCAACAGAAGGCCCAAAGGTAACATGACCTTTTTGGGACATGCCGTGAAATCGGTCATACCATCACAGTAATGCTTTTGAGGGGAATGGCGAAAGTAGCTTCAAGTTCCAGATTACAAGCTTCACGTCTAAGGGAAAAAGTCTCCCACGTTGAAACCTGAGACTTGAAGCCTGAACTTTTTTTTGAACTGCCCCTTGCACTTATCTCCTGGTCCAGGCAAACAATTTCCTGAGAAGGTCCTTTTTGCCTTCAGTAAATGTGGTCTTTCTCCACGCATTGGCCACTTTCTTGATTACTTCGGCTTGGGTTGGGTAGGGGTGAATGGTTCCGGTAATCGTGCTAAGCCCAATCCCCGCTTTCATGGCTAAGGTGAATTCGCTAATCATTTCTCCGGCATGAGCGGCGACAATGGTAGCCCCCAGGATGGTGTCTGTTCCCTTTTTGACATGAACTCTGGCAAAGCCCTCATCTTGCCCATCTAAAATGGCACGATCGACCTCGTCTAATGGAAATGTAAACGTATCAATGTCAATGCCTTTGGCTTTTGCGTCTTGTTCATACATGCCCACGTGGGCAATTTCCGGGTCAGTATAGGTGCACCAAGGGATTATTAGCGATTCCGTGCTCGCGTACCCAAGGCGGAACGGATGCGGGAACAGGGCGTTTTGAATGACAATCTGGGCCATCGCATCAGCCACGTGGGTGAATTTGTATCGTGAGCAGATGTCTCCGGCAGCATAGATGCGTGGGTTAGAGGTCTGGAGCCGATCATTCACTCTCACCCCGGTCTTCTCAAATTCGACGCCAGCCGCTTCGAGTCCAAGACCCTCCACATTCGGTGAGCGGCCGGTGCTCACGAGAATTTCGCTGACTGTGATGTCGTAGTGTTGACCATGCGAATCGACCGTCAGTCCCTTGCCCGCATCTGTTTTGCTGACCTTCAAGTCCTTGCCACAACACAACACCTGGATGCCGTCGCGCACCATTGATTGTTTGACAATGTCCGCTGCCTCGCGTTCTTCGTTCGGCATGATTCCGTGCATGGCCTCGATGAGATACACCTCACTGCCGAAACGGGCAAATGCCTGGGCCAGTTCACATCCGATTGGTCCGGCTCCAATGACAGCCAACCGGGTTGGAAGGGAAGTGAGGGTAAATACGGTTTCGTTGGTTAAAAATCCGGTTTCTTGTAATCCTGAAATAGGAGGGGTTGAGGGCCTGCCACCGGTACAGACCGCAGCTTTGGCAAATTTAAGCGTCCGGTTCCCGGCTGGGCTTTCAAGTTGAATCGTGTCTGCATCGGTAAAGATTCCGTTGCCAATATACACATCGACTCCGAGGCCCTTATAGCGGTGAGCCGAGTCCGTGTGGCTGATTCTGGCACGTAGTTTTCGCATGCGTGCCATGGCCGCCCCGAAGTCATCTTTCAATCCTGGTGGTATCTGAAGACCGAACGCCTCGGCGTCTTTGAGGTCAGCCCAAACTTTTGATGCTCGAATCACGCCTTTTGAGGGGACACACCCGACGTTGAGACAATCTCCCCCCATCAGATGCCGCTCAATGAGGGCCACTTTAGCCCCCAGGGCGGCAGATACGGCCGCCGTCACCAGTCCAGCCGTTCCTGCACCAATCACGACGATATTGTACCTTCCCGTCGGTTCAGGATTTTCCCATAAGGGGGGATGAACGTTATCGACCAATTCCTGGTTGAATTGGTCCATTGGAAGTACTTCAACGGATTGCTTCATAATAAAGGGCTCATTCATGAGTATCCTCCGCAACGTGGCATCCAAGATTGTCTGTTAGGGGATTCTGTGATTTGTATAAAATTAGCATAAAAAAAGGAACGATTTCCCTTTCCTTATCCTTTTTGGGCCTGAATTTTCCGATAAACCATCGGTAGCAAAGCCAAGAGTCCTAAAAGGGTAAAGGCGAGCAGAACCGGGGGCGAGGCAATTTCTCCCAAAGAATTAATCGTACCAAGTTGACGACCGGCGTAGGCATACACGAAGCTTCCAGGGATGATTCCTACGGCGGTGGCGACCACATAAGTCCCCAGGTTGACCCGGGTCAGGCCAGATACCAAATTGACCAAGAAAAAGGGAAAGGCCGGAATGAGCCGCAATGTCATCAGGTAACTAAATGCGTTCTGGGCAAATCCAGCTTGAATAAATTCAAGTCGGTCCCCAAATTTTTGTTCCACCCAATCGCGGAGTAAATAGCGGGCTGCCAAAAATGCTAATGTGGCACCGCTCGTCGCACCAAGATTGACATAAATGGTGCCCAAAAGGCTGCCAAACAGAAATCCACCTGCTAAAGTAAGGATTGCGCCGCCGGGAAGGGAAAAGGCCGTTTGGACAATATAGACCAATACAAAAAGGGCCACCGCAAACCCATAATTGGATTCGGTATAGGCTAGAAGGTTGTCTCGATTGTTTTTGAGGGCTTCAAGGGAAAGGTATTGGCCAAGATCAAAGATAAAAAAGGCACCGATTCCGATGGCTAGAAGGACGGCAATGACAATTTTACCTGAAGAGTTGGATCCCTCGGTGGCCGTGTTGGTGGATGAGTCGTTCATCGTCGGCTCCCTACTGTCAGTGTCGTTTTAAAACTTCTCGTCACATGTGTCGCAGAATTCTGAACTATTGACGATGGCAAATCCGTCCATTTTCAATATCTTAGCCGACCGCCTGATTAATCGATTGGGATTCCGAGAAGACTCCCTGAGCCTTTCGATAGGTAAGGATAACCTGGGGCGTGTTGTATCCACAATTCCTACCACGCCAGACATCAGTATGGACAGAGGTATCCAATATGTCGAACAGTCGTTCTTGGATTATGAACCCCTGACATCGTAAACAAGTCATTTGAAGAATCATTCTGACAGATAAGAAAGAAAAAATTTTTCAAATTTGTTTGTAGTTTTATCACCCCAAGGTTCATTACAGCGGAAACGTTATGAGAATCCCAATTTCTTTTTTTGAAATCTGAAATATGAAATTTGAGTTTTTCCCTTCCTCAAGCCTCCGCCAGTTCCTGAAACTCACAATTGTTGCGGGACTGATCTATGGAACGTATAGCCTTCTGAATGAGTGGGATCTTGGAAAAACCGTCAATCAGGAGAAGATTGTCGAAATTTTAAACACTTGGGGACCGGCGGGGCCGTTTGTGTTTATGGGTATGATGGCGACGGCAGTAGTCGTCAGCCCCATTCCCAGTTTGCCTCTTGATCTC
>JABAOE010001981.1_pt1 | contig 14321 bp, 13 predicted proteins | sample 7062141 | NCBI WGS metagenome assembly JABAOE01 (sample SAMN14538627, study PRJNA623070) | marine sediment metagenome | biome: marine biome [ENVO:00000428]; feature: marine pelagic biome [ENVO:01000023]; material: deep marine sediment [ENVO:00002113] | place: India: Gulf of Khambhat ... | reverse complement strand
ACCTTCGGGCGGCGTGTAGATCGTCTCGCCCGTCGAGCCTCGCGTTAAACTCGTTCCCGAGTTCGAGCGTACGCCGATGCGCTCGTCCTTAATGCGCTGACAAATACTGATCGCCGTCTCGACCTTGAGCTCCTTCTTCTGCACGGCCCGTGCGCCCTCGAACATCGCCGTGCGGTAACGCAACGCTTCCTTGGTCGCCGGATCTGCACGCTTGTCGCTCTCGTCCATGAACTCGAACAGCTTGTCCGTCGTCGTAACGATGTTCTCGATCTCCGAGCTTGCTCGCGCTTCGAGCAACGGCAGCGCATTCACGAGCACGGCCGCGTTGGGGATGAGCTCAGCAGCCTGGCGCAGCTCCGCGAGCGCCACGCGTGCGTTGATGCACTTTTTGAGGATCTTGGGGGTTTCTACCTGCTCGAGCGGCGGCGGCAGGGCTGGAAGGTCGTTGTAAGGGACTTTCGGGTCGAATGAAGCCATAGCGTGAGCCTCCGTTGCTCGAATTTGGATCCCCAAGATCGGTCGATCCAATCGACGGATCCAGGAAACATGTCGAAATTCAGCTAATATTTCGACATATTCTATCGACGTGTCGATCAAATATGTCGAATGCTTGCTGTTTTTTCGACACATTTGCAGGTAATGTCGATGAACTCGACTGAATTATGTAAATATGTCGAAATTCGAAGATAATTTCGACATATTCACACGCTGTGTCGATACCGTAGACGTGACCGGCGAACATGTCGAAAAAACAGTCTGATTTCGACTTATTTCCAGTATAGGTCGATGCCATCGGCAACTCTTTGCGCCAGGTCCGATATCCGTGCATTAAGATGGGCTAAATAGGCTGCCTTACCCTACCTTGCCGACCCGGAGACCCCGATGAACAAGCTCGCCATTGCCGCCGGCATCGTCCTACTCGCGCTTGGCGCGACGCCGTGGGTATTCGGCCAATTGACCGCACAGCGCTTCACTGCCGACATGGAGCGAGCGAGCGAGCAGGGTCAAAGATCCGTCGAGGTACTCGACTACGCGCGCGGCTATCGCACGAGCTCGGCAACGATCGAGCTCACGATGCCGCCGGAGAGACTCGAGCAGGTCGAAATCCCCGAGAATCTCCCCATCGATGCCGATGTCGCGCGCGCGCTGATTAGCGAGCCCGTTCGCTTCGTCATCGACATGACCCATGGCCCGATCGTCGACGGCGGCATCGGTCTCATGACCGCAACCGTGCGTCTCGACCCCGAGACCCCCGGCTATCAGGACTTGCTGACCGAGCTCGAGATTCCGTATCTGTTCGAGACACGCACCGTAACGGGCTTCGGCGGCGGCACGGACTTCGTAACCGAGATGCCGCCGATCTCACTCATGCGCGATGACCTGCTCGTCGAGTTCTCAGGTCTGGACGCCGCTGGGAGCTACGATCTCATCGCCCGTCGATTCGACGTCGACGGCGGCGTCGATTCGCTCCACATCGATTCACCGGCTGCCGCGCTCGTCCTCGAAGGACTCGCGTTCGATTCCGATTCCACGAGATACGACGACGCGCTGCGACTCGGCACCGTGGGTGCTTCCCTTGCACGCTTGAGCGTCGTGAGCGCCGGCGACGGTCCGGCCGAAGGACTCGAGATGGATGCGCTCGAGGTCCGATTCGACATCGATCTCGACGACGCCAGCGGCCGCGCAATCCTGACGAGCGTCTATCGCGCTGCATCGATCAGCGACGGTGCCGAGATCAACCTGACGAATTTCGATGTCGCGGCGAACGCAAGCGAAGTCGACCTCGACGCCTTCAGTACTTACTACTCGGCAACGCAAGCCAACATGGTGCAGTCGAATTCCGTCGCGCCCGTAAGCCTCGAGGTCGAAGATGCGCTCTACAGCTTGCTCGCCGCCGGACCGACGGTCGAAGTCGGCCCCGTGAGCTTTAGCTGGAACGATGAGCCCTTCACGGCGACGCTGCGCATCCTCGTCGACACGAATGCATTGCCGGCTCGTGATTCGTTCACGCTGTTGACGCTCATGTTCGGCGGTGCGGTCGCAATCGAGTTATCCCTAGAGCTCTCCGAGCCGCTCGCCAACCTAATCGCGACACGCGGTGTGGCGTTTCAAGTTAGACGCGGTGCCGCAGAGCAGGGTATGGAAATGAGTGACGAGGACGCCGAAGCGATTGCCGCCTCGCGTGCCGCTGTTGCGCTCGCCGGCCTCGTTGCGCAGGGCATGCTCAACACCACCGACGTCGGTCTCGCCGCAGAAGCGCGTTTCTCCAGCGGCACGCTCACAGTCAACGGCAACGTTGTCCCGCTCGGCATTCCTTAGAGCGTTTGCATCGCCGCATTCTCCATAACGGCTCGGCGAGTTTACATATCCCAAATTCTTTACGTATTTCTGTCGCTTAACAGCGACTGACTGTGAAGTCTTTAACATCGCCGGCACGCAAATCGCAGTAGATTGTAGGCACACGAAGACTTGTCTGCGCACAGCGGCAAGCGACATAGAACAAGAGGTGAGTAGCCTATGTCTCTGGAGAACACGGCGACGATGTCAGCGGACTATTTCCATCGGATCGCGACGGACGAGACGACGGAACATATTTCGTTGGGCGAAGATTTTGCCGTGCTCGCGGGCGCCGAGGAGCCGGAGAAAATTACCGAGCGGTTCGAAATTCGAAACCGAACCTGCGGCAAGCGCGCAGAGCTCATCTTGTACGAGGAAGGCTATCTGCGTGTGCGCGAGTGGCAACGCAAAAAACGCGTGCGGGACTACTTGTTGAGCCTCAGATTTATCGGCACCGAGACAACCGTCACGCGCGAACTGCCAATGCGCGTGCTGCAAGTCGCGGGGGGCTTCGCAGGTCTAGGGGCGTTGTCCTCGCTCATCGCGTGGCTCTCGACCTGGGACGCGTTTTTCGTTCCAGCTGCCGTAGCAGGTTTTGCCGGCGCCATACTCTGTTCGATGTTGTTCCTGTATCTCGCTCACGAGAAGACGATGTTCTCCACGGCTTCCGGCGATGCTGTCGCACTCACGCTGCGCGGTACGGCTGACTCGTTCAAGCGCTGTCGCGCGATGGTCCCCAAGATCCGGCGCGCGATCGAGGCAGCGCAAGCTAAGAACGTACAGAGCCGCTCTGACTATCTGCGCCAGGAAATGCGCGAGCATTACAGACTCCGCGAGTTCGGCGTCATCGATCAAGACGTCTGCAGTGACGCGACCCGCAAGATCCTCTCCGAGTTCGGGTAACCCTGCTCTTTCCTAACTCGACTCTGTCGGGGTCGATTGTTGGGGTCAGAGTAAAAAATGGGGCTTGGCCCCATTTTTTACTCTGACCCCTTCAGTTCGGGCCAAGCCCCATTTTTTACTCTGACCCCTTCAGTTCCTTCCCGGCGCGGTATGATCGTGAGCGATGAGCGAACGATTGGTCCCCACAGCCGAGACGCTTGCCGCACTTGGCCTCAATGAAGCCGAGCTTACGCCGCTCGAATTGGGACTCATTAACTGTAGCTGGATCGCGACGCAGCCTGGTGGCACACCGTACGTGCTCCAGGCCGTCAATTCGATCTTCCCGCCAGAGATCAACGCCGACATCGACATCGTGACGCGTTATCTCGAGCGCCACGGTGTTACGACGCCGCGGTTAGTCCCGCTGCCGGGCGGATCACTGTGGCTCGAGGCACAGGACACCGTCTGGCGTCTGCTCACGTTCATGACTGGCGAGACGTATGCAAGTCTGCCGGGCCCCGATCACGCGCGCGAGGCCGGCGCCCTGCTCGGGCGCTTTCATGCGACGCTCGCAGATTTCGACTACGAGTTCGTCAACGCGCGCCTCGGCGTGCATGACCTCGACCGCCATCTAGCCGCGCTGCGCAATGCGCTCGCCACGCACACCGCGCATTCGAGCTTCGCTGCGGTCGAGCCGCTCGGATCGGCGATCTTGTCGCTCGCAGCGAGCTTGCCCGCACTACCGCAAACGCCGGATCGCAACGTGCACGGAGATCCGAAGATCTCAAACGTCCTCTTCGATGCAGAAACCGGCAAAGCCGTCTGCCTGATCGACCTCGACACACTCTCGCGCATGCCGCTCGCACTGGAGCTCGGCGATGCACTGAGGTCGTGGTGCAACCCGGCCGGCGAAGACAGCGCAACGGCGACGCTCAATACCGTGCTGTACCGATCGGCGCTATCGGGTTATGCGCCCGAGGCCAATATCTTCATCACGGAAGCCGAGTGGCGAGGCTTCCCAGCGGCAACGCTGAGAATCACCGTCGAGCTTGCCGCGCGTTTTTGCGCCGACGCGCTCGAGGAACGCTACTTCGGCTGGGATCGGAAGCGCTTCGAATCAGCGAGTGCACATAATCGAGCGAGAGCCGCCGCGCAGCTGCACTTGGCCGAGAGTATCGCCGCGGATATCGCAACGCTCGAGATCGAGACCGAGCGCGCGTTTTCATGATCTTACGGAGTAGCGGTGACACTCCCGTGACAAAGCCGCTCGCCTGATCCCTACCCTTAGCGGTCCGAATCTACGTCCGAGAGCTCGGCCGATGTTCGATGATCTAGGCATCGTTGGTCTGTCCTGGCGCTCGAATGCCGTCGAGGCGCTCGAGGGCTTCGCGCTGCCCGAGGACGAAGCAGAAGAGAGAATCGCAAGCTTCGCGGCACGCAACGGCCTGACAGAAGTCGCGTATCTTTCGACCTGCAACCGCGTCGAGCTCATCTTTGCGCGCGGGCCCGACTCGCCGCGTGACCTGCGCGCCGAGGCCTATACGCTTCTGACCAACGAGCGGCCGGGACCCGGCGTCGCCGAGCGCAAGCTCAAGGCCTGGCAGGGTGAAGGCGCGTGCGAGCACTTGTTCCTCGTTGCAGCGGGGCTCGATTCGGCTGCAGTCGGAGAGGTCGAAATCGCGGGCCAGGTGCGCCGCGCTCACGAGAACGCGCTCGATGCAGGTTCGAGCGGACCGCGACTCGAGCTCTTGTTCGAGGAGGCGCTCAAGATCTCAGCCGAGGTACGCGGTGAGACACGCATCGGTCAGGGCCGCGTGTCGCTGGCCGAGATTGCATCCGACTACATTCGCGAACGCATTGCGCGCACGGGCGGCAAAGTTGCGCTACTCGGGGTCTCACCGATGACCGAGCGCGCGGCGCGCGCGCTCGCAAAGGCGGGTATCGAATTCGTCGTCGTAAACCGCTCGCCGGACAAGGCCGAGGCGCTCGCGCGACCCTACGCGGCCGAGCATCTCGCGCTCGATGCTTTTCGCGCGGAGCCGCCAGCCGTCGAGGCGATCCTCTCGGCGACCGGCTCGGCCGAGCCCGTGTTGACCGAGCCCGTGCTCGAGCGGCTTGCCGTGCGCGTGCCGTCGAGTCAGCCGCTCTTGCTCATCGACATGGCGGTCCCGGCCGACATCGATCCGGACGCGTGCACGAAACTCGGCCTAACGCGTATCGGCATGGATCGGATTGTCGCGGACACCGAGCGCAACCGCGCCGCACGTCTCGTCGAGGCAGCACAAGCCCGCGAGCTCGTGGACGCAGCGCTCGCACGACTGCATGACCGTTTCGCCGAGCGCATCTACGGCCCGCTGTTCGGTGCGCTGCAAAAACGCTACCGCCGCACGGCCGAGGAAGGCGTCAAGCGACTACTCAAGAAAGAGCTCAAAGGGCTCGGTCAGACCGAACGCGAAGCCATCGAGGTCTGGTCCGAGGTGCTCGCACGGCGCTTCGCACACATTCCCTGTTTGGGGCTTCGCGGCTTGCTGCACGACGGGCCCGAAGGCTCGCTGGAGGCTTTCTTGTCGGGACTCGATCCCGAATTTGCCGACGAGCTGCGCGAAGCCGTCGAGCAAGGCTTCAACGACACGCAGAGTAAACGCGCATGAAGCTCAAGATCGGCACGCGCGGATCGCATTTAGCGCGCACGCAATCGATGACAGTTGCAAACGCGTTGGCTGCCCAGGGTCATGAGACCGAGCTCGTCATCATCCGGACAGCCGGTGACGTATCTCAAGCAGCCTCGTTCGGCAGCATCGGGCCGCAAGGTGTCTTCGTGCGCGAGATCGAGCAGGCGCTGGTCGACGGACGCATCGACGTGGCCGTCCATTCGTACAAGGACCTGCCGACGCGTTCACCCGAGGGCCTCGTCGTCGCGGCCATCCCGAAACGCTACGACGCTGCCGACGTGCTCATTGCCCATGAGCGCGTATCGCGCCACGATGGCGGGAGCATTCCGCTCACGCCCGGCGCCGTCGTCGGCACCTCGTCCGCGCGCCGGCAGAGCTGGATCAGACACCTGCGGCCAGATGTCGAGCTAAAGCCGCTGCGCGGGAACGTGCCCACGCGTGTCGGCAAGCTCGAGCACGGTTACGATGCGATCTTGCTTGCGGCTGCGGGGCTCGAGCGGCTCGCCACCAAGCTGCTGGGCGACGACGGTCCAGAGATCGAGCTCGAGACCTATGATGTGACGCGACTCGACCCGCGTGTGTTCGTGCCCGCGCCCGCGCAAGGGGCGCTCGCGCTGCAGTGTCGCGCAGACGCGCAGGAAGTGCTCGCCGCGCTCGTTGCGCTCGACGATCCGGTGAGCCGCGCCTGCGTCACGGCCGAGCGCGCCGTGCTCGAGCGCATCGAGGGCGGCTGCGATCTCGCATTCGGCGCTTACTGCCACGCGCTCGACGGAGGCTTCGAGTTCGTCGCAATGCTCGAACGCGACGGACAGCTGTTGCGGGATATTCAGAACGATACGACCCCGTTGGCGCTGGCCAAGTCGGTCTGGGAGACGATTGCAGCGAGATGACCCCCGAAAGATGACACAGCCCGAAGGACACACCGTGCTGCTTACACGCGCCGAGGAGGATAACGAGGCCTGGGCCCAACGCCTGCGCTTACAGGGCGTACGGCCGATCGCGCTGCCGTGCATCGAGACCGAGGCGATCGATAGCCCTGAGCTGCGCCAGGCGCTGGCCGAGGCGCTCGCCGAGGCCGACTGGCTCGTGTTCACGTCACGCCGCGGTGTCGAGGCGTTTGCGACTCTATGCGCAACGGCCCTGCCCAAGCATACACGCGTCGCCGTCGTCGGCACGGCCACAGCCGCGGCGGCGCAGCAAAAAGTCGGTCGTGCGGATCTCACGAGCGAGGCTGGTACGGCGGCATCATTGGCTCGCACGCTCGCCGAGCATGTCGCGCCGGGCACTCGCGTCGTCATCGCCGTTGCGGAAAACGCCGGTTCGACGCTGCCCGAGGCGCTGCAGGCTGCCGGTGCGACGTGCGTGCGTCTCAACGTCTACCGCACGATCCCCGTGCCTGCGCCTGAGACGAAACGCGCACTCTCGTCGCTCGGCGCGGATAATGTGCTGCTCGCGAGCCCATCAGCCGTCACGGGCTTCCTCAATCAGGTGGACATCGACACCAGTACGAATATTTTTACGATCGGGCCCTCGACGACCGCCGCCGCGCAAGCCGCGGGGCTGACCGTCGAGGCTCAAGCCGAGTACCCGAGCCTCGAAGGGCTCATGGAGGCCATGCGATGGGCAAGCTGACTATCTCGACACCCGGACGCACGCGGCCGCGGCGACTGCGTCGCACGCAAGCACTGCGTGATCTCGTTGCAGAGACGCGTGTTACGCCTGCGCAGTTCATCGTGCCGCGCTTCGTGCTGCCGGCGGACAAGGGCGATGAGCCAATTCCATCGCTGCCGGGTCTCTCACAGCTTGGTATTGAAAACCTTCTCGCCGTCGTCGAGGACGAGCTCGAGCTCGGCATTCGCAGCGTTCTGCTGTTCGGCCACCCCGAGGAAGGCGCGAAGAAGACATCGGACGGTGCGCTTGCGTGGGACCCGAACGGCGCCGTGCAGCGAGCAACCGCAAGACTGAAAGCCGCGTTCGGTGACGACCTCATCGTCATGACCGACGTATGCCTGTGTGCCTACACCGATCACGGCCATTGCGGCCTCATCGAGCAAGGCCGCGTTGCGAACGATGTCTCGCTCGAGCCGCTCGTGCGCACAGCCTTGTCGCATGCCGAGGCAGGTGCGGATGTCGTCGCACCGTCGGACATGATGGACGGGCGCGTTGGAGCAATCCGCGACGGTCTCGACAGTCAAGGTTTCACCGACACGATCTTGCTAGCCTACGCCGTCAAGTACGCATCGGGTTACTACGGGCCATTTCGCGATGCGGCAGACTCCGCACCCGCAGAAGGCGATCGCCAGAGCTATCAGATGGACGCACGCAACGGTCTCGAGGCGCTGCGCGAGGCTGAGCTCGATGAGCTCGAAGGTGCCGACATGCTCATGGTCAAGCCCGCGCTCGCCTACCTCGACGTCATTCAAGCCGTGCGCAACTCGACGACGCTGCCGCTGTCGGCCTACAACGTCTCGGGTGAGTACGCGGCCGTCAAAGCCGCGGCTGCGAACGGCTGGCTCGACGAGCGCCAAGTCGTGCGTGAGAACCTGCACGCGATCCGCCGCGCCGGCGCCGATCAAATCATCACGTATCACGCAGCCGATGCGATCCGGGGTGGCTGGCTATGACAATGCAACGTGCAACCGGAGAAAACTCCGAAGCCTGGTTTGCAAAGGCGCGCGAGTTGCTTCCCGGCGGCGTGAGCTCGCCCGTGCGCGCGTTCGGCGCCGTAGGCGGCACGCCGCCCGTCGTTCGCTCGGCGCAAGGCGCCTACGTCTTCGACATCGACGGCAACAGCTACCTGGACTTCGTCGGGTCGTGGGGCCCGCTGATTCTCGGTCACGCGCAACCGCAAGTCGTCGAGGCCATCGAGCAAGCCGCACGCCGCGGCACCTCCTACGGTGCACCGTGTCAGGCCGAGATCGAGCTCGCCGGCGAGGTCGTCGCAAGCTACTCAGGGATAGAGCAGGTGCGCTTCGTCTCCTCGGGCACCGAAGCCGTCATGAGCGCGATCCGGCTCGCGCGCGGCGCGACCGGGCGCGACCTCATCGTCAAGTTTTCCGGTTGTTATCACGGACACATGGACGCACTGCTCGTCGCAGCGGGTTCGGGACTCGTGACGTTCGGTCAGCCGTCGTCCGCCGGCGTGCCCGAGGGCTACACGAATCTCACACGCGTGCTGCCGCTCGATGACGAGCAAGCGCTCGAGCAGCTCTTCAACGAGGAAGGCGACAAGATCGCCGCCGTCATCATCGAGCCTATCCCCGCGAACAACGGTCTGCTGGTGCAGCGCGACGCGTATCTGCAGAAACTGCGCGATCTCACAAGCCGACATGGTGCGCTGCTGATTTTCGATGAGGTCATCAGCGGCTTTCGCCTCGGTCCGGGCGGCGCGGCCGAGCATTACGGCATCACGCCGGATCTTGCGACGTTCGGCAAAGTCATCGGCGGCGGCATGCCGGTCGGCGCGTTTGCCGGACCGAAGACCATCATGGAACAGCTCGCTCCGTTGGGCGGCGTCTATCAGGCTGGCACGCTGTCGGGCAATCCCGTCGCGATGGCGGCGGGTCTTGCGACACTGCAGTTCCTCAAAGCCAATGACGCCTGGACGCAGCTCGAGGCGCGCGGCGCGTACCTCGAGCAGCTTCTGAACACGTGTCTCGACTCGAGTCCCGTCCCTGCGAGCCTCGCGCGCATCGGCTCGATGTTCTGGATCGCGTGGTATGCGGACGAACCGCCGCGCACGGCCGAGGCGATTGCCGAGGAGACCGGGCCGTTCTATGCACACGTCTTTCACGGTCTGCTCGCACGCGGCGTAGCGCTTGCACCGTCTGCTTACGAGATCGGCTTCGTCTCACTGGCCCACACGCAAGAGGACCTCGAGCAGCTCGCGGCAACGCTCACGAGCGTGCTCGCTGATCTCGAACCGCCACCGGCCTCGGGAGTGAACTGATGAACGTCATACGCGAGCCCGTCAAGGCATTGCAGATCGGCTTTTTGATGTTGCTGATCATCTCTGCCGCAACCGTTGCCTGGTGGATCTTCGATCACGTGACTTACGAGCGCGATCTGCGCGACCGGCTCGCAATGCTCTACGACGCCGACGCGCAAGCCGTTACCGCCGCGTATGCCGGCACCGAGGAACGCTTCGCCGAGCTGTTGCCACACTTATCGATCGAGTCGGGACTTGCGACTGTTCGTGTCGAAGCCGTCGATGCGCTCGAGCAGGAAGCAGCATCGCGTATCAATCGCTATATCTGGGAAGGCGGATTTTTCCTGCTCGTGCTCATCGGCGGCATGGGCGTGCTCACGCGAACAATTCGCCGTGACGCGGAACTGCGCCAACGTCAGCAAAACTTTCTCGCAGCCGTGTCCCACGAGTTCAAAAGCCCGCTCGCAAGCATGCGTCTGTCTGCCGAGACACTCCTGCTGCGCGCCGAGGATCCCGACACGCAGCGGATCGGTCAGCGCGTTCTCGAAGATGGCGAACGACTGCTACGCATGGTCGACAATCTGCTCGACACGACGCGGCTCGAGGAAGGCCGTCATTCACTCCAACGTGAGTCGGTAAATCTTCGAGAAGTCATCGTGCACTGCGTCGAAGAAATCGCCGAACGCGTGCGTTACAACGGCATCGTCGTCGAGACTCAAATCGACGAGGCGCTGACCGTCGACGCCGATCGTACGGCGCTCGAGACCGTGCTACGAAACCTACTCGATAACGCCGTCAAGGCGTGCGTCGCGGGCGAGGGCAGTTCGATCAACGTGCAAGCATCGCGCGCGAATAGCAACGTGGCGATCACGATTCGCGACGACGGGCTCGGCTTTCCGCCCGAGCACGGCACGCATATCTTCAAGAAATTCTATCGTCTCGGTGACGAGCTGCGGCGCAAGACGCCCGGCACGGGCTTAGGGCTTTATATCGTCAAACGCCTCGTGGACCTGTCGGGTGCAAAGATCGCCGCCGCGAGCGACGGACCCGGCAAGGGCGCGACCGTCACCGTGAACTGGCCGGCCGCGGAGACTTCATGAGCCCAGGCGTCGTAAACGCGGGCGCACGCATACTCGTCGTCGACGACGAGGCGCATCTAGCCTCAGGAATCAGCGAGAACCTCGAGGCCGAGGGCTATGCGACCGATGTCGCGCACGACGGCGCCTCGGGGCTCGAGAGAATTCGAGCAGAAGATTACGACCTCGTCTTGCTCGACGTCATGATGCCGAATCTCAACGGCCTGGAAGTTTGCGAGGCCATGCGCCGCGACGGCAATCAGACACCTGTCATGTTCCTTACGGTCAAGAGCGATGCCGACGACCGCATACGTGGACTCGAGGCCGGCGGCGACGACTACCTCGCCAAACCTTTTCACCTCAAGGAACTCTTGTTACGTGTCGCGGCGATCCTGCGCCGCGGCGACTGGTATAGCCGTGCCGATGACAGCTTGACGTTTGCAGACAATGAGATCGATTTCAAAACATATCAGGCACGGGCCTGGGACGGCACGGACCATGCACTCACGCACAAAGAGGCCATGATTCTCAAAGTGCTGTCCGAGCAGGCCGGCTCGATCGTCCCGCGCGAGGACATACTCGATAAGGTCTGGGGTTACGAGGTGTTTCCCTCCACACGCACGATCGACAACTTCATCGTGCGCCTGCGCAAGCGTTTCGAGCGTAACCCCGAGGCGCCCGAGCATTTCCATACCGTGCGTGGCGTCGGCTACCGATTCACGCTCGACCCGCAGACCCCAAGCCCTGACGCAGCCGATCGAGAGAGCGCGCATGACTAATCCCATCGACAGACTGATCCTAAAAACCATCCAGCGCGAGCCCACTGTGCGCCGGCCGCTCTGGATCATGCGCCAGGCTGGACGCTACCTGCCGGAGTACCGTGCGCTACGTGCCGAGCACTCCTTCAAGGATCTTGCGACGTCAGCGGAGCTTGCGACTGAAGTCACACTCATGCCGTTCGAGCGTTTTCCATTAGATGCCGCGATCGTTTTTGCCGACATCATGAGCCCGCTCCCGGCGCTCGGTATCGAGTTCGATTTTGCACCGGGACCGATTGTCGCCGAGCCCATTCGCTCGGCCGCCGATGTCGCCGAGCTCCCGGACCCCGATCACGAGAAGCTCGCACCCGAGGTCATCGCAACGCTCAGGATGTCGCGCATGGCGCTGTCGGAGGACACGGCGCTGCTCGGTTTTTGCGGAGCGCCGTGGACGCTTGCTGCGTATCTTGTGGAAGGGAAAGGTGTCAAAGACTTCCCAAGGTTGCGCGCGTTCGCGGCTAGCGAGCCCGAAGCGCTCGATGCGCTGCTCGCAAAGCTCTCGGCTCTCATGGCCGAGTATTTGATCCTGCAACACAAAGCCGGCGCAGACGCCGTGCAGGTCTTCGACTCCTGGGCCGGCGTGCTCGCATTACCCGACTGGGAACGACTGATCCGCCCGCACCTCGAAAACTTACTGCGCGCGGTCGGTGCAGCCGGCGTACCGCGAATACTGTTTCTGCAAAATGCGCCACACCTCATGGATGCCTATGCGAGTCTGCCTTGCGAGGTTCTAGCGTGCGACTGGCGCATCGACATCAAGGCGTTGCAGCAGCAGTACGGCGACACGCACGCCGTGCAGGGCAACATCGATCCAGCAGTGCTGCTGGGGGGGGCCGAGGCCACGCGCGCCGCGGCTGAACGACTACTCGAAGCCGTCGAGCCGATCGGTCACATTGTCAATCTCGGCCACGGCATTCTGCCGCAAACGCCGCTCGAGAGCGTCGAGGCGCTCGTCGAGACCGTGCACAATGAAAATGCGTGAACGAGAACGCACGAGGAGCCCGACATGAGTGACGGACATCCGCACGAACGCCAGGCCGAGACCGAAGCGCCGGCGCTGGACCTCAGCGAAAAGGGTACGCGGCAGGGTCAACCGATCTCGCTCGACAATCGCCTGTTCATGCAGTTCATGGCGTTTGGCGGCTGCTCTGAGCCTCAAGCTGCCATCGATGCGCTCGAGGCCGCCGACATCGAGGGCGTGCTGTATCTCGACGTAACCGACGCGCAGGGCATTGGCCTGCTCGTCATGAGCGAAGATCCTGATTACTTCGTCACGACGGTTCGGGATGTACTCAATGCGGAGCCGTTCTCGAGCTTTGCGCACAAACCCGAGTTCAATATGCTCGGTCGCACGTACTCGATCGGCTATGAGCCCGATCTCGAGGACACGCTGCTGATCAAGCCGCGTATGAAAACCCGTAATCCGGAGCTCAAATGGGCCGTCTGGTATCCACTGCAACGTGCAAAGGTGTTTCAAACGCTGCCCGAGGCCAAGCAACGCCAGATCCTCGCCGAGCACGGCACACTGGGCAAGCGTTACGGCTATGCCGGTCTGGCCCAGGACATTCGCCTCGCGTGCCACGGGCTCGACAAGCACGACAACGACTTCGTCATCGGCCTGCTCGGTCCGAATCTCTTTCCGTTGTCCGCCATCGTTCAGGAAATGCGCAAGACCGAGCAGACGTCTCAGTATCTCGATAGCCTAGGCCCGTTCTTCGTCGGCAAGGTCGCCTGGCAGTGCCCGCAACCGGAGGTCGCACCTGGTGACTGAGCCGTCGAGCCCCGACGCGAACCCGGAACTCTACGACCGCGCGGTGCACGACTACGACGCCGTGCTCGTCGTGTCGTTCGGCGGCCCCGAAGGCCCGGACGACGTCATGCCGTTTCTCGAGAACGTGCTGCGCGGTCTGAAGCTGCCCCCGCCCGCGGTCAAGGGCATTGCAAAACGGTACGAGGCGTTTGGTGGCGTGAGTCCGATCAACGCGCATACCCGCGAGTTCATCGCCGCGCTCGAGAAGGAGCTCGAGGCGAACGGTATCGACTTGCCTGTCTACTGGGGTAACCGCAACTGGCATCCTTTCCTCACTGATACACTCGAGAAAATGCGCGCGGACGGCATCAAGCGCGCGATCGCCTACGTCACGAGCACGTTCAGCTCGTACAGCGGCTGCCGGCGCTATCGGGAGGATCTCTACGCGGCGACGCACGAACTCGAGAGCGCGCCCCTCATCGACAAGCTGCGTTACGGCTACAACCACCCGGGTTTCATCGAGGCCGTCACCGATCGGGTGCGCGACGCGTTTGCCGAGACGCCTGCAGAACGGCGAGACGCGGCGGCTCTCGTTTTCACAGCGCACAGCCTGCCGAACTCGATGGCAGCGCAAGCGCCGTACGAGGCGCAGATCCGCGAGGCTGCAGCGCTCGTCTGTGAAGCGCTCGGGCGCGAGACCTGGGAGCTCGCCTATCAGAGCAATAACGCATCGTATGGTGAACCCTGGCTCGAGCCGCGCATCGAGGACGTGCTCGCCGAGCGCGCACAGCAGGGTGTCGCCGACATCATCGTCGTGCCGATCGGCTTCGTCTGCGATCACATGGAGGTCGTGCTCGA
>JABAOE010011938.1_pt3 | contig 14328 bp, 12 predicted proteins | sample 7062141 | NCBI WGS metagenome assembly JABAOE01 (sample SAMN14538627, study PRJNA623070) | marine sediment metagenome | biome: marine biome [ENVO:00000428]; feature: marine pelagic biome [ENVO:01000023]; material: deep marine sediment [ENVO:00002113] | place: India: Gulf of Khambhat ... | reverse complement strand
GAACCAGTTGTCGAAGACAATCCCAAAGGCTTCCAGGTCGGCGGAGATCCATTCCAGCACTCGGGCGACACCGAAAGCGGAGCAGCGGGAAACCGCATCCCCTTCCGGCAGAGACAAGGCAGCGGCATCTTCAGCATTCAGCCTTGCCGCCAGGTCCCGGACGTACTCGCCCTGGTATCCATCCTCAGGGAACTCGATCGACTCCCCGTTCAACTCGCGCAACCGCAGCCAGATGGAGCGTCCCAGGGTGGCAACCTGGTTGCCTGCATCATTGACGTAGTATTCGCGCTGCACATCAAAACCGGCAGCCTGCAGAATCGAGGCAACAGCATCACCGACTGCAGCACCTCGACCATGGCCGATATGCAAAGGCCCGGTAGGATTTGCACTGACGAACTCCACCTGAACCTTCTGCCCGTTGCCAAACATGGAACGGCCATAATCAGTGCCCCTGGTCATGATTTCGTCAAGGACTTCATACCAGCAGGTCGGAACGAGGGTAAAGTTGATGAATCCCGGTCCGGCAATCTCGACCTTATCCAAAGAGGTGTTGTCCCCCAAGGCATCCACTAGCGCCTCTGCTATCTGACGCGGCGCCTTCCTTTCCGCCTTTGCCATAGTCATGGCAAGGTTGGTTGCAAAGTCACCATGCTCTGGATTTGCAGGAACCTCTATCTGGATATCAGGGATTATTCCGGAATGGAGTGTGTTGCGGTCAAAACAGGCTTGCAGAGCCTCACTGATCTGCCGCCTCAAACGATTCTTCATGCTAATCTTTGTCCTTATCTGTACCAGGTTGTTCAGTCTCCGACATTGCTTTGCGCAACGTAACATCCTCGGAATAATCTGGGCAATGCAGCGTTGCACCGGAATCCATGGAAAACCGTTTGGCACAGTTGACACGCCAAGCACAATTTACGCAAAGTTTACGGGTATCTTGAGACATAAAATCCGCCGGGTTGGAGATTGAGAGATTGTATGTTAGCCCCGCCCTATCGGACTGTCAAGCTCCCACATCGGTAATCCAGCTTTCTATCAAAAGGGCAGGTCAAATTGTTTTCAGGCACAATAAAAGCCCAACTCCATATCATGGAATGGGCCGCCAAAGCAGATGTCAACGGGTATCATTTTCGGTCGGAGAACTGAAATACCAGCTCGTCGTCTCGCACCATGCCAAGCTCCGTGCGTGCGACTCGTTCAATATAGCGACGGTCACCGCGCAGCAAAGTGATTTCCTCTCTCAGCTGCCCGTTCTGCGCCTCAAACTCTGCAATCTCACGCTCCAGGGCCTCTTTCTGACTGTTTAATTTCAACATATGCAGAATCCCACGGTCACCCATAAAGGCGAACCCAAGGATCAAGGCGACCAGTGCAAGTGGCCAGAGATTGTGACGCCCCCCATCAGGGCGTGAAGCTTGAGCAGGGCTCCCCGCCATAAATTACCTCCCAATCTCGTGGATTGTTTCATCAAATCACATTAAAAATCAAGTGTTTTTGCATATCACGTGATCGCCGTTCCACCACTCAGCCCCTTCTCAGAGCTGCTGCGTGTAGACAAAAACAAAAAAAGGCCTGCCAGATGGCAGGCCTTTTTCATGCTAGTCAACAGTAAGCCGGTCTTTCAGCTTGGCCAGCTTCGCCTGACCAATGCCTTTTACCTGGGCCAACTCTTCTACAGTCTTAAACGGGCCGTGTTCAGTACGATAACTCACGATACGTTCAGAAAGGGCGGGCCCAACGCCGGTCAATGCCTGCAGCTCTTCGGCTGAAGCCTGGTTAAGATGTACGACTTCAAGCGATGCATTGGCAGCCGGGCTTTCAGCTGCCAAAGTACGAACCGGGGTTAGTACGGTTAAACCAAAAACAAACATCAAGGTCACAAATAACAGATAATTCTTCATAACATTTCCCTCCATAATAGGATAATAACAAACCCGATGTCGGCATAACATCCTGCAATCCCTCCTTGACCAACACCTCCCTCCCGGATCAGTATCGCCGCCCAACCTGGTTCACAACGAACCACATCGGATGGTTGACAAATTCAGGTGAAAATAACAGATAATTAAACTTTGTCAATTAAACCGGCTAACGATTTTCATTGTTTTCGAAACCATTACCGAAACCCGGGTTCTGTCCCAACCCCGCGAGCACAAAATTCAGCATGACCTCGTGGTCGTCATCGCCGTCTTCCTGATAGCGGTTTCGGTAAGTCAGCAGAAGGCTCCAGCACTTGGCCCGGTACTCCAAACCGACAACCTTCTCCAGTTCACGCTGTTCCCGGAAATCGTAACGTTCCTCGAATCTCAGGTAGACAGGTTTGAGCAAAGAGGTTGCTACCTCGAGCTTGGCATAATCCGTAGCAGTCCCTGGTTCACTTTCATCCCTGTAAGTATAGCTAGCCCTGAGAGCATTACCTGTTTCGTCCTTAACTACAGCACCGGCAGTCAAGGTTCTGAACCTAAGGTCTCCATAAACAGGGATCAGACTTTCGATATCCAGGCTAAAATATTTTGCAGGATTGGCATCCAGCTCCAGACGGATATCTGAAAATGGCTGGTTCTCACCGGACACGTTGTTTCTGGCTTCATCGATGTCGTAGCTCTGCGAAAGACGCAAGTTCAAAAGCTCCCGATACACCTTGGCGCCATCGAGATCCGTGGCCCGGGCAGTGAACCTGTTGACCAGGGCGTAGGTCACGTCATTACGCTCTTCGATTCGGTCAAGAAGATCAAAAACAGGGATTCCTTCCTGATCTTCATGGGGGACATAGGTATAGGCCACCTCAGGCTCAATGCTGTGCTGCAGCCTTTCAAAACCCCATTTTTCAAAAGCAAAATCCTTTACCAGGCGTGTTGCCAACTGCAGGCTGAATTCAGGCACCAGGCTTTCTTCGTCTCCGGCATTGGCGCTGTAGAGCCGCTCATAAAGAGCAACTTCGGGGGTCAGCTCCAGCCATCCCCCTGGCAAAAAAACAGCAGAGACTGACGGCCTCAGATACAACCTTTCGCCATCCTCGCCCTGCTCACGCCAGAATCGTGTTGCATAACTCTCCAGGCCAAGGTAAACCGGTGTCCCCCTGAAACGATATCGCGCCAGGCTCAGGCCCAGCTCCGGAAGCCGCTGCAGGGTGGCATCATTGTCCTCTTCGAAATCCTTGATATAACGAGCATGGGTTACGAGATTCAGCTTTTGCCAGTTTCGTTGCAGCATCAAAATCGAGACGGTTTTGTCACGGTTATAGTCTTCAGCGACTTCACCGTATTCATCAAAAAACAGCTGATTGTTTGCATATTCAACATCAGCTGTCATCCGCCACCCTCCGGGGAGGTTGCCGTGATGCTGCCATTCCAGGTAATAGAGGTCTGGCGTCTCGTTGAAACCGGTCACATGATAATAAAGCAACTCGCCGTTGTTTTGTTTCGCCAGCGCATAGCGATATTCCAGCCCCTTCCCCAGGCCGATCTCGGAAAGATAATCCAGATAGATCGTCGCATCCAGGTGACGGTCGATTACCTGGTACCAGGCCATTGAAGCACGGACGCCCTTGTTGTTGGAATAGCCAAACCAGGGCGTCAACAACCCGGATTCTCGCTCGGTTTTAACCGGGAAGAAGAGATACGGCGAGTAGAAAACAGGAACGCCTTTCACATTGAATGTCACGTTTTTGGCACGTGCGTATCCGCCCAGGGTTACATCAACTTCCCCGGCGGAGAAGCTCCAATCGGGGACTTCTCCATCACACGTTGTGAAACTGCCGTTTTTTACGAAGTAATCCGCCTGGCCGTGTTTTTCAATCTCTTCGCCGGCAAGGTGGAAATTTCCTTCCCGGACAAAAACTCTGCCCTGGCTAATCTGCCCCTGTCCGGTGGCCATGTTGTATTGAATCTGGTCCGCTGACACTTTCGTCCCAGCGTCATCCAGTTGTACGCCACCCCGGGCTGACGCATCCTGGGTTGCTGACTGCCACATCAACTCTTCTGACTTAAGCTCCACGCCGGCTTGGCGCAGGACAACATCGCCCCTTGCCTCATAGCTATCTTCATCGGCGTTGTAAGCCAGATAGTCTGCAACCAGTGCGATCTCATCTTTTCTTGCAACATCAGCTCGACGGTCATCTTCCTTGCCGACACCCGCTGAACCGGCCTCCCGTGTGACCACAGGTACAGCTTCAGCAGGCTCGCCAGCACCCTGCCCCGGGGTATCCTTTACTTGCTCCTGGGGACTTACTGTCAGTGCGGCTTCAGTCTCTACTAAGGTCTGTTTCTCGGCAGGACTTGTCAACGCAACGGTGTCTTCAACGTGTGGCCGTGGCTTTATCGCTACCGCCTCTTTTGCAGAAGCCGCCGGCTGTTCTCTGGTTTCTCTGCGCCCTGTCTCCGGTTGAGTGACAGCTGCATCCTGAGGCTTTTGTGAGCCAGCTTGCCATCCCGGCGTCTGCCATAGCGGTGGCGGAGAAAATCCGCTGGCCCCCAGTTCCGCCAGGACTTCGCGGCCATCAGGAGTCTCGTTCATACCCAAAAGAACGTCTTGAATCTGCTGGCGTAGCGCGTGGTTAATCCCTTGTCGGGCAACGATATCGCCCTGCGGCAGGTCTTTGAGAGAGATACGATTGTTTACTAAAGGATAGATTTTTCCAGAAGGAATAGCCTGTAAAAAATCCTGGCTGAGCCAGGCAATATCGACTTCGCGAAAGCGCGTCAGCCAGCTGAAGAGCTGATTATCTGTGGCAAAGCTACGCATTTTGACAGGAATACGCAGTCGCTGTTCAAGGTAGAGGGCAAGCTTTTCGCCCTTTTCTGAGGAAGAGACCAGACCGCTGCCATCGACAACAAAACCTATGGTGAGACCAGACTGGGCAACAGCAGGCTTGCTTAACGGTCCCCAGGCAATGCAAGCGGCAATCAGCAACACGTAACAGATTGCCCCAATGGAGATACTTCTCATGACACTACCCGTCATTCGCCCTAAAAACCTGCCGTTCATTATGCAACAGATTCCCCCTCCAGCAATTTCGCCCTCAACTCCGCAACAAGGTAAAGCGATCCACAAATAACTACAGGCTCAGAGGCACTCGACTCTCCCAGCGCTGCAGACAACCCGGCATCGGTCGTCAAGTACTCCTGTGTAGGGAGCCCAAGTCCAATGGCCCATTCAGCAACCTGATGCACCGGCACCGTTTGGCCATAAGAAACCGGTACAGCATATACTGCAGCAATAAATTTTTCCAGCGGTTTGAAAATATGGGCCGGGTCACGTACCCCACTTAAACCCGCAACCATGTGGATACGGGAAACCTTCTCCTGTTGCAGATAAGCAGCAAGGCATTCAATCCCGGCACGATTGTGGGATACGTCCAGCAGGATTTTTTGATCATCACCCACCCACTCAAGACGCCCCGGCCAGGCAACACATTGTCCGGTAATCCGGATAGCCTGATCGGTGATCTCAAAACCCTGCTCGCGAAGCGCGATTGCTGCAGCCACGGCATGGGCAAAGTTGTCCAACTGGTGCACGCCGGCCAGACGGCAGGACAAGCCATTGATTTCAAGACCTTCGACGGCAACGGCAAAGTCATCATGCTGTCCCCGCCAGGAATAGTTCTGCCCGGCAGCAACAACACGCACGTTCTTGCTTTCTGCAGCCCGCTGTATAACCTCTGTAACCTCTGGCACCTGCCTGCCGACAACTACGGGCACGCCTTTTTTAAGAATCCCCGCTTTCTCTGCGGCAATTTCTGCGAGGCTGTCGCCAAGGTGTTCACTGTGGTCAAGGCTTATCGGCGTTATCAGGCACAACAGCGGATCGACAATGTTGGTAGCATCGAGTCTTCCACCGAGCCCGGTTTCAACAACGGCAACATCAACCCGGTGTTCCTTGAAGCTCAGCAAAGCCATTGCTGTAGTTGCTTCAAAAAAGGTTACCGGGCGATCGCCTGCTGCTTCGCGCACCACCTCTGTCAGGTGGATTATCTCATCCCGTGAAACCGGGGCACCATTTATACGTATCCGTTCACTGAAACAGTGGAGATGAGGAGAGGTGTAAAGACCGACATTCAAGCCTGAATGCCTGAGTATTTCTGCCAGCATGACGCTGACTGAACCCTTACCGTTCGTCCCGGCGACATGAATGCAGGGCAAAGGCTCCTGCAACAGAGGCAAGCGCCCTTTGAGGGCCTGCATATTCTCCAGGCCCAATTTGATGCCGAAGAGCTGCAGGCCGTACAGGTAATCGATACTTTCCTGAAAATTCACTGGCTGCGCAGGAGATCAGGAAGCGGCTGCTTGCTTGGTGAATATCCTCAGGACCTGAGACAATTTGGCCTTCATTTCCTGGCGGGAGACAATCATGTCGACCATGCCATGCTCGAGAAGGTATTCGGAGCGCTGGAAACCTTCGGGAAGCTGCTGGCGAATCGTCTGTTCGATAACCCGTGGCCCGGCAAAACCGATCAAGGCTTTCGGCTCGGCGATATTCAGGTCACCAAGCATGGCGAAGCTGGCGGTAACGCCACCGGTCGTCGGGTCGGTAAGGACGGATATAAAAGGGATGCCTGCTTTTTTCAACTTGGCGAGGGCAGCGCTGCTTTTCGCCATCTGCATCAGGGAAAGAATACTCTCCTGCATTCGGGCACCCCCAGAAGAGGAGAACACCAGCACTGGCGCGTTCTTTTCAAGGCCAAGTTCGATCGCCCGGGTAATCTTCTCGCCTACGACGGAACCCATGCTGCCGCCAAGGAAACCAAAATCAAAGACCGCAACGACAACTTCCTGTTCGTTCATCAAGCCGTGCCCGGTCACCACAGCATCACCGCCGCCACTTTTCTTCAGGGCGGCCTTGATCCGGTCAGTGTATTTCTTTGAGTCCTTGAATTTAAGGAAGTCCACCGAGGTCATTTCGGCATCAATCTCGACAAACGTTCCCTCGTCGATAACCAGGGCAATTCTTTCCCGGGCACTGATCCGAAAATGGTAGTCGCATTTGGGGCAGACGTTGAAATTACGCTCGATTTCCTTCGAGTAGATAATCTCTTCGCAATTTTTGCATTTCGTCCATAAACCTTCGGGCATCTGGACTTTTTTTACTTCTGAAGACGCCGAAATCGGTGCTTTTGACTTTTTAAACCAGGCCATAACTTACCTCGCTGTCATGCAGTTGCAATTTCAAAACACAAACTGCTCGTTGCCGGCTAACATCTGGCACGGAACCCGATGGGATTCCAGATCAGAACAGATCTCTTCCAGGTACTGCGGCTTCATATGAAATATTTTGACCGGTACTTCCGGTTTGTCCAGTTTTTCGAGTTCCTTCACCAGCAATGCTGGTGACAGATGCCCCGTTTCAATCGCCAGCGCCTCGAGACGATCAGGAAAGGATGTCTCGACAAAAACCGCGGCCAGATGTTCCGCTGATTTCCCCAGAGCCCACAGTTGCTCGGTTTTCGTCGTGTCTCCCGAGTAGAGGATTGCAGCTCTGTCACCCGCCAAAAGGTAACCTGCAGAGCAGACCGTATGATTGGTCCGGGCCCAACTGACGGCCAGTGGGCCGATCTGCGTAGCGCCCTCGGCAGGCAACGGGCAAAATTCCAGAACCGGGAAATCCCCCAATCTGAGACGAGTCAGGTCGGGCCATATCTGGTCATTGAAGAGGTTGTCCTGCAGCACGGCCAACACTTCTTTTGGCGCCCAGACCCGCAGGGGCTTCGATCTCACCGACATGACGTTGTCAGCGAGGAAGGCCAGGTCATAAACGTGGTCCAGGTGTGCATGGCTGATCAGGACATGGTCTACTTCAGCCTGTTCCGCAACAGTCAGTTTGGCCGTAATGCCACCGGCATCAATGATAACCTTGTCATCGATCAACAAACAGCTGGTCTGGTGTCCCGGCACCCGTGACCCACAACTTCCCAAAACCCTGACATTCACGGTTGACCCCCCCTGCCGTAAACCGGTCAGATTGCGGCTTTCAATTCCCTGGCGAAGGCACCTACGGCGGCCTGCAAATCTGCTGATCCAGTCTTTTCGGCAATCAGCTTAACCAGGGCGCTGCCGACCACAACGGCGTCGGCGATAGAGGCCACGGCGCGGGCATCTTCCGCTGTTGAAACACCAAAGCCAACGGCAACAGGAACCGGGCTCTGTGCTTTCAGAGTATTAACGGCTTGAGCGATTGCACCGGCATCAACCTTCTGGCTACCGGTAACACCCGTCATCGATACATAGTAAAGAAAGCCTTCACCTGCGGCGGCAAGTTTTGCCGTCCGCTCTGCACCTGTGGTCGGAGCCAGCAGTGTTATCAGGTCGACTCCGGCGGCTTTGAGCAGTGGATGCAGTTCGCTCGCCTCTTCCGGAGGCAAGTCCACCAGCAGCAGACCGTCAACGCCAGCGGCCGCTGCGTCACGGGCAAAAGCTTCCGCGCCATAGCAGAAAACCGGGTTGTAGTAACCCATCAGGACGATCGGCACATTACTGTGCTGACGAACCCGGGCGACCATATCGAGGACACCACGTAAAGTTGTCCCCGATGCCAAAGCCCTCTCTGAAGCCAATTGAATGGTAGGTCCATCAGCCATCGGATCAGAGAACGGGAAACCGAGTTCAATCATGTCGACACCGGACTCAATCAGTGTGTGGACAATCTGCTCACTGGTTTCCAGATCAGGGTCGCCCGCCGTAATAAAAGTAACCAGGGCTTTTTCACCCCGCTCTCTTATGGCACTCAATGTCGAACTGATATTTGACATGGATAAAAATTCTTCCCAAAAAGTTAATTTTAACGAAACGAACCCTGAGATATCAACCGTTTTCTTATCCCACAAGACCTTTAACCTGATTCAGCAGGTCAAGAAACATTGCCTCGTTCATACGGCCGGTCTGCACATTGTAACGGCTGGTATGATAACAACCGACCAACCACAGCCCGTTGGGCAACCGGAATCTGCTGGCGTGGCTGAACGGCACCTCTGACAACCTTGAAATCTGCTTCTGGTCGCGAAAAAGCCGAAGCAGGCTGTTGTGAGCGCCATGCCCGAGAGCAATGACCACCTGCAGGCGCTGCAACACCTTCATTTCCTCGACAAGATAAGGCCGGCATTCAGTAAATTCACTCGCAGCAGGCCTGTTTTCCGGAGGCAAGCACTTGACTGCATTGGTGATGTACATGTCCTGCAGGGTCAACCCATCATCTGCGGAAATAGCCATTGGCTGGCTGGCAAAACCTGCTTCATGCAACAATGGGTACATGAAGTCTCCGGCGCCATCACCGGTAAATGGCCGGCCGGTCCTGTTTGCACCATGGGCTCCCGGAGCCAGGCCGACCAGGCAAACACGCGCATTGCGGTCACCAAATCCGCTGACCGGGGCATTGTGATAGTCGCTGCGTTGGCGACCTTTGCCCGGCGGCAACTGTTTGATGTGCTCAACCAGGCGTCGACAGCGGACACAGCTCTCGAGGCCCTTAAGAGGAATTCGATTCAAATCAGCTGTCCTTTTTCGCCCTGGGTTTTCCGCCGTGACGCCTGCGCCGCCTCGGGGGGCGAGCCTTGCCTGCACCACTTTTCTTCTCAGGGACGTGTTTCTTTTTATGCAATACTCCGCGCTTGTAATCGTGACAGAGGTCTTCGTCATGAGGGACGGTGCTCGGAATTTTCTGCCCTATATACTCTTCGATATCCGGAAGAAAATAAGCCAGGTCCTCATCCGCGAAGCTGATTGACTTGCCCTTGGCTCCGGCCCGGGCAGTTCGTCCAATACGATGGACATAATCCTCCGAATCCTGTGGCAGATCATAATTGACAACGTGCGTTACCCCTTCAACATGCAGACCGCGCGAGGCGACATCGGTGGCGACCAGGAAATTGAGCCTGCCGGCTTTGAAATCCTCCAGCACCCGCAGACGCTTTTTCTGGGCAATATCGCCAGACAGGTAGGCGACCTTGTAGTTGTTCATCTGCAAACGCCCCGACAAATGCTCCCCTTCTTTCTTGGTGTTCACAAATACCATGACTCGAATATCATCGGGTTCCTTGTTCAGCAGCCCCAGCAACAGCGGGAACTTCTCCCGTCTGGCGACGTGATAGACAATCTGCTCAACCCGCTCAGCCGTCACCTGCTCCGGTTCAATTCTGACTTTTTCAGCAAGGTCCATGAATTCGTAGGCAAGCTCCATGACTCTTTGTGACAAAGTCGCCGAGAAAAGCATGGTCTGGCGTTTTTCAAATGGTGGCAATTTGCGCAGGATATAACGCAGATCACGGATAAAACCCATGTCAAACATCCGGTCGGCTTCATCTATGACCAAGGCATCAACGTGTTTGAGGGAAAAAACGTTTTGTTTCACATAGTCAATCAACCGGCCGGGGGTCGCCACGATGATGTCGACTCCGGCCTGCAGGGCATTGCGCTGTTTCTCGTAGTCAACGCCTCCGAATATCGGCTGGACCTTGAAAGGACAGTGGCTACCCAACCCTTGAGCATCAGCACAAATCTGCACCACCAGTTCTCGTGTGGGTGCAAGAACCAGAGCACGCGGGCCTTTTGAGCCTTGCGGCGGGTTCTTCAGCAAACGGGTAAAGAGCGCGATAAGAAACGCCGCCGTCTTGCCGGTCCCGGTCTGAGCCTGGGCAGCGACATCACGACCGTGAAGCGCAAGGGGGATAGATTCTTCCTGGACCGGGGTCAGGTCGACAAATCCGACCTGCTCGATACCACGCATGACTTCAGTGGGGAGATCAAGTTCAGTAAATTTCATATCAAATAACGGCAACACATGGCATTAGACGTTGAAAGCGAATTCTTTCCGCGCCCCTCGTCCCGCGTTCCGCGTTCCGTATTAGAGATCGACACCCATGGCTTCGGCAACGGTGTGTATGTCTTTGTCGCCACGCCCGGACAGGCAAACCAGGACAATGGCTTCTTTATCAAGCTCCGGAGCCAACTTGAGCAGATGGGCGATGGCATGTGCACTTTCCAGGGCAGGGATGATCCCTTCCATTTCGGTCAGCATGCGGAAAGCAGCCAGGGCTTCGTCGTCCGTTACCGACACATATTCTGCACGACCGAGGTCTTTCAAGTGTGCATGCTCCGGTCCCACGCCCGGGTAGTCAAGTCCGGCTGAGATGGAATGGGCATGTTCGATCTGGCCGTCATTGTCCTGGAGCAAGTAGGTCTTGTTGCCATGCAGCACGCCGACCTTACCTGCGGAAATACTCGCCGCGTGTTTGCCTGTTGACACACCGAGACCCGCAGCCTCTACACCCACCAGACGAACCGAAGCATCATCGACGAAAGGATAAAACAGGCCCATGGCATTTGAGCCGCCACCTATACAGGCGACTGCTGCATCGGGCAATCGACCCTCTGCTTCAAGAATCTGGGCTTTGGCTTCACGACCGATCACTGCCTGAAAATCGCGAACCATTTGCGGATAGGGGTGCGGGCCGGCAACCGTACCGATAACGTAGAAGGTGTCGCGAACATGTGTCACCCAGTAGCGCAAGGCTTCATTCATGGCGTCTTTGAGAGTCGCCGTGCCGCTGGTTACATCATGTACCCGTGCACCGAGCAGCTTCATGCGAAACACATTCAAGGACTGACGACGGATATCCTCGGTACCCATGAAAATATCGCATTCCATGCCGAACAGGGCAGCAACGGTAGCCGTGGCCACACCATGCTGGCCGGCACCGGTTTCGGCAATCACCTTGTTTTTGCCCATGCGTCTAGCCAGCAGGATCTGGCCAACAGTATTGTTAACCTTGTGGGCGCCGGTATGGTTCAGGTCTTCACGTTTCAGGTAAATCTTCGCTCCTCCCAGATGCTCGGTCAGTCGACTGGCAAAATACAGGGGGCTGGGCCGGCCAACGTAGTTCTTCAGGTAGGACTCGAACTCAACCTGAAACATTGGATCAGCCTGGCATTGTTTATAGCTCTCTTCCAACTCCAGCAATGCCGGCATCAGAGTTTCAGCGACATAGCGACCGCCAAATGGGCCGAAGTGCCCATTGAGGTCAGGCTGTTGATAATTCACTTATAATGCCTCCCTGGCCATACGTATGAACATGGCCACTTTATCCGGATCTTTTCTGCCTGGCTTTCGCTCTACCCCGCTGGAGACATCGACGCCATAGGGGTGAACCTGACGAACCGCATCAGCGACATTGCCAGGAGTCAGGCCTCCGGCGAGGATGATCCTCTGCCGAGCGGCTATCCTGGCGGCCAGGTCCCAGTCGCAACGCTTGCCAGTGCCTCCGAACTGATCAGGCACATAAGCATCGAGCAAAAGTGCAGCAACCTGATAAGCGCCAAACGCCTCTTCATCCATGCCATCCTTGATACGCAGAGCCTTGATCACTCGGCATGGCGGGAAGTGGCACTGGTCTGGCTCCTCATCACCATGTAATTGTACCGCATCAAGCCCGCAGAACTCCACTACCTCACGGATTCGAGCGGGGGCTTCATTAACGAACAGGCCGACGGTCGTGATCAGGGGAGGCAGTTCGGCGATAATACGGCGGACCGTATCCTGATCTACAAAGCGGGAACTCCCTGGATAAAAGACAAAGCCGAGGGCGTCGGCACCACAGGCCGATGCGTGACGGGCGTCTTCCAGATTGGTAATGCCGCAGATTTTCACCCGCGGCACACCGTAACTTACCATTGTTTAGCCAACTTTCGGTAAATGAGATAACGATTCCTTGATCGCTGCCTCAGGGTATTCATAATCCTGCAGTTCACCATTGAAATAGGCATCGTAGGCGGCCATGTCAACATGACCATGTCCGGACAGGTTGAAAAGAATAACCTTCTCTTTGCCCTCTTCTTTGGCCAGCAGAGCCTCATCAATGGCGCCACGAATGGCGTGGGATGATTCCGGTGCCGGGATTATGGACTCGGTGCGGGCAAACAGAACCGCTGCGTCAAAACAGGCGACCTGCGGAACAGCCTTGGTCTCGACAACACCTTCATGGACCAATTGCGAAACCAGTGGTGCCGCACCGTGGTAACGCAGGCCGCCGGCATGGATACCGGGGGGCATGAAATCATGACCGAGGGTATACATTCTGGAAATCGGCGCCATCTTGGCCGTATCGCCATAATCGAACGCATAGACACCCTTGGTCAGGGTCGGGCAACTGGCAGGCTCTACAGCCAGGATACGGATATCTCTGCCATTAGCCTTGTCGGAGATAAAAGGGAAAGCAATCCCGGCGAAGTTGGATCCGCCACCATGGCAGCCGATAACCACATCCGGGTAGTCTCCGGCAATCTTGAGCTGTTCTTTGGCCTCAAGCCCTATGATTGTCTGGTGGGTGCATACGTGGTTCAGAACACTACCCAGAGAATAGCGTGTATCCTCGTGAGTCGCAGCATCTTCGACGGCCTCGCTGATCGCGATGCCAAGAGAACCCTGGTTGTCAGGATCCTTCTCCAGAATAGCGCGCCCTGCGTTGGTGCGATCAGAAGGTGAAGGATACACATTCGCCCCCCACAACTGCATCATGCTCTTACGATAGGGCTTCTGGCCATAAGAGACCTTGACCATGTAAACCGTGCATTCCAGGCCGAAATGCTGGCAGGCCATGGCGATCGACGAACCCCACTGGCCAGCACCGGTCTCTGAGGCTATCCGCTTGGTCCCGGCAAGCTTATTGTAGTAAGCCTGCGGAACAGCAGTGTTCGGCTTATGGGAGCCGGCCGGCGACACGCCCTCATACTTGTAATAAATCTTTGCCGGGGTCCCAAGTGCGGCTTCAAGCCTGTATGCGCGAAACATCGGAGAGGGCCGCCATTGCTTGTAAATCTCCAGGACCGCTTCGGGGATGTCAATCCACCGCTCCTGGGAGACTTCCTGTTCAATCAGTCCCATCGGGAAAAGCGGCAGGAGATCATCGGGGGTGACCGGCTGCAAGGTCCCGGGATGGATCACCGGTGCCATCTGGCCCGGCATGTCGGGGATGATGTTATACCACTGCCTGGGAAGCTGGTCTTCGCTGAGAAGAATTTTATTCTGCATGAGACATCTCCTTACATCTGGGTTCTATATGTATATACGTTCGCAATCAAATCGAATCCTGCTGCAGTTCCCGCAGTTTTGAGCCGATATCGGCTTCTCGCATCAGCGATTCACCGACCAGGAACCCCCTCGCTCCGGCTTTTTGCAACCGCAAGATATCACCCCGGCTGGCAATGCCGCTTTCAGCAACGACAAAATGAGTCGATGGAATGAGCGGCAGCAGGCGCTCCGTCGTCGAGAGGTTGGTTTCAAACGTCTGCAGGTTGCGATTGTTGATGCCGATCAGCTCACAGCCGGTCGCAAGAGCCATTTCCA
>JABAOE010005135.1_pt2 | contig 14332 bp, 12 predicted proteins | sample 7062141 | NCBI WGS metagenome assembly JABAOE01 (sample SAMN14538627, study PRJNA623070) | marine sediment metagenome | biome: marine biome [ENVO:00000428]; feature: marine pelagic biome [ENVO:01000023]; material: deep marine sediment [ENVO:00002113] | place: India: Gulf of Khambhat ... | reverse complement strand
GAGGCCTCTGCATCCAACCCCGGCAGCACGAGTCTGGCCGACAAGATCGACAACAGCAAGATCTTGGGCGGCGTCCTCGCCCTGACGGGTGTCGTCCTGACGCTCAGGGCATTCCTAACCCAGGGCCTGGGTGCGCTCGACCTCAACGTCTTCAACTTCGGCTTCCTGATGATCGGCCTGATGCTCTACGCGAGCCCGGCCAGGTACCGCTCGGAGTTCTACGAGGCGGTGCGAGGGAGCGCGGGAATCGTGTTGTTGTTCCCGTTCTATGCCGGAATCATCGGCATCATGACCGGTACCGGGCTCGTCGACACGATGACGGACTCCCTGCTGTCGATCGCCACGGAGGAGAACTTCCCCGTGGTCGCGTGGATCACGGCCGGGGTGTTGAATCTCTTCGTGCCGTCCGCGGGAGGAGAGTGGGCGATCATCGGGGGACCGATGATGACCGCCGGAGCGGAGCTGGCGATTCCGCACGGACAGACGATCGCGGCGTACGCCGTGGGAGATGCACACACGAACCTCCTGAATCCGTTTTGGGCGATCCCGCTGCTGGCGATCACCGGCCTCCGCGCCAGGGAGATGTTCGGATACGGGATCACGATGATGATCCTCCTGATCCCCTTCCTCGCTTCGGTCCTGTACCTTCTCCCGTACTGNNCCTCGAACGACCCGACACCAACGGAACGGTTCTGAACTACGTGGGCGGAAGCTGGGTCATGCCCAGGGGCGTAGACTCCCTCGCGCTGCACAATCCAGCCACGGGGGAGTCGATGGGCGAGGTCCGATTCTCGGGGCGCGATGATGTCGACGCGGCTGTGCAAGCGGCGAAGGCGGCGTTTCCCGGCTGGAGAGAGACACCTCCGATTCAACGCGCTAGGATCCTCTTCCGCCTGAAGATGCTTCTGGAGGAGCATCTGGACGAGCTCGCGGAGAGCCTCACTCGCGAGCATGGAAAGACGCTGGCCGAAAGCGCGGGTGAGATTCGCCGCGGTATCGAGAATGTCGAGCACGCGTGCGGGATCCCGACGCTGATGATGGGAGAGACGCTCGAGGACGTCGCTCCCGGGATCGATTGTGAGACGATCCGGCAGCCCCTCGGGGTCTTCGCCGTCATCACCCCGTACAACTTCCCCGTGATGATCCCGATGTGGTTCTGGCCGTATGCGGTGGCGACGGGGAACACGGTGGTGCTGAAGCCGAGCGAGCGAGACCCCACGACGCACCAGCGAATCGTGGCGTTGGCAGCTGAGGCGGGCCTACCCCGAGGTGTCCTGAACGTCGTGCACGGGGGCAAGGAGGCCGTCGAGGCCGTGCTCGAGCATCCCGATATCGTCGGTGTCTCCTTCGTGGGCTCCAGCGAGATCGCCCGGTTGGTCTACGGCGGTGCGGCGGCGTACGGCAAGCGGGTGCAGGCGCTCGGAGGCGCGAAGAATCACATGGTCGTGCTGCCGGATGCCGATCTCGACCGGGTGAGCGAGGCTGTGGTGTCTTCGATCATGGGGTCGGCGGGACAACGGTGTCTGGCCGGTAGCGTGGTCCTCGGCGTCGGGAATGTCTACGAGCCGCTGCGCCAGAAGGTGCTGGAACGGGCGTCCTCGATGTGCGTCGGATACGGGCTGGAGGAAGGCGTGGAGATGGGACCGGTCATTTCGAGCGAGCATCGGTCTCGAGTGCTCGACTACATCGAGCAGGGGATACAGGAAGGAGCGAAGCTCGAGCTCGACGGCCGGGGTATCGAAGTTCCCCGGCACCCCAACGGGCATTGGATCGGCCCGACGTTCTTCACGGAGACCGATCCGGCAATGGTGATCGGCAAGGAGGAGATCTTCGGCCCGGTTGGCCAGCTGAACCACGTGAGCTCGGTGGACGAAGCGCTGGAGCTCATGCACAGAATCGAGTACGGAAACGCTACCTCGATCTTCACCACGAGCGGTCGCGCCGCGAGAGAGTTCCGGTATCGGGCGGGCATCAGCATGATCGGCGTCAACATCGGCGTGGCCGCCCCCATGGCCTTCTTCCCCTTCGGGGGCTCGAGGCAATCGTTTTACGGGGACNNNGACAGGATTCTATCGAGTTCTACACCGATCGGAGAGTCGTCATCTCTCGCTGGTAGTCGAGACCATGGCGTCCGATCCGTTTCTCTGGAGGCCCAGTCCAGACGTTCAGCGGCGGGCCGTTCTTTCTGCGTTCCTCGACCACTGCGGACTCGAATCCTTCGAAGTCCTGTTCGCGCGCTCGGTAGAGGATATCGGCTGGTTCACCGAGCAGGTGCTGGAATTCCTCCAGATCGAATTCGATCCGCCCTACGAGCGTGTTCTCGACCTTTCCAACGGTCCGGAGTGGGCACGGTGGTGTGTGGGTGGCGGCCTCAACATCAGCCGAGTCTGCGTGGACCGTCACCTCCCGGAGCGCGCATCCCAGCCGGCGGTCATCTGGGAAGATGAGACCGGCAGAACCGGGTCCCTGACCTACGGTGAGCTGGGCAAGGCGGTGAGTGAGTGCGCCGCGGGGCTTCGCCTTCTGGGGCTCGGGAAAGGGATGGCGATCGGGCTTCACCTTCCCATGGTACCGGAGACGGCGGTGGCCCTGCTCGCCATCGCGCGGATCGGCGGGATCGCCGTTCCACTTTTCTCCGGCTTCGGAGCCGACGCGATCCGATCGCGACTGGGCGACGTGGGGGCGAGCGCGCTCATCACTTTCGACGTCTTTCAACGCAAGGGAAAGCAGATATGCGGAAAGGAGGTGGCTGAGGCGGCAGGGGCCGATCTCCCCGAGTTGGAGCATCTAATCGTAGTAACGAGGCAGGGTGACCGGTCCTCGGTCAGTCCGGACCAGGGCACGACCTGGCTCGAGCTTCTGGCGCGTGGCCGTGCCTCCGATCCGAAGCTTGGCGATCCCGAGCCCACGGACGGCGAAGACCCCCTCGCGGTGATCTACAGCTCGGGCACGACGGGCAGGCCGAAAGGGATCCTCCACAGCCACTGTGGCTTCCCCATCAAGGCCGCTCAAGACATGACGTTCGGCACCGACGTGGGTCCCGGGACTCGCGTCACCTGGGTTACCGACCCCGGATGGATGATGGGGCCGTGGCTCATCTACGGCGGGCTTCTCCTCGGAGCGACGGTCGTCCTCTACGACGGTGCCCCGGACTATCCCGACGTGCAGCGACTCTGGTCCATTTGTGAGCGTCACGGGATCGAGGTGCTCGGGCTGTCTCCGACGCTGGTGAGGGTCCTGATGAGTCGCGGCCGGCCGGCCGTGCCGGAGCACCCGGTGACCGACTCTCTCAGGATCTTGGCCTCCACGGGCGAGCCCTGGACGGACGCGGCCTGGAAGTGGCTCTTTGAGGAGGTGGGAGGAGGTCGGCTTCCGATCGTCAACTACTCCGGAGGCACGGAGATCGGGGGCGGCATCCTCATGGGAAACCCGCTGCTTCCTGTGAAAGCCTGCGCCTTTCCGGCTCCCTGCCCGGGGATGGACGCCGATGTCTTCGATGACGTTGCGAATTCGGTGCGGGAGCGGGAGGGGGAGCTCGTCATCCGACAACCCTGGATCGGCATGGCACGGGGATTCTGGAGGGACGCGGAGCGGTACCTGGAGACGTATTGGTCCCGCTGGCCGGGGTGCTGGGTGCACGGAGACGTGGCCCGAATCGACGAGGACGGGCAATGGTTCATAACGGGAAGGAGCGACGACGTACTAAACGTGGCCGGTCGACGAATCGGCCCGGCGGAGGTCGAGTCTGCGATCGTCGCAGATCCTGCGATCGTCGAAACGGCCGTGGTAGGGGTTCCGGACGAGCGCTCGGGCACCGCGATGATCGCGTTCTGCGTACCTGACTCGGCGGTTTCCGATCCAGACGCACTGGCGGAGTCACTCCAGGAACGTGTCGCGGTGGCCTTGGGGAGGCCGATGCGCCCTCAGCAGGTCGTCTTCCTGTCGCGCCTACCGAAGACCCGCAGTGGAAAGATCGTGCGTCGGGTCGTCCGGGCGGCATGGATGGGAGAGGATCCGGGCGATCTCTCCATATTGGAGAACCCAGGAAGTAGTCGGGGAGGTACGGGCGGCCGGAGGGCCCTCCTAGCAGAGGCTCGGAGGGCCCGGCATCGCCTCCAGGGGCCTACTACCTCCAGGGGCCTACTAGGTGGGGAGGGCGCTACGGAGGCTGCCGAGCGGAGAGTTTGTTGAGGCAGCGCAGGCCCTGGGTTAGAGTATCCGCACCATGCAGATCGGGTCCAAGCTCCGTGCTCACACTGCTCGCTCGCCGGGGCGAGCCGGAATCGTCTAGGGGACGCACAGATGAAGAGAGTGATTCTGGGAATCGTCACAGTCGGGCTCGCGGCCAGCGCACCAATCGCAGCCCAGACCCCGTACAAGCTCGGAACCTTCGAGCAAGCGGGCCGGCAGTTCGTCGGCATCGTGCTGCGCGATGCCCTGGTGATCGACTTCGCCGAGGGGCACGCCGCCGTGGGCGGCACTTCCGGCCTGGCGGCCCCGACGGACATGAAGGACCTGATCACCCGCTATGACCAGGGCCTGCGTGGGCGAATTCAGGAGATCGTCGCGCTCGTCGAGGGCGCCGCCAACCGACCGGCGTACGTCCACGATCTCAGCGCGCTCAGGATACGGCCCCCCATCATGTATCCGACGACCATGGTGAATACCGCGCTCAACTACCGGGAGCATGCGCTGGAGATGGCCGGGCTGAACAGCGGCCCACCGGCGCTCGTAGAGGGCGCCCCCCCGCCGGGCACGAGGACGGCGAACAGTACGAGCGCGCCTGGCATCTGGGAGCCGCCTGCGAGCGACGGTCGCTGGAATCCCTACATGTTCTTGAAGTCACCCTCCACCATCATCGCGCACGGCGAAGCGATTCGGCTGCCGGTCGGTCGAGAGAACATCGACTGGGAGTGCGAGCTCGGCGTGGTGATCGGACGCACGGCGTCGAGGGTCCCGATNNTACATATTCGGCTACACGGTCGAGGTCGACGTTTCCGACCGCGGGGGAAGGGGCGACGACCGCTACGGCTCCGACTGGCTGATCGGCAAGTCCCACGACACCTTTGCGCCGATGGGTCCCTTCGTCGTCCCGAAGGAGTTCGTGGGTGATCCGCGGAACCTGGTGGTCCGCTACGAGCTGAACGGCGAGCTGATGCAGGATGCGACAACGGCCTTGATGATTCACGACGTCTTCGAACAGGTCGCGTACGCCACGAACATCCTTACGCTCGCTCCCGGAGACGTCATCGCGACGGGCAGCCCGGCGGGCGTCGGATCGGCGAGGAATCCGCCCATTTTCTTCGAACCGGGCGACATCTCAACCTGCACCTATGAGGGCGTCGGCACGCTCATCAATCCAGTGGTGGGCCCCGGGTCGCAGTGAGGCTGGCCGACCAGCGGTAGACTGCGGGTCTGCGCAAGCAGCTTCGAGGGAAAGTCGCGTAGGGCGGCTCTACCACCGCTGTTTCGACCATGCTCCCGGCTCCCTGCCCGAGCCGGCGGCCGCCGACTCAGACGAGGGCCTGGGCCGCATCCTGAACCCGCCTGGCTACCCCAGTAGTTCCGGATTAAGCCGCCAAACGGCAAGAGTGAGCCACGCGGCGAATGTGACCCACGCGAGGTAGGGCAGGAGCAAGGCACCGGCAAGCTTTCGAACCTGCCAGAACGCAACAGCGGTCGCAACGATGAGGCACCAGAGCACAAGCACTTCCGCGAAGGCGAGCGCGCCTTGCCGCCAGGCGAAGAAGAGCCAGCTCCAAAGCGCATTGGCGGCCAGTTGAACGGTGAAGAGCAGCAGTGGCTTGCGAGCCCCGGCCAAGCCTTGAGCCCGCCAGACCAACCAGGCAGCTACGCCCATGAGTGCGTAAAGAACCGACCACACCGGACCGAATAGCCAGCCTGGAGGCGCCCAACCAGGACGGGAGAGTTGCGTGTAGAAGGTGACAGCGCCGGCGGACGGCACCGCCCCGACGGCAGCGGCAGCGAAAGTGAGGGCAAGCCAGCCGAGCAGGCCCCCGATTTGGCGCCGGAGCGACGAGGTTTGCGGAGAGCCGGTCATATCGGGGCTATCGGACTGGTAGCTCGGCCGCGCTCAGACTCACGAATCTCGAGCTGAAATGGAGGGCTGACGCACCACGCGTGTTCAACATCGTGAGGACGTCGCCGGGCCGTAGACTGCGAAAAATCCGCCGGCGATCGGTGGTCGGAGGCGGGCCTCAGAAGCGGTGCGTGTAGTTGACCTTCAGGGCAACTCCCCGGGAAAGGGTCACCAGACCCCGTTCGTCCAGGATCCCAGCTCCATAGTTTCGCCAGTTCTGAGTGTACACGAAGAAGATCTCGTTCCCCGGTCTGACGATCCAGCGCAGCCGAGTGAAGAGGCCGACGATCTCGCTCTGGTCGTCGTATTGAAGCTGGGTTATCGCGCTGACCCAAGGCGTTGGGGTCCACTCGGCGTCCAGACCGTATACGTTCGTCGAGAAGTCCCCCTGGGGAAGCCGAACATCGTTGTGCTCGACATTGGTCGAGAGGTTGACCCCTGCGATCGGCCTGAAGCTGATCCGTCCGTTGATGCCCGTGCGCTTGCCGTTCCAGAAGTCGCCCCAATTCAGGAAGCTGAAGACGGAAACCCGCCGGCGCCCCGTAGTTCCGGCGCGAACCTGATAGTTCCAGGTCGTATAGCCTCCCTGTCCAATATCCACCCCGTCCACGATCTCGAACGGACGGTCCAGGAACTCGTAGCCCCTGTCGATCTGGAAGTTGAGGAAGTCTCCGCTCTCGAAGTCGAGACCCAAGACACCGAGGGACCAGAGGCGCTCCTCGACGATGCCCGTACCCAGCCCGGTCAGGTAACGGAACTGGGCGTCGAAGTTGAGCTGCCTGAGCCAGGCAATGCGCTCGGGACGGGGAGACCATCCGATGCGAGGCTCGACGCGCCGAAAGTCGTTCCGGTTCACGAAGCCGACGTCCGGGTCGTATCCGGCCCCGAACTCTCGATAGGAGAGGTGTCCGGACCAGACGTCGTTCGGAAAGTTCAGGCGCAATCCACGAGCCGAAAGGTCACCCACGCCACTCTGGACATTTCGGTCGGGTTCCGAATTCCAGACGAAGAAGGCCTCGAGCTCTGCGTTGTTGTCGCCGAAGAAGCTACGGGTGGCGAGCTCCACGTCGACTCCTGCCGTGTGCCGATCCGACAGCGCGAGCCCCTCCGAATCTTCCCCGCCCGCCCGGCGGGTGTAGATCGCACCGACGCTCGACTGCTCGAAGATCCGTCGCTTGAGCCGCGCGACGGTGAAGTCTTCGGCCGATAGGCGCGGACCGGCCACCCCAACCTCTCGGGATTGGAGTTGGGCTGAGCCGGTCCGGATCTGATAGAATCCGAGCTCGTAGTCCCCCGCCTGACCCGTGATTCGAGACCCGAAGTCGATCGGGATCTGCTCCCCTTGGTGGAGCCCGATCCTCCGCGAGAAGAACGGCCGAGGGTTGCTGCGGGGAGCAAACGAAAAGACGCTCGAACCCTCGAGGAAGAAGTCCCTTCGCTCGGGAAAGAAGAGTGGGAATCGTGTGAGGTTGACCTGTCTCTCATCCGCCTCCACCTCGGCGAAATCCGTATTCACCGAGACGGAGGCTCTGAGACTCGAAGTGATGCTGTAGTTGACGTCCAGGCTCAGGTCACGTGGGAACGTATGGGGATCGGCGTTTTCCGTGACGTTCCTCCAACTCATGACGGCTGAGGGTATCGCCTCTAGTCCGAGCCCCTGCGAAAGTCCCTCGAGCCCGGTCAAATCGCCGGCGTAGACCGGATTGAACAGCCCTTGGTTGCGGAGCCAGCCTCTCCAGAGGATCTCTTCCTGCGCTCTCCGAATGGTGCGCTGGAAATTGATGCNNGATCGAAGTTCAGAGTGCGGAAGGGGATCTGGATTTCGGCGGACCAACCATCGTCGAGGATCGCCGTCTGGGCTTCCCAGATGCCGTCCCACGACTTGTTCACGCCTCCTCCGCCCCATCCGCCTCCTCCACCCCCGCGACCACCTCCGCCCCCACCCAGGATCCCGTCGCCCATCAATCCCGCCGGGTTGATCTCGAAGAAGTAGCCGGTACGACCGTCGTGGAACGTGTCGAGGATCCACATGAACCGATCGTCGGTGCCGAGTCCCTGGTCGCGCTGACGCTGAAACGCGATGATCCCCTCCGGGTCATCGTAGAGGATGGCACCGATGTAGAGATTGTCCTCGTCGTACACGATTCGGATCTCGGTCGGTTGGCTCGGCGGGCCACCCTCCACTGGCTCCTGCTGCGTGAAGTCTGAAATCGAGATGGCGCTCTGCCAGATCTCCTCGTCCAGCCGCCCGTCCAGGTCGATTTCCACCTCGGCGGCCTTTCGATGAGCGACGAGCATCGCGTCGAGCGCGAGGGCTCCGGACTCGGCCCCGCCGAGGCTGTCGGCAGGCAGGACCGTAGTCGCGTCCCGACCCTCGCGTTGCTCGACGGGCCCTTGGCGCCCTTGTCCCATCACGGCTAGCGGGACCGCAAGCAGCACGAGTGCGCTCAGCACGCTCGCGTACGCTCGTCTTTCCATGGCCATATGGGATGGGGCGGCGGACGTTGTCACCTGATCCGGCGTGGGCAGCATACACTAACGCTTGAAGTTGCCGCGAGCGCAACTCCCCCGCCGCACGCCTGCCAACCGATTAGAGCCGCTTCGACTCGCGCCGAATCCACTCAGCGAGCTGGTTCTCGGTGAGGTCTCCGGCAGCGAGGCCGCGAATCACGTGCACCACTTCCTCCTCGGGGACATGCAGAGTCCAGCCGTTCAGCCCCAGGAACATCATCATCGTGAGAAAGGCAACGCGCTTGTTGCCATCTCGGAAGGGATGGCTCGAGCTGATGCCGAAAGCATAGGCCGCGGCGAGCGCCGCGAGATCCACGCCTTGGTCGTAGAGCCACTTGTTCGTGGCTCGACTCAGAGCGGATTCGAGGGCCGCTTCGTCCCGGAGCCCGCTCAAGCCGCCATGCTCGCGGATCTGGTCGAGCTGGGCTGCTTCGACTGCGACTCTGGGAACCCACCTCGGTTCCCCGATCCCCTCGGCCAACTACTTGGCGAGTTCGCGGAGCGCGTTGCGGTACCTCTTGGCAGCCTCCGAAGCGTGCTGCAAAGCTTCCATCACGGCCGGATCGAACGGACTGAGCAGGATTCCCCGGTCGGTCTCGACCGCGAACACTTCGTCTCCCTCACTCAGGCGGAAGCGCTCGGCCATGTCTTTCGGGATCGTGGCGCCGACCGACCCTCCCATGCGGCGCAGCTTCACCGATTTCACCATGCCTTAGTATAGCACCGCTGTGCTACAGAAGGCCAGCGCCCGGCAAGCTGCCTGAAACTCGCGGTATCAGGGAGAAGGCTCGATCCGCAGGAGCGCGCCGTCGTCCTCTTCGTCCGTGAGTACGTACAGGAGTCCATCGGGGCCTTCGCGCACCTCCCGGATGCGTCGCCTCAGCTCCGTCAACATCGACTCACGGCGGAGCTCCTCGGTCCTCTCGTTGAAGACGATGCGCTGCAGATGGCCCGTGCCCGGGATGCCGCCCTGGCGCAGCGATCCGACGAACACGTTCCCTCTCCACGCCGGGAACTGGTCACCCGTGTACACGGCCATCCCTGCGGCGGCAATGGCGGGCAGCCAAACCACCAGGGGCGACTCCATCCCCTCGCGCGTCGGATGGTCCGTGATCCTTTCGCCAGAGTAGTCGCGTCCGAAGCTGACGAGCGGCCACCCGTAGTTGCCGCCGGGCGAGAGGACGTTGATCTCGTCGCCACCGTTGGGTCCGTTCTCGTGCTGCCAGAGCTCGCCGGTCTCGGGGTGCAGGATGAGCCCCAGCGTATTGCGGTGTCCCAAGGTGTAGATCTCTGGCCGATAGCCTTCGCGGCCCACGAAGGGGTTGTCCGGTGGCACCGTACCGTCGTCGTTGATTCGGAGAACCTTTCCGCGCAGGCTCATCGGATCTTGTGCAGCCGTCCCGACCCGGCCGCCCGTCGACATGTAGACCTTGCCGTCGCGCCCGAAGACGACTCGACCATTGAGCCCCGAGTTGCCCTCGAACGCTTCGGTTACGACGAGATCTCGGACGTCGGTGAGCGCTCCGCCCTCGAGCCGACCGCGTGCGAGCGCCGGCGTCCCCCATCCGTTCCCCACCGGCTTGGTATAGGTCAGGTAGACGAGGCCGTTCTCGGCGAAGTCGGGATGGAGTGCGACGTCCATCAGTCCACCGTTACCGTCCGTTCTTACCTCAGGCACGCCCGAGACGGGGCGCGGATCGAGCACGCCGTCGCGAATCACGCGAAGCCGGCCAGGTCGCTCGGTGATCAGCATGCCTCCGTCCGGCAGGAACGCGATCGCCCATGGATGCGACATGCCTCTGGCGACGACACTGACGCGGATCTTGTGTTGCTCGGCCGTATCGAGCACCCACGGCCCCGTGCCCAGGGGTGGCACCGGCACCCCGATCGTCGATTGCCCTCGGGCGTGATCGACCATGAGCACGCTGGGTAGCAGAAGCGCGGCGATGAGGATCGGGCGTTTGAGCTTCATGCGGATTCTCCCGGGCTGAGACAGTGTGGGTCCAGCGATCGAGCCGGCGCATGCGCGGCTCCCTCCAGCTGCCACATCGTCCGAGTACGCATAGAGCCGAGGGCGTGTCCGAGGCAAGAGGTGCCGGGAAGCTGATCGAATTCTGCTCAAGGGCCGACTCGTGGGTGGTCTCCTCCGAAGGCCGCTGCCGTCAGAATCGGAAGAAGCGTGTGAACTTGATGGCGAAGCCTCGGTTTACCAGCCGCGTGAAGCCACGTCCGGTCGTATCCCGACCGTCCGTGTAGACGACGAAGAGGTCGCTCCCCGGCTCGAATTCCCAGCGCCACCGGATATTGGTCTCGAGAGCGTTCGTGCTCGAGTTGTACTGAGTCAGAGCGCTCACGAACATCCGCGGCGTGATCGCCAGCGTCGGGCGGAGGCCCACGAGCGTGATTCGAGTCCTGCCCCCAGGCAGTGAGATCCAATCTCGCGACACGCGGGGCTCGATCGCGAACCGTGGACTGATCTGAGTTCGTCCCGTATATGCGATTCCGGTACGATGGCCGTCGAAGAACTCGCCCCAGTTGAGGCTCACTGTCCCGCTCACTCTGCGATGTGGGCCAAGCTGCAGCCCCACGGCCGCGCTGTAGAAACGGTGCCGTCCCTCCGGCACCTCGAGATCGCCACCGACCTCGAACGGCTCCGCAACGAACTCGAGATTCCGGCTGACGTCCAGGGACAACAGGTCGCTGCTGTTGAACTCGACGCGAAAGCTGCCCAGTTCGGTCTGTGTCTCCAGTATCCCCAGGCTGTTGACGAAACGGTCCACGCTCGCTTCCCAGATCCACCTTCGGACGTGCCGGCTCGAGGTTGGGCGGGGACTGAATCGAGCGGAGCCGAAGGTCCGCTTGAAGTCGTCGCGAAGAAGAAAGCCGATCTCGGGGTTGAACGCGTCTCCGACCTTGAGCAGCTCGCCCTGCAGACCCCATCGATCTGCATCGTATAGAAGCTGCAGTCGATAGCTCTTTGGATCGCCATCGCTCTGGCTCCTGGAAGAGCGAGCCAGGTATGCATTGAGCTGCAGATTCTCGTAGAACAGCATGTTCGCATCGGCACCATAGACGAGATTGGCGTCGTCGGTCCCGATCGAGGGTGATCGATTCGTCAGGATCAGGCCTACGTTGCTGCGCCGGAGCACATCACTCTTGACGCGGACCACCGAGAAGTTGGTCGCATCGGCGTTCGCCAACGCGGAGCCCTCGGTCTGAATGTTGAGCACCCCCATCGACACGGGCCCCAACCGGCCCATGAGGCGCGCTCCCTGCTGAATCGGGACCGGGGTTCCGCCGCTGATCCCGACTCTCCGACTGAAGAAGATCTGGGGTACCGGGCCAACCCCCCTCCGAATCCCTCCGCCCCCCGATCCTGCGAAGTCGAAGACGCCCTGTCCCTCCAGGAAGAACTCCCGCTTCTCCGGAAGGAAGAGGCTGAAGCGTGTCAGGTTCACCTGCTGCTCATCGATCTCGACCTGCGCGAAATCCGTGTTGTACGTGACGTCGAACGTCAGGCTACTGGTGATTCCATACCGGGCATCGATGCCGAGATCTCCATTGACGTCATTCGAGATTCCTGCGGGCCGGTTCGTGGTCAGCTCCGAGATCGCGTAGGGCCTCAGCTCGATGTTTCGAGATTCCTGGGGTGCCTCGATCCCGACGAGCGTGGCGGCCGAGGCCATTCTCATTCCGGAACCCGCGTTCTCCGGCACCGGCGAAAGGAGCGACTGCTCGTTCTTCGATCGGACCACTCGCATGACGTTGAACCCCCAGACCTGCTCCGCCGTCGAATCGTACCGGAGAGACTTGAAGGGAATCGCCATCTCCGCGGTCCAGCCCTCGTCGGTACGACGGCTTCTCACGTCCCAGACCGTGTTCCAGTCGTAATTCGTGGTGCTTTCGTTGAGGACCAGCGCGTCACGAACGCCCCCCAGGGGGTTGGTCTGGAAGAAGAACGCGGTCCTTCGATCCAGAAAGGTGTCGAATAGTGCAATCACGTTGTCGTTCATCCAGATGTTCTGATTGTCCCGCCGCATCTCGTTGGCGACCATCTGATCGGGCTGGGAGTCCAAGGCGCGCAGGCCGACGTAGACGTTGTCGGAATCGAAGAAGACCCAGACTTGCGTGTCTTCCGTCGCCGGCTCTCCGTTCCACGGGTACTGTTGGACGAAACCCTCCGCAGGGAACACTTCGCCGTAGACGTCCTCGGCCAGAGCCCCGTCCAAGACCAGGGGCTGCTCCAGCCGCACGGCGCGGATCACGATCTCACCGTCCTCGGAGCGGCTGACCGTCGCGGGAAGCTCGGGAACCGGACCACCCTCGATGGACGGGGGCGCCTGAGGGAAAGCCGGCGTGGCGGTGAGGGTCGTCAACAGGCAGACCAAGGCCGTCCCCACCGGCTTCATCGAAAGCGACTTCCGGGAGAGTCCCTTGGAGGCCCCTGGGGCTGCGCCGAACCTTCCGGCTAACACGAACATTCTCGGGTGGTCCATTTGAACGGCAAGGAAGTGAGGGCCTCCTCTCAGCCTAGTCAGCGGTCCTCAACCGGAACCTCTGCAGTCGTCTACCGTTTCCCGCCTCTCCCGTGTAGAGGTAGCCGCGGGAGTCGAGCACGACCATGTGTGCCCGAATGAACTCGCCTGCCTGGCGGCCGGGCCTACCGAACCTACCCAGGATCTCCAGGTCGTTTCGCCTCAGCATCCAGACTCGCTGGTTCGTGCCGTCGATGAGGTACAGGAGGCTCTGTTCGGGATCCCGCGAAAGGCCGAGGCTGAACGCGCTCCCCGATCCGCGGGTCTCGGGACGGACGAAACGCTCCATCAGGTACTCGCCGCTCTGCCGGAAGACCTGGATCCGGTTTCCACGACGGTCGGCCACATAGACAAGGCCGTCGTTCGAGCCGACGATGCCGTGGACCGTGGAATACTGTTGGGGTGGGTCGTCGAGCCGGACGGGATACGCATATGTGTAGGTGTCGTCCGGAGGCCGGCCGTACGCTCCCCAGTGCCGGATGTATTCGCCCGTCTCCGCATCGAAGACCACCACCCGCCGGTTTCGGTATCCGTCGGCGATGAAGAGCTCGTTCGTACTGGACTCCACGAAGAAATTCGCCGGGCCTCCCAGGTGGGTGGGATCGTTGCTGCCCCGGTTCACCCCGGGCTCGCCGATCGTGAGAACGTGGTCGCCATCCCTCGTGAACTTCATCACGTGGAATCCGTTGCTCGTACCCAGCCAGACGAACCCATTGTGATCGATGTAGATTCCGTGCTCCTGGTCGAACCAGGTGTAGTCCTCGCTCGGACCGCCCCAAGCCTGAAGGACGCGGCCCTCGGGATCCAACTCCAGAACCGGAGGAGCGGGAACGCAGCAATCGGCGATCGGTGGATCCTGTGCGGCCCCGATCTCCTGAGGGGTCAGGCTCGACGGCATGTGAACCACCCACAGATGGTCGTCTTCGTCGACGAACAGCCCTCTGATATCACCGAGGATCCAGTCGTTGGTCAGGGTGGGTGGCCAAGTCGGGTCCACGTCCCACTCCGGCCACGTGGCCGGTGTCAGTTCGAGGACCTGTCGAGAGGTTTGAGCGACGCAGGCGACGGTCATGAGGAGCAGCGCCGTCATGCTGAGGAGGCTCACCGGATTTCGCATCGTCCTGCACTCCTGGAAGACATCGACGGTGTACTTTTTCCGACCGTCGGACGGACCGTCCGTCCGAGG
>JABAOE010002916.1_pt1 | contig 14332 bp, 14 predicted proteins | sample 7062141 | NCBI WGS metagenome assembly JABAOE01 (sample SAMN14538627, study PRJNA623070) | marine sediment metagenome | biome: marine biome [ENVO:00000428]; feature: marine pelagic biome [ENVO:01000023]; material: deep marine sediment [ENVO:00002113] | place: India: Gulf of Khambhat ... | reverse complement strand
AGAGGTCACAGGTTCGAATCCTGTCGGGTGCGCCAATTTTTTCAATAGCTTAATCAAAGCGCGATGCGGCTCCCTCATGGGGTTGCGATGGGCCAGAATCCCTCCGTTGCGAAATCACCTTAACCTGTCAAACGAATGCTGAAGCGGGACAGGTGACAATATCCGCGTCGCCCAGGGCCAGAACCTCTCTTGAATCGAGCGCACCGGGGTTTCGAATGATTTGATGACGGGCAGTAGCGCGTTGAATGTGTTTTGAGCGATTGGGTCAGCTCTGCGTTGGAGCGGTCCCTGAAGTCACCGGGCTTGCCATGCTGTTGCAGAAAGTTTGCGGCTTCCGGGTCCCATACATACGCTCATGACGGCCGCCCAGACCGCGCCGGCTGAACGTCGGCCGTGGCTGCGGCAGCGGTCTCGCGCCTGCGCCCCGGCTTCAGCCGGTGTCGATCCGGTAAAACCGCGCCGCGGTGCCGCCGAACACCGCCTCATGCGCGCTTTCAGGCACAATGGCCGCCGCCGCCGACCGCCACCGCTCGTAGGTCCCGTTCAGCAGCAGCACCGGCCAGTCGGAACCCCACATGACGCGGTCGGGACCGAAGGCGGCAAGCACGTGCTCCACATAGGGTCTGAGCGTTTCGGCCGTCCAGTTGGGATCGGCCTCCGTTGCCAGGCCCGAAAGCTTGCACAATGCCGAAGTCGACTGCGCGATCTGCGCCATCTTTACAGCCCAGTCGTCGAAGGCGTTGGCGCCAATCCGCGGCTTCATGCAGTGATCGATGACGATGCGCATGTCTGCATAGCGATCAAACAGCTTCAGGAAATTGTCGAGATGGATCGGAAAGCCGAGCGCATCGAAGGTCAGATCAAGATCGATGATTGCTTCAAAGCCCCACTGCACGTCGGCGCGGTGCATCCAGTCGACGTCGGCAATGTCCTGGATCATCGGCCGGACACCGGCAAATTTGCGATGCCGGGCAAGCCGCTGCAGGTCGACGCCGGCGGCCGGATTCTCAAAATCGACCCAGCCGACGACCTTGCCAATCCACTCCGTGGCGTCGGCCAGCCCCAGCAGGTAGTGGGTTTCGGCCGGGCTCGGCGCGGCCTGCACGAGCACGGTCCGGTCGATTGAGTAGGTACGACGGTGCACGTCAAAGTCCGCCGGCGCGAAATCGCGGCGGATCGCCGCCACCGCGTCATTGTCGTCCATCCAGCCATAGTCGCCGCGGGCGATCGCCCAGAAATGCTGGTGCGCATCGACTTTCATGGCGTCGCCCCCGTCCGGCATCTGAACGGATTTGATATCATGGTCGCGCACCATCAGCCGGATTTTTAGTCGATGCCCGCTCACCGGCCGCCGAGCGCCCGGTAGATCTTCATGCCGGGGCGGCCGGTTTGCGGCATGCCGAATCGCGCCTCCGCCCGCTTGATCGCGGCGCGCGTAATCGGGCCGATGCGGCCATCGGCTTCGCCGATGTCGTAACCCTGCCTGATCAAGAGCTTTTGCAGCTCCAGCCGCTGGGCGCGAGACAGGCCCGGGTCGCTGGTCGGCCATGGCGTCTGCAGCGGTCCGCCGCGCTTCAGCCGGTCGGACAGGTGGGAAATGGCCAGCGCATAGGATTCAGCGGCATTGTAGGAATGAAGCGCGTCGAAATTGGAAAAGACCAGGAAGGCCGGGCCCCTGGTGCCGGCCGGCAGAAGAAGCGCGGCGCTGGCCCTGCCGCTTGGCTTGCGACCGTTCATGCCGGTAATGCCGCGCTTTGCCCAGCTGGCGGCGGAGGCACGCTTTTTACGCCCCGACGGTCCCTTATAGCCGCGCGGCAGGCGGACCTCGTAACCCCAGCCTTGTCCGCGGCGCCAGCCGGCCTGCTTCAGGTAGTTGGCCGTGGAGGCGAGCGCGTCGGGCACGGAATGGACGAGATCGCGCCGCCCGTCGCCGTCAAAATCGACGGCCAGGCGCCGGTATGTGGAGGGTATGAACTGCGTCTGGCCGAACGCCCCGGCCCATGAACCGGTGAGGTCGGCGAGCTTGAGATCGCCGCGCGAGACCAGCATCAGCGCCTGAATCAGCTCGTTGCGGAAAAACTGCGGCTTTCGGCCGGCGCAGGCGACATTGGCCAGGGCGTGCGGAATGAAGAAATCGCCGCGATCGCGGCCGTAATTGCTTTCAATCCCCCACACCGCGGCGATCACATAGCGATCGACGCCGTAGGCCTTTTCGACGGCGCGCAGCACACGGCCGTGCCTTTTCATCATGGCGCGGCCGGTGTTGATCCGGTCCTGGTCGACAAGGAACGCCATATAGTCCCAGATCGGCGTCGTATATTCCGGCTGACTGCGCGAAAAGCGCACGGCCTTCTCGTCAAATTTGACGCCGCTCAACGCCTGTCTCGCAACCGCCCTGCTGACACCGGCTTTGATCGCCGCCTCGCGGATGCCGGCAACGCACGACTCCAGCGGTGCGGCCGCAACCGGATGACCGGCATATGCGCCGATGGCGAACAATACGCACAAACAGCGTTGCAGGAATCGACCGACCATATCCGCCAGGTGCCTTTCGGGGCCGTTGCGCGACGATCGATTGAAGCGCAGCCGCCCCTTGCGCTCAAGAAAATTCCCGGCACGGGACATTTCCTCAATGCCCTCAGCCATCCTAACATGCGGCCCGATGGTGATGGAGCGGAGTCGATGAGCCGATTGATCGATGTCTGGGTGAACTGCGCGAACGAAGAGGAGGCGACCGCCATCGCCGAAGCGGCACTGGAACGCCGGCTGGCGGCCTGTTCCAACATCTTTCCGCCGATCGTCAGTCGCTATCACTGGAAGGGTGGCATTGAAGCCGATCGCGAGGTGCCGCTGCTGCTGAAGACACGCTCTGGCCTGTTTGATGACCTGGCGGCACTGGTGGAGGAAATGCATTCCTACGAGACGCCGGCAATCGTCGGCATGGCGGCCGAGCACGTCAATGCGGCCTATTGGCGATGGCTTGTGGAGGAGACGAAGGGATCCGAATGAGGCTGCAGCTGCGCTATCGCCACAGCGCCAGGGGATCGGCGCCAAACAGCCACAGATGGCCGCCGGCCAGCAGCACCGCCGAAACGACCGCCGCGGCGAGGAGGCCGAGAGTGAGCGGCCAGTCGATGCCGAACCGTCCACCGCCCTGAAAAACCGCGGCAAACGGCACATTTGGCGTAGCCGACGCCAGGCGCCGCCACTCCGCCGTGCCGATCAGGTGCGCCTTGCGCCGGTCGAGCGTGATCGTGCCGAGCAAGGCAAACAGGCTCAGCGCTCCGAACAGAATTATGCTGATCACATCGCCGATGACGGCCATATGGGCGCCGCCCCAAAGGCCGAAGCCCCACAGCACCGGATGGCGGGTAATGGCCAGCAATCCAGGTCGCGTTGGATCATAGCCTTCGATGCGAAACGACACTGACAGCGGATTGGCCTTGATCAGACCGGCGAAAATCAGGATCAGGGCGAGCGGAACCGCGACAAGCGCCAGCATGGCCTGCCAGCGGCCCGGCTCCCAGATCACGATATCCGGACCCCTTATGGCGGCACTGATCAGCCAGGCGAAAAGCACCAGCGACAGCGCCGAATAAAGCGCCAGATAGGTCCGCAGGCCAAGCGCATTGACCAGCCGGTCGCGCAGTTCCGGCCGGGCCGGCATGGCATGCGCCAGCACAAAGACGACCAGCGCGGCGACAAATTCCAGCATGGAGACTCCTTGTCGCGGTTAGCCATTGCGCCCAAAAAGCGCAACAATGCGGAATTGCTCGATCGGCGGCGTTATCGCGCCTTTAGATCAACACAAGGTCCAATGGCAATCGGTCCGGGGGCGCCGATATCGTCAAGGCGTGACCGGCCGATGGCGCCAATTGGACGAATTGACGCAGATCAAGAGCGCCGTGCCGGCGTCTATTTAGGTTTGTTGGTGTGCTTGCCCGCTCGGCGCCGCCGTGGCAACGCCCCGAGGAAGCGAGGAGTTGAGGCTATGAAGCAGTGGTTTCGCAAGCGGCGCGCCGGTCAGGCGCCGCCAGGCCGGTCGGCCGACCGGCTCCATGACCCGGTTGTGCTGCTTGACGACAAGGGCGAGCCGGCGGGCACGGCCGGCAAGCTGGCCGCCCATCAGCGCGGTCTGCGCCACCAGGCCATTTCCGTCATCATCCGCGACACGGCCGGCAATCTGCTGCTGCAACGCCGTCACCTGGAGAAATATCACTGCGGCGGTCAGTGGACGAATACCTGTTGCAGCCATCCGCGCCCCGGCGAAGGCACCGCCGCGGCGGCTAGCCGGCGCCTGCGCGAGGAAATGGGGATATCCGTTCCGCTCCAATTGCTGTTTCAGACCGAGTACCGGGCGGTCGTCGCCGCCGACCTGGTTGAGCACGAAGTGGTCGATGTCTTCGCCGGCACCTTTGACGGCGCACCGCGCCCCGATCCCGACGAGGTCGCCGACTGGTGCTGGATCAGGCCCGACGCGCTGCGCATTGATATGCACCACAATGCACACCGCTATACGCCCTGGTTCCACGCCTATGCCGAGGAGCATTGGCCGCAGCTTGCGGCATAGAATGAATGACGCCCCGTCGCCAGGCGCTACCGTCTTTGATCCGGGCCGGTCAGCACCGCCCAGTAGGCTGAGACGAACAGTGCGAATCCGACGACCCAAAGGCTGCCGGACGTCATCATGATGGCATTGTAGAGGCCGGGGCTCAGCGTCGGCCCGGCGGCCCGTAGCAGTGCCGCGGCGGCGATCGCCAGATAGGCCAGCGCCATTCCCCTGGATGTCCTCAACGGCCGGCCGGTATGGCCGAGCGCGGCGCGCGACATGATCGCCAGCGTCATGCCGCCGATGGCGCCGATCGCCGTCACATGCAAGGCGGCGATCTCATGCGGCCAGCCGGTCAGATAAGCGGCGGCCAGGACGCCATAGCCCAAAACCAGCATGGCGAACGCCAGATGCATGCTCCACAAGATCGGCTCGCCAAGCGTATCCTGCCAGCGCCAGCCGGCGAGCCGCGCACCGTTGAACAAGGCCGCCGCCAGTGCGACAAGGCCCAGCGCGGTATCCGGCAGGCCGGCCGACACGGCCAGCGCCAGCAGCAGCGCCGATACAATGCCGCCTTTCGACAGCATGCCGTAGCTGACGGGCAGGCCGTCGGTCTGACCACGGCGAACCAGCGCGTTTTTGGTAAAGCCGGGAATGACCCGCCCGCCGATGATCGCGATCAGTGCCGCGATGGTCAAAAGGCCGAGGCGCAATCCGGCGCCCGCCGTGTCCGTGGTCAGGCCGGTCCACTCCAGGTGAACCAGAAGATTTCCGACGAAGATCAGCGTCAGCAGGCCGACAAGAAGGACGTTGTGCGGTTGCGGCCGGCGGCGCAGATTGACGCCGATCCGCAGCATCAGCGGCGGCAGGAAGGCGAGATCGACGAGCGCGACGACGAACGGATCGATCCAGGCTGAGAACCAGACCGCCAGCCGACCGGCCAGCCAGACGGCACCGGTGGCGCCGACGAAGACGGCCGGCGCCGCCGGCGCGCCGGTCCAGTTCGGCACGGCGGTCAGGAAAAATCCGGCAAGCACCGCGACTGCGTAGCCGAAGATCATCTCGTGGCCGTGCCACAGATGCGGCGCCACGCCGATGGTCGGGGCGCGGACCGCGGCGTCTGCCGCATGCAGCGCCAGCCAGGCAAGCCAGGCGACCATCGAAACCACTGAGAAAAGTCCGGCGGCCAGAAAGAAGAACCGGAATCCGGCGCTCAGAACCGGCGGCATGGTACTCTCACGCGGCGGCTTGTCTTGCGGGACATCCATGGTCGAAGCCTCCGTCCTTGGCGATGAGCGCCATACACGCCAAGGGCCGGCTGATCGCATGGCCGCGTGAAACGCCAGCTTCGTCGCCCGCCCGCACCGGCTCCTTGATTTTCGTCAAGCAACGGCAGGGGGAAACGATCGCGCCGGTCGGCAAGAGGCTCTGGCGAAAGTCAGGGCTCTTCGCCCGGCTCAAAGCCGCCGACCTCGTGATAAACGGCGCTGCGATTTTCTTCGAAGAGTTTCACCGCTGGCGCCTCGCCGGGCAGCCCGAGCTCCTGCCAACGCGACGCGACCGTCTCGTAAACGTCTTTGCGCAGGGTCGTGCGCTTGGAGAAAACCGGCAGGTGGCGGTGCTCCCGGCAGGCATTGATCAGCGCCTTCGACCCATAGGGCCTTTTTTCCGGCGGATTTTGCGTCGGATCCAGCCAGGTACTCCAGGTATTGCGAAGAATATCGATATCGTCGATCGGGTTGCAGCGGCTGGCCATGGTCCAGATAACCTCGTCCATATTCGTCGGGTCGATATCCTCATCCACGGCGATGATCCATTTGGTGTAATAGGCGCCGCCGGGCACCTGTGCGGCAAGCGCCAGCACCTGGGCGGCGTGGCCGGCATGGCGCTGCTCCAGGCTGATCACCGTCATGCCAAAGCCGCCGGCGGCGGCCGGGTGGGCGTAGACTCCCTTGATGCCGGGAATGCCGAGCTTGTCCAGATCCTCCCAGATCTTGGCTGAGCGCAGGACGGAGAAAAAGCCGCTCTGCTCGCATGACGGATAATCGGCCATCAGGGCATTCGTCAGGATGGGGCGGGACCGGTGATGGACCGCTGTCACCTTAACCAGCGGACAGCCGGCTTCCGGTCGTCCGTAATAGCCGGGAAATTCGCCGAACGGTCCTTCCGCTTTCACCGAACCCGGGCGGATGATGCCCTCAATGACGAGCTCGGCATTGGCCGGCAAGAGCAGATCTGTTGTCCTGCCCTTGACGACCGGCTCCGGCCGGCCCTTGACGCCGCCGACAAATTCGTACTCCGAGACGGTCTTGGGAAACGTCTGCGATCCCATCAGCATGAACAGCGGGTCGATGCCCCACGCCGCCGCCACCTCGACCGGCTCGCCACGCTCCCAGGCGCGGGTGATGTGCAAGCGCGCATCCTTGCCAGGCGAGAGATAGAGCCCGACCTCCGACTTTCCCTGCTGCATCATGCGGTAGGTGCCGATGTTCAGATAGCCGCTGTCGGGATCGCGGGTGATCACCGCATCGGCGGTGCCGGCATAACGGCCGCCGTCCAGCGGCCAGTGCCGGGGGATCGGCAACAGGTCCAGATCGATCGCCGCCCCGCTCAGGCTGTTCTCATAGACAGGCGCTTCCGCCGCCGCCACTTCCTGCGGCGGGATGCGCCGCTTGAGCTTGTCCTTGATGCGCTCAATCAGCGTCATCACCGGCGTGTCGGCGGGCTCCTCCAGCGTCATGGCGATCCGTCTTGTGCTCGGCCCTAGAATGTTCCACAGCAGGCTGGCGCCGAACGGGCTTTTCTCAAAGCCGGCGGCGTTTTCAAACAGCACCGCCGGCGACGGCGTCTTTTTTGCCACCAGATAGGCAATGGCGCTCATCTCCTCGTCCCGGCTCACCGCCTGGCTGACGCGCACCAGCTCGCCCAGCGCCTCCGCCCGCCCTAGCCAGTCCCGTAAATCGGCCACCGCATGGCCGGGCGCGGTGTTGACGGCTTCTGGATTCCCGATCTTGTCTGCCATGATGATCGCCACCCCTTGCTCCGCCGGTTGTCGGCGCCGCTCAATTCGACGATCCATAGCGCAATGCCCGGGCCGGCGCGACGCGCGCTGTCGCCGCGGCAGCCGCCGGGCCTCCGGTGCCGGATCGCGGCCCGGCCTTAGACACACGAATGGGAGGGAACCTGCGGGTCGCCGGGATTGCCGCATTTATGCGCCGCCGCGGCGTCGTGGCCTTTCAACAGGACCGTCATGGCCGGCGTCACATAGGCGGCATATTTGCCGATCGCAATCAACGCGTGCCGCCGGCTGACTTTGTCTTCCGCCGCGCGACCGGCGTCTCGCCGCTTCCCGTCTTTCGCTGGCGCGCCGCTGCGATGCATGCCCGTTGAGTCCGCCGCGAATCAGTATGTCGGTCCGATTGTACACCCGCCGCGCCGCAACAGGCCTGCCTGCACCTGTGGAAATCCGGCAGCCGGCGTCAGCCGCCGCCATCGCCCGGGGCCGGCTGCAATTTCGCCGCATGCCTGCGACCGGTCTTTGCAATTGATCTATGCGGCAATTCCGGCAACGATGGATAAAGCGCTCGCGCATCCGATAAAGCGCTCACGCGTTCAACCAGGGAGAAATTGTCATGAAACAGGCAAACCGAAGCGTATTCCGCACCGCGATTGCCGCCGCCGCCGCCATTGTGCTGACGGCCGGCGTCGCCCAGGCGCAGGAACTGCGTCTGCTGACCTGGGGCGGCTACGCGCCCGACGAGGTGATTGAGCTTTTCAAGAAAGAGACCGGCATTGAGGTCAAGGTCACCAAGTCCAACAATGAGGAAATGATCGCCAAGCTGCGCGCCACCCAGGGCGGCGGCTTCGATCTCGCCCAGCCGAGCCAGGACCGCATTGCCGGCGCGCAGGCCGAACACGGCATCTACAAGCCGCTCGATCTTTCCAAGATCGATTCCGGCCAGTTCATCGAATCCATGCTTGAGGGCACCAAGAAGAACACCACCTTTGAGGGCGAGGTCTATGGCGTGCCGCATGTCTGGGGCACCAGCGGCCTGGTGCTGGACACCAGCAAGGCGGCGGGCGTCAAGGATTACCTCGATCTGTGCTCCGACCCGGTCAAGGGCAAGGTCTCCTACCGGCTGAAGCGGCCCACCCTGATCGGCTTTGCCTTCTCCATGGGCATGGACCCGTTCGCCGCCTATGGCGATGCCGCGGCCTATGAGGAGATGATGAAGAAGGTCGAGGCCAAGCTGGTCGAATGCAAGCCGAATGTTAAGGCCTATTGGACCGGCGGCGACGCGCTGATGAATCTCCTGCGCTCCGGCGAGGTGGTCGCTTCCATGGCCTGGGACACCGGCGGCTGGAAGCTCAACCAGGACATGGCCGACATCACCTTCGTCGCCCCGACCTCCGGTGCGCTGGGCTGGATCGACACCTTCGCCCTGCCGGCCAAGACCAAGGCCGAGGACGCCGCCTACAAGTGGATCAACTTCGTCATGCGGCCGGACATCGCCGCCAAGATCACTGCCTCGGCCGGCAACTTCACCGCCTCCAAGGGCGCCGACGCCTTTGCCGAGGAGGGGCTGAAGAAGCGCTTCCAGGCGAGCTTCCCGCCTGAGGCGATCGACAACATCAAGTGGTATCCGCCGGTGCCGGCGGGCCTTGAGGACATTGAGGGCCAGATTCTCGACCGCGTCAAAGCGGCCAACTGATCCGGCCTGTCCGGCGCCCGGCGATGCGCATCTTCGCCGGGCGTCCCGCTGTCGCTGCAACCGCGGATTCACCGATGCAATCGCAAGCCGAACCGGCAATCGACCTGGAATGCCGTGCGCTGACGAAAGTCTTCGATGATTTCGTCGCCGTCGAAAACGTCGACCTGGCGATCCCCAGCGGTTCGTTCTTTTCCATCCTCGGGCCGTCGGGCTGCGGCAAGACCACCTTGTTGCGGATGATCGCCGGCTTCCTGCAGCCGACCTCCGGCGACATCCTGATCAAGGGCCGCTCGGTGCTCAACGTGCCGCCCAACAAGCGCGCCGTGAACATGGTGTTCCAGCATCTCGCCCTGTTCCCGATGATGAATGTTGCCGACAATATCGCCTACGGATTGCGGCGGCTGAACATGCCGCGCGAGGATATCGCCAAAAAGGTCGACGAGGCGCTGGCGCGCGTCGGCCTGCCGGATGCCGGCGCCAGGAAGATCTCGCAAATTTCCGGCGGCCAGAAGCAGCGCGTCGCCATCGCCCGCTGTCTGGTTCTGGACCCCGACGTGCTGTTGCTGGACGAACCGCTCGGCGCGCTTGATCTGAAGCTGCGCGACCACATGAAGGTGGAGCTGAAGAAGCTGCAGAACGAGTTCCAGACCACTTTCATCTACATCACCCACGACCAGTCGGAGGCGCTGGTCATGTCGGACAGGGTGGCGGTGATGAATGCCGGCCGGTTTGAGCAGGTCGGCCCGGCGCAGGAGCTCTACTATGCGCCCACAACGGCCTTTGTTGCCGGCTTTGTCGGCGACAGCAACCGCTGGTCCGGCCGCGTCGCTGCGGTCGACAATGGCCGCCTGAGCGTGCAGACCGACCAGGGCGCCCGAATTTTCGGCGTGGCCGCCGGCCCGCTTGCGCCAGGCGACCGGGTCGACGCCTTCGTCCGTCCGGAAGCCGTTGCCATGTCGCGCGACGGCTCGGGCCTCGACGCCATGGCCAACCGCATGGAGGGTCAGGTGGCCAGCGTTCTGTTTAACGGCGCCGCCAGCCGCATCCTGATCCGCCCGACGGCGAGCGGCAGCGAGATCGATGTCGCCTTGCCGCAGACCGGCGAATTCAACGACCTCCAGGCCGGTCAGACGATCACCATCGGCTGGAGCGACGCCCAGACCCGCTGTTTCGGTTCGTCCTAGTGCAATGCAGCGCAAGCTCGGCTTCTATCTGCTGCTCGCCCCGCTGGTGGTCTGGCTGGGTGCGCTGATCGTCATCCCCCATATCGATCTTTTCCTCACCTCCCTGCAGGTCAAGATCAGGCCGCGCGTCTACGAGACCGGGATCGACAATTACACGACCTTCTTTTTCGAGCCGCTCTACTGGAACACCTTCGCCCGCACCGCCTTGATGTCGGTTGCCACTACCGCGCTGACGCTGCTGATCGGCTTTCCGATCGCCTATTACATCGCCAAGCTGGCCCAGGGCCGGTTGCGGGCCGTGCTGTTCGTCTTCTGCCTGCTGCCGTTCTGGGTCTCCGAACTGGTCCGCACCTTTGGCTGGATGATCCTGTTGCGCGAGACCGGCGTCGTCAGCACCGCCCTGCAATGGTTCGGCGTGGCCAGCGGGCCGATCGAATTCCTCTACAACGATGCGGCGATCATGGTCGGCCTGGTCTACACGTCCATGCTCTTCATGGTCGTGCCGCTGGTGACCACGCTGGACAGTCTCGACGACAGCTATATTGAGGCCGGCTACGATCTCGGCGGCAACGGCTTCACGGTGCTGCGTGAGATCGTTATCCCGCATGCCATGCCGGGAATCGCGTCGGGCTGCATCATCGTTTTCATGCTGTCGCTGGGCAATTATCTGACGCCGATCCTGCTCGGCGGCAAGAACAGCCTGTGGTTTACCGAGCAGATCTACGACCAGTTCATCACCCGCTTTAACTGGGAGCAGGGCTCCGCCTTCGGCTTTTTGCTGTTGCTTCTCTCCTCAATAATCGTCTGGGGCGGGCTGAAGCTGAGCGGCCAGACTCTCAGCAGCACGGTTGGCGAGAGCAAGTAGAAACAATGATCCCGTCGATTCCGCAAAACCCGCTGCTGCGAAACGCCTACCGGCTCTATGTGGCGCTGTTTTTCATCTACCTCGCCGCGCCGCTGGTCGTCGTCTCGGTTTTCGCCTTCAACGATTCGCTGTTTCCCTCGCCGCCGTGGAACGGCTTCACCTGGGACTGGTTCTTCAATCCCACCGAACCGCGACTTGGCCTGTTTCACGACGATTCGCTGCTCGATGCCATCGGCGTTTCGCTGTTCGTCGCGTTTTGGGTGACGGTGCTGTCGGTTGCGGTCGGCACGTCCAACGCCTTTTTGTTTGAGCGCGAGACCTTTCGCTTCAAGAACTTTGCCTACCTCTTGATGCTGACGCCGCTGGTTATTCCCGGCATCATTCTGGGCATCTCGATTCTGGTCGTCTCCAACGGCGTCGCCAACCGCGTCGACGACGTCTTCGGCTTTGAAATAGAAGCGTTGCGTCCCGGCCTCTGGCTGGTCGTTCTCGGCCAGTTCTCGTTCATCACGACGATCGCCACGCTGGTCATCTCCGCGCGGCTCAGAAAGTTCGACACCGACCTTGAGGAGGCGGCGCTCAATCTCGGCGCCACGCGATGGGTGGCGGTCCGCACGGTGACGCTGCCCTATCTGGCGCCGGCCATGCTGGGCGCCGGGATCGTCGCCTTTCTGATGAGTTTTGAGAACTTCAACACCACCTTGATGCTGGTTGGCTCCGATGCGCCGCTGACCATTGCCCTGTTTGACCGGCTGAAGGAGGGCTCCACGCCGGTCTTGAACGCCATCTCGCTGTTGCTGATGATCTTCTCCGCCGTGCTGGCGCTGATCGTCATCGTTCTGCAGCGCGACAGGTCCGCTTAGCGCCGCGCCGCTTGCGTCACACCTGCTTTGCCGCAACGCACATATTGCCGAGCTTGGCCATCGCCAGCTCTCGTCCCAGCATCGCCAGTCCGCAATCGGGCGCTGCCATCAGCCTGTCCCGGTCGATATGGGCGAGCGCCGCATCGAGCCGGCCGGCGATCTCCTCCACCGTCTCCACCCGGCTCTGGGCGATCGCCACGGAGCCCAGAATCACCGTTGAACCGCGGAAAAGCTCAAGCAGCGACAGGTCATTGTGGCGATGCGCGTCTTCCAGCGAGACCTGGCCGATGGTCGAGGCGTCCACCGCCTGGGCCAGTCGGAAATAGCTCGCCGGATCGGCCTTGTGATAGTGCCGGTCGTCGAGGTGCTCCGGATAGCCGCAGCACATATGCAACACCCGTGTGACGGTGTTGGCGACGCCGTCGAAGCAGCGGTCGAGACATTCAACGCCATAGTCGAGCGCCCGCTCAACATTGCGCGCAAACAGCGGCTCATCGATCTGAATGTACGCGCAGCCGGCTTCCGCCAGCGCCCGGATCTCGTAATTGAGCGCTGCGGCGAGATCGAAGGCGAGCTGGCGTTCGTCGGCGTAGAACACATTGGCGCNNGGCGCAGGTATCCATGATGGTCGTCGGCCCCGGCACGGTGATTTTCACCGGGCGATCGGCGAAGCCTTGCGCGATCTTGAAATCGCGATCGAGGAAATGCGAGCCGTCGGGCGCGATCTTGCCGCGGATGGTCGGCAGTTCGGCCGTATAGGCGCCGTCGCGAAGGGTCCGTGCGGTGAGGTTCTGAAAATCGAAGCCGGTCAGGTTCCGGCAATGGTAATGGATGTAGTTTTCACGGCGCTGCTCGCCGTCGGTCGGAATATCGACGCCACAGGCGACCTGGTCGGCCACCGCCTCGCCGGTGGCGCGCCGGTATAGCGCCTCAGCCGCCGTCTCGTCCGCCGCCAGCAGCCGGCTGGCCTGGCGCGTTACTTCGCCGGACGTGTCGGTCAGGCCGTGCTCGACCTGGAACCAGTCGCGCATCGGCACGTAGTCGGGCTTCGGATAAGCGCCTATACAGGTCGTCGCAATTGGCATTGAATGGTCTCCCGGCGCGGTTATGGGCCAGTATATGCGGCGCGCCTGGCCCGGTCACCGGGCAGGTTTGCCGGTCGGCCGCGTCACCGGCTTGCCGGGGAGGATCGCTGCGCCAGTTCTTGTGACGGGAGTGCTCCCGTCCGCTCACCAAGGCGCCGGGTTTGCGCCTGTTTGAGGAGTCGGTCACCATGCGCAATCGCGCCGTTGCCAGCTTTGCCGCCATTGTGTCGACGATATCCTCGCTCGCCGCGCAGGAGAGGCCGCCATCGACCTTCCCGTTTGCCACCTTCGATGCGGCCAGCGAGGCGGTCTTGTCCGATCCCCATGACCTGGTTATCGGTCCCGACGACCGGCTTTATGTCGCCGACAAGTTCGCCGACCGCATCGCCATTGTCGACCGCCAGACGCTGCAGGTCGTCGGCAGCTTCGCCGACGGCGAATTGTCCGGCCCGCATGACATCGATTTCGATGCCGCCGGCCGGGCGATCATCGCCGATACGGAGAACCACCGCGTCGTCATCTATGATCTGTCTTCCGGGACCGCACGATTTGCCGGCGCAATTGACGGCCTCGGCCGGACGGAGGGCGCAATCGCCCATCCCAACGGCCGCATCTACGCGACATCATCGGTTTTCGGCTCCATCACCGCCTTTGAGGCCGGCGCACCGGTGGCCGTCGCCCGCGGCCTGTCACGGGCGCACGACATCGCCATTGATTCAAACGGCGATCTCTGGGTCGCCGATGCCGGCAACCGCCGCCTCGTCAAATATTCGCCGGATCTGCAGGTGCTGCGGGTGCTCGACGATCCGAAATACGGCTGGGTCGGGCCGCGCTATCTCGACATCGATGCGCTCGACCGCCTGGTCGTCGCCGACCAGGATGCTCACCGCATCGTGATGATCGACAGGGACGGCGCGCTGCTCGGGGTGCTTGGCGACGGCATTCCCGGCATCGGCGCCAACCGCTTCGACGATCCGGAAGGGGTGGAGATTGCCGGATCGACCTATTTCTTCGCCGATTCCGACAACAACCGGATTGTCCGCTACCGGGTCGTCATGAACTGACCGGTCCGGC
>JABAOE010003416.1_pt1 | contig 14337 bp, 13 predicted proteins | sample 7062141 | NCBI WGS metagenome assembly JABAOE01 (sample SAMN14538627, study PRJNA623070) | marine sediment metagenome | biome: marine biome [ENVO:00000428]; feature: marine pelagic biome [ENVO:01000023]; material: deep marine sediment [ENVO:00002113] | place: India: Gulf of Khambhat ... | reverse complement strand
GCCAGGGATTCTTTCTCGATGGCTGTGCTGGCCGCCATCGCATGGGCGATATTGCTGCAGGAGAGTTTGTGCCGCACGGGACCCTCGCCGGCAGCAGCGGCCATGCGGGCCAGGTATGCGCCGCGCGAAGATTCGCTGCGTTCCCGGATGCGTCGCGTGACGCTCTCGATTACTGGATTCATTGATCCGTCTCGCTAAGGGGCCCAGTACATATGCACCGGTGCCCGTTTCTGTTTGAGCAAATGCGCTACGGGATACGTATTCCCGGTCGTCTTCGCCTGTTCGTAGACCTCGCGTTTCCTGTCTCCGAAGATCAGCAGAAGGATCTCGTCGCAACGCGACAATGCCGCGAGCGTCAGGCTGATGCGCGGATGCGGGCTCGCCGCGGTCGATACCGGCATGCAGAGTTTCGCGGCGTCCGTGTCGAGACCGGTCTTCAGGTCCGCCGCATCCGGAAACAGCGACGCAAAATGCCCGTCCTCGCCCATACCCAGCAGGCAAACCGAGAACGGGAACGGCAACTTCCGTATCGACGTCTCGAGCGCCTCGCAGCGCTTTCCTATGTCGGTGCCTTCGGCGTAAAGCGGCGCAAAGTGCGCCTCGTTCGCCCTCGCTTGCAGTAATGTTTCGCGTACCAGCTTCTCGTTGCTGCTGTCATCGTCCGGCGGCACCCAGCGCTCGTCGCTCGGCAGTACGTGGACACGCGCCCAGTCGAGGTCTTTTTCGGCCAGTGCCTGAAAACAGCGTTCCGGCGTCGTCCCGCCGCTCACGACCAGCGTCGCATCGCGCTGCCGTTCGAGCCGCTTCGACAGTGCCGCCACTATGCGGTCCGCAGCCGCAATCGAGGCTTGCTCGCGAGTTTCGAACAGGTATTCCATGGTGATATCAGGTGTCCGGATGCCAGGCGCGACCGTCGCGGTCGAGCAGCACCGACGAGGCTGTCGGTCCCCAGGACCCGGCGACATATGTCTCGACCTTCTGGCCGGATGCATTCCAGCCGGCGATGATGCTGTCGACCCATTTCCAGGCCGCTTCGACCTCGTCGCGACGCATGAACAACGCCGGGTTGCCGCGCAGCACCTCCATCAGAAGCCGTTCGTAAGCGTCGGGATAGCAGATGCCGAAGGTCTCCTCGAAACTGAGATCGAGCGATACAGGACGCAGGTCGAAGCCACCCGGCCCGGGTTCCTTGGCCATCAGCGAGAGCTTCACCCCTTCATCGGGCTGCAATCGAATCGTCAATCGATTGGGCTGCACGTTGTACTTCTGCTCGGGGAAGATCGAATGCGGCACGTCCTTGAACTCGACCACGATCTCCGAGTGCTTTTCCTTCAGCCGCTTGCCGGTGCGCAGGTAGAACGGCACGTTCGACCAGCGCCAGTTGTCGATCTCGAGCTTGATCGCGACGAAGGTCTCGGTGCTGCTTTTCTCGCCATTCAGTTCCTCGGCGTAACCAGGCACACTTTCGCCGTTTATTGCGCCGGCATCGTATTGGCCGCGCACGGTATTGAGGCGCACGGCGTCCGCGTCCATCGGCCGCATCGCTCGCAGCACCTTGATCTTCTCGTCACGTACTGCGTCGTGGTGCAGGCTCGTCGGCGGCTCCATCGCGATGAGGCAGATGAGCTGCACGATGTGGTTCTGGACCATGTCACGCAGTGCGCCGATCTTGTCATAGAACTCGATTCTCCCGCCCACGCCGAGGTCTTCCGCAACGGTGATCTGCACGTGATCGACCGATGCGCGACTCCACAGCGGTTCGAACAACGAGTTGGCAAATCGAAGTGCCAGGAGGTTCTGCACCGTCTCCTTGCCGAGATAGTGATCGATGCGATAAATCTGTTCCTCGCGATAGTGACGCGACAACTCCGCGTTCAGTTCGCGCGCGCTCGCCAGATCGGTGCCGAACGGCTTCTCCACGACGATCCGGTGCTGTCCGAGCACGCTGTTCAGCCCGGCCCGATCGAGATGAGCGACGACGGGCATGAAGTCGCCGGGAGGCACGGCGAGATAGAAGACCATGCTCTCGCAGGCGCCCGGCCTCGGCCGACTGACCGCCTCGAGCAGCCGGGCATAGGCACCCTCGTCGCGGTAGTCGCCGCGCACATACTCGAATCGCCGCGCGAATCGCTCGAGGACGTCCGCGTCGAGCGGGTCGGCGGCGTGCTCGGCGAGGACCGCGTGCAGGTGGGATCGCCAGCGCTCGGTGTCCCAATCCCGCCGGGCGAAGGCGACGATGCCGAGCGCATCGCCGAGGCGCTCGGCGGCCTCGAGGTGATAGAGCGCGGGCAGCAGTTTCGTGGTCGCGAGGTGACCGACCGCGCCGAAGATGACGAACGCGCAGGGACCGGTCATGAGTCGTCGCCGGACTTCAGCGCGTGGCCACCGAAGCTGTTGCGCATCATCGCCAGCAGTCTCGACGCGTAGTCGGATGCGCCCTGACTCGCGAAACGCATCATGATCGCCGTGCTCATCACCGGGGTCGGCACGCCCTGCTCGATCGCCTCGATCGCGGTCCACCGGCCCTCGCCCGAATCGGCGACGAACGGCGCCACGCCATCGAGTCGCTGATCCCGCGCCAGGAACTCGGCGGTGAGGTCGAGCAGCCAGCTGCGCACGACGCTGCCGTGGCGCCAGGTCTCGGCGACGGCGGCCAGATCGAGATCGAAATCGTCTCGCGACCGCATCAGGGCGAAGCCCTCGGCGTACGCCTGCATCATCCCGTACTCGATGCCGTTGTGGACCATCTTGACGAAGTGGCCGCCGCCGGCCGGTCCGCAGTGCAGCCAGCCCCGGTCCGGTGCCGGCGCCAACGCCTCGAGCACCGGCCGCAGCGTGTCCACCGCGGCGGCATCGCCCCCGACCATCAGTGCGTAGCCCTCCCTCAGACCCCAGATGCCGCCGGACACGCCGGCATCGACAAAGCGGATCTCGCGCCCCGTCAGCGATGCCGCCCGACGCATCGAGTCGTTGAAATTCGAATTGGCGCCGTCGACGACGAGATCACCGGCCGACAAGAGAGTCGCGACCTGCTCCAGGACCTGCTCGGTCACCGCGCCCGCGGGCAGCATCAGCCAGACGACACGCGGCGCGGCGAGCTGCTCCACGAGGTCCTCGACCGTATGAGCGGGGCGCATCCCGCATTCCTCCGCCAGGCCCGCGACCACCTCCGATTCACGGGCGAATCCGACCACCTCGATCCCGCGGTCGCGCAGCCGGCGCGTCATGTTCGCGCCCATGCGGCCGAGGCCGATCATTCCCAGTCGCATCGAAATCTCCTCAGTGTGTGTTGGACGGACGAACACCGGCTTCGCCTCGTCCTGGCCACCGTCAGCCGACCCGGACTTCGCGGAACATGGCCGGCATGTGATACAGCAGGTGACAATGATACGCCCAGCTGCCGGGCGCATCTGCCGTCACGAGGTAGCTGATCTTGCTCGCCGGCTGGACGACGACGGTATGCTTCCGCGGAAGGCGCGCACCGTCGCCGGTCTCGACGTCGCTCCACATGCCGTGCAGGTGCATCGGGTGATTCATCATCGTGTCGTTGACGAGTGTGATCCGCACCCGCTCATCGCGTGACAACCGCAGGGGCTCCGCGTCGGCGAAACTCACGCCGTCGATCGACCACATGTATCGATTCATCGAGCCCGTCAGGTGCAGCTGAATCTCGCGGGTCGGCTCACGCGGGTCGGCCGACGGCGCGAGCGACCGCAGGTCCGCGTACGTCAGCACGCGGCGGCCGTTGTTACGCAGGCCCACGCCCGGGTCGTCGAGCCGGGAGCGGGGCGCGTCCACCTGCATGTCGACGCCCGGCCCCCGTTCCGTCGGGGCATGCACGATCGGCGCCGAACTGCCCTGCCCGGCCGGCGCGAGCTCGCGATGCGCCATCGCCGCGTGCATGTCGTGGCCCGCGTGATCGTCCCCGCCGTCGTGCCCGGCATGCCCGGACATCCCCATATCGGCGTGCGTCAACACGCCCGGCGGGTCCAGGGGCGGTACCTCGGCGCGCAGGGACGCGTCCGGCGTCAGGTTGCCGAGCGCGTAGCCGCTGCGGTCGATCGCGCTCGCGAAGACGGCGTAGGCGGTGTCGCCGTCGGGTTCGACGATGACGTCGTAGGTCTCTGCGACGCCGATTCGGAACTGCTCGACCGTCACCGGTTCGATGTTCTGGCCGTCGGCCGCGATCACCGTCATCTTCAGGCCCGGGATCCGCACGTCGAAAAACGTCATGGCTGAGCCGTTGATGAAGCGCAGCCGCACCCGGTCGCCGGCGGCGAAGAGCCCGGTCCAGCCCGTCGCCGGCGATTGGCCGTTCATCAAGTAGGTATACGTGTAGCCGGTGACGTCCGACAGGTCGCGGTCACTCATCAGCTCCTCATTCCACATGCGACGCGCGCGCCAGGTTGGAATGAAGCCTTCGCTGCGGATGTCGTCCCACAGTTCGGCGACCGTGCGCTCGCGGAAGTTGTAGTAGTGGCTGAGCTTCTTGAGTTTGGCGTAAATCTGCTCCGGCTTCTCGTCACTCCAATCCGACAGCACGATCGCGTAGTCGCGATCGACCGCGTGCGGCTCCGGGGCGAGCGGATCGATCACGAGCGCGCCGTACATCCCGGTCTGCTCCTGGAATCCCGAGTGGCTGTGGTACCAGTAGGTGCCGGACTGGCGCACGGCAAAGCGGTACTCGAAGGTCTCGCCCGGCCGGATCCCTGGAAAGCTGACGTTGGGCACACCGTCCATGCCCGCCGGCAGGATCATGCCGTGCCAGTGAATCGAGCTGTCGACGGCGAGCTGGTTCCGGACCCGCAATGTGACCGTCTCGCCCTCTTTCCAGCGCAATATCGGCCCCGGGATAGAGCCGTTGACCGCCGTTGCGATGCGTTCGCGGCCCGTAAAGTTGGCTTCTCGGTAACCGATCGTCAGGTCGAATACGTGACCGGCGACGATACGCGGCGCCGCGATGGCGGCATGCGCCTTCGCGGCATGACCAACCCGCCCCAGCGAGAAAGCCGCAGCGCCGGCGCCGAGCCCCGACACGAAGCGCCGCCGCGACCGGTCAACTGCCGGCCCCGAGGCCGAGCCGCTCACTTCACCGCGGTCCGGCGCCCTTCGGCCCGCTGACGTGCGCGAAAACCTCGAAGGTGCCATCGGCTTTCAGCAGCAGCACATCGTATGGCGAAAACTGGTCCTGATATTCCATGCCCGGACTGCCGACAGGCATCGCGGGAACGACCAGGCCGCGCGCGCCGGCGGGCGGATCGGCCAGGAAGGCCTGGATATGCTCGGCCGGGATGTGCCCCTCGAAAACGTAGCCGCCCTCGTCCGCCACCGCCGTGTGACACGATTGATGCGTCCGCGCGATGCCCTGCGCCCGCTTGACCGACGACAGGTCGTTCATGTCCTTGACCGACACGCGGAACCCCGCCGCTTGCATGTGCTCGACCCATTTACCGCAGCAGCCGCAGGTGGGGGTCTTGTAGACGGTCAGCGAAGTCAGGCGCTCCAGCTTCGAGGCAGAATCCCCGGCGTCGCCGGCCGTCGCCGTCGCCGCCAGCAGCACGAGCATGGCCGCCGGAATCATCGACTGCAGTTTGGTGGATCGATTACGAAAGATCATGTGAACTGACTCCTGAACGATGCGGCACGCCGCGTCGGCTGCCCGCAACTAAGACAACTTTTCATTGTAAAGGGTTCGGCCGGCGCGGTCATCGCGGTGCGGCAAGGTAGAATGGCGCCGCCATGACGGAAATATCGAAAGACCTGGCCGACCTTCGCCGCGAGTATCGCGTCCGTCCGCTGCGTCGCAGAGATCTCGACTCGGACCCGATCGCCCAGTTCGACCGCTGGTTCAACGAGGCGCTGGACGTCGAGGCGATGGACGCGAACGCCATGAACCTCGCGACGGTGTCGAGCGGCGGGCAGCCGTCCGTTCGCATGGTCCTGCTGAAGTACTATGACGCGGCGGGCTTCGTGTTCTACACGAATCTCGGTAGCAGAAAGGCCGAGGAGATGAAGGGCAATCCCCGGGTCGCGCTGTTGTTCTACTGGCACGAACTGCACCGGCAGGTCGTCATCACGGGCGACGCCGACCGCATCAGCACGGCCGAGAGCGTCAGGTATTTCATGCGGCGGCCGCGCGACAGCCAGATCGGCGCGTGGGTGTCGCGGCAGAGCAGCCTCATCTCCTCGCGCGCGGTGCTCGAGAGCGAATTCGCGAAAATGAAGGAGAAATTCGCGCATCGCGAGGTGCCGTTGCCGTCGTTCTGGGGCGGGTATCGCGTGGCGCCGACGTCCATCGAGTTCTGGCAGGGACGGGAGAGCCGGCTGCACGACCGCTTCATGTACCGCTCGACCGGCGACGGCGGCTGGGATATCGGGCGACTCGCCCCGTGAGCTACGAGCCAGTCTGCATCAAAGGGCCCAGAGGCACCAGAAAACATCGAGTTAAGTCAAATCGACCCATCCTACGTATTGAGTTGCCGTATTCTGCGGCAATACCGCGAGACGGTAACCACAAAAATAAATAACAAATGTGTGCAACGCAGCGCTCATGGCTGCGTCATAGCAGCCTCGTCGCCATATTGAGTTTGACCGCCGCCTGTGGGGGGGGCGGATCGGGCGGCGCGTCCGATCAGACTCGCAACGAGTCGACAGATTTAAATCCGCCGGCCAATGCGGCGCCGGTAATCGCCGGTACTCCGGCAACGGAGGTGCGGGCCGGAGACTCATATGCATTTGCGCCGGCCGCTACCGATCCCGACAGCGACCCCCTTACTTTTTCGATCGCCAATAAACCAGACTGGGCCAGTTTTGACAGCGCCAGCGGCGCGCTGACGGGGCGACCGGATATCGACGTAATCGGCACGACGCTCGGCATAGTCATATCGGTGAGTGATGGGCGCCAGTCCGCTTCGCTACCATCTTTCGACCTGGTCGTGTCGCCGCCCGACAACCCGGATTCAGGAAATATTGCGATCAGTAATACGCAGCCCGCCCGATATGAGTGGACCGTCCTCGAGGATGGACAGAAAGCATACATCGACCGAGATTTCCGGTTCGGCGATATTCCCAATCAATACGAAGGGCTCGACTTCCTACAGGCCGCTAATGATGACATGTTTGTCAGTGCGCAAGCGGCCATCTCGTTCGAGGTCGCGACCCCGGTCACGGTCTTCGTCGGGTATGACTCGCGCGCAACCGTGCTGCCAGATTGGCTCGATGGCTGGACCAAAACCCGGGACCACTGGGACGGGCCGGAAATTCAGACCGATGTGTATGCCAGGGACTATCCCGCCGGCACCATCGTGCTTGGCGGCAACGAGATGGGCTACAACATGTATGTCGTCGCTCTAGCAGTGCCCGGAGCCGTCGACTTTCGCCCAGCGACACCGTTGCCGCCTGATGTGGCCAACTCGGCGCCAACGATCAGCGGCTCGCCTGCGCGCTCTGCCACAACGGGCAGTATGTATGATTTCTTGCCATCCGCGGCCGATGCGGATGGCGACGCGCTGACGTTTTCAATCACAAACATGCCGCCCTGGGCGACGTTCAGCACAAGCACGGGCCGCCTGTCCGGCACACCGAAGACAGCCGATATTGGCGCATATGCGGATATCGTGATCAGTGTCAGCGATGATCGGGAAACGGATTCGCTGACTTTCAGCATAGACGTTGACGGTGAGACGAGCGGGTCGGCCACGCTGGCATGGATGCCACCGTTGGAAAATGCGGATGGCACGCCACTGAACGATCTGGCAGGTTACCGGATTTATTACAGCCAGACGCTCGGCACCTACTGGTTGCATGGGCAGATAGATAACCCGGGGGTCACGACCTATGTGCTGGAAGACCTTTCGGAGGGCACGTGGTATTTCGTTGCAACCGCTATCGATCTCGTCGGAAACGAGAGCGTATATTCGAACGTCGCGAGCAAAACGATCCTGCTGCCCTAGAAACTAACCCGGGCGACTTCGGCGCTGCGTCGGACCCGAGATCCGCCTGTCCACTTGGCGAACAAATCGACCTCGCCGATGATCTGTTGCAATCCATTGTGGCACAAACGGCGGGCTTGGATTCGGCAACCGCGGGGAGCAACGGCATGCAAATAGTTTGGCGAGCAATGATTTTCGGGGTCCTGTTTCTCTCATGGGGTACCGCCGGCGCGACGCTCGAGGCCGGCAAGACAACCGTGCTGATCACCGGCGCGAATCGAGGCATCGGACTCGAGTTCGTGCGGCAGTATTCGGAACGCGACTGGAATATCATCGCCACCGTCCGCAAGCCCGACGAGGCGACCGAACTGCAGGCGCTCGCGGACGCGGATCCGAACATCGTCATCGAGCAACTCGATGTGACCGATCATCCACGCATCGAGGCGCTGGCCGCGCAATACCAGGACCAGCCGATCGATATCTTGATCAATAACGCGGGACTGACACCGAGATATGCATCGGCGTTCAGGCGCGTCAAGGGCGTCGACTTCGACATAGCGAGACGCAGCTATGAGGTCAACGCGCTCGGACCGTTGAAGATCGCGCAGCAATTCATGCCGCACGTCGCCGCGTCCGAGCAGAAGAAGATCATCGTGATCTCGTCGAAGGGCGGCTCGTTCGACGAGAGCCCGAAGCTGCCGATGATGTACAGCTACCGGGCCAGCAAGGCGGCGGTCAACATGCTGATGTACACCTTGTCGTACGAAACATCCAAGCAGGGCGTCATCGTGACGATGGTATCGCCGGGTACGGTCAACACGACCCCGGCCGAGGACTTGAAGGGTCTGAAGCTGCCGCCCGGCACGATCGAGGTCGACGAGAGCGTGTCGAAGATGCTGGTCGTTTTCGACAACCTCACGCCCGAAGACAACGGCAAATTCCTGAATTACGCGGAAGGACGGGTGGTCGGCTGGTAGATCCGGCGAATCGAAGACCGACAATTATGTAAAGTCAATCGTCCCCCAGGGCCCGGTCGCGCGACCGCCGGCCTTTCGCCGCCTCGAATCGCCCGGCTTGTCCGCGCCGCGAACCGTCCCGACTTGATTAATTCTGCGCTCGTCGTATCTTGGACGAACGCCCGCCAACGAAGTCGGGCGCGCCCGCCACGGACGAACCGGGCGCGGCCACGGCCGATCGCAACGGACTGCCGCGGAGTTCGTATTGCAGGTTAGCTGACTGGTATCCAAGGTTCCCGCCCGGTTATCCCTGACGTGCCTGGCATCCGGTGCAATCGAGCGCGCATCGAAAAGTAAAAAGTTGAGGGGATTGAAATGGCAACAGGCACCGTGAAGTGGTTCAACGAGTCGAAGGGCTACGGCTTCATCGAACCGTCTGAAGGGGGCGACGACGTATTCGTGCACACGACGGCCATCGAGGGGGAGGGTCGCCGCACCCTGCTCGAGGGTCAGACGGTGAACTTCGAGGTCCACCAGAGCCCGAAGGGGCTGCAGGCTTCGCACGTCAAAGTCGAGACCTAGACACACTTCGCCGCGCCTTGACGACCGCCGCCGGTGCGGCGCCGGCATGCTTGCGGCCCGGCATTGCCGGGATCGAACCGCAACGTCGGACCGGGTCATTCGCGCTTCGATCGCACTTTCAGGATTTGCGCCGAACTGCATCACAGTAATCGGTAGCGCGTTCACCTATTCTCCCCGCGACGCGGCCCCGCTACGCCGGGCCGGAGACGAGGCGTGCCTGAACGCGGATTCATCAGATCGATACGGCAGCTGGCGCTGCTGACCGTCGCCCTCGCGATCGCGGGCGGCAGCTACCTGACGCGCGTCCGCACGACCAGCTGGGAGGAATCCCTGTGGGTTACCGTCTACCCGATCGTCGCCGACGACAGGCAGGTCACGCGCGACTACGTCGAACGGCTGGACCCGACGCATTTCGCGGCGATCGAGCGCTTTATGGAGCAGGAGACGGCCCGCTACGGGGTCGACATCGCCCGCCCGGTCCGCCTCGATGTCGGCGAGGTCGTGACGTCGCTGCCGCCCGAGCCGCCGTTCGGGGGCAACCCGCTCGAGGTCATATGGTGGAGCCTGAATATGCGGCTGTGGGCCAACGAGGCGATGCGCAATCAGCGCGGCGCGCCGCCGGACATTCGCCTGTTCGTGATCTACCACGACCCCGCCATCATGCCGCGCGTGCCCCACTCGGTCGGGTTACGGAAAGGCATGCTCGGCGTCGTGCACGTGTTCGCCGCGCGTGAGATGAAGGGGGCGAACCAGTTCGTCATCGCGCACGAGATGCTGCACACGCTCGGCGCGACCGACAAGTACGTGCCCGGGACGAACCTGCCGATCTTCCCGATCGGCTATGCGGAACCGGACGCGTCGCCGCGCCACCCGCAGCGCTTTGCCGAAATCATGGGCGGGCGCATCCCGATCTCCGCGTCGGAATCGCGCATACCCGCCAGCCTCGGGCACGCGCGCGTCGGGGCGGCGACCGCTCTGGAGATTCGCTGGATCGACGAACTGCCGCGGAGCCCGGGACGGATCACCGCGCTGGATTCGACCATGCCGGCCGGGCCCGGTGAAAAAACGGCCCGCCTGGACTGAGGTCCGGGCGGGCCGAGCGGCCAGGGGTTTTCTCGTTGTTGTCTAGTGGTCGTAGAGACTGTGGGAGAAACTACGGGGACAAGATAACCCGCCCGGTGGCTCACAACGTGAGCCCTGTCTACTCGCCGGTGATCGCGTAGCTGGTCAGGCGCTGGAACCAGATGAGCGCGGCCTCGGGCTCGTAGCCCAGGATCCGGTCCGCCAGCGCACCGCGCTCGACGAGCACCCCCGGCACGTCGGCCGGCGCGGTGCCGGCCGCCAGCTCCGCGCGGACGGCCTCGATGCCCGCCTTCCAGAAATCGCGGGTCTCGGCGACGACGGTCGCGGGCCCGGTGGTCCCCCGGACGATCCCGTACTTGCCGGTCTCCGGGTCGATACCGGCGTTCATGTGCGCCCCGATGACGGTCTCGATGCCCCGCTCCTCGATCAGCGCCTCCACCCGGTCGTGCCAGCGCACCATGTGCCACACCCGATCCTCCGACACCGCCGGGTTGTAGAACATCTGCCACCCGCTCGGCGGGTTGGCCGTGTCCACCATGAACAGGAAATTGCCGGGGTTCACGACCATCACGACCAGGCAGTTGTCGTGCGCCGGCCCGAAGTAGAACATCTCGAGCGACTTCCCGCCCAGCCCGATCTGGTAGTAGTCGTCGTACGTGATGTCCGGGGGGATGACGTCCGGGTTCGGGTTCTCGGCGTGGTTCGCGGCGCAGCGTTCCTGGGCGACGAACCTCGCGCCCTCGTCCTTGAAGATCCGGCCGCCGGCCGAATGGTCCCAGTGCGAATGACTGTAGGCGACGTAGCGCACCGGCTGGTCGGTGACCTCGGCGATGGCCTCGCGCAGCGCCGCTGCGGCCCTGGCGTTCATCGGATCGGTCGCGATCACGCCCTCGTCGGTGACGATGAACACGTTGCGGTAAAACGTGTAGCGAAACGCATACACGCCGTCGGCCAGCTGCTCCGTCTCCTTCCGCGGCATGCCCGGGAACAGGTACTCGCCGTCGCCCGTGTGCGCGCCGGCGAGCGCCTCGACCGCGATGCCCGGCGGCACGAGCGCGCAGAGCAATGTGGCGATCGACGCACGCACCCTCACCGCCCCATGTCCTGCCAGCCGTTGATGCGGCGCATCAGCAGGCGCAGCCTGGCTTCGCTGTACCGCCCGTAGGGCTCGAACACCGCCTGGTCGACCGTCTCCATCTTCACGAAGCTGTCGATGCCGACGTTGCCCTGCTCGCCGGCGATCCGGGTGGCTTCGTAGACCTCGTCCCAGAATCGCGCCTGGTCGCCGACAATCGACGCGGGACCGACCGGGGGAGAGGCCCCGCCCTCGCCGGGATCGTCCTCGAGCACGGCGCTGGCGACGACTGCGTCGATGCCCTCGTCGGCGATCAGCCGCTGCACGCGCGCGAAGAACTGCCGCAGGTTGTGGGGGCGGATATACGCCCCGAGCGGATCCGCCGGGAACGACGCGCGCGGCGGATTGACGAGATCGACGGCCTGCAGCAGGTTCGACGGCCGGGCGACGAACACCGTCAGGCAGTCCCCGTGGCTCGGCCCGAAATAATGCAGCTCCAGCGTCCGGTCGCCGACCGTGACGTCGAGACGCTCGGCGAACGTGACGTCCGGCGTCACGACGGCCGGGTTCGGGTTGTCCACGAAGCGCTGCGCGCAGCGCTGCTGCGCGACGAACTCGGCGCCCTCCCGCGCGAACACCTCACCGCCGGCCACGCGGTCCCAGTGATAGTGCGAATACACGACGTAGCGCACCGGAGCGTCGGTGATCGCCCGGATCGCGGCGCGATAGTCGGACGCGACCTCCGCGTTGATCGGATCGGTGACGATGACGCCCTCGTCGTCGACGAGAAACAGGCTGCGATGCGCGCCGGCCCGGAAGAGGAAGGCGCCCTCCCCGAGCGGCTCGACCTGCGCGAAGGCCGGCGCGGGCGTCGCGACCGCACTCCACCACGCGAACAACAGCAGCCCGGAAGTCCGACGCATCGCAAGTTTCCCGAGAATTGGTCCTCAGGCCCCATTGTCGTGAAATAGGTGTCCGACACCAAGACCGCATCAGCCCCGATGGTCATTAGGCGAATAACATGGTCGATCCTGGTCGCGTGGCTCGCCGCGTGTTCGGGGCCGGCGCGGGCGCCGGTCGTGGAGATCGACGCCGGCCGATTGCGGGGCGTCACGATCGACGGTGTCACGTCGTTCAAGGGCATCCCGTTCGCCGCCCCGACCGGCGGCGAGAATCGCTGGCGCCCGCCGCGCCCCGTCGAGGCCTGGGACGGGGTGCGCGTCGCCGACGCCTACGCGCCGTTCTGTCCGCAATTCGATTCGGAGATCCTGTGGTTCGAGCTCGGCGAGACGAGCGAGGACTGCCTGGCGCTGAATGTCTGGACGCCGGATCTCGACCCCGCCGACAAACTCCCGGTCATGGTGTGGATTCACGGCGGCGGCTTCGTGCAGGGCTCGGGCAACATCGCCCGGCTGAACAGCCCGGCGCTGGCGCGCGAAGGCGTGGTCCTCGTGACGATCAACTACCGCCTGACCCTGTTCGGTTTCTTCGCGCACCCGCTGATGTCCGAACAGCAGGCCGGCGAGCCGCTCGCCAACTACGGCCTGATGGACATCGTCGCCGCGCTCGAATGGGTGCAGAGAAACATCGGGCAGTTCGGCGGCGACCCCGGCAACGTCACGATCTTCGGCGAATCGGCGGGCGGCGCGCTGGTGAACTACCTGATGATCATGCCGCCGGCCAAGGGCCTGTTTCACCGCGCGATCAGCCAGAGCGCATCGGTCGGCCTCGCCCCGGACGCGAAGATCCGCGGGCGCAGCGGCTTCCAGGCGCCGGGCGAGAAGCTCGGCACCGGCATGGTCGAGCGGGCCGGGTTGGCCGACCGCGCGGATCCGATCGCGGACATGCGCGCGCTGTCGACCGAAGCGCTCGTCGGGCTGCTGACGCCGCGCGATCGCTTCACGCCGGTCATCGAGGGCGACTGGATCCCCGACTACGTCGGCGTGCTGTTCGCGCAGGGCAGGCAGCACGACGTCCCCTACCTGACCGGCGGCGTCAGCTGGGAGGCGAGCCTGGGTCGCCAGGTCGGCGGGCCGTTCTCGCCGGAGTTCATGGTCAGGCTCGTTCCCGACGAGACGAAGGCCGCTCTGTACCCGGGCATGCAGGGCGACGAGCTGGCGGACGCGGTGTTCGGGGACCTGATCATCCACTCGCAGGCGCGCTATCTCGGCGACAGGATGGCGACGGTGTCCTCACCGGTCTACGAGTATTACTTCTCCTACCTCGCCGACGAGCGGCGCGGCTCGCAGCCCGGTGTCGCGCACGCGGACGAGATCGCGTTCGTCATGCAGACGCTGGACGCCGAACTCGAGGCCCCGACGGACAAGGATTGGGAGATCAGCGAGCTGACCAGCGCATACTGGGTGCAGTTCGCGAAAACGGGCAACCCGAACCGGCCCGACCTGCCCGAGTGGCCGGCCTATACCGCGGACCGGCCGGTCGTGCTCGAGATCGGCGACGAGGTCCGCCTGCACGCCGATCACTGGGGCGAGCGCATGGCGTATCACAAGCAGCGCGGCATCGCGAACCTCGAGAGACTCTCGTCGAACTGACGGAGACAATGCCGGCGCAACGGCGATGTGTGGACGGGCAAAAAAAAGCCCCCGCGTCACGAGTGACGAGGGGGCTTGCCTGTCACAACGCGGCCCGTTAACTGGCGCGCCGCGCTGAGTGGAAGAGAACGCTACGACGCGCGATGACGCACCCAGCC
>JABAOE010001525.1_pt3 | contig 14344 bp, 14 predicted proteins | sample 7062141 | NCBI WGS metagenome assembly JABAOE01 (sample SAMN14538627, study PRJNA623070) | marine sediment metagenome | biome: marine biome [ENVO:00000428]; feature: marine pelagic biome [ENVO:01000023]; material: deep marine sediment [ENVO:00002113] | place: India: Gulf of Khambhat ... | reverse complement strand
GATGGGCGTCTTCCAGATCGAGTCGCGCGCCCAGATGCAGACGCTGCCGCGCGTGCGCCCGCGCTGCCTGGACGACCTGACCGTCGAGGTGGCGATCATCCGCCCCGGCCCAATCATCGGCGGCGCGGTCAACCCCTACATCGCGCGGCGCATGGGCCGCGAGCCGGTGACGTTCGACCACCCATCGCTGGAGCCGGTGCTGGGGGAGACGCTGGGCGTGATCATCTACCAGGAGCAGGTGCTGCAGGTGGCGATGGAGCTCTCCGGCTTCACCGCCGGACAGGCTGAGAGCCTGCGCCGGGCGATGAGCCGCAAGCGCTCGCAGGAGGCGCTGGAGAAGCTGAAGGGCGAGTTCGTAGCGGGTGCTCTGGCGAACGGCGTCACGGATGAAGTGGCGGAGACCGTCTTCCAGAAGATCATCGGCTTCGCCGCGTTCGGCTTTCCGAAGTCGCACGCGGCCGCCTTCGGCTTGCTCGCCTACCAGAGCACGTGGCTGCGGACGTACTACCCGGCGGAGTTTCTGTGCGCGCTGTTCAACGCCCAGCCGATGGGCTTCTACGGCCCGCACGTCCTGCTCAACGACGGCAAGCGTCACGGCGTCGACGTCCTGCCGCCGGACATCAACCAGAGCGGCGCCGACTGCAGCATTGAGGGCGGCGCTCTTCGCATCGGCCTGCGCTACACTCGCGGGCTGAGCCGGGAGGCCGCACTTCCCGTCGAGGACGAGCGCGAGCGCAACGGCGAGTTCCGCTCGCTGTTCAGCTTCCTTGAGCGCACGCAGCTCAAGCGCGAGGCGATCGAGAACCTGATCGCCTGCGGCGCCTTAGATTGCTTCGGCCTCGAGCGGCGGCAGCTCCTCTGGCAGCTCGGTCTGCTCTATCGCTCGGAGGACCGGGGCCGCTCGGAGCGGCAGCTGGCGCTGCCGCTGCCGGTCGAGCAGGACATGGTGCCCCTGCGCCCGATGACCGACTGGGACCGCATGACTGCGGACTACACGGTCCTCGGCATGTCACCCAACCACCACCCGATGGCGTTCCTGCGGCCGGGCCTGAACGAAGGAATCGCGCCCACCCACATGCTCGGCAGCCTGGAGGACGGGACGCCGGTGCAGGTGGCGGGCATGGTGGTCTGCCGGCAGCGCCCGGGAAGCGCCAAGGGCTTCGTCTTCCTCCTGCTGGAGGACGAGTTCGGGCTCGCCAACATCATCGTCCGCCCGCAGCTCTACGAGGCGGAGCGCTCGCTTGTGCGGGCCGAGCCGTTCGTCATCGTCGAGGGCACGCTGGAGCGCCGGGACGGCACGATCAACGTCGCCGCGCGGCGGATCAGCGCGCTCGCCACGCCGCAGGCGATCGCGCCGGAAGCGCACAACTTCGGCTGAGCCGAATCGCTTGACAGGCTTGCGACTTCGCTGCAGAATGCGCTCGCACGCGTACCCAAAGAGGGGGTGAAGTAGTGGAACAACTACGAATCGCAACGCTGAACCTGCGAAACCTGCATGTCGCCGGGGGCCAGCGCTACAGCACCGATGTCCCCTACTCAGAAGACGAGTACAAGCGCAAACGTGACTGGACCGCCGAGGCGATCCGCAGGGCCAACCCCGACATCATCGGTCTGCAGGAGCTCTGGTCACGAGAAGCGCTCGACTCGGTATTCTCTCAGAACGATCTCGATGGCCAGTACACGATCGCGGGCCCGACGCTGGGCGATCCGAACAAGATCTGGAACGCGATCGCTGTTCGCAAGCCACATGAGCTGGTCTCCTCCGGGTACAAGGAAGAGCTGCCCGAAAGCCTAAAGCTCAAAAAGGGCAGCGATCCAGAGCCATCAGGTGACTCGCTTCACATCTCTGTGAACACGAAGAAGTTTTCGCGAGGCGTTCTCAGAGCCAAGGTCCGCCTTGCCCAGAGTGGGTCCGGGCCGGCGCTGCCCGAGATCGTCGTCTTCGTCGCACACCTTAAGTCGAAGGCCCCGATGATGCTCGACGCGGGGAACAGCCCTCAACCGTCGAAGAACAAGGAGGCAGTCGGCGCGGCGCTCTCGACGATCAAGCGGACCGCTGAAGCCGCCGGGCTGCGCTTCCTGATCTCCTCCGCGCAGAGCGAATCGGGCACGGGCGCTATCGGTGGCCGCCCCGTGATCGTGCTTGGCGACCTCAACGATCCGCAGCTTTCAAACACGCTGAATATCCTCACGTTCCAGGCGCCGTACCGCCTGCGGGAGGCTTCAGGTACTGGATCTTCCTCGAAGTGGGGCCTGTACAGTGTTTCCACTCTGCAGGAGCTGCGAAGCCTGCGCGACGTCTACTACACCTACATCTACAAGGGGTTCCGGGAGTCCCTCGATCACATCCTTGTCAGCCAGCACTTCTACGACCACAGTACGCACCGCGTCTGGTCGTTCAACCACACGCGCATCCTCAACGATCACCTTGAGAGATCCTCGGAGGGAAACGAAAACGAGGTTCCCGTATCGGATCACGCTCTCGTTGCGGCCGTGTTCGATCTCAACCCGGCCTAGGCGCTAACCATCCGGCCGCTCTACCTCGCCGGGCTCTCCGGAGATGGCTCCCGGCTCCGAGATGGTGCCGGGCGACCAGCGTGGGAAGAGCGTGTAGCGCAGGATCAACCCGGCAATGATGATGGCGCCGCCGATCACCGTCGCCACAGTTGGACTCTCGCCGACGAGGAGGACGACCCAGATCGGATTGAGCACCGGCTCCACCAGCGCGATCAGGCTGGCCTCCGCGCTGACCACCGTGCGGACGCCACGGGCGAAGAGCGTGTAGGGGATGGCGAACTGGACGGCCGCCATCAGCGCCAGCAGCGCGGCGTCGCGGCCGCTGACGTCCCAGACGCCCGGCACGGCGGCGAAGATGAGAGCGACGGCCCCGCAGTGCACGAATGTCAGGAGCACGGAGTCCGCGTACTTCATGCGGCGCAGCCACATCATGTAGAGCCCGAAGAAGAGCCCGCTGCCCAACCCCATCACCATGCCCGTGAGATCGCCCGAGCCGGCGTTGCCCCCGAAGAGCACCGCCACTCCGGCCAAGCATACGCCGAGCGCTGCCAGGTCGATCCCGCGCAGCCTCTCGCGCAGGAGCAGCGGCGCCAGGGCGATAACGTAGAACGGCGCCGTGTACTGCAGGAAGATCGCGTTCGCGGCCGAAGTCTCCTTCGTCGAGGAAACGAAGAGCCAGAGGAGCGCGGCGAAGAGACCGACGCCGACCACGATGTCGAGGGGCCTCGGCGTATTCCTCAGCCGGACGAGCGGGATCAGGAAGGCGGCGGCGAAGAAGCAGCGGAAGAACGTGATGCTCGTGGCGTCGGCGTTGATCTCCTTGATGAAGACGCCGTTCGTGCTCCAGAGCACGGCCGCCAGTAAGATCGTGAGTCGGCCCGTCGCCAACGGGCCCGGAGACAGCGTGGACAGCCTGGCAACCATGCCCCACAGAATACGGGCCGCTGCCCCGGCGCGCGATCAAGCTTGCCGGCGTCAGTCGCTGCGGGGAGTCGCGTAGCCCAGCGCGTGCGGCCGTGTGAAGAGCATCGGCGGCACCGGCGGCGTCGGCATCGTGACCTCGACGCGGGTGACCTCGAAGCCCGCGTCCCGGATCGCGTCGACGGTCCGGCGGTTCGGGTGGCAGCCGGCGCCGACCCAGCCCCAGAACGGCGCGATCAGCGTCTGGGCCAGCCCGCCGATCGGGTTCTCGAAGCGGATATGTTCCATGAAGCGGTACTCGCCCGTCGGCTTGAGCACGCGGTGCACCTCCGCCAGCGCCTCAGCCTGATCCTCGACCGAACACATGACCAGGGTGCCGACGACCGTGTCGAAGCTGGCGTCCTCGAACGGCAGCGCGGCCGCCGGGGCCTGCTTGAGCTCGATCCGGGCCTTCGAGTCCGCAGCCTTCGCTTTCGCCTGGCGGATCATGTACGGGTCCGGCTCCGTCGCCACCACCTCGAGGCCGTCCGCGTAGTAAGCGAAGTTGGCGCCGGTCCCGGCGCCGATCTCGAGAATGCGCCCGCCGGCGCCGCCGGCCAGCTCCTTACGGACGTCCTTCATGAATCCGCGCTCGGCCGGCGCCATCATGCGGTCGTAGACCGCGGCGAACCACCTGTGACCCTTCATCTGCGTTTCCTTTCCTGCGCGCCGGAGACCGGCTTGAGCACGACGACGGGTATCTCGCGGTCTGCCGTCTTCTGGTAGTTGGCGTAACCGGGGTACTGGTCGACCGCCTTCTGCCAGAGCCGCTCGCGCTCCTCGCCCGTCGCCTCCTCGGCCCGCATCTTGCGCACATTGCGCCGGATCTGGACGGTCGCCTCCGGGTTCGCCTTGAGATTGAGCCACCACTGCGGGTGCACCTTGTGGCCGGCGTTGGAGGCGATGAAGACGACGTTGTCGCCGTCCCTGATCGTCTGCAGCGGCGTCGTGTACCGGCGTCCCGACTTGCGGCCGGTCGTCGTCAGCAGCGCGATTGGGGCGCCCATCCAGCCGCCGAGCAGGCCGCCGGAAATCCGGTACCAGAAGGCATGCGATCGCGAGAAGATCTTCATCACTGTGGGGTTCATGGGCATCTGCGGGGCCTCCTTTTTCAGGCACCAGTATAGCTCCGGCGGTGAACGCTCGAACGTGACCGGATTCACGCTCCCGCCACCCGGCACTGGATTTCAAGCGGCCTTCGGGCTACCGTCGGGTCGGGAGGTCTTAGTAATGCGATCCAAATGGTGGGGCTGGGGACGCGAGGACGAGTCCTACCATCTGCCTGACCGCGATCGTTTCTGGTCCTACGTGCGCGACCGCCTGGGCGAGAGCGAGCCGGCCGAGCGTCTGGATTCGCCTTCCGCGATCAGCGTGTCTCCCGGCCGCGTGCCCGAAGGCGTCGTCTCGGAGCTGTCCGCCGTCGTCGGCGCTCAGAGAGTGTCTACCGACGACGCCACCCGCGCCGTCTTCAGCCTGGGCAAGGGGTACAAGGACCTGGTTCGCATCCGCCGGGGCGAGGTGCCGAGTCCGACCGACGTTGTCGTTACGCCGGCGACGGAGGAGCACGTGCTGCAGGTCTTGAGGCTCGCCCGTCGCCACGGACTGGCCGTCATCCCGTTCGGCGGCGGCACGTCCGTCGTCGGCGGCGTCGAGCCAACCGGCGACCGACCCTCGGTCACCGTCGACCTGGCGGAGCTGAGCCGGCCGCTCGGTATCGATCAGCACTCGGCCACGGCCACCGTCCAGGCGGGCATCATGGGCCCCGACCTCGAGCGCTTCCTCAACCCCAGCGGCTTCACCCTCGGCCACTTCCCGCAGTCCTTCGAGTACTCGACCCTCGGCGGCTGGATCGCCACGCGCTCGGCCGGCCAGAACTCGACGCACTACGGGACGATCGCCGAGCTGGTACAGTCGCTGAGGCTCGCTCACCCCGACGGGCTGCTGGCGACGCCGAACGTCCCTGCCGCAGCCGCCGGTCCGGACCTGGTGCAGGTCATTACCGGCTCTGAGGGCACGCTGGGCGTCATCACTCAGGCCACGTTGCGGCTCGCTCGCCTGCCCGAGGCCGATGACTTCCGGGGGTATCTCCTGCCGTCGTTCGCCGAAGGCGTCGAGGCCGCACGCGAGATCATGCAGTCCGACCTTTCTCCATCCGTCCTCCGGCTCTCCGATGAGGCCGAAACGGAGTCGACGCTGGCGCTGCGGGCGCCGCCGCGGGGGTTCGCCGGCGTCGCCGAAGGCGTCGGCCGCTGGTACCTGGGGCGGCGCGGCCTCAGCCTGGAGTCAGGGTCCGTGATGATCCTCGGCTTCGAGGGCGACGAGGCCGGGATCCGGCACGAGCGCGCCGCGGCGAAGCGAATTCTCGGCCGTCACGGCGCCTTCTCGATCGGCAAGGGCGCGGGTCGGGCCTGGAAGCGTGGCCGCTACGACGCACCTCTCCTCCGAGACACGCTTCTGGATCACGGGCTCCTCGTCGACACTCTGGAGACGGCCGTCCCGTGGGACCGCTATCTCGCCCTTCACGCCGCCGTGCGCGACGCCCTGCGGGACGCGCTAGGCGAACGCAGCGTCGTCATGGCGCACCTCTCGCACTCCTACCGCGACGGAGGCTCGATCTACTACACGTTCCTGGCGCCGCAGGAGAAGGGTGCGGAGGTGGAGCAGTGGGAGCGCGTTAAGGCCGCGGCCACCGACGCAATCGTGCGCAATGGCGGCGCCCTGAGCCACCACCACGGCATCGGCGCGGAGCACCGCCGCTGGATGCCCGGCTACCTGGGCGAGCAGGGTGCCCGCTGGCTCTCGGCGATCAAGGCCACGCTCGACCCCGATGACGTACTCAACCCCGGCAAGCTCGTGCCGCCCGTGGCGGAAGCGGACAGACCTTCTCCGGCTGAGAGCAATGGCTGAGCCGGCACCCAATGCTGCGCCGGGGCCGCGGCGCGGTGACATGCTGGAGCGTCTCCGCCGCGAGACGTTCGATATCGTCGTCGTTGGCGGCGGCATCACGGGCGCCTGGGTGGCACGGGACGCCGCCATGCGCGGCCTCAGCGTCGCCCTCGTCGAGCGCGGCGACTTCGCTTCGGGCACCAGCAGCCGCTCGTCACGCCTCGTTCACGGCGGCCTCCGCTACCTGCGGCATGCGCACATCAGCCTCGTGCGTGAGGGGCTGCGCGAGCGCGGCCGGTTGCTGCGCCTCGCTCCGCACCTCGTGCGGCCGATCCCCTTCACGCTGCCCGTCTACAGGGGTGGCCGCGACAAACCGCTCCTCCTGCGGGTCGGACTGACCGGCTACGATCTGCTGGCGGGCAGGCTGGGCATCGGCCGCCACCGCGCCCGGTCGCGTGAGCGGCTCATCGAGGATGAGCCGGCCCTGCGGGACGATGGGCTGCGCTCCGGGTTCCGCTACTTCGACGCCATCACCAACGACGCCCGGCTCACGCTGTCCGTGGCGCTCTCGGCGGCTGGCCACGGCGCCGCCGTCGCCAACTACGTCGAAGCCGCATCGGTGGAAAGGACGAGAGGGCGCGCGAGCGGCGTGAACTGCCGCGACGTCATGAGCGGTGACGAACTAACTGTCCGCGCCCGCGCTGTCGTTGGCGCCGCCGGCCCCTGGACGGACGAGTGGCGCGGCAGGTCCGGCGAAGGCGCCGTCCTGCGACCGACTAAGGGGATCCACGTCGTGCTCCCGCGCGAGCGGCTCCACACGGACTCCGTCGTGGCCTTCTACTGGCAGGAGCGGCCGTTGTTCGTCGTGCCGCACGGGCGCTACAGCTACGTGGGAACGACCGACACCGACTGGTCAGGCGACGCGGGGGAGGTGGAAGCGGATGCCGCGGACGTCGGCCTGGTCCTTGATGGGATAAACGGCAGCTTCAACGTCGATCTCACCCCGGCTGACGTGACCGCGACGTGGGCGGGTGTGCGCCCGCTGATCGCCGAGGAGGGCTCGCCCCTGCCATCGGACGTGGCCCGCGACTACGAAGTCCTGGAAGGGCCGCCGGGCGCCTACGCGATCGCCGGCGGCAAGCTGACGAACGCCCGCGCGATGGCGGAGCGCGCCGTGGACCACGTCGCCGAGGCTCAGGCCGGTGTTCTCTCCCGCAGCCCGGCGCGCTGCCGGACGGCGCGCACGCGCCTGCCGGGAGCGACCGCAGACTTCGGTCAATACCGCGCTCAGGCCGTTGCTGCCCTCGTGCGGGGAGGCGAGATCTCCAGTGAGTCAGCGGAGCATCTGGTGGACACACACGGGACGGGCCACGCGCGTGTGCTGGCGCTGGCCCGGAACGCCCCCGAACTCCTCGAACCGATCGCGGCGGGCTCGCCCGTGCTACTCGCCNNCGGCAGAGGCGGAGATGGCGATGACCGTGGAGGACTTCCTGCGCCGGCGCAGCGAACTCATGCTCTTCAGCCAGGATGCGGGCATTGCAGCAGCGGAGCGGGCGGCTCCGGTTCTCGGGCGCTCTCTCGGGTGGGGTGAGCGCGAGGCCAAGGAGCAGGCTCAGGCGTATCGGGGTGCCGTTGAGCGTATGCTGGCGTTTCGCCGCGATCAGACAGATCCGGTTCGGCCAGCTCCATGACGCCGCCGCTTCTGCTGATCGTCAATCCACGTTCGGCGAACAGGTCCACAGGCCGCAACTGGCGGAAGCTGCGGAAGCGGCTGCAGGAGGTGCTGCCGCCGTTCCGCGCGGTCCGCACCGCCGGGCCGGGCGACGCGGCCCGCTTCGCCGCCAGAGCGGGCGGCCGCTACGAGGTGGTGGTCGCCGTCGGCGGCGACGGGACGATCGGCGAGGTCACCAACGGCCTTCTCGCCAACGGCGCTGGCGGGACGGCGCTGGGCGTACTTCCCCGCGGCACGGGCAGCGATTTCGTGCGGACTCTGGGAATCCCGCACGACACCGGCAAGGCCGCTTCTGTGCTGGCGCGGGGACAACGCCGACAGATCGATGTCGGCCGGGCGACGTTCACCGATTTCAGCGGCGAACGGACGTCGCGCTGGTTCGTCAACGCGGCGGAAGTGGGCATGGGTGCGATGGTCTGTCACGAGGTCAACCGGGCGAAACGGCGGCTGTCCGGCCAGCTGGCGTTCTGGTGGGCGATCCTGACCACGATGCGGCGCTACCATCCATCAGTCGTGACGGTCGTGACCGATGGATCACCGGTGCGGGAGCTCTTGCTGAACAACGCCTGGATCGCTAACGGCTGTTACTCGGGCGGCGGCATGAGGACGGCGCCCCGGGCCAGGCCGGACGACGGGCTGCTGGACGCAGTCATCGTGGAGCAAGCCGCCGGCTGGCGCCGCATCGCCGGGCTGCCGAAGCTGCGCAGCGGCACCTTCGTTTACATGCCGGAGGTTGAGTACCGGCAGGCGACACGCGCGGAGTTCACCGCAGAGGCGCCGGTTCTGGTCGAGACGGACGGTGACGCCGTCGGCACAACGCCGGCCACGTTCGAGTGTGTGCCGGACCAGCTGACAGTCGTTGCCTGAGAGCTGAGACTCCCATCTTGAGATGATTGCTCGTTATACCGGGTTTATCATAGTTGTAGATGAATCTGAGCCTGACAAAACGCGGTCAGTACGTTGTGCGGGCGGCGATCGCCCTCGCCCGGGCACGGGACGACGGCTATCTCAAGACCAGAGAGATAGCCGAGACGATGAACGTGCCGGGTCAGTACGCGCCGCAGGTTCTCATGTTGCTGCGGGATGCCGGCCTCACGGAGAGCCGGACGGGATCATCCGGCGGCCACAGGCTGTCCCGGCCCCCTGATCAGATCTCGCTTCTGGATATCGTCAGAGCCGCAGAAGGAGAGATCGACGGCTCCGCCTGCATGCTCAGCGGCGGCCCCTGCGGACACGGCAGCGAGTGCCTGTTGCACAGGCCTTGGCTGAACGCGCAGAAGGCCCTGCTGGAGGCCCTCGAATCGACGACCCTTGAGAGCCTCGTTGGTCTCGAAGGCGTCTAGCGGCGCGCCTCTTGCTGCGTTCAAGCTAGCTTGCCCTCGTCTCTACGACGCGCTGTGCCCCACTCGGGACCTGTCCTCCTGATAGCGTGCTCAAACGCTAATCTGGGCAAACGTTAAGTCGCGCACTACACAATGAGCCGATGGTCACGTCACATGCGGGACTTTAGGCTCTCCATCAAGATTGTTACTGCCGTCACAATGGCCCGTGTAAGGCAGCTTGCGATCTAAGCGGTCCCCGAGTGCAGGCTCTGGGGCTGGCGCTACTGGTGTGGTTTGTGGCAGTCTTGTTCTTCGACCTGGTCCTCATCGGGATGGTGTCGTCCACCTCGCTTGGCGGGCCCGAGCTACTAGTGGCCCTGCTCGCCAATCCGGTGGAGATCGTGAGAGTCCTGGCAATTATCCATCTCGAGCCGGACTTAGAGGTCCTGGGGCCGTTCGGAACGTATCTTTATGATGAAGTTGGGACGACAAACGCGACGCTGCTGCTTACCGGTGCGCTAGCAGTCTGGGTCGTAGTCCCGCTCTGGTCTGCCATAGAATTCTTCAAGAAAGCCGATTCCTGACAAGTCATAGGAGGAAATGGATGCTCAGTCTGAGTCCCGTGAGGTGGGCAAGAATCTTGATACTGGTTGCTGCGGGCCTGTTGCTTCTGGCGGCGGCCTGCGGTGGTGACGACGACGATGGCGGCAACGGTAACGGCAATGGCAACGGCGACGCCACGGCGCCGGCTGATGAGATTGAGGCGCAGCCTGCAGTCCCGCAGGAGCTCGACGGTGAAGTGACGGATCCGGTGGACGGCGTGATCCAGACAGTGGCCGCCGACACGCCTAACTTCAACTTCTCGCCGAACAACCTGACGGCGCCACTCAATGAGACGACGACGATCGAGATCTCGAACGAAGGCGCCGCGATTCACAACCTGCGCATCGCCGGGCCGGACGGTGAATGGAACACCGATGACGACACGGTCAGCGACCCCGATTTGATCCTGGCTGGCGACTCAGGCAGTGTCGAGTTCACTCCCACCCTGGCCGGCACTTACACCTTCCGTTGTGACATCCACCCGGATGTCCAGGGCGGAGTCATAGTCGTCAGCTAGCGTCCTAACGGCACGACGCAGGGTAACCCTGGCAGGCTGTGGCTGCTTGTCCTCGAGGGCGGTGCTAGAAGCCGCCGAAGATCTTCTGCGTGACCCGCACGAAGACGGAGGGCTTGAGCTCGTGCCCGGCGTCGTCCTGCCGGAGCTGATAGTCCGACTGGGCCTGGACGATCCGGTCCCTGATGAGACGTGGTCCGAGCGACGGCGGCTTTCGGCCCACGAGGGCAAGCCGCGTCAGCTCGCTGTCCTTCTCCAGGATCAGGTCGCGCACACACTGCCCCAGCAGGCAGGTGATCGCCACGCCGTGGCCGTTATAGCCGAACGCGTAAGCGACGCGGTTGCCCTTCAGCCAGCCTGCTGCCGGGAGGAACGTTGCGGTGACGCCCACGGGGCCGCCCCAGCGGAATTCGAACTGCAGGTCCGATAGCTGCGGGAACGTCCAGGCGAACGTCTTCTCGAGCCGCCCGAACACGCGGTCGTCGCGGTCGTATATCGGGTCCGGGCCGTCGGGGCGGTAAGGTGCGTCGCGGCCGGCCCACATGATCCGTCCGTCGATCGTCGGCCGGAAGTAGTGGAGGAACGTGCGGCGGTCCTCCATGCCTTCACGGCCCTCCCAGCCGACGCGTCCCCACTGCTCGTCTGTGAGAGGGTCTGACAGCAGGATGTACGAGTAGAACGGCATCACGCGGTCGCGCAGTTCGGGGAAGCTGCCGCTGTAGGCGTTGGCCGCCAGCAGCGCACGTCTGGCCTTTATCGATCCGCACGCCGCCCGGACGATCACGCCGTCAGCGGACTGCGATAGCTCCTTCATCTGAGTCTGCTCGAAGACGCGGCCGCCGGCGCGGATCATCGCTTCCTTGAGGCCGCGCACCAGCCGCGCCGGGTTCACGAGCACGCAGGCGTCTTCCTGGAGCGCGCCGCGGAACGTCTCAGAGTGCACGCGGGCCTGGATCTCTTCCCGGTCCAGGACGCGGACGCCCTCGATCCCAAGCTCCGCGGCCACCCGCGCCTCGCGCTGGATGTGCTCGTCTTGAAGGGGGGTGTTGGAGACGGTGAGCAGGCCGTTCGGCATAAGATCGGCGTCGATCTGCTCTTCGGCGCAGACGCGCTGGAGCGTGCGGACGGCTCCTTCGGCGCTGTGGTGAACCGCTCGCGCTCGCTCGTGGCCAAGATTATCGACGAGCGATTGCAGGCTGCGGTGGACGAGCGGCATCGCGAAGCCGCCGTTCCGGCCCGAGGCGCCGTAGCCGACGGCCGAGCCCTCCAGCACAACGACGGTCAGCCCCGGGTCCGCCTTGAGCAGGTGGTAGGCGGTCCAGAGCCCGGTGAAGCCGCCGCCGATGATCGCGACGTCGGCGTCCATGTCACCCTTAAGGGGCGGGCCCGGCTCATAGTCGTCCAGGCCAAGCCAGTAGCTGCGTGTCGCGAGGTCTTCCATGTCGCTGTTCAGTCTCAGTCGCAGGCGGGTAGCAGCCAGCCGAGGCTCCGCCGCAGGGAGTGTAGCATGCGCCGCCGCCGCTCCCCCGGTGTGGCGCCGCTCATTCGCCTCAGGATCAGGGTATCTTGAAGCGCCATGCTGGTTGCGTACACGGCCTGCCGCGCTACTCTCCGCACGGAAGCGCGGCTCATCATCCCGGGTTCCAGCGACTCTTCCAGTGCGCGGGCCAGCGACCGCTCCCAGCTGTCCATGATCCGCCCGTAGCGGCGGACGGCGTGCGGGTTCTCGGCCAGCGCCTCCCGCAGGATGATCGTCAGTAGCTCCAGGTTCTGCTCGATTAACCGGGTGGTGTGCACAAGCCGGTCGTAGACTGCCTGCGCGGGCGACTTCTCGCGAGCCGCGGTCGCCGCCGCTGCCGGCTGATCGAGGTCGGCGTCAATCAACGCGTCGAGAACGTCGCCCTTGGTGTGGAAGTGGTAGTAGATCGCGGCGTCTGAGATACCGGCCTGCCGGGCTATGTCCCGCACTGTGGTCCGGGTGTAGCCGTGCGCGGAGAAGAGGTGCCGTGACGCGTCGACGATCTGCTGCCGGGTCAAGCCGCCGCGCCGCCGCCGCGAGGGCGCGGCCGGGCTCCGGTCTGAAGTCAGCATGTTGTTCTACACATGATTCAAGGCTCGCCGACGATAAGACCGTAGCAGCACCTGCCGCCTTCGTCAGTGGAGCGCTGCCCCACAGCCTGACGTGCCGCTATTCGGCCGTTCTCATCTCGCCCGGCGCGGGATTCACAGGCTCCGTCAGTCCGCCGAGCAGCTGGATCGAAAAGGCGATGGCGAACGAGGGTATGGCCGCTCCCAGCCAGCTGGCCTCCTCACCGAGCGGGAACGGCACGGCGAACCATGAAGCGGGCTCCTCGATGACGTCCTGCCACCAGGCGATGTCCGTCGGCGATATCAGCTGGTAGACGAGGAAGCCGGCGACCACGGCGATAACTGGGGGCGCGGCCTGTCGGCCTGCTGGCCACAGAGCGTGCGCAATCACGACTCCGAAGGCAGGTATGAAGGCGGCGCTGACGAGCAACAGATACGGTTCTAGCTCGCCGATGTTGAGGAACAGAGCGGCCGGGATCGCGGCGAGCAGCGGCACGATTCCCACCAGGCGGCCGTCGCCACGAAGGCCGATAGACTCGAGCGTTGGCACCGCCGCGTAGAGGCTTGCGTAGACGTCGTCGGCCTGGAGCAAGAACAGCAGCGCAACCGCGCCGAGGCTGAGCTGCATGCCGGCAACGAAGCCCGGAATGTCGCCCGACTCCGTGGCCGGCAGGTAGATGATGCCCAGCGTTCCGAACCAGGCGATCATCAGGAAGACGCCGGCGAACGTTCCGTTGGCGACTGACCGCGGCTGGCGGCCGAGACGACCGAAGTCGGCGACGACCGGGAGCCAGAGCAGGGGAACGATCAGCATGATATCGACCGCCTGCCAGATTGAGGGCCAGCCGCCGACGGCCGGGCGCCTTAGATAGGAAGGGATCTCGAACTCCATGTAGGCGGAGGCTGTGACGCCCACGGCAACGAGCACCACGACCACGAGCCCGCCCCGGCGCAGTACCGTCGCCACGCGCCTCGGTCCGGCGAGGACGATTGCCAGGCCGGCGCCGGCGAAGAGCAGAACCCAGAGGGGTCTCAGGTCGGCGCCCAGCGCGCGCTCACCCACCAGCTCCGCGGCGTCGGCGATGAGGATCAGTGCGAAGGCGGCGAAGAGCGCGTGGCGGGCGAGGAGCAGGAGCGCCACTGGCCAGCGGCCTCCCTGGCCGAACGGTTCGCTGAGGAGCTCGGCCGTCGACTGCCCCCGGCGGGAAGCCAGCGCGGCGATCGTGGCCAGCAGGAGGCCCGAGAGGCCCCCGGCGATCAGCGCCGCGACGATGGCCTGCTCGATGCTGAGTGCCGGTACCAGCAGCGAGCCGAACGGCATCACGTAGAGTGACGCGCAGATGGTGGCCCACAGCGCGAAGTTGTCGAAGAACCCGAAGCCGCCGTCGCGCGTTTGTTCCGTCACGCCATCTTCTCCACTTCGACGGGGATGGCGCGGTCAATCTGCTGCTGCACCCAGTTCCAGCGCCAGTAGTTGAGGTGCCCGTAGCCGCCGGCCAGGTGCAGCNNCTGATAGGGCTCCCAGGCGTGGTAGACGATGACGGTGCCGGGGCGCGTTGCCGTCGATAGCTTGGTGCGGATGTGGAACTCCTCGAAGTCATTGAAGACGCGGACCTCTTCGCCGTCCTCCACCCCTCGCGCCTTGGCGTCAATCGGGTTCATGATCACTAGCGGGTGACCGCGGTGCGTGCGGAGGAGCGTCTGGTTGACGACGTTGGTCGA
>JABAOE010003870.1_pt2 | contig 14347 bp, 14 predicted proteins | sample 7062141 | NCBI WGS metagenome assembly JABAOE01 (sample SAMN14538627, study PRJNA623070) | marine sediment metagenome | biome: marine biome [ENVO:00000428]; feature: marine pelagic biome [ENVO:01000023]; material: deep marine sediment [ENVO:00002113] | place: India: Gulf of Khambhat ... | reverse complement strand
ATGGATCCGGTACGTGTTGTATGGCGCGTTTGCTCTTGTGATTATCTGGGTACTGATCCAACTGCGACCATTGCTCTCTTTCGCCTCGGATATCTTGACTCCTCGCGCCGCCCTGCAAACGGAAACGATTGCGATCGACACGGCTGGCACGCATTGGAGCGAGAGCTCACTCATCTCATCGGATCCGTCGATCGAGGGCAGCTTCGATCTTGCGGCCGGTGCCTCAAGCGGCACTGCACTGGTCTGGTCTCAAGCGCAGGATGAAGCCTCTGATGTGTTTCTCCAGCTTGCCTCGGGAACCGGATACGTTGAATTGGGGTTCTGCGATCAACGTTTCCGGCTCATCAGAGCCATCGCTTTCTCCCAGCATTGATCTCGATGGGGATGGCCATGCACATATCGCTTGGCTGGAGGGAGAGCTTGCCATCGCGCTGTATGCAGGGTGCTCGAACGGTGAGTGTGCCCCGCCTGAGCCGCTGGCTACTTCGGGGGCGGCGTGCCCCTCCGCACCCGGATCGGCTGGTGAATCCTACATCGAGGTTGCCAGCGGGACGGATGGCAGCGTAATGACCGTATGGTCCGATGTCGGCGGCGGATTGCACTACCGCATGCTGCCCGATGGCTTCGAGGGCTGCGTTCCAATTCCGGAGAACATTTCTGCAGGGGTGTTCTCGCTTTCAAGCCATCCTGCAGATGGTTATTCCCTTGCCTTTGATGATGGGCAGGGTTCTGTCTGGCTGACGAGCTACCTGTCCGGCAGCTGGAGCGACTCTCCTGAGGAGCTTGGTGCGGGAGTTCGACCGGGTTTGAACATCACCCAGAGTGGGAGCGAGCAGGTGGCCTGGTGTCTGGAAGGTGGAGCGCTTGAATTCTGGACAGAAGGACAATCGGAAACGCTATCGCAACTATCCTGCCTGGGTGTGCCTTTTATTGCAGTTGATGGCGGAGATCGGGTTCATGTCACCTGGCAGTCGGGACAGGTTGAAGATGTGGTTGGAAACCTGCGGCAGGCTAATGTCCTTTATGAAACTATCGGGGATGGCAGCACCTGGACCGAACCGGCGATCGTTGCCGCCCTTTCTGGAACCGAAGACTATGCCATGGCCAGCGATGGCATAGGCAATCTTCATCTGGCCTGGACCAGTGTGGATCCGACGATCCACTACGCGCAGCAGATCCCATACGAGTGTGATCCACAGGATCTCGCCGGCACTGCGGAAGACCTTTTCCAGGTTGCCAGCCTCGGAGGATACCGCCCCGAGAAAGACGTAATTCCGTTCTGTGAGAACCGGTATGACGCCATGCTCTTCACTCCGGTTGCGGACCCTGCGTTTAGCGATGCGGGAATGACCCCTGCCGGTGCATACAACGACTACGCAAGGATCCTTCAGGATGTCCATTATGAAGCCCTGTTTACAACCATGGCGCTACGAAAAAGCGGCCAATCAGGACAGCCCCGGCGCGGTCCTAGCTCGAGGAGTCAAGGCACTCTACGACAAAGTCAAAGCCAACCCGGAGAATTACCCGCGCGGGATGCTTGTAAGAATCATGCTGGGCAATTCGCCCTCTCCGAGCTTCGAGCAGCTCGAATTAGACGGCGGCCTCTGGTATGTGATCAAAGACCTCAAGGAAGCGGGCCTGGAGAAGATGATCGATGAGGAGATCGGCTGGGTTGTTGAGGTCGGCAATTTCAGGGGACGCTGGCCTCACAGCCATGTAAAGACCATGGTAATCGATGGCGAGCAGGTGGTCGCCTCCGGCTTCAATCACGAATACAAACCGCTTTCCTCGCGGCATCCATCAGGTAAGGGCAAGGATGATACGGACACCGGAATCGTGGTGACCGGTCCTATCGCGCAGCATTCCCGCACTATTTACGATCAGCTCTGGACTGGGGCGATCACACGCTACTGCCCCGATCTCACCGTCAGCGAGGTCGAGCTGAGAGCAACCTGCACAGATTCGCTCGGAGTCCCAGACCACGTGCCCGAAGTGATGCGCTACGCCCCCACCTCGAACAAGGCGATAGCCTTTTCCATGTTCCGGAACCAGGTCTACGATGAGGCAGACCAGCAGTTGCTGGCTGCCTATCTCTCAGCGGAGGAGAGCATCGATCTAGCTCAAGCCATGTTCAGCATGCCTTTGATCTGCAACCTCNNGTGTGTGATTGGGGACAGGCCTTGCCTTACATGGAAGCTTTGATGGACGCAGCGGAAAACGGGGCCGAGCTCAGGATCGTACTCACACCCTACCCAATTCAGAGCGTTGAGAACGTGATTGCAATGGAGATCTTTAACCGGGAGGCTGTGGAAAGAGGTCTGGCAAGACGCGTTGAGATCCGCATGCTCGATGACCTGCTTCATTCGAAGAGCGCACTGATCGACGGTGAGTTTGTAATCGTGGGCAGTCAGAATCTGCATTGGAGCGCTTACGGAGAGGGTAATGGCCTCAGTGAATACAGCGTGGGCATTGACGATCCCGATGCGGCCAACCAGTACAAGCGGTTCTTTGATTTCCTTTGGGAACGCTCACCGAGCCGTCTGGATACACTAGATTAAACAAGCCTATCGAAAGACCGAGGAGTTAAAGTGGATGCTTTTAAGCGTGTTGTCGCGGTAGTTCTTGCTGTGCTTGCTGTCGTTGGCGTGTTGCTGATGGTTGGCGCCATCGTCGGAACGTGGATTATCAATGATCAAGTCACCGACTTGACCTTGAACCTTCTCGATCGAGTGGGCATCGATCAGGTGCTGCTCGCATTGAGTCAGGTTGATGACCGGCTGGTGCGAATCGAAGAGCGAATTCTTGGGGTAGAGACTGCGGTCCTCACCATTGGCGGTGAGCTTGAGGAAAACAGCATCGTGGTGAATCTCATTTCAAACCTGCTGGGTGTCGAGTTGGGAAATCGCCTGACACAGGCCAGCCAAACCGTTGAGTCCATCCAGTCGGCTGCCGAGTCTATCGACAGCCAAATCCAGACCATCGATGCACTTCCATTCGTGAGCCTGCTTGATAGCCGGCCTCGTTTAGCCTTGTTCGGTGAGGTGGCAGATGGGATTGCGGATCTTCAAGCCGATGTCGCCGAGACGCGCGACGAAGTCCAGCAGCGAAGATCCGAGATCATCGATGGAGCGGTTTCAAGCATCACCGAAAGAACGGGCAACATGCTGGAGCGGGTCGACAAGCTGCAGGCATTGCTGGCGGAGGTTGACGCTCAATTGGTTGCGCTGGAGGATCGAACGCAAGAGATCCGGGAGACTTTCCCTCGGACGCTCGATTGGCTGACATTCCTGGTGAATCTGGTCCTGGTGCTGATCGCCGTGGCCTTCTTGAGCCTGTTTGCACACTCAATTTCGCTGTTCAGAAAGCCCGAACAGAGCTTCCAGGAATTGGTTGGCTGGACAGATCAATCTGAGGTTGGAAAACCCGACGGCGAGGACGAAGAATGAAGCCCCCGGTTTGAGTCCAGCTGAGCCAAACCGCTACTCTCCAGCTTCCGTATCCGTCGGATCCGATTGCCCTTCGGCGCTTTTCAGAACAACACCACTCTCATCTGAGAGCCTTTCCCTTTGCGAACGGACGAGATCGCCGATCACCTGACCATCTTGTGTCGCATAGCGTTCGCCGTAGATTTCGATCGTCGTCACGAGCAACAAAATCACGACCGGTCCATAGAACAGGCCAAGGATTCCGGCAAAAGCGAGTCCGCCCAGAATCCCAAGCAAGACGAGCGAAAAGTGCATGTAGGCCTCTTTGGAGACCAGGCGTGGGCGCAGGATCACATCGACCCAGTTGGCGATCCCGTAAAAACCGATGAGAACGATGACCGCGGAGGTTACGTTGTCGTTGAGAACGAAGATAATCGCCATGGGTATGACCAGGAAGCTGATCCCCACGACCGGAATCATGGCTAAAAACATGGAAAGCACCGCAAAGAAGAACCAACCATCGATCCCTGCAAGAGCATAGAAGATCCCCATTATCAGACCTTGCAGGCCCGCGATCAGAAAGATCCCTTTGAACATTGAGTTAATCATGGCCGAGCCCTTCTTGTAATACAGGCTCGTGATCTCGGCTCCTAGCGGGCTGATTTGTTCGATATCGCGCACCAATCGGTCAAAGCCTGGCAGCAAGGAAACAACAATCACAAGGAAAATGACCAGATCAACCAGGAATTTCGGTAGAGAACTCAACAAATTGCCGAGCAAATTTGTCGCTGCCCCCAGCAGAGCGGTTGTCGCTGAAACGATCGCCTCTTGGATTGCGGCACGATCGAAATTGGGCGGCGTCCCGCCGGTGGAGGAACTGATAGCCTCTTCCATACCTTGGAGCAGCGCGTCCAGGTCAGCAGAGATCATGATGCTTAGTGAGTCCACAAAAGCCACGAAAAACTGATAGACGAAAAAGCTAATCGGTACGAGAAGCACAAACAGAAAGGATAGGAGCGTTACCGTCGCCGCCAATCGGGGGCGTCCCTTTGTGAAGCGCTGCTTGATAAACCAGCCATATAGCGGCTTAAGGACGATCACAGCGACCAGCGAAAGCAGGATCACGCTGAAAAAGGGCCGCAGCAGCAATCCAGTGAGGATCAGGAGGACCAGAAAGGTCAGAAAGAAAAAGACGCGGCTGGTTACGACCTCTTGCGGTACAGGAACGTGAGCTGCTTTCTGCTGATCACTCATTCGCTATCCTCCAAATTCTCCCGGTAGAGACGTCCACCAACAACGATTACCGTCACCTGGGCGACCATTACGCCCACCACGAAAAGTTCAAGCACAACCACGCTTACCCAGATGATGGTTGGAAGCTTCTCTACCAACTCATCAAGCGTATCAGCCTGTTCTTCGAGCGATGAAGATAGAATCCCCAGGCGCTCCCCCAGATCTCGGATATTGTCTGAAAGGTCCTGAATGTCGCCACCGGTGCGCTCCAGCCCGCCTGAAATGTCGTCGAAGCCATCTGCCGTATCCTGAATTTTCTCGCTGACATCAATCAGGCCTTCAGGAAGCGGCGCCAAACCTTCAGCCACATCGGATAGCGATTGGCCCAGGGAGCGTTCCGGATCGTAGCTGATGCCAATAGGGAGCAGGGACAGCCCACGCAAGACCCCATCCACGGCCGATGCCGCGGACTGAGCCGTTGCCAGCGCTTGATTGGTTTTCTCAAGCGTGTTGGTCCCTACGTCGCCGACTACATCAGCCGCTGATTCGAGCAGCGGTTTGGTGTCTTTTACGGTGCCCGAGATGCTTTCAAGCGTTGAGGCAGCTGTGTCCAAAACGTCCGAGGCTGAACGCAGGCTGGTACTTGTTGAGGCCATCGATTCCGAAACCGTGCGTAGACCATCGGCGATGTTGACGGTCAGGTCAGTTGCGAAGGGAATCAATTGAGATGGCAGTACCAGCAGTGCGATAAAAAGAATCATACTGGCGATGATCCCAAGTACTCCGAACACTCGCATCGCCGCGCCAAGTCGGCGGCGCCATGGTCTCCAATCGGTTTGAGCTTCGTTTTGTGTCGTCATAGGGGGAATGATAGCTCAGGTTGGAAATCGCCGGTGTAACGATCAGCGCTGGTAATTAAGCAGAAATGCGGATGACATCCATATATTTCCCGATGATAATGATCAGGTCACATACGGTTCGCAGCAAACAGGATTCGAGTCGCTTGGTGCCTCTCCTGCCAGCGTGAAAGGTTGCGAACTAATTCAAGTCACTCAGTCTCATGCTAGAAGAAGAAGCTCCCCAGCTCCCACGCAGTCTCCGTTCCCCGCGCTCAGCAGCGCTTGCCGGAATTGCTTATGCAGTCATGGGGAGTGTCTCTATGATTATGGTCGAAAGGATCGTTACTGTCAGTCCCGAAGAGATCACTCCTGATTGGCTGGAGCTTTGGTCAGGCAATGTTTCGATTGTGCTGTTCCTGGTCTCCTTGGGAGGGGTCGCATTTCTCTGGTTTACCGGGGTAATCCGCGATCTCATCGGCGACCGAGAAAATCAGTTCTTTGCAACCATCTACTTCGGCAGCGCCATCATACTGGTTGTGTTGACTTTCATTTGGGCCTCAACATTGGGGGCCATGTTTGGAACATTTGCCCTTGCCTCCGATATTCTGGTCGGAGACGACATTTACATATTTGGTTTTGCGATGATGAATCAAATTGTGGGGAGCTTCGCATTGCGAATAGCCGGGGTGTATATGATTTCGATCGGAACTGTGTGGACTAGAGCAGCGGTTACGCCACGCTGGCTTACGCTCCTAACTTTCCTCGTGGCGCTTGGGTTCTTGTTTTTTGCAGGAGCGTTCCGAGAAGCACGCTTTATATTCCCGGCTTGGGTGTTCCTGGTGAGCGTCTATATCCTGGTTCAGAACTATCGAAGAACAGATCAAATGAGTTCGGAAATCGATAACACATAGGTGCAGGCGTTGGATTGCCGGATTTCTTAGGCAAGTTTCTGGTGATGAAACCCAGTGGAGGAAGGTATGTCAGATATTCTTGAGACGCTCGCACAGCTCTCCGTGCTGGTATTTGTCGTGAGCAGCATGTTGAGCATGGGATTGAGCCTTACGGTACGGCAAACCCTGGATCCATTGAGAAACCCAAGGCTTGTGGTTTTGGCTTTGGCCGCGAACTTCGTCATCGTACCCATCATCGCATATTTCATAACCCTTGCGCTGGATCTCAATCAGTCCATATCGATCGGTTTGATTCTGGTTTCAACCGCTGCAGGCGCCCCGTTCCTGCCGAAACTGGTCGAAGTCGCCAAGGGTAATGCGGCCTTTTCGGTTGGTCTCATGGTATTGCTGATGGTGGTTACGATCGTTTTCTTGCCGCTTGTACTTCCCTTAATGCTCCAGGGTGTCGAGGTGAATCCATTTGATATCGCCCAGTCGTTGGTATTGATGATGCTGATCCCGCTCGCGATCGGTTTGTTCATCAAGGCTCGATATGAACAAGCGGCTGAAAAAGTTCAACCCACTTTCGCACAAGCTGCCAATCTTGCCATCCTGGTGTTGATTGTTCTGGGTGTTGTACTCAATTTCCAGGCCATGATTGACCTGGTCGGATCCAGGGGCCTCTTGTCGGCTGTCATTTTGATTGGGGTTGCGATAGGTTCAGGATACTTGCTCGGGGGTTCCGATGGCGGCAACCGGAGTGTGATGGCGCTGGGGACTGGCCAGCGGAATCTATCCGCAGCTCTCGTAGTTGCGGCGCAGAACTTTGATTCCGACGTAATCACCTACATTCTGGTCTTTGGGGTAGTTGGCTTCGTCATTTTGTTCCTGGCGGCTGGCGAATTGGGCAAGCGGGGCTGAGCAACTTGAGCGCAGGACTTGGAACCCCTGCTTGCCGTCGAAAGGGTACTTATGTAAACTATTTTTGGCGCTGCGGCGGATTATGNNCTTGGCGGACCCACAGTTCGCGTCCCGTAATACAACAGGAAAGGTTTTTCAGTAAATGATAAAGAGAGTGGAAAAGAGAGAGGCATTTGCCCTCGCATTGATACTTGGCGCGGTTGTCCTTGGTGCATGCTCTTCTGAGACCCCCGAACAGACAGTTGTTGTCGTCACGGACGCACCTGAGTCAACCGAGCTGCCGGCTGAAGTTCCCACGGCGGTACCGATCGCACCCACCCCCGGATCCGGTGATCCGACGCTGGTGGCCAAGGTGAATGCTGCAGTCCGAAGCGGACCAGGCACGAATTACCCGGTCTATGCTTTCATCTCCGGCGGACAAACGGCGACACTGGCGGGTACGAATGAAGCAGGATCGTACTACGCGGTGGTTGTACCCGTGGCAGCATCCGGCTACGGCTGGATCGACGCCCAATTTGCCGACATCCGCAACGCGGGTGATCTGTCGGTCATCGAAGCCCCACCTGCTCCACCTTCCACTGCGTTCCAACCCCCTGCAGCAGGGGAACCAGCGGTCGTTGCCCGGGAATCGCTCTACGTTCGGAGCGGCCCCGGTGAAGAATACCCAGCCTACGGAACAGCAGAGAAAGGGGCTCGTGGTTGGGTATTCGGGATCGACGAGACTCTGCAATGGTTTGCCGTCCGAATTGACCCATCCCTGGTCGGCAAAGGACACGGTTGGGTTCAATCCAGCCTGGTTGAAACGGAAAACGTAGACCTCAACGACCTTACCGTTGTGGCTGCGCCTGAACTCCCGCAGCGGGTCGCGCCGCCTGAAATTGCCCCGGGCGATCCCAAGGCGACCGCTGTCGAATACGTGAACGTGCGAACCGGTCCAGGAACGAAGTATCCAGCGATTGGAGTGGGCCAACCGGGCGCTTCTGCTGGCGTAAATGGCAAGAGTTCAGACGGCGAATGGTGGCAGGTGATCGTTGGTACTTCCTATACAACCTCAGGATTTGCCTGGGTCAATGCAGGCTACGTCGTCACGGAGAATACCGAAAACGTACCGGTGGTCGAAGCTCCGGCACCGCCTCCGGTTCCAACCGCCGGGCCGTTGGCTTGCGTTTTGATCTCTCAATCGCCTGCGGACGGTACGATCTTTGCGCCTGGAACCAGCTTCCAGATGACCTGGACTTTCCAGAATGTTGGGACACAGACCTGGGATGAGAATACGACGGATACGAATTTCATCTCTGCTATCGGCGGGACCAGGCTGAGCTCCACAGATCTCATCGACCTCTCGACTTCTGTATCAACGGGCGGAACCTACTCTGCCGTGGTTGATATGACTGCTCCAAGCGGCGCTGGTCAATATGGAGAAACCTGGTCGATCGATGAGGGCAGCACTAATTTCTGCCAGTTCTACAACATCATCAATGTAGGTCAGTAGCCGTTTATAAATCGCGCCCCGTTATGGCGGGGCGCGATTCCCTTTTAATCTCGGCATCAAATAGGAGGAAGCGATGGTTCAGGAAGATAGTATCGAGCCGACCCCAGAAGCAATGGGGGAAAGTTCCTACCCGATGGAGGCTTCTGACTCAGATCTGGAACCGAAGGATTACGAGTCACCTGAAGATCCCGAGCAGCGCAGTCCTTGGGTGTGGGTCTTAATTGGCGCACTTGGCGTTTTGATTTTCGGAGCGGTCATCGCTGTGCTCGGAAACGCGTTGGCTCAAGAAGAGCCAGAGGCCTCGGAACCACCTGGCGGCGAAAACGCATTCATCACCATCGTTCAGCCCGGCCAGGGTGCAACGCTACCCGTGCCAGAGAGCGTCCCGATCCGCGGACAGGCGGGCGGGTTGTTCGAAAACAATGTTGTCGTGCAGGCATTTGACTCGCAAGGCACCCTGCTCGTACAAGAGCCCACCACGGTCGATGCCAGCGAGCCGGGCGGAACCGGCAACTGGGCGGTCGATCTGGTCATTCCTGTCCAGCCCGGGACCACCGGGTTGATCTTTGCCCAGTCAACTTCACCGGTTGACGGGAGCATTGTGGCCTCTGCCAGCGTCGAAGTTACTTACGGCGAGGCGCTTCCAACCGGAAGCGAAATCAAGATTGATCAGCCCAGGGACGGCGACGTGCTCGACACCAACCTCCCTGTCACGGTATCCGGCACCGGACGTGGACTCTTCGAGAATAATGTCGTCGTCGAGGCACTTGATTCGAGCGGAAATGTGATCGTGCAGGAGCCCACCACCATGCGGTCCGATGAGGTCGGCGGCGCCGGAACATGGTCCATCGATATCCGCATCCCTGCTGGCGAGGGCGAGAAAGGAACCATTCGAGCCTTTCACACCTCCGCACAGGACGGAAGCGTCGTCGCTGAGGACCGGGTCGGCGTTCAATACGGAGAGGAAGCCAGTCCAGAGCCAACCGAAGAACCGACTGCAGAGCCGCCTCCCGACACAAGCGCAGGGATCGATGATCTGCTCTGGTCGCTGAATTCGCTTGGGGGAATCGATTTGGTGCCGGACTCCGAAATCACGCTCGACCTGACAGGCGGAACGGCGAGCGGGTCCGCTGGATGCAATACCTACAGCGGAGCCTATGAACTATCCGGTACTTCGATAAGCGTCGGGCCACTGGCGACTACCCGTATGGCCTGCCCCGAGCCTCCCGGCCTCATGGACCAGGAAAACCAATACCTGACCGAGCTGCAACAGGTTGAGGCTTTCAGCCTACAGTCGGATGGATTGCAGTTGTTTGGCTCGCAATCACCGGTAACTTTGTTCTATGATGCTGTGGTGATGGGGACCGTTGGGTTTATGCAGCAGATCGAGCCTGGATNNGTGCTCAAGGTTCAGCTGCAGGACACATCCCTGCAGGACGTAGCGGCGACCGTTCTTGGTGAGTTCGAAACAACGGACTTCTCTACCCTACCGGTGCCGTTCGCTGTCAGCTACGATCCAACGCGCATCGATATGCGTAATGAGTACAGCATCAGCGTACGTATAGAAGATGGCAGCGGAAACTTGCTCTTCATCAATACAACTCGCGTCGGCGTGATCACCCGGGACAACCCGAATGTAGTCGAGGTGATCGTGGAGCCGGTTTAATGGAACAGGAGTCATTCAGACTCGGAGAGAGGAAGAGAAAAAATGCGATTTAAAGCTCTATTGGGTATAGCCGCGCTTCTTGCACTGGCGCTCACGGCCTGTGCAAGCGATAGCGGCCCAACGCCGGAGCCAGAGGTGATCGTCGTTACAGCGACACCAGAGCAGGCGGCTGGTGGAGCCACGACGCTGCCGGTTGAGATGCTGGACGTTGAGTGGCAGCTGCACAGTGTGCTCGAATCCGAGCCCGCCGCGCAATCGGTGATCCCGGAACCACAGAAGTACACGATCCAATTCACGCCGGAGGGCACTGCAGCGATTACGGCTGACTGCAATCAGGTTCTTGGCAACTATACGGTCCAGGGGACCAGTCTCAGCATTGAGATTGGACCTACGACGCTCGCATTCTGCGGGGAGGAATCTGGCGATACGCTCTACCTGACGGCCCTTGGCGCGGTCACTACATACGAATTGAGAGAAGATGGCCTGGCGCTGAATGTTCAGGATGCGGCTCGTCTCCAGTATATTGAGGCGAACGCCGTGATCGACCTGCCGGATGAACCGGGCGGGGTCGATATCGTCGCCGATGTCAATGCCCATGTCCGTACGGGACCTGGGGTCCAGTTCCGCATCTCCTACTGGGCGGTGGCTGGCGATCAAGGCGAAGTGATTGGGCAGAGTCCGGACGGTCTGTACTGGGTTGTCCCATTCCCCCCAGACAATCAGCACTACGATCAAGGTTGGGTGCTGAAGAGCGCGACTACGATCTCCAATCCGGATAATCTAGAAATTCCTGAGACCACTCCACCCTTGCTCAATCCGACAGTTTACGTGGTCCCACCGGAGTCGGCCGAGCCACAGGGTAAAGTCGCACAGCGGGCACCGGTAATGACCGGGCCAGGGAATGCCTATCAGATGTGGGGCTTGACCTCGATTGGCGCGGATGTTGTTATCACTGGAAAGAACGGTGACTGGTGGCGAATCCAGCTTCCTACCAACTACTCCGCTAGCGGCGATGGCTGGGTGCCCCAGCAATACCTGGCCACCAGCTTTGTAGATGTCGTCCAGGACGTAGGCGCACCAACGCTGGATACCGAAGCCCGACCTACGGCTTCAGGCGGCAGCCAGGCTGCAATCCGGCTCGAAGAGAAGACAACAGTACGGGCGGGACCTGGAACCAGCTATTCCGCCCTTTTTGATGCCGAAGCAGATTGGGTATACGGCATCATTGGGGAGAGCTCGGATGGCGATTGGTGGGTGATTAGCCTGCCGATCCAGACTGCTTCCGTAGGATACGGCTGGGTTCCGAAAGATAGCGGGGGCTGCTCGAAGTGCGACGTCCCTTCGCCATATACGCCTGTGTATCGCAATCCATAGCTCAGGCTATCAATGCAAGCAAAAGCGGCGGTCCTGCGGACCGCCGCTTTCTCATTCTGTGCTATGAATCTTGATGCGAGGTCTGCAGGATCAGCGGTTGGAGGCAAATAACGTGGGAAACGACATGACTGTTGAGATAAAAACCGGATCCCCTAAGGGATGAGAGTCCTGGCATCTCGCCAACCGGCAAGTTGAGCTGGTTCTCGTACCGCAGGTGGGCGGTCGGATCATGCAGGCAAATCTAGGCGCGCCTATTTACTCAGAAGTGCCATGAGCAAGTTTCCCGCTGGTATTAAATCATTCGAATCCGAAACCTTTTGTCGGTGTGCCTGGAATTTCAACCCGCCGCTTGCCCGGCATCATGTTTTTGATACCAGCTCATGATTCCCGCCGGCGCCCCACCCTGCCGCAGGAGATTAGCCATCATCTGCATCGGACGCTCGACGTGATTGAAAAACTGTTTGTAGCCTGCACACAGGTAGTTCAAGCCTGGCTCACCGTCGGGGGTTTCGATAAATCGATTGCGTGGGCAGCCCCCATGGCAAGCGTAGCGCACTTCGCATTCCTGGCAATATTTCGGCAGCGTATCCATCTTGTCTTGCCCAAACTTGCGCTGTTTCTGGCTGGCGACCAGCTCCAGCATGTGAGTCTCCTGGATGTTCCCCAGCAGGTAATCGGGCTCCACATAATGGTCGCAGGAATAAAGATCGCCATTGTGTTCGATGGCCAGCGCGTTACCGCAGGTCGGCGAGAATATGCACAGGCTGAACTCACCTACATGGGCGCCCAGTGTGACATCGAACATCTGCACATAGACCCGGCCGACATCGCGCCGCACCCATTCCTCGAAGATTTCGGTCAGGAATGAGCCGTACGCTTTGGCACCCACCGAACGCTCCGTGACGAGTTCGCCGGACTGCACATAAAGCGGACGATCGCCACCCGGACGTTCGCTCCAGCCCTCGTTGGCAATTGGAAGCATCTCTATGCTTGCCCGTTCGACGATCGGAATGAATTGGATGAACTCTGCACCTAAATCGTCGCGGAAAAACCTGTAGACCTCGACGGGATGATCTTGATTGGCGGCGTGGACAGTGCACAGGATATTGAAATCCACTTCGTGCTTCTTGAGCACCTGCCAACCGCGCATCACCTGATCGAAACTGCCCTCCCCCACCCTTGTTCACCCGGTAAGCATCGTGCAGCTCGCGCGGGCCATCCACACTCAGCCCCACCAAGAAATTGTTCTGCTTGAAGAAGGCTGCCCATTCATCGTCAAGCGTCGTGCCGTTGGTCTGTATGGTGTACTCGATGCTCTGGCCGGGTTTCCTGTATTCCTCGACGTATTCGACTGAGAGTTTGAAGAATTCCAGGCCCATGAGGGTCGGTTCGCCCCCTTGCCATCCGACCGTGACCTGAGGTGTTCGATGGCTCTCCAGCAGCTGCTTGATGTAAGTCTCGAGCAATTCGTCGGCCATCCGGAAGCGACTGCCTGGATAGAGCATCTCCTTTGAAAGGAAGAAGCAGTATTTGCAATCCAGGTTGCAGATCGCACCGGTAGGCTTGGCCAGCACGTGATAGGCCGGTGGCGCGTTGGCCGGAATGGTCTCAAGTGGAATATGCATCAATGGAGGATCACCTCACCGGTCAGGCTGCGTATTCTACCTGCTGGATTGGCGGAACCCTTTTGGTGTGCTTGCTGCGCCTCAGTCTGGCAGCACCCAGCTCAAGACGGTGCTCACGATGCTGATGATGATTGCTCCAAGAAAAGCGGTCAGGAAGTTTTCGAAGAAGTTTCCTGTCAGATTGAGCGAGGAGCTTAGTGCAGCCGTGAGCATCAGCATCAAAGCATTGATCACCAGTGTGAATAAGCCGAGTGTGAGCACATTGATTGGCAACGTCAGCAGTTTGACAATGGGCCGGATCAACGCATTTACCAGTCCAAAGATCACCCCCACCAGGATCAGCGCAAGAACATCTCCTTCAAAACTCAAGCCGGAGAGGAGCAGGCTTGTGACCCAGATGGCGATGACATTGATGACAAGCCGGATGATGAGTTTCATATGCGACTCCTTATTTAGCTGTTTCTTCCATGTGTTCTTCAACCCAGATCATTGCGGCTTCGTGAGCCGCGAGGCCCGCTTCCCCAATTACCTCCTGTTTTTCGAAGACGTTCTTTCTGCCAATCTTGCGCAGCAGGCCGGTGAGACGAAGTTGCGCCATCACGTCTTTGTCAACGCCCGCCAGCATCAATACGCTGTTGTGTTTCTTGAGCTCTTCCAGATAGCGCTCGAGCACATCCAGCATCGTGCTCCCTAGATCTGTATGCATACTCAGAACCATGATCACAACTGAATTCCGTGTATCTCGCGAGATTTCAGGGAGCTGTTCTTCGAAGGCTCCGGCCGAGGCGAAAAACAAGCTTCCATACGGCATCAGCATCACTACTTCATTGCTCTGAAGCACCTGAGGAGGATCTTGTTCGCGTGGCCAGCCAGTTTCTGTTG